>OHRA01000502.1_pt1 | contig 15887 bp, 10 predicted proteins | sample 1578241 | NCBI WGS metagenome assembly OHRA01 (sample SAMEA3879597, study PRJEB24766) | human gut metagenome | biome: human-associated habitat; feature: feces | place: USA | collected 1985/1987 | reverse complement strand
GAGTGCATCGTACTAAAGTACGAGCGTGCCGCGTTTCTTACCATAGCCGGGACTACGGAATATAGTGAGGACAAGAAAATGTTGGATGGTTATACAATGGACGTGCTGGAGCAGCGAATCGGCTATTGCTTTCACAACAAAGCATTGCTGAAGCAGGCTCTGACCCACAGCTCCTATACCAATGAACAAAAGATCAACAAAACAGAGAACTATGAACGTATTGAATTCCTGGGAGATGCTGTACTGGAGCTGGTATCCAGCGACTTCCTGTTTCGGGAACACCCGGATGTTCCGGAGGGTGAGCTGACCAAGATGCGCGCCTCCATGGTGTGCGAGCCTTCCCTGGCATTCTGTGCCAGAGACCTGGAACTGGGACAGTTTATGCTTTTGGGAAAGGGCGAAGAGAATACCGGCGGCAGACGCAGAGACAGCATCACCTCTGACGGTATGGAAGCCATGATTGGTGCCATTTATCTGGACGGTGGCATGCAGCCTGCCAAGGCTTTTATTGACCGCTTCATTCTGTCGGATTTAGAGGACAAGCGTCTCTTCTACGACAGCAAGAGTAATCTCCAGGAACTGATTCAGGGGAAACTCAAAAAAGAGTTCGAGTACCGGCTGTTAGAGGAGAGCGGACCGGAACACGACAAGACTTTCGTGGTAGAGATCGACATGGAGGGAGAATGCCTTGGCCGTGGGCAGGGAAGAACAAAAAAAGCGGCAGAACAGCAGGCAGCTTATGAGGCGCTTCTGCTATTGAGGGATAGAGGATATGTATTTAAAAAGTATTGAGATCCACGGGTTCAAATCATTTGCCAATAAGATCGTATTTCAGTTCCACAACGGAATCACCGGTATCGTAGGACCTAACGGCAGCGGTAAGAGTAACGTTGCGGACGCGGTAAGATGGGTGCTGGGAGAACAACGCATCAAGCAGTTGCGTGGTGCCAGCATGCAGGATGTTATTTTCTCGGGAACAGAGACCAGAAAACCGTTGAGCTACGCCTATGTTGCTATAACGCTGGACAACTCGGATCATCAGCTTGCGATTGATTTTGAGGAAGTGACCGTTGCCAGACGATTGTATCGTTCCGGAGAGAGTGAATATCTGATCAACGGAAATCTCTGTCGTCTGAAACAGGTATCGGAGCTTTTTTACGATACAGGTATCGGTAAGGAAGGCTATTCCATCATCGGACAGGGGCAGATCGACAAGATCTTAAGCGGTAAACCCGAGGAACGGCGTGAACTGTTCGACGAGGCTGCTGGAATCGTGAAATTCAAGCGCAGAAAAGCAGCAGCCCAGACAAAGCTGGAGAACGAAAAACAGAATCTGGTGCGTGTGAATGATATTCTGTCCGAACTGGAAAAGCAGGTAGGCCCTCTGGAGAAGCAATCCGAGGTGGCTAGGGTCTATCTGAGGAAAAAGGAAGAATTAAAGACTCTGGATATCAATGTCTTCTTATTGGAAAATAAGAAACTCAGAGAACAGCTGTCTTCCATGGAAGAAAAATATAATCTGGCCAGCAATGAACTGAACGAGACCAGTGAAAAGTACGAAGGTATCAAGGAAGAATACGAGCGGATCCAGCAGGAGATCGAAAGCCTGGATGCAGCCATTGAAGTCGCCAGAGAGCAACTGACGGATACCGGCCTGATGCGGGGCAAACTGGAAGGTGAGATCAATGTCTTAAAAGAGCAGATCAATTCCGCTCACGGCAGTGAGAACCATCTGAACAATCGTAAGGCAGCCCTGGAAGAAGAAATCGCCGGCAAAGAAAAAGAAAAACAGGATATTTTAACCGATAAAAAGGATACGGATACTCAGGTACAGGAGATCGCAGAGGCGGCAGCCATGGCAAAGGCCGACCTGGAAGCTATCCAGAACAAGATCACCGAACTCAATAATAATATTGAGGCCGGGAAAAATACCATCATCGGCGAGCTGAACCAGCGGGCTACCATCAAGTCCAAGATGGGACGTTTCGATACTATGATGGAGCAGATCAATATCCGCAAGGCAGAGTTGAATTCCAGACTGCTTCGTGCCAAATCCGATGAGGCTGCCAGAGAAGAGACAATCAAGAAGCTGGAAGAGACCTTCGAGACTGTGACCGAAGAACTGCGGCAGATGACAGAACAGGAAGCAGCATCCGAACTGGAGCTGGGCAATATCCGTGAGAATCTCACAGGCTTAGATGCGAAGCTGCGGGAGACACAGAACCGTTTCCATCAGGAGCAGTCCAAACTGGAAGCCCTGACCAATATCACCGAGCGGTATGACGGCTACGGTGGCAGCGTCAAGAAGGTCATGGAGCAGAAGGAAAAAGAAAAAGGTATCATCGGTGTTGTAGCGGATATTATTCAGGTAGAAGCCAAATATGAGACCGCTATCGAGACCGCTCTGGGTGGTAATATTCAGAATATCGTAACGGATAACGAAGAGACCGCCAAGCATATGATCGGATTCTTAAAGCAGAACCGCCTCGGAAGAGCCACATTCCTTCCCCTGACCAGTATTACCAAACCTCAGGAATTCAAAAATCCCGAGGCCCTGAAGGAAAAAGGTGTCATCGGTATGGCGGATGAACTGGTAAATACGGAAAAAGAATACCGCAATGTGGCCAAGGCCATGCTGGGACGTATCGTGGTCGTAGACAACGTGGACAATGCCGTGAAGATCGCAAGAAAATTCGATTACGGCATCCGTATGGTCACATTGGAAGGCGAACTCTTAGTTCCCGGCGGTGCCATCAGCGGTGGTGCATTTAAGAATAACAGTAATCTTCTGGGAAGACGTCGTGAGATGGATGAACTGGAGAAAAAGGTGAAAAAACTCTCCGATGACATCAAGACCTATAACCAGAAGATTGAAGGCGCCAAGAGCAAACGAAATAAGCTGCGTATGGATCTGGAAGCATTGAAGACCGAGATGCAGCGCAAGTCCATTGAGCAGAATACCGCAAGATTAAATATTTCCCAGGCCAGAGAACGTATGGAAGAAGAGGCAGAGAGTGCACAGTCCCTGAAGCTGGAGGAACAGGAGATCGAGACCAAGATCTTCGAGATCCGTTCCAGCAAGGAAACAATCGTACAGGAACTGGCTGCAAGTGAAGAACTGGAGAAAACCACTCAGGAACAGATTCTTGTCTTCCAGAAGGAACTGGAAGGCTGCAGACTGGAAGAGAGTGAAGCTTCCGCCCATGCCGGAGAATGGGAAGTAAAAGTCGAGAAGATGCGTCAGGCTCTGGATTACAAACAGGCCAATGTAGACCGTATAGGCGGCGAACTGGAGCGTGCACAGGCAGAACTGAATGAGATCTTACAGGCACTGACTGAAAACGCACAGGAAGTGGAACGCAAGAAAAACAACATTCTGGAGATTGAGAAGACCATCGCGGCTTCCCATGAGAATCAGGATGCTTCCAAGAAAAAGCTGGACGAGGATATTGCAAAGAAAGAAGAACTGTCTGCAAAGCAGAAAGGCTTCTTCCAGAGCAGAGAAGAAATGTCAGAGCGCATGAATGCTCTGGACAAAGAAGTCTATCGTCTGAGTGAACAGAAGAAAAAGCTGGAAGACAATATCGAAGGCCAGATCAATTACATGTGGGATGAGTATGAGATTACCCTGAGTGATGCGGCAGGCCTTCGCAATGAAGAGATGAATGATCTGCCCGCCATGAAGCGTGAGATCAGCGGTCTGAAAGATGAGATCCGGAAGTTAGGTAATGTCAATGTCAACGCCATTGAGGATTACAGGAATCTGATGGAGCGTTATACCTTCATGAAGACCCAGCATGATGATCTGGTAGAGGCGGAGAAGACCCTGGAAGGCATTATCGAGGAACTGGATACCGCCATGCGCAAACAGTTCACAGAGAAATTTGCGGAGATCAGCAGAGAGTTCGATAAAGTATTCAAAGAACTCTTTGGTGGTGGTAAGGGAACCCTGGAACTGATGGAGGATGAGGATATTCTGGAAGCAGGCATCCGCATCATCGCACAGCCCCCCGGAAAGAAGCTTCAGAACATGATGCAGCTCTCCGGTGGAGAAAAGGCATTGTCCGCTATTTCCCTGTTGTTTGCCATCCAGAACTTAAAGCCCTCTCCGTTCTGTCTGTTGGACGAGATCGAGGCAGCGTTGGATGACTCCAACGTAGGCCGTTTCGCTAAGTATTTACATAAGCTGACCAAGAACACTCAGTTCATTGTCATTACCCACAGACGCGGTACGATGGAACAGGTGGACAGACTGTATGGTATCACCATGCAGGAGAAGGGTGTATCTACTTTAGTCAGTGTTAACCTCATTGATAAAGATCTGGATGATTAGAGTATGAAAAGAACTTCTAATCACTCAGAGCAAAGGCTCTTTCGTGAAGAAGTTCTAAGTTTCATACAAGAAAAACGCAAGCGTTTTTCTGGATAGAATGCTGATTGGAGGAAATCGGATGAGTGAGGAAAAGAAAGGCTTTTTTGCCCGGTTAAAAGAAGGACTGACCAAGACCCGTGACAACATTGTACGGGGAATTGATTCGGTCTTCAGCGGCTTCTCCGCTATTGATGATGATTTCTATGAAGAACTGGAAGAAATCCTCATTATGGGAGATATCGGTGTGAATGCCACCACCGCTATCGTGGAGAGACTGAAACAGCAGGTGAAGGAAAAACATATCAAGGAACCTTCCGAATGCAAACAGCTTCTGATTGAAAGTATCAAGGATCAGATGCAGGTGGATGAGACTGCCTATGATTTTGAGAAGGAACAGTCCGTGATCATGGTCATCGGTGTCAACGGTGTGGGGAAGACCACTTCCGTCGGCAAGCTGGCCGGTAAATTAAAGGATGAGGGCAGGAAAGTCCTTATTGCCGCAGCGGATACTTTCCGTGCCGCAGCGGGAGACCAGCTGGCAGAGTGGGCATCCCGGGCGGATGTTCCCATGATCGGCGGAAAAGAAGGTGCGGATCCCGCCAGCGTGGTGTTTGATGCCGTGAATGCGGCGAAGGCACGAGGCGTGGATGTGCTTCTTGTAGATACCGCCGGCAGACTGCACAATAAAAAGAACCTGATGGAAGAACTTCGTAAGATGAACCGTATCATAGACAAGGAATTCCCCAATGCCCACAGAGAGAATCTGATCGTTCTGGACGGCACCACGGGACAGAATGCTCTGGTGCAGGCAAGAGAATTCGGTGAGGTGGCGGATCTTACGGGTATCATCCTGACCAAGATGGACGGAACGGCCAAGGGCGGTATCGCTGTGGCCATCCAGTCCGAACTGAAGGTTCCGGTAAAATATATCGGTGTGGGAGAGACCATCGAGGATCTCCAGAAATTCAATTCCGATGAATTTGTAAATGCGTTGTTTGATGTGAATATGGATGACATCGGAGAACTGCATCTGCCGGAGGAAGAAGCTGGAGAGACAGACGCGGAAGAATAATAAACAGGCAGACCAAAGAAAGTGTGACAGAAAGGCATGGGAAGAAAAATGCAGGAAGAAATGTTGACTTTAGAGAAATTTGAAGAAGCAAGTGAGATCGTTAAAAAAGTTACTTTAGAGACCAAACTGGTATACAGTGATTATTTCAGTGCCCAGACCGGCAACCGCGTATACTTAAAGCCCGAGAACTTACAGTTTACCGGAGCTTACAAGTTAAGAGGCGCTTATTACAAAATGAGCACTCTGACCGATGAAGAGCGCGCCAAGGGACTGATCACCGCCTCTGCAGGCAACCATGCCCAGGGCGTGGCTTATGCGGCAAAATGCTATGGAAGCAAGGCAACCATCGTAATGCCCACCACGACACCTTTGATCAAGGTAAACCGTACCAGAGGCTATGGAGCAGAGGTAGTACTGCATGGCGATGTCTATGATGAGGCCTGCGCAAAGGCATATGAGCTGGCAGAAGAGCACGGATATACTTTCATCCATCCTTTTGATGATCTGACCGTAGCTACCGGTCAGGGTACCATTGCCATGGAGATCTTCAAAGAGCTTCCGCTGGTAGATTATATTCTGGTTCCTATCGGTGGCGGCGGACTGGCAACCGGTGTTTCCACACTGGCAAAACTGCTGAATCCGAAGATCAAGGTCATCGGCGTAGAGCCCGCAGGAGCTAACTGCATGCAGGTATCCTTAAAGAACGGCAAGGTTACCACATTGCCCAAGGTCAACACCATCGCAGACGGTACCGCGGTAAAGACTCCTGGCTGCAAGATCTTCCCGTACTTACAGAAGAATCTGGACGATGTGATCACCGTAGAGGATGAGGATCTGGTAGTAGCTTTTCTGGATATGGTAGAGAATCACAAGATGATCGTGGAGAATTCCGGTCTGCTGACGGTAGCAGCCTTAAAGCAGTTAAATGTGAAGGATAAGCGTATTGTATCTATCCTGAGTGGCGGTAACATGGATGTCATCACCATGTCTTCCGTAGTACAGCAGGGTCTGATCTTAAGAGACCGTATCTTCACCGTATCCGTACTGCTTCCCGACAAGCCCGGTGAGCTGTGCAGAGTATCCGGTATCATTGCCGGCGTTAACGGTAATGTCATCAAGCTGGAGCACAACCAGTTTGTATCCATCAACCGCAGCGCTGCCGTGGAACTGCGTATCACACTGGAAGCTTTCGGTACCGAGCATAAGAATGAGATCATTGCCGCTCTGGAAAAAGAAGGCTATCAGCCCAAGGTGGTCAGAGCAAATATATAATTGTGCAGAGTCATGCAAATGCCGCTGCATAGTTTCTTAGAAAAGAAGTGAATGTATCACTGATAAAAGCCGCATATTATAGATATGCGGCTTTTATGTGTGGAAATGGAGAGAGCTATGGCGAAAAAGACTGAAAAAGAACTGGAAATACAGAGACTGGATAAAAAGACACCATTGCAGATGTTCCGGGATTATGTAATGATCACGGTGGCTTCTTTCATCTATGCGGTATCCGTCAGCTTATTTTTGGATCCGAACTCCCTGGCACCCGGTGGAATCACCGGTGTCGCTATTATCTTAAATCGTCTGTTCGGCATTGAGACCGGTACCTGGATGCTGCTCATCAATATACCGATCCTTTTGATCGGTATCTGGAAATTCGGACTGCGGTTTATTCTGTCTACAATCTATTGTACGGCAATGACCTCTCTGTTTACGAACCTGCTGACACCGGTAGGAGCAGTGACCACAGATCCTTTGCTTGCCTCTCTGACCGGAAGTGCCCTGATGGCAGTATCCATGGGCTGGGTGTTCAAGGCCGGATCCACTACGGGAGGAACAGATATTATTATCAAGCTGCTGCGACTAAAGTTCCCGTACCTCAAGACAGGAGCATTGTTTTTCCTGACAGATGTGGTTATCGTCATAGCATCGGCGTTTGTATTCCGGAACATTGACAAGGCACTGTATGCCGGTATTGTGGTCATTATCACATCAGTGGTGCTGGATGTGGTATTGTACGGTCGTGATGAGGCGAAACTGATCTATATTATCAGCGACCATGCGGAAAAAATCGCAGGGAGACTTTTGGAGGAGCTGGACATTGGTGTAACTTATGTACAGGGCAGCGGTGCCTACAGCGGCAAGGAGAAGAGCGTCATCATGTGTGCCATGAAGAAAAACATTTCTCCAAAGGCGGAAGAGATCGTAAAGGAAGAGGATCCCCTGGCATTTATGATCGTCACCAGTGCCACGGAGATCTTCGGGGAGGGCTATAAGAGCTATTTTAGTGAGAAACTGTAAAAGGTCAATTATTAAATTTCAGGAAAAAATTTGAAAGGGCTTACATTTTTTAAAAGAATCTTTTATAATAGCGTCGTGTCCGAACGGACAGACGCTATTTTGGGGATACGATGAATGGGTACGGATTATGATTTCAAACCGGGCAGAAGCAGCCTGCGGATTACTGTGGCATAGAATAGTGTAAAACCATAGAGAGAACCGAATGGAAACTGTGGTAATGATATAGGAGCTATGTGATATGAGTGATACAACATTGTCAAAAGAGGAGAAACAATATAAACGGCTCACCGGGGAACCGGTAGCACGGTTGGTCCTGGAACTGGGACTGCCGACTACCATCAGTATGCTGATCACGAATCTGTATAATATGGTGGATACCTGGTTCGTCAGCCAGCTGGGTACCAGTGCCACCGGAGCGGTGGGAGTGGTGTTCGGTCTGATGGCAATTATTCAGGCGTTCGGATTCATGTTCGGTCATGGCGCCGGAAGCAATATCAGCCGGTTGTTAGGAGCTCATAAAAAGGAGCGAGCGAAAGCTTTTTCCGCTACTGGATTTTATCTGGCGGTGGGAGCCGGAGTGTTGATCGCGGTGATCGGTATTTTGGATCTGAACGGATTGTGCAGATTGCTTGGAAGTACGGAGACCATCCTTCCCTATGCGAGAATCTATGCTTTCTATATTCTGGTGTCGGCACCGGCAATGGCATCCAGCTGTGTGATGAACAATGTGCTCCGGTATGAAGGCTATGCCAATCTTGCGATGGTGGGACTGGTCTCCGGCGGTATCTTAAATATGGCGGGAGATGCCATCCTTATGTGGGGCTTAAATCTTGGCATCCGGGGAGCGGCACTTTCCACTATGATCTCCCAGTACATATCCTTTGGAATCCTGTTATTCTTTTTCCTGCGTGGAAAGACCCAGAGCAGCCTGACACCGAAATATTTTACCTGGGAATTTGCCGTGCATAAGAATATTCTTACAGCAGGCTTCCCCAGTATGATGCGGCAGGGACTGGCCAGCGTGTCAACCATGGTGCTGAATGCGCAGGCGGCAGTCTACGGAGATATTGCCATTGCTGCCATGAGCGTGGTATCCCGTATTTTCAATTTCGTATTCAGTGTGGCCCTGGGTATCGGTCAGGGCTTCCAGCCGGTATCCTCCTTCAATTATGGGGCAAAGAAGTATTCCCGTGTAAGGAAAGCGTTCTGGTTCACCCTGTGCGCCAGCCTGGTGACCATGGCAGTGTTTGCAGGGGTGGTGTATGTGTTCCGCAGAGAGCTGTTGCTGGAATTCCTTACGGATATGGATGCCTATGAGATTGCATTTTATGCGTTGCAGATCCAATGTCTGACGCTGCCGTTTATTCCGGTATGTATCTGTGGCAACATGCTGTTTCAGTCCATCGGAAAGGGTGGCAGGGCGACGATCTTAGCCTCCTTCCGAAGTGGCACTATCTACATTCCGGCACTGCTGATCCTGACGGCGTTCTGGGGAATTCGGGGCATCCAGTGGTCACAGCCGGTGTCCGATATTTTATCTGCGGTTTTGTCATTGCCGGTGGCAGTGGTGTTCTTAAGGGGACTGCCGGAAGATGGTACGGAAGTATAGAGAAGAATGAGATCCCTTCGTCATAAGACGGAGGGATTTTTATGTACAGATGTATCCATACGCAGGAATAAGTATCTGCCTTGATCTGTGAAGCTGTTGACATTAAATAATCCGCATGATACGATACATTTAACAATTAGGTTAAATGTTAAACGTTTGGATGAAAGGATGTGATTCATTTTTGGGAATACAGGATACATTGAAAGCGCTGGCAGATCCTATAAGGCGTGAAATACTAAATCTTCTGAAAAACGGTCGATTGTCGGCAGGAGAGATCTGCGAACATTTTCCGGTGACGGGGGCTTCCATATCGAGGCATTTGTCGGTGCTAAAGGAGGCAGATCTGATCCGGGACAAGCGGGAAGGAAAGTTTATTTATTATGAACTGAATGCTTCCGTGCTGGAAGAAATCATGTTATGGATCACAGATTTGAAAGGAGCATTGGATAATGAAGAAAATGATACAGAAAAATAAAGGCAGGCTGATCTGCTCGGCATTTGTTATGTGCATAGGAATGATATTGGGATATACCTGTGAGAACAGTCTGTGGGTAAACGGCACTTTTGCAGTGACTTATGTGGTAGCAATGGCAGTAACTTTTTACGACAACAGAAACAGGCAGCAGAGTGATAAGGTCATAAGAATGGTTACGTGGATCGTGCCGGGAATGACATTGCTCTATAACGGTATCGCCAGATGGATTGATATGGGTGTAAGGAAAGAGAATCTGCTCATGGTAATTTTGTATGTCGGAATGGGATTGCTATTTGTTATTGTGGGCAATTATCTGCCCAAGGTGAAACCGAACCGCACCATCGGCATCCGCGTCGTATGGACATTGCAGGATGAGGAGAACTGGAATGCCACGCACCGCTTCAGTGGAAAAATATGGGTGGCAGCAGGACTGTTGAGTATGAGCTGTGGACTGTTCAGTGACAGCATGGCTGCATTATTTCTGTTTATTGTCGCTATCACGGCAGCAGCTTTTGGCAGCATCCTGTATTCTTATCTCTATTATAGAAAGAAGCTGCGCACCGGAAAAGGGCTGGCAGTACACTGCAACCATAAAGTAGTTGCAGTCTATGTGTTTATAATGCTCGCATGTGTGCTATTTACGGTATGGACGTTATATACGGGAAAAATCGAGATCTGTTACGGAGAAAATGAATTTACTGTTCAGGCGGAGGGCTGGCAGGATTATACAGTGAAATATGACGCTATCGACAGCATTGCTTGCGAGGAGAATATGTTCCGGGATACGAATACAATCCGGACGAACGGTTTTGGCAACCTGAAATACTCCATGGGACATTTCCGCGATGAAATCCATGGAGATTACATTCGCTATACCCATAACGACTGTGATATTTATGTAGTCATGGAAGTGGAGGGGAGCACCGTTATTCTAAACGGTGCAGATGATGCGCAGACCCGGGAAATCTACAATAATATCAGAGAACGGATGGAAAAATAATATCTGTAAATATATTTCCCAATTGCTTTTATATTTTTTAAAAATGGTATACACTAAACTTATGTAAGTTTGTAAACGAGGATTTTTGGAAAGGGTGGTTACAGTATGCTGAAACAGTGGATCCCGGCGGCAAAGCCGGACAAAGAGGAACTGGAAAAACGACTGAATGCGGCGCAGGAGGAGCTTGGTAGACTCCAGATGCAGATCAAGGAGCATAAGCTCCCGGTGCTGGTGCTGATCGAGGGCTGGGGTGCGGCCGGCAAGGGCAGTACCATCGGCGGAATTATTAAAAATATCGATCCGCGATTTTTTAAGGTGGCTTCCATGTCTGCACCGACAGAGGAAGAGAAGCGGAAGCCTTTTCTGTATCGGTATTTTGTGAAAATTCCGGAAGCCGGGAAGTTCGAATTTCTGGATTCCGGCTGGATGGATGAGGTGACGAAGGGAAGACTTCGGGGCGAACTGTCGGATAAGCAGTATGCGGAGCGTATTGAGAGCATAAAGCGTTTTGAACGACAGCTGACGGACAACGGTTATCTGGTGCTGAAGCTCTTTTTCCAGATCGGGAAAAAGGAACAGAAAAAGCGCCTGGAGGAGCTGGAAGGCAACAAGGACACCGCATGGCGTGTGGGCGAGAACGACTGGTGGCAGAACAAGCATTATGACAAATGTGAGGAAGTCTACGACAAATACCTCACAGATACGAACGCTTCCGTAGCTCCCTGGTACATCATAGATTCCGGGGACAAAAAGTGGGCGGAATTGCAAGTGCTGGAGACATTATGCAGTGGTATCCATGTGGCTATGCAGAATGAGAGCCTTGCTGTGCCCATTTTGCAGAATGTATTCCCACTGGTGAAGATGCCGAAGCTGTCCGAGGTGGAACTGGACAAGGAAATCTCCGAGGAAGAATACAAGAAAGAACTGCGTCATCTGCAGAAGAAGCTGAATGCCCTGCATTACCGCCTGTATCGGAAAAAGATTCCGGTAGTCATCGCCTACGAAGGCTGGGATGCCGCAGGCAAGGGCGGTAATATCAAGCGGATCGCCGGAGCACTGGATCCCAGAAGCCCTTGATCCCCGTGGCTTTGAGGTCCATCCAATCGCCAGCCCGGAACCTCACGAGAAAGCGAGACATTATCTTTGGCGATTCTGGACGAGACTTCCTAAGACCGGACATATTGCCATTTTTGACCGTACCTGGTACGGTCGCGTCATGGTAGAGCGCCTGGAAGGCTTCTGCAGCACCAACGACTGGCAGCGGGCTTACAATGAGATCAATGAGTTCGAGAAGGAATTGTCCCAGTGGGGTGCGGTGATCATCAAATTCTGGGTGCAGATCGACAAGGACACCCAGCTGGAACGCTTTACGGAACGGCAGAACACCCCGGAGAAGCAGTGGAAGATCACGGACGAAGACTGGCGTAACCGCGACAAATGGGATCAGTACGAAGAGGCTGTGAACGAAATGCTTCAAAAGACCAGCACGGAGTATGCACCCTGGCATATTCTGGAATCCGTAGACAAAAAATATGCCCGGATCAAAGCATTGAAGATTGTCATTGCCGAACTGGAAAAGGCTCTGGGATAGGAAAAGAAAGTAGAGAACGTAAACACCGTCTTGTAAAAAGGCGGTGTTTCTATATGTGATGAAAGCGTTGACAATGTAGGATTCATAAAATATAATTATTTCATCGAAACGGTGAAAAGGGGTGAATTGATGAAACAAAATTTATCACAAATACAATATGAGCAACTGGCCAGAGAACAATTTTGCAACCGGCTGAAAGAAATTCCGTTTGTTTCGGATATCGAGGTGTTTTTGGAAAAGAAGAATGCACCGTTGGGGGATTTCAAGGCAAAGGTGTATTTGGAGGACAGCGATGAGCCTCTTTTATTTGTGATTGAAGTCAGGTCTAACGGAGAAAAGAGATTCGTTAATCATTTTATGGAAATCGTGATGCGGCAGGATGATAAAACGCATTATATTTTTATGGCACCATATATTTCGGAGCAGTCAGCCAGAGCGATGAAAGAGGAAAAATGCAGTTATATGGATCTGTCCGGAAATTGTTATATCTTAACGAAAAGATTTCTGCTCTATGTCAGTGGACAGGATAACAAGTTCATAACCCACAGGGAAAAGAAAAATTACTTATCCAAATCGTCAAGTGCTGCATCAGCAATTATTCGTACCATGCTGAATGAACCGGAGCGAAAATGGCAGGTGAAAACGCTGGCTCAGGAGAGCAATACGGCATTGGGAACAGTATCTAATGTGAAAAGTTTTTTGCTTGCCAGAGACTGGATAGATAAGAGTACTACGGAATTCCGTTTGCAGAACATTAGGGAACTGTTTTATACATGGGCAAAGGATTATCATCAAAAAGAAGCGAGAAAATTACAGTTTTATTCTTTGGATACGGTTCCGGAGATAGAACAATCAGCCGCTGAATGGAGTAAAACACATGATAATGGAGCTATATTAGGTGGCTTTTCGGCTGCGGCACGATATGCGCCGACAGTACGTTATCAAAAAGCCGAAATATATGTAGAACCTCAATTTGTTCAGGAATTTGTAAAAGATCTGGAATTGCAGCCGGTCAACACCGGAGGAAATGTTGTGATAACGATACCGCATGACGAAACCCCCTGTATGTACGCAAAGCCTGTTCATGATACATTAGTAACTTCTCCGGCACAAACGGTAATTGATCTGCTGGGGGATGCCGGAAGAGGGGAAGAGGCTGCGGAGGCGATCCTGCGCAGAGAATACCCGGAGAGGACAGAGGATGAAAGAAGAACTGAAAAAGGCAACTGACTATTCAGAGGGACAAAAGACAGCCGCATACATGGTACTCGGAGAGATCGTAAATCTTTTGAATGAGTTTTCAGATAATATTAGAATCATAGGAGGATGGGTTCCGACACTTTTATACCCGGACGGTGACCATATAGGTTCTATTGATGTAGATGTTCTGCTGAATCAACTGGAGATCAAAAAGGCAGAAAGCTATCGGACGATTAAACGGATACTGACACAAAATGGGTATAGAAGACATGAAGAAAAATATTTTACATTTATAAAAACAATAGTTTTAGATGGAGTTTCCTATGACGTAGACGTGGATTTCCTGTCCGGAAAATATGGCGGCGATGGCGGAAATGTAAGCAAACATGTGGATGGTATTAAAACCTTACCGGCTACGGGAGGAAATTTTGCATTTGATTTTCCGCCAACGGATGTGAAAATAGAATATATGCGGGAGGATGGAGCAAAGGACAGTGGACATGTGAAAGTGATTTCTGTGGTGCCTTATCTGGTCATGAAGACAGCAGCACTGGGGAGGGGAAAACCGAAGGATGCGTATGATATATATTACATGGTTGACAAATATGAGGGAGGCGTAAGAACACTTGTTAAGGAATTTATGCCTTATACAGACAGAGAGTTGATCAGAGAAATGTGTCAGAAGCTGGATGAAAAATTTGCTTCGCCACAGCATGCCGGACCAACAGATGTAGTGACATTCATGGGAATAACAGAGGAAGAAGAAAAAGAACAGATCCGACAGGATGTTTACCAGAAGATACACTATTTAACAAATAAATTGAAAACAATGTAAGCAAAATCTTGTGTTGGCAGACAGGTCTGTTATAATGATACATAGTTGTATTTTCCAGATAGTATTTACAGAACGAGAGGAGAAATCATGGGCGAGAACCGTAAGATATATGCAGCATTATTGGGAGCAGGAACCGTGGGCAGCGGTGTGTATAAGCTGGCAGGAATGCAGGAAGAAGATATCTGTCTGAAAACAGGAGCACAGCTGGAGATCAAAAAGATCCTGGTGCGGAATCCGGGAAAGGTAAGAGAGGGAATCCCACAGGAACTATTCACAGATAGCTGGCAGGAGATTTTAGAAGATCCCGAGATTCAGATCGTCATCGAAGTCATGGGCGGCATCGAACCGGCCAGAACCTATGTGGAAGAAGCCATGAAGGCCGGCAAACAGGTGGTCACCGCCAACAAGGATCTGCTGGCGGAATATGGGGATCCGTTGTTTGAGATCGCCACGGAGAATAAATGCGACTTACAATTCGAGGCGGCAGTGGCAGGAGCCATTCCCATTATCCGGCCTTTGCGTCAGAGCCTGGCGGGAAGTCAATTGACGGAGATCATGGGAATCGTCAACGGTACGACAAACTATATTTTGACCAAAATGTCCGAGGAAGGTATGGGGTATCAAGAAGCTCTGGATATGGCTACGAGACTGGGCTATGCGGAAGCAGATCCCACAGCAGACGTGGAAGGCTATGATGCGGGACGCAAGATCGCCATTATGGCATCCATCGCTTTCAGCTCCCGCGTGACGTTCCCTCAGGTTTATACGGAAGGCATCACGAAGATTACAGCAGAGGATATCCGGTATGCGAAAGAATTCGGCTATGTGATTAAACTGTTGGGTATTACAAAGCTTACAGGTAAAGGAATTGAAGTAAAAGTACATCCCACATTGATCCCGGACAGCCATCCTCTTGCCACGGTCAGAGATTCCTTCAATGCTGTATTTGTTCATGGTCAGGCTTGTGATGATGCCATGTTCATGGGACGGGGCGCCGGACAGATGCCCACTGCCAGTGCGGTATTGGGAGATGTCATCGATGTGATGCGTAATATTATCCATGGAAGTTGCGGCAAGATTGGCAGTGACAGCCACAAGAAACTTCCCGTACTGGATGTGGAGGAGACGAAGAGCCGTTTCTTCCTGCGCCTGCAGGTAGAGAACCGTGCCGGAGCATTGGCCAATATCGCCGGAGTTCTTGGTAACAACGATGTCAGCATCGCCCAGATGGTACAGAAACGCAGCCACGACGGTATTGCCGAGATCGTGGTCATCACCGATCTTGTGACCGAGAGACATTTCAACGACGCCATCCGCATCATGGAAGGCATGTCTGTTGTGAGAGAAATCTCAGGCATAATCCGGGTCTACTAAAGTTTGTAGAATTGAAAGTTAGTGAAACAAATCCACGAACGCCCATGGCGGACGGAATGTCCTT
>OHRA01000494.1_pt1 | contig 15976 bp, 16 predicted proteins | sample 1578241 | NCBI WGS metagenome assembly OHRA01 (sample SAMEA3879597, study PRJEB24766) | human gut metagenome | biome: human-associated habitat; feature: feces | place: USA | collected 1985/1987 | reverse complement strand
CCCTTCATCAGCGTGAGTGTTTTTTTGTCAATTTAAGCTTGATAACGAACGCATTACCAAATCAACATCTTTATTCTCAAGTTCTTGAATAATGTGGAGATATGTTTTCTGCGTTGTTGTCATACTCGAATGTCCTAATCTCTGTGCCACGCTTGCTATTGATACTCCGGCAAACAAAAGAAGTGAAGCGTGAGTGTGTCTCAGCCCGTGAACGGAAATAACCGGTATTCCTGCATTCTTGCAATGTCTTGTCAGAATATCGTTGACCGTTGAATTATACACATTCCCCGATATGAAAATCGGTTCATCTTGAGGTAGCCCTTTGACCAATGTAGAAAACTGAATAATAAGCTGCCAATCAATTTGAATTTTTCGTACCGATGATTGATTCTTGGTAGGCAAAAAACCACCTTTGCCTTTATAATCCCAAGTCTTGTTGATGGAAAGGGATTGCCTTGAAAAATCAAAGTCCTGCGGCGTTATAGCCAGTGCTTCAGAAAAACGCATACCTGTTTTGGCAACAAGAAGAATGAACCAATCCCAATTTAACTCTTGTCCTAAATCCAAATCCGAAAGAAGCTTGTGCAGTTCAAACTGATTGAGATACTTAATCTTCTTGTATCTCGGCTTCTTACCTTTGATGATAGCTTTTCTTGTTGGGTCTCGCTCAATGAGACCTTCATCAACAGCGTCTAATATAGCCCCTTTGAGCTGATGGTGGAAATCCATTGTTGTTTGTCGCTCGTGTTCCTTCGCATAATCATTCAACAGTTTTTGATATGTAATGCGTGTCAATTCGCATACTTTCAAATCCGGAGCCAATCGCTTAATCCAAGACTGGGTAAGCAAATACTTGTCCATCGTGACCTTCCTTATCGCCCCTTCCTTGTACACAGTAATCCATTGTGCGTAATAATCGTAAAAAAAGTCTGTTTTATTTATGTTATTCAGCATGAAATCCTCCTGTAAAATAAGTTGGCTCACGCTGATGAAGGGTGATAAGGTTGTCGAGCTGCTCGAAATATGCGCCTATGGCGGCTTGCTCGCCAATGGCACTCGGTATAAAAAACTCTGTTTTAGAAACGAGTTTCCAATCTGACCTCGGCATTTTCGTTCCTGTTGATTGATTGGCAACCTCGTCAAATTGACGGCTTTGAATTAGCCTATATAGGAAACTACTATCAGCATTTTGTGGCTGTAAAACCCAAAAATCGCCCACCGCAAGCCCGTTAAATGAGGGTAAAAGCCAATTTTGCAGATAGGGACGAAGTTTTCCATAAAGAACATCTCCCTTATGAAAAACAATGCCGGTCTTATCACTTTCTTTAGCAAATATATCTTTGTTAAGACGCCCTGTCCCTGAAATAATATCTTCGTATTCAACTCTTGGCAAACCGCTCTCGGAGCTTATTGAAGAAGAACGAACAGCAATATCTTCAAACTTACGCTGTTCCCAAGAAACAGCAAAGGAGCCAAGGGAAAACCCCCTGACTCCTTCAAAGTTTTGCTCTTTATCCATTTTATTCCGGCATTTCAATTTCAAATCCACCGCCGAGAATGAACTCACGAAGCAAATTGTCAACTTTGACATTGATTTTGGGTGGTATAATCTTTGTTCCCTCTATCTTTTCAAAGTATTCTTTTGCTTTCGCCTTATTTACCGTTTTTTTCAAATCATCATAACGCCCGAACTCATTTATATTGGTTGAATTCAAACGCAAACTCATAATAGTACGTAGTTTTACTTCATCTACTCCCAAAGCAACGGCAACTCGGTGAATTTGGTCGTCTTTAGCTTTCGATAAATACTCTGTTATATAATCTCGAAGCGTTTTACCCTCGGTTATTGCAACATCTCCTCTTTGAATATCGTGGAGGAATATATTTGCATACTTTTGTTCTTCCTGAGAAAGTGTAGCGAAAGTCTTGTGAAGTTCTGTTTCAGCCTGTTCAACTGCTTCTGCGGAAGCTCCTTCAAGATTTAATAATTTCAGATATTTCTCAAAACGAGAGTTCATATAGTCGGCATCAATCAATCCGGTATCTATTTCTGTGATATATCCGACAAGGTCATAAGGAACATCATCACCAGTTCCTCCACCGCCACCACCGGATAGCTCTTTATATCTCAGAACCAACACCAAGTATGTCTTTTCATCGAAAGCCATCTCAATGTTTTCTCCGGTATTGTCATCTGTATAACTTGTAACTTCCCATTTGAAACCTTGAATTTTTGCGGCTTCTAAGTAGGAGTTAAGTTCCTTAAAATCTTTTGCGAACTTCCTGCATACAGAAATATCGGATGGTAGTTTTTCAAAATTTTCTATGCCTGCATTGGAAAACAGCTCAGATATATCTTCATACAATTCATTCATCATCTTAAGATTTTCAGCAAGATGTTGAACGAATAGACCTAACGGCTTGTCTCCCGAATACAGTTTTACAGCAGCATTTATATTCCGCTCCATTGTATGGGGTTTTCTATAATAACGGATTGTTCCAAAAGGCTTATCAGGCCCGAACAATCTGTTTGTGCGAGAAAACGCCTGAATAATGTTCTCGTACAACAGCACCTTGTCCATATACAGTGTGTTAATCCACTTGGAGTCAAATCCGGTAAGCATTTGGTCAACGACAATGAGTAGGTCAATTTGCTTTTCCGGCTCATTCGCTATTCTTTCATAAGGCTTCTTATGTGCCAATCGAGCAGCAATATCCTTTTTCATTTTAGCGAATGTCGGAATAGTAAAGTCCTGACCATATCGTTCGTTATAGTCCTCTATTATCTCGACGAGTCCGGCTTCCTTAAATGCAACACCGCCGCCATTGTCGATGTTCGGGTCAAACAAAGCCGTAACCTTCAATTCAGGTTTCATTTCCTTTATCATACGATAGTAATTGATGGCTTCCGGTATGCTGCTTGTAGCGAAAATCGCGTGGAACTTACTGTTATGGCTCAAAGTGACCCAGTTTTCCAATATATCCTTTACAACGGTAGTGGTATGTTCTTCGGTCTGATATTGAACATTAGGAATATAATCTTCAATACCCTTGATATAGTCTCCTTTGTTGTCAAAATGTCCTACCATTCCAACCTGACCGGCATCCATATATTTATAGTACACCTTGCTTTTTAACGGGTCAGAAATCGCTTCTTCCTCAGTTTGTGCCTTCGCCTTTTCTAATGCGACAACCTTTCGGACATCCTTGTCCTTGAAAGTTAACACCTTATATGGGTCAAAGCCAAGCACATTTTTATCACGGATACCGTCTGCGATACTGTATCTGTGAAGTTCATTTCCGAACACTGTTGTAGTTGTGTTCTTTTTCTTTTGGTTTTCATCTTGAATCGGTGTTCCTGTAAAACCGAAGAAAATCGCTTTTGGGAAGGTAGTCTTTATTGTGATTAACATATCCCCAAAGGTAGAGCGATGAGCTTCATCAACAATAAACACGATACGCTTATCGCCTATAAGTTCAATATCACGAGCATTCAGTCCGCCTGCTTCATCTTTTATATTGCTCATCTTCTGAATAGATGTAACAATAAGCGTGTCGGCAGGGTCGGTACTTTTTAGTTTTGTTATTAGCACCCCTGTATTTTCCGTCGCCTGAACAGACTCGTTTTCATCGGCAAACCCACGATATTCTTTAAGCGACTGTGTTCCAAGCTCAATCCTATCCATCAAAAAGATTACTTTATCGGCGTCTTTGGAGCTGGCGATTAACTGAGCAGACTTAAAACTGGTCATTGTTTTACCCGAACCGGTGGTATGCCATACATAACCGCCAAGCTGATTGCCGGATTCCCACTTCGTCTTAGAAACCTTATCGGAAATAGCACTTGCCGCAAAATACTGATAGCTACGCATAACCTTGAGTACGCCATCAGAATCATCAGCAACAGTATAGAAGCCTATTAACTGATGAGCCATAGGAATAGAAAGTAGCGTTGAAGCCACCTTATCCCACTCGTTTATAGGTTCGTTGTTGTAGTCTGCCCAGTGAAAATAGTAATCCGGGTTAAATTTGCCGTCCGGACCGGGATTTGCAAAATATACGGTCTCATTCGGCTCCATTGCCACAAAAATTTGCACCAGTGAGAATAAGCCGCTGAAAATCCCTTCTCCTGAGTATTTTTCTATTTGGTGATATGCCTGACTTACCGGCACTCCGCTTTTCTTTAATTCGATATGGATAACAGGCATACCGTTGATTAGCAACATCAAATCTCCACGACGGTCATTGAGGATTTTTGACTTTGTTGGAAACTTTGGTTGTTGAACAATTTGATAGCGGCTCTGACCGGCAGCGATTTCACGGCGGTCATATATTTTCAAACTTACTTCTTTTCCAAAATGAAGTTTATCATCAGGATTATCCCTTATTACGGACACACTTTTGCCGTTGATAAAGCCATTTAGTTTTAGCGGTGTCCTTAAATTCTTTATTTGCTCCAAAATCTGCTGCATTTCGCCGTCTGTCAATGGGTAATCATTCAAACGGTCAATATCTCTATTGTTCTCAAAAAGAATGTTTGCCCAGTTTTGAAGCAAATCCTGTTCAGAGTAGTTTTTAAGGACTTCTTTTTCCCATCCTTTATCCGCCAAGACTTTAATCAGGGCTTCCTCAAAGTCCGCTTCTTTTTGGAATGTCATTCGATTTCCTCCTTCCTGCGAAATTGATGTCACACGAACATCTTTTCAAGCATAGATTTCTTGATATTTTGGAGCTTTTCCAACTCACGCTGATGAAGGGTGATAAGGTTGTCAAGCTGGTCTAAATAAGCACCGATCTTCCGTTGTTCCTCGACTGAAGGTACAGATATTTCAATTTTCAGAAAATCGGACTCGTGTATTCTCCATTGACCATAAATGACACCCTGACGCGATTTGACCATAGCATTTATAAAATCTTTTCTGACTAATCTTCTTCCTAAAAAATCCGAGTCAGCAATGCCAGTGGGTTCAAAAATGCTATATACTGGTGAAATGCAGGCTTTTCCGTACTTATTCAGACCTATTGAGCCGGTTTCAAGGTTGTTGGAGCTATATATGAAATCGCCTTTCTCTGTTTTCTTATATAGCTTGTTTACCGTGTCCGTAACTAAGGCGCTTCGGTCATAACGCTCACCTTTAGGGGCAACACCTTCATTTGCTATGAATGCCATAAGGGGATATTCATCGCTCATTGGTGCTTGTTGACTACGCTCTATGAGCAAATCCCCAACCTCACGCTGTTCCCAAGAGAATGTATAAAAAGGGGGTGTCAGTTGGACAATCAGAGAAATATCCGGAGGTGAATGCAAAAATGGCTGTCGTTGATGAAGGGTGATAAGGTGGTCAATACCTCGCAGGAAGTGTCCAATTCTTTGCTGTTCCTCTTTTGACGGGGCGAACAAGTCGTACTCACTGTACTCTTGTGCGTTTACACCCGGCTGTCCAGACCGCTGCGAGGTAATACGAATATACTTCTCATAGCTCGGCGAAAGGGTGCTTTGAAAAACAAATTCTGCATCATTGTCCTGATTGACTTTTGCCCGAATAAGGAAACCTGCAAAGTACACAATGCCGTCGTTTACCCTGTAAATGTAGGTTTTTCCGACACTTGCACCAGTTCGTGCAAAGACAACATCTCCGCTTGAGAGTAGATATTTCGACATACCATCAAGGCAAATATCAGGGGACGAAAGATCAGAAAGCAAGAACTCTCTGCTGACATCATCAATATCCGTGATTCTGATGTATTTGTTTTTTCCGTCAAACTCCTTAGCGGCTGCGTTAAGTCCATACTCAAAAGTACCGCACATTTCAGATAACTTACGCTGTTCCCAAGCTATTCGGTTACTGTCGAGCTTACACAGGTGTGAAATATCGGAATTAAGTTTGATATTTCGGGATTTATAGTTGCTATTTCGGGATTATATGCTATAATATAAAATGTATTTTAGTACTTACTCGCGGACCGAGAGAAAGGAATGATATGATGGCTGTAAGCTATAAAAAACTCTGGCACATTCTGCTTGATCGAGATATGAAGAAAAGAGATTTGCAGGAAGCTGCAGGGCTCACAAAATACGCAATGAATAAGCTTAGTCGTGATGAAAATGTCAGCACTGAAGTGTTGGGAAAAATCTGCTCTGCTTTGAATTGTACAACTGACGATATTATGGAGTTTGTTTCTGACGAAAAGTAAGTCCGTTTTATGGGACACTAGTTGTGTGTATCATAATAGGGGGTAGTACGTTGCCCTTAGAAAAAGAAAAAGGATGGGGTCACAGAATGAATAAGCAACAACTTGCTCAGAAAATATGGGCTTCCGCAAATCAAATGCGTTCCAAAATTGAAGCAAATGAATATAAGGATTACATACTAGGCTTTATTTTTTACAAGTATCTTTCCGATAAGGAAGTTAAGTTCTTGAAGGAGAACGACTATGATAATGAACTCCTGAAAACCGTATCGGAGGAAGATGCCGAAACAGTTGAATGGATCCAAAAAAACATAGGCTACTTTATTGCCTATAAGGATCTTTTCTCCACTTGGCTCACGATGGGTAAGGACTTTGATGTTTCAAATGTCCGTGATGCTCTTTCTGCATTTAGCCGACTAATTTCTAATTCGCATAAAAGGGTATTTGAAAAAGTATTTGATACCCTGCAAACAGGCCTTTCCAAACTTGGCGATAGCTCCGGTTCACAAACGAAAGCAATTAGTGGGCTGCTGACGCTGATAAAAGATATTCCTATGGATGGCAAGCAGGACTACGATGTTCTCGGTTTCATCTATGAATATCTTATCAGTAACTTTGCAGCAAATGCTGGAAAGAAAGCTGGCGAGTTCTACACCCCGCACGAGGTATCGCTTCTGATGTCCGAGATCGTTGCGAGTCATTTGAAGGGTAAAAGTGAAATCAAAATCTACGACCCGACAAGCGGTTCGGGCTCACTGCTTATCAATATTGGTCAAAGCGTTGCGAAGTATATGAGCGACGACAACAATATTCAGTATTACGCTCAGGAGTTGAAAGAGAATACTTATAACCTGACCCGAATGAATTTGGTTATGAGAGGCATTGATCCCGCTAACATTATCACTCGTAACGGCGATACTCTCGAGGAGGATTGGCCGTACTTTGATGAAAATGATCCGGTCAATACCTATAACCCTCTCTATGTGGATGCGGTCGTGTCCAATCCGCCGTATTCGCAGGCTTGGGATCCGTCTAATAAAGAGGGAGATCCTCGTTATGCTCGTTTTGGACTTGCTCCCAAAGGAAAAGCCGACTATGCTTTCCTACTTCACGACCTGTTCCATATCAAACCGGACGGCATTATGACAATTGTTCTTCCCCACGGCGTACTGTTCCGTGGCGGTGAGGAAGGTGAAATCAGAAAAAACCTGATCGAGAATAACCATATCGACGCCATTATCGGGCTGCCTGCAAATATCTTCTTCGGGACAGGGATCCCCACCATTATTATGGTGCTGCGCCAAAAGCGTGAGAACACCGATGTTCTTATCATCGACGCATCCAAGGGATTTATCAAAGAGGGTAAAAATAACAAGCTCCGTGCGTCTGACATTAAACGCATAGCAGACACCTTTATCAAGCGTGAAAGCGTCCCGAAGTTTTCACGAGTTGTCAGTCGTGAAGAAATTCGCAGCAATGATTATAACCTGAACATTCCTCGCTATGTGGACTCATCTGAAGCAGCCGAGCATTGGGATGTCTATGCGTCTATGTTTGGCGGTATCCCGACGGCAGAAATTGAAGAGCTGGGCGAATTTTGGACGGCGTTCCCGGCACTGAAAAAGGCTCTGTTTACAGAGAGTGGCATCCCCTATGTGAATGTGTCTGTCGATGACATTAAGAGTGCCATCAAGAGCCACCCCGATGTGGTCGGATTTGAGGATGCTTTTAATGCCGCCTTTTCTACTTTCCCGGCGTTCCTGAAAGAAGAACTTATCGACCGGATGGAAAGCATTGAAATCTCTAAGGCTGAAACCGTTCTGAGCGCTGATATTTTTGAGCGTCTGAAGGATATTCCGCTTATCGACAAATATGCGGCGTTCCAACTCCTTGACGACGATTGGACTGGGATTTCTATTGATCTTGAGGTCTTGCAGACCGAGGGCTTTTCTGCGACAAAGGAAGTCGATCCGAACCTTGTCATCAAGAAAAAGGATGGCAAAGATCAAGAGGTGCAAGAAGGCTGGGTAGGTCACATTATCCCGTTTGACTTGGTACAGGCGACTTTGCTCTCCGCAGAAACGGATGAGCTCCACGGTTTGGAAAGCCGTTTGGCGGAAATCCCGTCTGAATATGAGTCCATCCTTGATGAAATGACAGAGGAGGATAAAGAGAGCTGCAACGATGTTCTCACCGAGGAAGGCGATGCTTTCGTTCCGAAAGAAGTATCCAAAAAGATTAAGGAACTGAAGAAAGACCGTTCTCCTGAAAGCGTTGCGCTTCGTACACTCTTAGAAAAGGTAGAGTCTTTGGTCAAGAGCGAGAAAGAAATCAAGGCGGAGATCAAGGCAAAGAGTGCTGCGTTGCAGGCAAAAACAAAGGATACGATTGAAAGACTGAGCGACGAGCAGGCTTTGGATCTGCTCGAAAAGAAGTGGATTGCTCCTCTCATTGAGAGCATTCACAAACTGCCTGATACCGTAATCGACAGCTTGGTGAGCAAAATTCAAGCCCTTCAAAACAAGTATGCTACAACTTTCTTCGAGGTCGAACAGCAGATCAGCGAAACCGAAGCAACGCTTTCGGGAATGATCGATGACCTTGAGGGTAATGAGTATGATATGCTGGGACTTAATGAGTTGAAGAAATTGCTGGGAGGTAGTGCAGAATGACGAAAAAATCAGATGCTCCCGCAATTCGCTTCAAAGGATTCTCAGACGCTTGGGAACAGCGTAAACTATCCGAAATTACAGATAAAGTCACGGAGAAAAATGCCGGACTACAATATGTAGAAACATTTACAAACTCTGCTGAGTTCGGAATTATAAGTCAAAGAGATTTCTTTGATCACGATATAGCAAAGCTGGGCAGCTTGGATGGGTACTACATTGTAAAAAACGAGGACTTTGTTTATAACCCTCGTATCTCTACTTCCGCACCAGTTGGACCGATAAACCGCAATAAACTTGGAAGAACGGGCGTAATGTCACCGTTATATACCGTCTTTCGCCCGCACGATATTGACACGACTTATTTGGAGTACTTTTTCAAGTGCGGCTATTGGCATTCTTTTATGAATTTCAATGGTGATTCCGGCGCAAGGTCTGACAGGTTCTCGATTAGAGACAATGTGTTTTTTCAAATGCCTATACCTATACCAGATATAGATGAGCAGAGAAAAATTGGCGAGCTACTAACTTGCCTTGACAACCTTATCACCCTTCATCAGCGACAGACAATTGTATATGCGGTAATTCGCAGTATACGAAAAGTAATTTTAGCCGAAAGACAGTATTTTGCTCCACCGATGGTACGAAAATCCCCCTGATCACTCTCTGCGAATAGTTTGCTATACTGTTCTAAAAGCATTAATGCGATTGTAATGCGAGCATCGGGAAAGGGCGACGTTTTATGGAGAAGAATTGCACCATAATGTCCATTGTTTTTTGAAATATCTCACTAATTTGTTTATGGCATTTTGAAACACATATTTGATTTCGATCGACCAAAAATGCCATCAGCCAAAAAGTATGCCTTTTGGTGCATAGAGGGCCAGCTCTAATGGGGCTGGCCCTCTGTTGACTTACTGGAGTTACATCCAAATAAGGAAGAAGTAGAAATTGGCAGTAAAAAAGTTGAGATTGCCATTTCATCCTGCGCTCGGTATAATAGTAATATGTCAGAGATATCCATGCATGAGAAGATGTTCGTTTATGGAGGAACGAGGAAATGGGAATGACTGTTATCTGTTTTCACAACAATAACGAAGAGAATGGATACCTTAGCAACTGGTATCCTTCCACATTTACGCACAATGGTATCACCTTTTCCTCAATGGAGCAGTATATGATGTACCGAAAGGCACTTTCCTTTGGCGATGAAAAGGTTGCCACACAGATTCTTGCTACGGATAATGCTGCCGAGATAAAGGCTCTTGGACGGCTTGTATCCGGCTATGATGAGAGCCTATGGAACGGTATTCGACAAATCGTCGTCTATGAGGGGCTTTTCGCAAAGTTTACGCAGAACCCTGATCTAAGGGAGAGACTGAAAGATACTGGAAATGCATTTCTTGCTGAGTGTGCTGTAAATGATCGGATTTGGGGCATTGGTTTATCCATGCGTGATCCAAGCAGACTTGACCGGGCAAAATGGCAAGGCCAAAATCTACTTGGTTATGCCCTTATGATGGTGCGTGAAAAACTCTAAGAGGGCCTTGTCATTTCATTCCATAGGCACCTAAACAATTATACAGAAAACAAAATAACATCAAGGAGAAAAACTATGAATAAAACCGAACTGATTGTCGCAATGGCTGAAGCGAGTGGCCTTTCCAAGAAGGATTGCGAGGCTGCTCTCGCTGCATTTATCACGACTACTGAGAGCGCTTTGAAGGCTGGCAACAAAGTGCAGCTGGTGGGCTTCGGCTCTTTCGAGGTCAAAGAACGTGCTGCCCGTACTGGCAAGAATCCTGCAACAGGTGAGCAGATTGATATCCCTGCATCTAAGGCACCTGCGTTCAAAGCAGGAAAGGCTTTCAAAGACGCCATCCAGTAATTTGAAAACCCATAGAGAGGCACTTACGGTATTGATCCGTAAGTGCTTCTTTTTTAGCTAATCTCATAACGCCCCAACGCAACTGTCGTTTAATTGCGGCAAATTCGCCACAAATAAAATGCAGTTTCTGCTTTCTATTGCTGATAATTTGTACGAACCTGTTGTTGATTACCAAACCTCCTCGTAAGTATTGATATAGATTACTTCACAGGAGGAATGCAAAATGAAAAGTTGCCAGTATAAGAGTTCCGATGAGCTCCCCCTTATCCTCAATGTTCAAGAGGTGTCCAATTTCCTCGGCCTCGGGCTGTCTCAGGTCTATGAGCTTGTGAAGCGCATCGACTTTCCTGCCTTCAAAGTTGGAAGTCGTATCTTCGTGCCGAAAGACAAATTCCTTACCTGGCTAAATGTGCAAACAGAAGAGAAGGACTCTCTCTTCTATACGGAGTGACAAGGATGGACGATAGTAAGATGCCGCGAATCCGGCGCAAAGAAGATCTTCCGGATGTGATGACGATGCCGCTCGTTGCAAAGACCCTCGGATGCAGTCTTACGGTTGCATATAGACTTCTAAAGAGAGATGACTTTCCCCATACGGTAAGTGGTCAAAGGGTCTATATTGACAAAGGAAAATTTCTCTCGTGGCTTGATGCTCAGACGCAAATGGAAAAGAGAGATCATTATGGCTGGTAGGCAAAGAGCGAATGGCGAAGGCAGCATTCGAGAGAGATACCCCGGCTGTTGGGAAGGTCGATATACTGCCGGCTACGATATTCTAACGGGAAAGCGTATTCAAAAGGGCGTTTTTGCTAAGACACGAAAAGAATGCGCAGCGAAGCTGGCACGAGCCATCCAACAGGATACAGGGCCTTATTATCGCAAGGGCAAAGGATATGATTCACAGCCCCTTTCTACATGGATTCGGCTTTGGTTTGATTCCTACACAAAGCCAAATCTTCGCCCCAGCTCAGCAGATGGTTATAGGAGCATGATCGAGAACCACATCATCCCGGTTTTGGGTCATATCCAGCTTTCAAAGCTCAGCTCAATCCAGATTCAGCGCTTCTACAATGATCTGCACACACAGGGCCGCTTAGACAACCATGGAAATCGGAAATATGAGCCATTGTCCACAAGCACTGTGAAGCACATTCATGCGGTATTGAGCGGCGCTCTGAAACAGGCAGTTAAGGAGCGGATTATTCCCTTCAACCCTTGCGATAACTGCAAAATTCCAAAGCGTGAAAAGAAAGAAATGCACGTCCTGCCGCAGGACAAGATAGGTGCATATCTGGATGAGGCAAAGCGACTTGGGGTCTATGCGCTTTTCTATTTGGAATTGACAAGTGGGCTTCGACGGGGAGAATTACTTGGCCTGGAGTGGGCCGACTTGAATCCGGAAACACGAATGCTGACGGTTAACAAGCAGCTCACTCGTTCTGGGGGAGAGTTGTGCATTTCTGTACCGAAGACTGAGAATTCGATTCGAACAATAGCTCTTCCAGAGAATACTGTTGCTTTGCTCATAGATGAGCACAACAAGCATCCGGATAGTCCCCTCATGTTTTGGTGTCCAAGAACTAATGGTTACTGGAGTCCGGACTCTCTTCGACATTTACACAAACAAATGCTCGCCGCTGCCGGAGTGGATGAAAGCGTTCGCTTTCATGATTTGAGACATACATTTTCGACCTTAGCAATTCAGAGCGGCGTAGATGCAAAAACGGTCGCTGGCATGCTCGGCCACTATAGTGCCGCATTCACGCTGGACACTTACACGCATGTGACAGAACAAATGAAGCGAGGCGCGGCTGAAAAGATCGGCGTTTTTATGAACGCAAGTGTCAATGTGCAGGTTAATGTCGTTCACTCACCGAGTGCGGTAGTGCGTGGTGATTATGAATCGGATCTGGCTAACTGCCTAAACCCGTCGAATTCGACGGATTTAGATCCAACATCACAGTAGACATTGAACAAGGAAAAGGGACTCTGAAATCAGCAATTTCAGAGTCCCTTTTTTCGTTGGTCCGAGTAGTGCGACTCGAACGCACGGTCTCCTGGTCCCAAACCAGGCGCGATACCAACTTCGCTATACCCGGATGTATTATATTATTATAACAGGTCAAAATGCGCATGTCCAGTCCTCTATATAGCTTTTTGCATTTTTGCATTTTATGGAATCCTGCGCTCTAAACGCCATTGAGTGCGTCTTGCACAGATTAAATCTGCTATGTTAGAGTCAGGGCTGTTTCGACCTTTTGTAATTGCGCTGAAGTGTACTCTGTATAAAGGGATGCCTCTATTGTATTCCCATCTTCATCAAAGAATTCAACGGTAAATGCTTTGCCGTTACCGAGTACATCGACAATGGTTCCTTCAGTCCCTGCTTTGACCCCAGTTTCGGGATCATCATTTTTCAAGGTAACGGTATCGAAAAGCTTCAACATGGTTTTTCCTCACAGTCAAAACGAGTATGCGGGGATCACATATTTGCTCCATGCAGCAGCCTGCTCCATACACTGCTGATAGTCCGTTCGCAGTTCATCCGTCAGAGCATAGACCAGCCGCTTCACAACAACCTTATTCTCTGCAATCGGTCGGAATTTGAGGCTAATAAGGTATTCTTGTCCATCGCTGCACTGTGATAGAGACAGGAGATTTGTACCCGTCTTTCGGATCCAGTTTTCTCCCCAGACGATCTCGCCGCAATGTGGACACTCGAAGGATACAACGTAATCATCGCTCAGAGCATCGCCAATATCGGCATAGGGCTCTTCAAACTCGTAACTCTCAACGATGCCATTTCTATTCTCTACGGTCTCCTTGTACTCGTTCAGCCCCCTTATGAGGTCTAAATGTGTACAGAGAAGCGCTGTGCTCCTTGCGTCATTTAGGGCATCGTGGGAATCAAATGCAACCTCGCCGACGATCGCCAATGCATTGGGCAATGCGTATTGCTTTGTATCGTGTGTAACTTGATCCACAAAGATGTTCTGTAGATTGAAACACGGGGGCATAAAGCTGGTATCAATATTATGGAGATCCATATTCTTTCGCAAAATACGAAGATCTTCCGTCCCCCAGACCAGGAACACAAAGTCATCGCCACACCAATCGCAGAAAGAATTAAACACCGTATGGAACCCTTTCCCTTTTTGTAAATCCCGATTGGAAAGTTTGGTAATCTCCGCTACCTTGGGGTGAAGCTCTGTATAGTACTGAGGCGCAATCCGTTCATTGAAGGAGTCTACCACTTCAAGAGTCTGATTTAGCTTGATTGCTCCGATCTGAATAATCTCACCCGTCAAGAAAACCGGATCTTTGACCATTTCAGAATAGGTAAGCGCCTGATTCCACTCCATATCCATGACAATGTACTCCACGGCAATTGCTCCTTCTTTCGTTCGATTGTAATCATCATAGAGCTGTCGGTGTCCAAAAGAACGGACAATGCGAATTATCCCTATTGGCACCTTGAATACAGATGAGTATCAAATTACCTGCAAACAAAAAAAGCCCCTTTCGGGACTTGTGATTTACACGAAAAAGATGAGCCTTGACCACCAGCAAAAGCAGTCAAGGCTCATCTTTCGTTCTTAGTATCTAACATCAATTTAACCTCGCTTTCTTGAGTTGAGAGGGAGTTAGCTGTACATTGGACTCACCCTTTCTGTACCTATAAGATAGCATAGGATAGACAAAAAATCAATGCAGGAAAGACACAACTTATCTTTCAAAAAACTGGTCATTACAATGAAATGTGGCGCGAATGTGCAAGACCAGATTGACATCTCTGCGCGATTACTGTATCATTAAATTGTTGAGGGCTTTCACACATGTAGTGAAAGCCCTCATTTTTCTGTTATTGACTGAATCCTCTGGCTGCATACAATGCCTGCTTTTGAATTCGATTTCTCATGAGTTGCCGAAACGTAATGGGTGCCACGACCTCAAGGACTGGCCCGAAGGACAATACGCGGATCAGCAACTCTGTTTCATCATCTTGGTCATATCGGAGTGTGATTCGATATAGCCGCTCGTCCAGCTTCTGCGTCTCCTTTTCAAAATGGGAGAAATGCAATAGGACACGCTCCAAGCCATTGCGCTCATCATGGAGAAGTAGCGTAAGTGCTTTGAGGCGTCCTTTCGGCACGGTCACAGCGCCTGGGTCATATTCTTCCAGCAGCTCGCAGGAACGAATACGGGCCATGTTGATCGTGTTCATCCTCCGCATCCCCGTCACTAAGATCCGGAATTTATCGTCCTTCTCCGAATACTCCAAGCGGTACGGATTGCAGACAAAAGAATGGCGGACTCCAGTATGTCCGTGGAATCGAATTCGCATCTTCCGATTCTCATGGATCGCTCGCAATACCATGCGAAAGCAATGAACATAATTGGGATCGGAATAGGGATCTCCGTCTGCGTACTGGTCAAACCGGACGAAGGTATCCTGGGTATATAACGGTTCCACGTCTTCGAGACCTCTCGTGTCTGGATCGAATAAAGCGATCCTCGGATCTGAGAGAAGGGCCTTCAGCCATCGCTTTTGCAAAGTGGTTAAAGGCATTGTCGGCTTTCCTCGCAGCACCGTATGGTAGCCGCTGTCCAGTAACGGCCATGCTCCGGACTGCAAGGCGGCAGGAATGGACAGTACGCTTTCTGCAAACGCTTTTTCCTGCACGATAGCCGTCAGCTTTCCGGCCGTCAGCGTATTTTCCTCAGCCTCGGACAACACAGCGGCAACAACATTGAAATAGCTGCCGTAGATCTCACTAAACAGCATCTGTCTCACCCCCATAAATGGCTTCCATGTGCCTGAGATCATCATTGAAGGTTTTAACAACAAATTTGTTGCTGCATTGAAGGTCTACTATGCGACCGATGAAGGTTCGAATCCACGGCAGCATCTCCGAAGCGTCATAAACATCAGCGATAAATCGGCAGGTCTGATCGTCCAGGATCTCTATGCGGCCATGGCGCTTCTCACGATTCAGACGTTGCAGAATATATTCCTCGCCGGTGCCAAAGTGAATCGTCATCTCAATGTGATCCAGATTGTAGTCCGGGCCAGTCGAAACGCCCCAGAGATGCTCATCGAATTTCTGCTGGAAACCTAAGTACTTTTCATACTGCTTTTCAACGCTTCCGGCTGTGACTTTCTTGATCGCGTCCAAGCGGAAGAAAGTCAGATGTCTGCCACGGTAGTGGTAGCCAAGAAGGTACT
>OHRA01000485.1_pt1 | contig 16293 bp, 15 predicted proteins | sample 1578241 | NCBI WGS metagenome assembly OHRA01 (sample SAMEA3879597, study PRJEB24766) | human gut metagenome | biome: human-associated habitat; feature: feces | place: USA | collected 1985/1987 | reverse complement strand
CAGGGTTTGGGGAAGGCACTCCCCAACAAGATTCCCGCAGGGGCAAAATGAGCGATAAGCGAATTTTGGTACTGCGGTAGAATCTTGCTCTAAGAAACTGCCGGACTGCCGCTCACTTCCTACTGCCACTTTTTCGGGAAATCGCAACCAGTTTTTTCATAAAAGGCTGCGGGCTGGCGTTCTCCCTCTCTTTCTGGCAAAGACTTTTCCGGCGGCTTGGTCTTTCCCAACAATAAGGCGTTTCAGAAGCTGTGTTTTGCCCGCTGCTTGATAGAAAACGGGAATTTCCCCCTGCTCACTTATCAGTACCGATACTTTCTCGATTTGCCAAAAATGGGCGCAAAAAAAGCAGCAAATCTTTTTCAGACTTACTGCTTCATGTGCCGCTATGGGGCAGCGGTTATTCAGTTGTAAAATAAAAGAGGGCGGTAGCACTTTGGGCTATCGTCCTCTTGGCTACACATTTGCAAAGACAGGCGGGGCTGTCAACGGTGGGCGAAGCCCATTTACTTGCCGTTGACTGGCTCGGCTGGATTTGCTACTTTCGATCTGATGTTTTCTTGTGAAGAATACACTGTATTGACTTTACCTTGATTTTCCTCCTGTGTTACTGTAATATTAAAGTCGTGAATTTCAGAATTTGTACTAGAGATTTCCAAATTCAAAGAAATAGAAATTACGTTTTTATCAAGTTGTAATCCATCTTCTTTGCAATATGTCGCTGAATAACCACTTGCAAGAACTACCTGACCTACCCCATTTTCATCAAGCACAAATAATGTAGCTGATGAACCAGTTTCTTTATTTCGGGCTATCGCAACCAGTTGTATTGGGGCATTTTCAGCGGAACCAAAAACATATTCTAATAATTCAAATGAAGGATAGTCTTGTGGAAAATTTTCAATAAATTTCTCGCCCCGGCTTTCAATAGAACCGGCACTTTCAAGCTCTGGCAGTACTTCTTTTGTGTTGTCATCAGGTGGAGAATTATTAGAACAAGCACTCAACAAAAGTACAAAAGCTAATAGTAATATAAACAATTTGTTTTTCATTGTGCTTTATATACTCCTGTTGGCGTGTATACCGTCATTCCCTTTGGAACTTTTATGGCTGAGTAGCTAGAAGTTGTTACTTTATAATGGACAGAATTTTTTTGTGGTGCATAAGATTCTGTTAATGTTTTATATTCATAAAAAACATTTTCAGGATAGCCGTCCATATAAACCTTGTATTTTAAACGACCAGCTGTTCTAACAGCAGGAATATAAACATTTAACACTTCAAATTTCCCCGGTGCAATACTATATGAGACACCCGCTGATGTTCCTTTTGTCCAACTACGTGAACCGGTAACTTCAACTCCTACTTCCGCCTGCATTTTTGCAAAAACAACATTTGCTTCTGTTGTGCCATTGGCATAACCCGCAATAGATGCGGTGGTTGTTCCGCTTTGTTCATATTGATATGTAATTTGCATAGGACTTGAGCCTTGAGTATTATCGCCTGAAACAGAACCTAATAATTTATGAGTATAATCAATATTCGTATAATTAGGCTCATAACCTACACATTCTCGTATATATACTCCTCTACGTTCTGGTATTCCTGAATCGTTAGCTGCAAAAACAGTAGTGTTCATTGTTGTTACAATAGCTAAAGAAAAAACTATCCCTAATATTGTTTTGATTTTTCTCATTATGGACTTCCTCCTTTGCTTAAAAAGTTATATTTTGTTGTGTGTTTCATCAAACCATTGGCATCATCTCCTTTTGTTTTATAGTACCATATTTTAGCTATTATATCAATTATCAAATTCAATTTTGCTTTTTTTTGGTTAATTTTTCTGAATAGTGAAGGCTGTCTATCAAATTCTTGTGTGTTACTTTACCGCACATGAGCATTATCACTTGTGCTGATAGTATCCAGATAATTCTTTTCTTTTCCATTTGCAGTCAGATACTCAGAGAAGGAATAAGGATATATATTCATGATGACAAAACGGCCGCCCAGTGTAGAAGCAATTTCGCTGCTGAGCATTTTGCTGATACATTATGTAGGATTTGCCGGTTCTTCTGATGCCGACAAAACAATAGTTTATATTTTCTTCCAGAGGATAGTGTCTAACGATTATTGGGTTGTTTAGGTAAATATCCTTCGGCTGTCTTGTAAAGCATAAAATACAGACGTAGTGAAAAAATATGGTCGATTCAATACATTTTACGGTCGATTCATGACAATCCGCCCATTTGGAAAGAAATTCGTTGTACATTAGAAACAGGTAATCATGTACAACGAATTTTTTACATTAAAAGCAAAGGAGAAAAAGGAATGAAAAAGTTGAACAAATGGATAGCAGGATTGCTGTGTATGATGCTTGTCATAACCATGGTTGCAGGACTGGGTGTGATGGAAGTGAAGGCAGATGATGCGGTAACAACAGTAAGTTCGTGGACTGAGTTAAAAAATGCAATAAGTAAGGGTGGTAATATTCAATTAGGTAATGATATTGTGGCTGAAACTAGTAATAGTGCAATCTATGTAAGCAATACCGTAACGGTTGACCTTGCAGGACATACCATTGATCGTGGATGCATAAAAGCAACATGGAATGGCAATACATTTACTGTATCAGGAGGAGACCTGACAATTAAAGACACAAGTGCAGCACAAGCAGGAAAAATTACTGGCGGATATAATGACAATAATTGTGGAGGTGGATGTATCTATGTAGACAGTGGTATTTTGAGACTGGAATCTGGAATTCTCACAGGAAATAAATGTGAAGATGTGGATGCAAATGGTGTAGATCGAGGAGGAGCTGTTGGAGTTCGCAGCGGTACATTTATAATGACCGGAGGAAAAATTTCAAATAATGAAGCCAGTTATGGAGCAGGGGTTATTGTCTTTAGTTCTGGTACATTTATAATGACCGGAGGAGAAATTACAGATAATACTGGTGATGCAGGAGAGAATGGAGCAGGTATATATGTGTACGAGGGACCTTCGTTGACAATTGGAGGAAATGCAAAGATTTACGGCAATAGAACGGCTGATGGAATGAATAGTAATTTAAGTGTTGGTAATGGCGAATCATCTAGTACAATAATAAATCTGAGTACAGATAGCCCATTAACATCAGAAGCAAAGATATGTATAAGAGTTTCCACGTATTCAAATGGAAAACAAATTACAACTTCTTGTAAAGATTTAAAGGATGTATTTGTCTCTGATAATGACAGTTATGAGATTACAACAAAAGATGGCGAAGAGGGTATCTTTTATACGAAAAAAAAATCTTCGGGAGGCAGCTCCACACCATCCACGCCAACCTCTTACAAGCTAAGGGTAGGCGGAGTTGAAGTTACCAGTGCCAATACTTCCGGCACAGGATGGAGTTATGATAATCAGACAAATACACTGACCTTAGATGGATTTAATTATGAAGGTAATGGAAGCGGAATCGAAACCTCAAAAGACTTGAATATAATAATTAAAAATGAAAATAGGATAAAAAATATAAGCAGTTCTTACAGTGATAGTACAAATGGATGGAGTTGCGGAATATATGCTTTTGGAAATTTAACCATAACAGGAGATGGGACACTTGATGTAACAGGTGGAACAGCAGATACCAGTCATGGTATTAGTGTGCTAGGAAAACTGGAAATTGATAGTCAGGGTACAATTATTGCCAAAGCACAGGCAACAGCAGGTACAAGTGGCATATATGCATATGATGGTATTGTTATTAAAAATGGTAATATTACAGCATATGCTGCAGAAGCAGCTTACAGTAGCCGTGGTATTGAATGTGATGGCGATATAACGATTAGTGGAGGAACTGTGGTAGCTAAGGCAGAAAAAGGAGAGATTTCCAGCTATGGATTAGAAAGTGGTAAAAAAATAACGATATCTCCAAATGCAGTTGTCACAGCATCTGGAGTTACCGCAGCATTAAATAAAAAACCAGAAGGATATACTGGTGAGATTGGTACAACTTTCGTAAGTAATAATACCAATCCAAATCCAACACCGACACCAGAACCAACACCAGCACCAGAACCAACACCGACACCAAGTGAACCATCAACAACGCAGGGTGAATCTACAACAACATCAACACCTGCTTCGACATCAACGGCAAGCACACAGGGCAGTCAGCAGGTTATACCAACCATTATTGAAGGTGCAGGCAGCAGCTATACGCAGGGAAGTGGAAATACAATTTATTTCCGTTCCAGTGATTCATTTGCAAACTTCCAGAAAGTTATGGTAGATAATGCAGAACTCAGTGCAGACTGCTATACGGCAACAGAAGGAAGTATCATTATCACTTTGAAACCGGAGTATTTAAGCACATTGGCAGCCGGAACACACAGTATTAGTATTGTTTCTGCAAATGGAGTTGCAACAGCAGACTTTGAAGTTCAGACAGCAGATACAACAGCAGTTTCACCGAAAACCGGAGATAACGATCAGGCAGCTTTGTGGATCACACTTCTCCTTCTTTCCTGTGGAGCATTGACCGCAGTTGGAATCAGAAAAAAAGTAAGATAAGCAAAAAATTAAAGTGAAATGAACGACAACATGAGCTATAAGAAAAACCTAGTACTCATCTGTCAATCAGCATGGTGAACTCAAAGATATTATCACTCTCTTTTTCTGTCAGGTACAGAGCATCGAGATTAGTTAAACCGATTAATTTTTTGATTTTTTCATTAACGCTTTGATTCTGAGAAATATTGATATTGGTTCCATCACCTTTGTCAACAGCCCTGAAGTCACGCATAAAATTTACAAGATCATAGGAACTGAGCTTGTTTTTGAAACATTTGATTTCCAGGATTCTTAAAAGAAACAAGCTAAGGCAGCAGATTAAAAAATGCCCTGCAAGGATATTAAATTTTCCAGTAAAATCAAGGTTTTTTAGGTATCTGCGCGATTTGAGATGTATGAGGAAATTTGAAAACATCGGAACTGTATGAAACCGATTGACATGAAAAAAAGTGTATTGTATAATCAGAATCGCTCATCGGAGGGCAACTTGTTCGTTTAGAAACAATAGCTGGATAAGATGGCAGATTGAAATATCTGCTTTTCTTATCCGGCTTTTTTTGTGTGACAGGAAATTACTGCCACAACCTATCATTTTCAGGAGGAATATATGGAAACAAACACATCATTTACAGAAGGAAAAATCTTAAAACCTTTGATCTTATTTGCATTTCCTGTCTTGCTGGCGTTATTTCTGCAGGCGATGTATGGCGCGGTAGACCTGCTCATAGTGGGAAAATTTGCTTCATCCGCAGATGTATCCGCGGTTTCGACAGGTTCTCAGATCATGACTACATTAACAAATCTGATCAGCAGTTTCGCAATGGGAACCACAATTTTGCTGGGACAGCAGATCGGAAGCGGAAAAAAAGAGGAAGGCGGACGAACCGTAGGAACAGCAATTGTCATGTTTGCGGCGATCGCAGTGGTCATGTCGATCATTATGGTTGTTTTTGCGCCTTCAATCAGTCAGATCATGAACGCGCCTGAGGAAGCATTTCAAAAGACCGTTGATTACATCAGAATTTGCGGCGGAGGTATGTTAGTCATTGTTGCCTACAATCTGATCGGCTGCATTTTCCGTGGACTGGGCGATTCTAAGACACCGCTTATCACAGTCGCGATTGCATGTGTTTTTAACATTGCGGGAGATCTGATCCTATGTGCAGGCTTTCACATGGGAACACAGGGCGCTGCGATTGCAACAGTGTTTGCGCAGATTGTGAGCGTGGTAGTTTCGTTTTTCCTGATCTGTAAAAAAGAGCTGCCTTTTACCGTAAAAAATAAAAATATTCGGATTCATAAAGTATATTTGAAGAAAATGGTTGGTTTTGGGGCGCCGATTGCATTGCAGGATCTGCTTGTGAGCATTTCATTTTTGATCATTCTGGCAATCGTAAATTCTATGGGAGTCATTGCCTCGGCAGGTGTCGGTGTCGCAGAAAAAGTGTGTGCATTTATCATGCTCATATCGTCTGCTTTCATGCAGTCCATGTCGGCATTTGTGGCACAAAACTATGGCGCAGGTCAGATTACAAGAGCCAGAAAAGCCTTGCATTACGGCATTGCCGTTTCTTTTTCCATTGGCGTGGTAATGTTTTTGATCACGTTTTTCCATGGAGATGCGCTGGCAGGAATTTTCTCCTCGGATGGGGAAGTGGTTTTTGCAGCGGCAGATTATCTCAAGGCATATGCGATCGACTGCCTGTTTACAGCTATTTTCTTCTGCTATACCGGATTTTACAATGGTATCGGTAAGACACGATTTGTCATGATCCAGGGAATCCTTGGCGCATTTTGCGTCAGAGTTCCGGTGTCTTATATTATGAGCATCCAGCCGGAAACATCGCTGTTTCATATCGGGCTGGCAACGCCGATGTCGTCAGCCTTGCAGTTGATTCTCTGCGTTGGATTCATGCTCTTTTTGAGAAAAAAGGGGATGTTAGACGATAAAAAAATTTAATCGTCTCTATTTTCTTTCCCATTGAAAATTCTGGATTGTTTTATGGTACAATGCGTTTAAACATTTGAACAAAGAAAGGAATTATATATGGATATCTTAGAGTTAATGAAGGAAAGACACAGGACATGAGGTTAAATAATGCAGTCGAAAGAGATAGAGCAGCTTGATTCTGAGTTTGAAAAATGCCAGAGAATACTCATTGCGCTTGGCGATGAAAACAGGCTTCACATGATTCCGGAAAAGATGAATAAAACCGCATAAAGATGTGAAAAGACAGGGATTGATGACCATGATTTTGTATTGGTGATTGATTCCTGTTTTGTAATATTATGATAGGGCGAGTTTAAATTATTTCTTGACAATAGCGTTATAGAACCATATAATTACCAATGGTAATTAACAAAGGCAATTATATAGCACAATGTAAAAAAGGAACCGATAGTATGAACGAAGAAAAAATAAAGAGAATGTTGGATGCCTGCTATCTTGCAAAAAGGACGAGGGAACTGCTCCCGGAACTGCCGGAAGGAGTCACACCAGCGTATATACAGTACATGGATGTGATCCACAAGTTACAGGAGAAGAAAGAGAGAGTAAAAGTATCGGATATCAGTGACACATTAAAGCTGCCAAGACCGGGGGTGACAAGAACGGTCAAGGAAATGGAAAAAAAGGGCTATCTCACGAAATATGCGTCTGAGGAGGACGGTCGGATCACATATGTTTTCATTACAGAAAAAGGTGAGGAGTTATCGGATAAGTACGATAAAAATTATTACAGCCGGCTTTTGAAATATATGGATCATATTTCCGAAGAAGAAGCGGATTGTATGATTTCGACCATAGAAAAATTTTATAAAGTCATGAGCGAAAGGAGAGTTGACATTGAATAGTTCAAAATCAGATTTTACACAGGGAAGTATTTTAGGAAAGCTGCTGCCATTTATGCTGCCAATCTTAGGCGCATTAGTATTGCAGGCGGCTTACGGTGCAGTTGACCTTCTGGTCGTTGGAAGGTTTGGAACAACATCGGGGCTTTCAGCCGTATCAACAGGAAGCCAGGTGTTAAACTTAGTCACTTTTGTTATTACGCAGTTTGCAATGGGTATCACTGTTTTGATCGCACGGTATATCGGGGAGAAAAAACCGCAGTATATTGGAGCTTTGATCGGTGGAGCAACAATTATTTTTGCAATTGTTTCTGCGGTACTTTTTGTAGTTATGATCGGGTTTGCACAGCCGATTGCAGTGCTGATGCAGGCACCACAGGAGGCTGTGGAACTGACATCGTCTTATGTGCGTATCTGCGGTGGCGGAATTTTTTTCATTGTGGCGTACAATCTGCTCGCAGCTATTTTCAGAGGCTTAGGTGACAGCAAATCTCCATTATTATTCGTTGCAGTTGCATGTGTGGTAAATATCGCAGGAGACCTGATTTTAGTGGCAGGACTGCATTTAGACGCAGCCGGAGCTGCAATCGCAACTGTAACAGCACAGGCGGTCAGCGTCGTTTTTGCATTATTTTTACTGGTAAAAAGAGAACTTCCATTTAAAATCACCAGACAGGATTTTAAGATCAACACACATTGTATAAGAGCATTAAAAGTCGGTCTGCCGCTTGCTATGCAGGAGTTCTTGACACAGATCTCATTCCTTGCACTCTGCGCATTTGTCAACCGGCTTGGACTCGCAGCTTCCTCCGGATATGGTGTTGCCTGCAAGGTCGTTAACTTCGCAATGCTGATTCCAAGTTCTCTGATGCAGTCCATGGCATCCTTTGTATCGCAGAACGTGGGTGCCGGAAACGAAAAAAGAGCGAAAAAAGCAATGTTTACCGGCATGGGCGTTGGAATTGTGATCGGCTGCATTGTATTTGCATTTGTTATGTTTAAGGGAGATCTTCTGACCGGAATCTTCACAACAGACGCAGCCGTTGTGCAGAATGGTTATGATTATCTGAAAGGGTTTGCGTTGGAAACGATCGTGACAGCCGTTCTATTCAGTATGGTCGGTTATTTCAACGGACATGATAAAACGGTCTGGGTTATGGTTCAGGGACTCGTCCAGACGCTTCTTGTGCGTCTGCCGCTGGCATATTATATGAGTATCCAGCCAGATGCGAGCCTCACCAAGATCGGTTTTGCGGCTCCGGAAGCAACGATATTCGGAATTGTGCTGAATGTGATCTTCTATCTGTGGATGAACCGGAAACGGAATAATTTATAAGCAAAAGCCCTGAAGTTGCAGCTTCAGGGCTTTTTGCGATGTAGCGTTATCATCATAACATATAATGCGTATGTTAATACTTTTTATGGTATACTTCAGATATAAATTTAGGAAAGAAAAGAGGAACCAATAAATGAAAATTGTGATTATTAACGGAAGTGCAAGAAAAGGCAATACATTAACTGCAATTAATGCATTTATAAAAGGTGCATCTGGAAAAAATGAGATCGAAGTGATTCAGCCGGACAAGTTAGATATCAGCCCATGCAAAGGATGTGGCGTCTGTCAATGTAATAAAGGCTGCGTAGATCAGGATGATACCAATCCTACAATTGACAAAATTGTGGCAGCAGATATGATCCTTTTTACAACACCAGTGTATTGGTGGGGAATGTCCGCACAGTTAAAGCTGGTTATAGACAAATGTTATTGCAGAGGATTACAGATAAAAGGGAAAAAGGTTGGTGTTATTGTCGTAGGCGGATCACCGGTAGACAGTATACAATATGAACTGATTCAGAAACAGTTTGACTGCATGGCTCACTACCTGTCATGGGATATGCTTTTCCAGAAATCCTATTATGCAACTGCAAAAGATGAATTATCAAAAAATGCGGGTGCAATGGAAGACCTGGAAAAATTAGGCGCAGAGCTGGCATAGGGAAAAACCAGTCTATCATGAGATTTCAAAAGGAGAGCAGGAAAAATGACAGAAAAAGAGAAAATGACGGCAGGAAAAATTTACGATCCTTCCGATGAAGAACTTGTAAAATTAAGAACAAAAGCCCATAGATTAAGTAAAGAATATAATGAACTTCTTGAAACAGACGAGAAACGTTCCGAGATTCTGAAAGAAATGGGAATCATAGGTGATTCGTTTTACTTGCAGGGACCAGTACAGTTTGATTATGGCTGTCTGACATCTATCGGTGCGAATTCGTATGCGAACTTTAACTTTACGTGTGTGGATTGCTGTCCGGTTACAATTGGTGCAAATGTATTTATGGGACCAAATGTGTCACTTCTTACCCCGATGCATCCGCTCCGCTGGCAGGATCGCAACCAATATCAGAAACAGAATGGAACACTTACCGATAAGGAATACGCCAGACCGATTACCATTGGCGATAACTGCTGGATCGCAGGAAATGTTACAATCTGTGGTGGTGTTACGATCGGCGAGGGCTGTGTGATCGGTGCTGGAAGCGTCGTTACCAGAGATATTCCGGCAAATTCACTTGCAGTTGGTGTTCCATGCCGCGTGATCCGCGAGATTACGGAAGAAGATGCGCTGGAAAATCACCCGGAGTTGTTCTAAAAAAAATCAGCTATAATCAAAACCTATAACAAACCCAAGGAATCTTCTATAACAAAAACAATTGACAAAATAATATCAGATGATTATAATTCCCCATATAAAGTAATTCCTGCATAACATATCAAATAAGTAGGAAATAAGAAAGGGGAAAATCATATGAAGACAAATACAATCGTAATGAACAAAAACCAGATGTGTTGCTGTTGTATGTGCTGTATGGATGAATACGGTTTTATTTTCATATGATTTATACACCTGAGTGTTTTGGAGAAAAGAAGAAGCAGGCAGTTGTGATAACCATATGACAACGACCTGCTTCTTTCTTTATGTGTATACTCTTTGGAATTAACGTATGAAAGTGTATAACAGAAAGGTATAAAAATGTTAGAGATCAAAAACCTTTCCAAAAGTTTTCATGAGAATAAAGTATTAGACCATATTAATTTAAAAATTGAAAAAGGCGATGTTGTCGGAATTATCAGCCCTTCCGGTACAGGAAAATCAACCTTATTAAGATGCATCAACCTTAAGATGCATCAACCAGTTGGAGATCCCGGAGGAGGGGGAGGCAGTTTTTGGTGGAAAAACGGTCGATCTTTCCAAAAAACACAAAGACAGCCTGGAATTCCGTAAGATTACGGGCATGGTGTTCCAGAGATTTTATCTGTTTGAGAAAAAGACAGCGTTGGAAAATGTTAGGGAAGGTCTTATGGTTGTTCAGAAAAAGAGCAAAGCAATTGCTTTAAAAGAATTAGAGCGTGTTGGAATGGCATCATGGGAAAATCATTATCCAAAACATTTGTCCGGAGGACAGCAGCAGCGTGTCGCAATTGCCAGAGCACTTGCCCTAAAGCCGGAATTACTCCTGCTCCACGAGCCGACTTCAGCCTTAGACCCGGAGCTTATTATGGTGGCGACACCGGAAATATTTTTGCTGTCTTAGATGGAGAATTAGAAGGAGATCCGGTTATTTTTTGCGCACATATGGATGTTGTAGAACCTTGGAGCGGCAAAAAATCTGTTTTGGAAAAAGACGGAACAATACATTCTGCAGGGGATACTGTGCTTGGTGCAGATGACATCAGTGGTATTCTGGAAATCCTCTATTGTGTACAACTTGTTCTTGACAGTGGAAAACCTCATAAAAAAATTGAAATTCTGTTTACAATTGGTGAGGAATTATATGTCAAAGGTTCGGATGTTTTTGACTATTCGAAAGTAACCGCAAAACAGGCGTATGTGCTTGATCTGTCTGAAGAGACGACGTTTAATATCGGAACGATTCAGGGTGGAACAGCGACAAACATTGTGCCGGACTGCTGTGTGCTGACCGCCTATGAGACACCACTTGAGAGCAAGTCAGTGACCGATTTTCAAAAAGCCTGTGAAATCTTAGGATTTTCCGGTGAACTTACAGGTACGTTCGGCGGAAGTGATAACAACAGTTTTGCAAAAAACGGAATCGAAGGGCTTGTTTTATCGAATGGAATGTATAATGCACATTCGACACGTGAATACACAACCGTCGACGATCTTTATAAAGGAGCAGAGCTGATCGGACAGCTTATTTTATTATAAAAAGAAATTTTGGTCGTATTCTGTTGAAGATTGTTGTTTTCGCATATAGCTATCTCGTGTAAGTTATGGTAAAATAGCCACAGAGAGCGTCACGGAGGACGCAATAGTGGGAGGTAGCTCTTATGGATAAGAACAGCGAAAAAAATGTCAGGTTCCGCATAAATATTACATTGTTAATTGCGGTAGTTTTACTGGTTGCAGATTTATATGCAATGATCAATATGCCTCAGAAATTTATTATTCTGGCGATCATTACAGCATTGTTTCTGGTTGCAATCTATTTTTTGGTAGATTCCATTTCGATTTATCTGATGGCAGAAAAGAATCGCAAAGAAGAACAGTATGATAGTATTTTTAAATCAGAAAAAGCGTCTTATCTTTTATTGAGGAAAACATTTGATGATCTGTATGAACTCATTGAAAAAGGAAACCAGTCCCGGAAAGCAAATGTGGAGGATATTATCCACGCACAGAAAGCAGTAGCAAAGGTTTCCATTGGAAGAAGTAAAGAGAATGCAGATGCACTGATGAATTCCAATGACCACATCATGGAAAAGATTTCGATGTTAGAGGCTGTTTTATCAGACAATGTTTCGCATCCGGCACCGGAAACTAATAAAAATGACAGCGCATATGCACAGAATATTTTAGACAATCAGAATAAAATATTACAGCAGCTGGAAGTTTTGCAGAATACATTGAATACGATCGGAGCTGATGCAAAGATAGCAGCAGAGTCTGCAAAACAGAACTTTTTTACCGAGGAACGTATCTTGGCAGAAGAGAATAAAATTGAAAAAGAAGAACCACAGGTTCAGGAAGTCGCAGTTGAGGAGATCCCATCGGCTGCTGGAGAAGCAACTGTGATGGAAGAGACACCAATCGAAGAAGAACCATCCGTGATGGAAGAGACACCGATCGAAGAAGAACCGTCCGTGATGGAGGAGACACCGATCGAAGAAGTTCCATCTGATATGGAGGAAACATCAATTGGTAAAGAAGAAGTTTCTTCTCCGGAGGAAGATTTATCCAAGTATGATGATATTATGGTAGATACTTTGACGGATTCGGATGATAATGTTCCGGTCGAGAAGATTCCATTGGAAGATGAAACTGTTGTAGATGATGAGCCGGCAATGCCTGATCTGTCAGATCCGAATAAGGTTATGACACCGGATGAGATCGCAGCATTGATTGCAAACTTATAATAGAAGAAAGACTTCGGTGTAAAGTAAAAAATAATATTTAAGAGAATAAAAAATCTGTCATACAAATGCAATTTTTGTATGGCAGATTTTTTGTGTAACAGGAAAAACGTTCCCGATCATTATTCGGCAGTGATTTTTACGATTTCTTTGATAACCGAAACAGCGGTATCCATACCTTCTACACTGATATGTTCAAACGGTCCGTGGAAACCATAGCCGCCGGTTCCGAGGTTCGGACAAGGAAGTCCCATAAAACTTAATCTGGCACCGTCTGTACCACCGCGGACTGGGCGGGAGACTGGTTCCAGACCAACGTTTTTGATTGCTTTTTTTGCAATTGCTACGACATATTCATTCTTTTCAATGACTTCCAGCATATTACTATAGGAATGCTGAATGTTCAATTTTACAGTGTCTGCATGATATTTTTCATTCATTTTTTTCTCAATGCCACGCAGTGTATCAAGACGTTTTTCAAAAGTGGCTTTGTCATGGTCACGCACGATATAATTCACTTTGGCGTGGGCGATGTCTCCGCTAAAATCAGTCAGATGATAAAATCCCTCTCTGCCTTCGGTGTGGGCAGGAGTCTCATTTTCAGGGAGAAGAGATGCAATCTCACAGCCGACAAGGGCAGCGTTGATCATAATATCTTTTGCCTCCCCAGGGTGGACATTGACGCCATTGATCTCAAAAGAAGCACTTGCGGCATTGAAGTTTTCATAGGCAACTTCGCCCTCGTAGTCGCCGTCAACGGTGTAGGCAAATCTGGCTTTAAAATAGTCAAGGTCAAATAAATCAGCACCGCTTCCGACTTCCTCGTCCGGTGTGAAGCCGATCCAGATGTCGCCGTGAGGTATTTTTTCTGTGATGATCTGTTCCACTGCCGTCATGATCTCGGAAACCCCGGCTTTATCGTCGGCGCCGAGCAGGGTTGTTCCATCTGTAGTGATCAGTGTGCGTCCTTTTAATGTTTTAAGTGTAGGAAAATCGGATACTTTCAGATAAGCACCGCTTCCCTTTAAAAGAACATCATTGCCGTCATAATCCGGAATGATCTGTGGTTTGACATCTTTTCCAGAAAAATCAGGAGCAGTGTCCATATGGGAAATAAAACCGACAGCAGGCTTGTCAGCATATCCTTTCGTTGCCGGCAGCAGTCCGTAAACATAGCAGTGATCGGTTAAAGTGACTTTCTCTAAACCGAGATCGCGCAATTCCTGTTCTAACACTTTTCCTAACTCAAACTGTCTTTCCGAAGATGGAATCTGTCGGCATTCCTCGTCAGAAGTTGTCCAGTAAGAGACATATTTTAATAATCGTTCTTCAACACGCATGTGAAACCTCCTTATAAAATGGTGCCGTATTTATTTTGATATAAAATCAAGCCGGGCACACATAGTTATAAAATACCATAAAATAGTGAAATAGGAAATATTAGAAAAGGATTTCTTGACAATTGTGTATACATCAGTTACATTCAATATTGCAGATAGCAAAATCTTTTTTTCAAATAAGTGTTATAGTACGAGTTATTTCTGCCAGATCGGCATGAAATCCTAAAAAATTGTTAGATACAGATATTGAGGGCTTTCCGGAAACTTCGCAAAGAAAGTGAGGAAGGTTTGGGCGAGAAAGATACAACAGAAAAAATACTTGCAGATTATAATGATGTATTTGCAGACATCATAAATGGTCTGGTATTTAAAGGAGAACAGAAGGTAACACCAGAGTCCTTAGAAAATATAAGTACAAGATCTGTGTATAAAGGCAGGAAAAATAAACTGCATGAACAGGAAAGGGATATCGTCAAACTCTGGAAAGAGCGTGATATTGAATTTGCCATATATGGCATGGAAAATCAAACTTTACCGGAGAAATATATGCCGCTTCGTATATTAGGTTATGATGGTGCCACTTATCGCAGTCAATTGCAGAAGAAAAGAAAAAGACCAGTTGCAGTATTGACAATTGTTTTATATTTTGGTACAGATAAGATGTGGGATAAACCAACGCATTTAAAGGATGTGATATACATTCCGGAGGGTTTGGGAGAGTATGTTAATGACTATAAAATCACAGTTTTTAATATTGCATGGTTGACGGAAGAAGAGATTGCAAGATTTAAAAGCGATTTTAAAATTGTAGCCAATTTCTTTGTACACAAGAGAAAGAATAAAGATTATGTTTCAGATGACAAAACAGAAATTAAACATGTGGATGAAGTATTAAAATTATTATCTGCTATGACGGGGGATGAGCGTTATGAAGAAATTCTGGCAGAGAAGGAGAAAGGAGAGTACAATACTATGGATACAGTAGCAGAACATCTTGTAAATATGGGTGAGGCAAGACTAGGAAAACTTATAAATCTTTTATTGCAAAATAATAGAATAGAAGATGTAAAAAAGGCTTCTGTTGATAAAGAAGCCAGAAAGAAATTTTACAAAGAATTGCTGAATCATCTGGGAGAAAACTGTACAGGACGCGTAAGAGAAATTTATCAGGGTTCCGCAACTAATATTGAGGAGCCGAAGAACCTCGAGAAAATTATTACGACGATTGATGGACTTGATTGGTTTTCAGCTCGTGAAGAGGGGTTGGGCAATCTTTATGAGGGATTATTGGAGAAAAATGCGAACGAAAAGAAATCCGGAGCAGGTCAGTATTTTACACCTAGAGTCCTTATTGATGTGATGACAAGATTGATGAAACCACAGCCGGGAGAACGCTGTAATGACCCAGCCTGTGGAACGTTTGGATTTATGATTTCTGCAAGCCAGTATGTGAGAGAGAATACAGATGATTTATTCCAATTAGATGCGGATACTGCAAAATTCGAAAGAGAAGAGGCGTTTACCGGCTGTGAGCTTGTGCATGATACACATAGGCTTGCATTGATGAATGCAATGCTACATGATATTGAAGGTGAAATAAAGCTGGCAGATACTTTGTCTAATGCTGGAAAAGAAATGAAAGGATATGATGTAGTATTAACGAATCCGCCTTTTGGAACCAAGAAGGGTGGAGAACGTGCTACAAGAGACGACTTTACATTCCCAACCAGCAATAAGCAGCTCAATTTCCTGCAGCATATTTACAGAAGCTTGAATACAGATGGCAAAGCAAGAGCAGCAGTTGTATTGCCGGATAATGTTTTATTTGCAGATGGAGATGGCGAAAAAATTCGTAAAGACCTTATGGAAAAATGTAATCTGCATACAATCCTTAGATTGCCTACCGGTATTTTCTATGCTCAGGGAGTAAAGACCAATGTATTATTCTTTACGAGAGGTAAAACGGATAAGGCTAATACTAAAGAAGTTTGGATATATGACCTCAGAAATGACATGCCATCATTTGGAAAGACAAATCGTTTGAAGAAAGAAGATTTTGATGACTTTGTTGCTTGCTATGCGGATGGTGATTTGTCAGCACGTAAAGAA
>OHRA01000482.1_pt1 | contig 16353 bp, 16 predicted proteins | sample 1578241 | NCBI WGS metagenome assembly OHRA01 (sample SAMEA3879597, study PRJEB24766) | human gut metagenome | biome: human-associated habitat; feature: feces | place: USA | collected 1985/1987 | reverse complement strand
ATACTTTTTAATCCAATTTTATAGCTGATAAATAAGTCACAAAATCTCATATGAATATCTCCTTTTTATTCGTAGTATATTGCAATAGGATGTACAATATTTAAGGATGATTGTTGACCAAAGAATGAAAGCATGATTTGGTTCAACCCGATGCCAACTTGAGCTAATGGAGAAATATTTGTACTGTCATTAGTATCTGTTGTTATTTTGTTAGTGATTGGATTCCTTTATTCTGGTAATGATTTTTTAAGTAGTATTCAAAAGGGCAGACTTAATTTTAAAAATCCATGTTCTAGATATACTGAAACTACCGGTTATCAGGTTTGTAACGGATTTATTGCAATTAATAATGGTGGTTTATTTGGTGTAGGTCTTGGTAATTCTACTCAAAAATATTTGTACCTGCCAGAGTCACACACTGATTTTATATTTCCAATTATTGTTGAAGAATTGGGTCTTGTGACAGGAATAATCATTATTTTAGGTTATGCTTATATTTTATCAAGAATATTAAAAATTGCTAAGACAAGTGAAAACTTACGATGTTCAATTTTAGCGTACGGAACATTTTGGTATTTTACTTTGCATATTTTAGTTAACTTACTTGGGGTTCTGCTTTCACCTGGCCAATAATTCGTCCGACCTTACCGATATCATGAATCTGCCCATCCAGCATTGCACGGGTTTCGTGCTGTCTCACACACTGCGCTGTCACTATAAATTTGTCATCTTCTGTCCGGTATCCCACAGTTCCCACCACATTGCGGGTTCCAATGTCCAAACCAAATACGTTACTCATATGTGTCTCTCCCTCAACGCCTTATCAATCTGTGCCAGCGTCTGTTCAATTCTTCCATCGTTATTAATGACCAGCTGACAGTTTTTTCGATATTCATCCTCGCTCAGCTGACTATCAAAAATCTGGTCAATTTTTGTATCTGAATATCCTCTTGAAATTTTCAGACGCTCTCTTCGAATTTCTCTATCCGTATAAATATACCAAAGTTCATCACATATTTCATCATAATGTTCTTCAATTAAAAGTGCCGCTTCCAAAACAAGCAGTGCAAGCTTTCCTTCCTGTCTCTCTCTTTTCGCTTCTGCTATCACATATGCTTTCACTGCCGGATGTACGATCCCGTTCATCCTGGCACGCCTGTTTCCATCTGAAAAGATCACCTTCGCCAGTTTTATCCGGTCAAAATGTCCATCTTCCTTATAAATATCATGCTCCGGAAAAGCCTGTCTGATCTGCTCATAACAGTCCGTTCCAGGTTCCATCAGTTCATGTGCGATCTCATCCGCCAGCATGACACGCACGCCCGGTTTGGTTGCCATATAATCTAAAACTGCTGATTTTCCGGCTCCTACACCACCTGTGATCCCTATAAATTTCATATTTTCCGTCCACCCTTATCTTCTTTCGTGCTGTCCGTTTCTGATGCAAAGCTATTTTGCCTCGTACCAGTTCTTTCCGGTGTGAAGGTCAATTGCCAGAGCCACCTTCAGATCTGCTGCCTGCTGCATACCTTCCGTCAGGATTTCTTTTACTCTATCAATCTCATCCTCTGCTGTCTCAATTAAAAGTTCATCATGCACCGTGATGATCAGTCTTGATTTCAAATGTTCCTCCAACAGCCTGTCATGCACACGTATCATAGCAATCTTGATAATGTCTGCGGCTGTTCCCTGAATTGGCGCATTCATTGCCACACGCTCTCCAAAAGAACGCTGCATAAAGTTACTGCTGGAAAGTTCCGGAACCGGACGCCTTCTTCCAAACATGGTTGTCACGTATCCGTTCTTTTTGGCATCCTCCACAAGTCCGTCTAAAAATGTCTTGATCTTTGGATATGTTTCAAAATACCGTTCGATATACTCTGCTGCCTCTTTTTTACTGATACTTAAATCCTGGCTTAATCCAAAGGAACTGATTCCATATACGATTCCAAAGTTTACCGCTTTGGCATTTCTTCGCTGTAAATCTGTCACCTCATCAAATGGAATGTGGAATACCTGTGATGCAGTGATTCTGTGGATATCCTGTGCCTCTCTGTACGCCTCGATCAGTTTTTCATCCCCGGACATGTGCGCTAACACACGAAGCTCGATCTGCGAATAATCGGCGTCCATGAACACACATCCCTTTGCCGGTAAAAATGCTTTTCGTATCAATCTGCCAAGTTCAATCCTCATCGGGATATTCTGGAGATTCGGCTCTGTACTGCTCAGCCTTCCGGTAACCGTGATCGTCTGGTTAAAGGAAGTATGGATTCTTCCATCCTCCTTAATATAATTGGCAAGTCCATCTGCATAAGTGGATTTTAACTTGGTAAGCTGGCGGTATTCCAAAATATCTGCAACAATTGGATACTCTGGTGCAAGTTTGTCTAACACATCTGCGGCTGTCGAATATCCGGTCTTTGTCTTCTTTCCGTAAGGCATTTCGAGTTTTTCAAACAGGATCACACCTAACTGTTTTGGAGAATTGATATTAAACTCTTCCCCTGCTTCCTTATAAATCCGGGTTTCTAACTCTTTGATGCGGACTGCAAGTTTCTCCCCATACTCTTTCAGATTAACTGCATCAATGGCAATTCCTGTGTGTTCCATGTCTGCAAGGGTAAACACTAACGGCATCTCAATGGTTTCATAGAGCTGTTCCATTCCGGTTGCCTTCAGCTCTTCCATCATTGCTTTTTTGCTGGAAAATGCAGTGTACGCCATAAAGCAGACTGTCTTTAAAAATCCTTCCGGTTTCTCATCCATTGCCAGATCATAGCCTGACTTTCCAAGCAGATCCACTCTCGATGGGATCATCAGGCTGCAGTAATCCTTTGCGATGTCTTCATACGGATATTCATTTTTTAACGGATTCAGCAGATATGCTGCGATGACGTTGTCAAAAATGTTTTTCTGGTTCAGACATCCGTTCTCTCTCTGCTCGATCATATGGAGCAGTCCAAGCTGCGGTTTTAAATCCAGTGTCATGTATCCTGCCGCCTCAGAGTGTGTGAGGAGGTCTGACAACACGCTGCTTGTCAGTTCTTCCCCAGCCTTGAAAAAGTAGGTGTCTTTCTCCCCAAAGCAGACTGCCATTCCAAGAAATTCATTCGTCTGCGGTGCTGCAAAAAGATTCATCTGCCCCCCCGCATCCATGTTCGCATCCTTTTTTTCCTCCATCGGAATGATCTGAAATGCACATTCTATGCCTTTGATCTTTGCAAAAATCTTTTCGGCTTCCTTCTTCTCTGTCACAAGCTTAAAATGTTCTTCCGCCTGATTCTTTGGTGCATCCACCTCAAATCTGCCAAGCATATTCTTAAACTCCAGACGTTTGCACAAAAGATATGCTTCCTCTGTATACAGATCTTTGATCTGCTCTAATCTTGCACTCTGCAGATCATAGTCAATATCTGCATGGATCTCGATTGTCGCTAATGTCTTACTCATCTGTGCAAGCTCATAATTTTCCTTTAAATTCTTGCTTGCCCGCGGTGGTTTGATCTCATCCACATGCGCATAACAGTTTTCAATGCTGCCGTACTGCGCAATGAGAGCTGTTGCTGTCTTTTCTCCGATTCCCGGAACACCCGGGATATTATCCGAAGTATCGCCCATCAATGCTTTCACATCGATAAACTCGATCGGCGTCACATGATATTTGTCCAAAACTTCCTTCGTATTATAATCCTCGATCTCGGTTCCGGTGCGCTTTGTTTTCGGAATACGGATTTTAATATGGTCGGTAGCAAGCTGCAATAAATCCCTGTCTCCTGACACAACGGATACTTCAAGTCCCTCTGCTTCGCTGCGTTTTGCAATGGTCCCCAAAATATCATCTGCCTCATACCCACCTTTTTCCACGATAGTCACACCCATGGCTTTTAACATTTCCTTCATCAGAGGCACCTGTTCGCGAAGTTCCTCCGCCATCGGCTTTCTGGTTCCCTTGTATTCTGCATACATCTTATGACGAAAAGTTGGCTGTGATACATCAAAGGCAACCGTCAGATAGTTTGGCTGTTCCTCCTCTAAAATCTTAAATAAAATATTTAAAAATCCATAGACCGCATTGGTATGAAGTCCCTCGGAATTCGTCAGATCCGGGATTCCGAAAAATGCCCGGTTTAAAATGCTGTGTCCATCGATCAGTACCAGCTTTTCACTCATAAACTTTGTGTCTCCTTCTTATTTTTTCACTGCTCATAAAAAAGCAGTAAAGGGGCTGCCGCATGCGGCAGTCCCATCCTGTGACAAATTAAATTGCGCGGGTATACTTCTTCAGCCATTCGTTCTCTTCCTCTGTCATGTAAGGAGAGAGCACTTCATATACCTTCTTATGATAATCATTTAACATCTGCTTCTCACGTGGGCTCATCTGCTCCGGATCGATTCCATCCAGATCGATCGGTGCGTAAGTGATGTTCTCAAATTCCATAAACTGACCATATTCATTCTTCTCTGCTTTGCGGCAGACCAGTTCATTCTCCGTGCGGATACCATACTTTCCTTCCAGATATACACCCGGTTCATCGGTTGTGATCATACCCTCTTCCAGCACACCGCTGTCATGGCGTTCCGGTACGATCTTCCAGCGGAAACCGTTTGGTCCTTCATGTACATTTAAGATATAACCGACACCGTGTCCTGTACCACATTTGTAGTCAATTCCCATGTCCCACAATGGACCTCGTGCGAGAATATCCAGATTCAGACCGCATGCACCATATAAAAACTTCGCATTGGCAAGCTTCATATTGGAACGGCATACTGCTGTGAAATGCTGTTTCATCTCATCGCTGATCGGACCTAACACAAAAGTTCTCGTGATATCGGTTGTTCCCTCATAATAATGTCCGCCTGAATCTACCAGTAAAAAGCCTTCCGGTTTTAATTCGGTATTGGATTCCGGTGTTGCAGAATAGTGCATCATCGCTGCATTTGCACCGTAGGCACTGATGGTCGTAAAGCTTAAATCAATAAAGTTCTCCTGCTCTCTTCTTCTTGCCTCCAGATAATCGGACGCAGAGATCTCTGTCATCGGAATCTTGCCGATATTTGTCTTCAGCCAGTACATGAACTTTGTCACTGCCACACCGTCTTTGACATGTGCAAGGCGGGTGTTATCCACCTCAACCGGATTCTTGACTGCCTTCATCAACTCGGTAGGGTTTGGTTTATTTATAACCTGAATGTTCTTATTTAATTCACTGCAGATACGATAATTGACACTGCTCTTGTTCATCAGAACCACGGCACTCTCCGGAATGGTCGGAACATAAGTGTAAATATCATCGTATGGTCTTGTCTCGATATGATTTTCCTTCAGATAAGCGCGGATGGTATCATCCACCACTTCTTCCTGTAAAAACCAGATACACTGATCCCTGGTCAGAACAAGATAGGACAATACTACCGGAACGCTCTGAATATCACCGCCACGGATATTCAAAAGCCATGCAATATCGCAAAGGCTCGTGAGAATGTGGACATCTGCACCTTCCTCTGCCATCTTTGCACGCACATCTTTGATCTTCTCTGCAGTGCTCTTTCCGGAATATTTTTCTTCCAGTATAAATAATGGAGCTTTGGATAACTCCGGTCTGTCTGTCCAGATCAGATTGATCAGATCTTCCCCTACAAAAAGAGAACCTTTCTTTTCCTCTGCGATTGCCACAAACTTTTCACCCCAGGCACCGTTTACGGTTCTTCCGTCAAAACCGATGCAGCCGCCCTGTGGCAGTTTGTCTTTTACAAATTCTTCTACGGCAGGCACACCTTCCTCTGCCATACGATATAACGTGACAGTGCTTCCCTCTAACTGTTTCTCAGCTTGCACAAAATAGCGGCCGTCTGTCCAAAGTCCTGCCTCTTTTAACGTGATGACTGCCGTTCCTGCGGAACCGGTAAATCCTGTAATAAACTTTCTTGCCTTAAAATGCTCCCCAACATACTCTGACTCATGAAAATCAGCGGTTGGTACTACATAAATATCAATACTTCTGCGTTTCATCTCTTCGCGAAGCGCAGTTAATCTCTCTGGTATCATTGTTCTTCCTCTCTCTATGTCTCATTTATGCCTGTATGGCATATTATCAGTTACTGTTCACTCGTATCTCGTTCCAGTAACGATTATCACTCTTAATTCTCATCCGTGAACTCAAAAAACTTCGTGTCGATCTCCGGATAAGACCTCTTTAAGGAAATCGGTCTGCCGGAACGGTTCAAAAAGCAATGGGAACTCTTTGCCGTTGTGCGCAGCTCCCCGGTCTCTTTGTCTGTCATCCGGTATTCCACATCCATCTTGATTCCGTTATACTTTGTGATCTTCGTCTCGATCACCACCGTGTCATCAAAATGAACCATACTGTGGTACTCACAGGACACCGACAATACCGGACTGATGATCTCCATCTCTTCCATCTGCTTATAACTAAGCCCGATCTGTTCCATCAGATCCATCCTTGCCTCTTCCATCCATTTGATATAGTTGGAATGATGGATAATTCCCATCTGGTCTGTCTCATAATACTTTGCGTGATGCTCATAAGGGCGGATCTTGATCGCGCTCTCATCTTCCCCATAAATCCGTATCTCTTTTCCAGCCATGATCTGTCACTACCTTTCTATTTATCTTCAATAGCTGTCTGTGACTATCTTATCACTGCGGTAGTTTTATTTCAATGCCACTCTCTAAAATATTCCTGATAATCTTCTTCATCTGCAAAAAGCATGTACGCTCCGTCCACATATCCCATATAGCCTGCTTCGATCACATATCCCTTCATAAAAAAACACTCCTTTCAACCTTTTTACGTTCTCTCAAGTTGAAAAGAGTGTATCTTATTTACTGTCCAATAAACCGTACTTTTATGGTGTCTTAGAAAAAAATTTTATTTGTTATTGGCTTTTTCCTGAAATTTTTCATTGTCGATCATGAATCGTTCATGCGTTCCCTCACCGATCCTGCCGCGCTCGTCAAACGCTTCCACTTTAAACACCAGTCTCTTGCGGTCAATCTCTACCAGTTCACTCTTGGCAGTCACTTCCATTCCAAGCGGTGTTGCTGAGATATGGGATACGTTCATCAACGTTCCGACTGTTCCTTTTCCCTCCTCCAGTTCTGCTGCAACACTCTTGTAGGCAGCCTGCTCCATCAATGCGATCATGGAAGGTGTTGCATATACCTTCAGTTCACCGCTTTTCATTGCCTGCGCTGAATTGCTCTCTGATACTACCTCTTTTGCTTCTCCTCTGATACCTGTCTCTAACATCTGTTACCTCTTTCCTGTCTCTTAATCACTTTCTTCTATATTAGTTCTGTAAAGATAAACTTATTTTAACACAGGCTTTCCGATACAACAATATTCTTTTCCTGTTTTCCTCTCCAAAAGGCGGAGAGCAGGAAAAGGATCAGACAGCCAAGACTGATCATGGCGCCAGTCTTCAGTCCGGGTGTTGTATAAACAAGTTCTATGTCATGTTTTCCCTCCGTCAACGGCACACTGATAAATGCCTCAGCAAATGTCTCCGGCTCTGTCTCTTTTCCATCCACATACACCGTCCAGCCATCTTCCCTTGCAATCGAAAATACAAGTTCCCCCGCTTTTTCCACATCAATCGTACCTATGATCTTCCGGTCTGAAAACGAGATGAGTTCCATTGTCTGGCTGTTCAACGTCTCATATGCGGTATCCAGTGCACTCATATTCAGCTTATAGGCAGTGATATCCACACGCTCGTTATTGGAATTTTTGATCCGGATCACTTCCCCGGCTTTTGCATACCCGAGATCTAAAATATATCCGTGGGATGCCTTTGTAAAAGACTTTGTTCTTCCATCACTGACCTCTTCCTCAAGGGTATCGGATGTCACGGAACTGTATGCCGCAAAATAATATCCGTCCTCCGTCACCTGGATTGCAGACATTCCGGTCTCCGATTCCGACGGAACTACCGCGAGCATCTCTTCCTGTGCCCCCAACAATCCTGCAAGTTCATTCTGGTTGGAGACACCGCCGCCATTTTTATAGTCCCAGCGTTCTGCCACCTCATCGTCTACCATAAATCCCAGTGGAAGTGAATATTTGTTTTCATACAAATAAGTGTTCCCTGATGAAGCTGCAAGAGTGCGGATTGGGCTTTCCTCCATGGCATTGTCTGCGATCACATATTTTAAAGAGAGCATGGAAGAGATCAGAGGCGACGCACCGTTGATACAGTAAAAATTCTTTCCGCCTTCCATTCCAAGATCCTGATAAATATGACTGACATTGATGTTCATCAGCGAAGAAAACTGTGTTGCAGAGTAATAGCCGGACAACGCCGCATCATTTTTCGTTTTCCGCTCCATCTCCTCCGTCCGGTAAAAATACACCGCGCTGTTTTCACTTTCCTTTTTCTTCGCCTGCTCTAAAACGTTTTCATAATCCTTCCAGTCTTTCACATAAGAAGTTCTGCTCACCGTATCCAGACCTGTCATATCAAAGTTGATCGTCAACTCTGTAATCACTACAATTGACGTAATCAAAAAAACATAATCTCTGACTTTTGCAGTTCCTCCATACCACACCAGAAGCAGCACCGCGTACACAACGATAAACACTGCCGTCGTAAAGAAACTGTCGCTTCCGGTCAGTTCGCTGTCAGACCAGCGGTACGCTGCATACAGGAATGCCCCATCCAAGACCAGTGCCACAAGCACGTGATACCAGCGGTTTTCTTTCAGATGCAAAAATGTCTCAAAACACAATACTAACAATAAAAAACTGTATAAAAAGCTCTGTCTGCCCGGCAGCGAATCCGGGAAATGTAATCCATGCCAGATAAAATCCAGCATATTATTGGCAAAGCTTAATGCCATAAACGCAAGCAGTAATACGCGCGGCAGTTTCTTTTTCCAGCTGATCCCGCGGTTCGTCAGATATAACAGGATCAAAAACAATGTAAACACGCCAGTATAAATGTTTGGCCAGTGGTCACGTCCTGTATACGTTTCTACAAAAATACATTGCCTTCCCAGTTCTGCGATCAGATTAAAATACCATTCCACCGCACTTGGAAAAGAAATCCCCTGCGAGCCGCTCTCCCCTAAAATAATCGCTTCCGGGATCAGCAACACTGCACCTGTTCCACCCGCCAGAAGGGAATACCATGCAAACCGTACACATGCCCCGATTTTTCCTTCCCTCTGCTCCAATAAAAGGATCAGAAAATAGAGCACAAGAAAAATGCAGATCATAATCGAAATGTAATAATTGGACAAAATGGCTGTGGCCAGTGTCACATAATACAATGCAGCCTTTTTCTCTTTTACAAGCTGTTCCACACCGAGGATAATGAGCGGCGCAAGCACCAGACAATCTGTCCACATCACATTCCAGGCATAAGCTGCCATAAACGCAGACAGTGCATACGCCGTTCCAAATACCGCGATTGCCGGGTGATTTGTGTGAAAGTGCTTTTTCAGATAATATGCAAATGTCAGTCCACAGAGCGAGATACGAAGAATCATAAGGATTGACATGAATTCAATCACGTATCCCTTCGGGCACAGCAAAATAAACCAGTTCAAAGGGCTTGCCAGATAATAGGCAAACAGTGACACAAAATCCGCACCAAGCCCGATTGTCCACGAGTACATGAGGCTTTCGCCGCTTCTTAATTTATCCACAAACTCTGTAAAAAAAGGACAATATTGATGATACATATCCACCTGTAACAGACAACGCTCCCCAAATGGATACACTTCATGATCGATACAAATGATCACCGAGATCAGAAGAGGTATCAGAAAGGCGGCAAGCAGTGGCAGCCGTTTACACCACTTTTTCGATTTTGTCTCATTGATTTGTGTCTGATTCATTCTTACAAACTCCTGTTTTCTTTCCTTCATTTCTTTCCTGATGAGCGATCTGTCTGCACACTCACTCTTTTTTCCAGTCAAATAGCTGATAATACTGCAGACTCTGGTAATCTTTCAATTCCTGTTTTAAGCTGGATGAATTTGTATCCAGACCATCTTTCGTGAGCACACGCATTGCAGAGATAACTGGATAATTCCGTTGTAATTCCAACAGATAAGAACCATATGCATTCTCAGAAATTCCTGCATAGTGTAATACGTCCGCCGCAAGATAATTTGCACTTGTATCTTTTCCGCTCTCTGCATCAATGTCATAATTCGCCCAGATCACATATGGCACTTCATACCGCAGTTTCAACTGATCCTCTGTCAGTGTCTTTGTCGTCATACCATTCAGATTCAAAATCGGCGCTGCCACCGTGTCATTTGGCTGATGATCCCCAAAGAATACTACAATTGTCTTTTCGTCTGCCTCCTCAAAATAGGAAATCAGTTTTTCCAGTGCCTGATCCGAAAGTCTGACAAGCGATAAATACTGGCTCAAAGGTGTACTTTCCACACCCTCCACTGTGATATCCGGGGTAAAATTATCATAAGTATCCGAGTATCCACCGTGATTTTGCATCGTCACATTGAAAACGAATAAAGGTGTTCCCTCTTCTTTTTTCTCATATAATTCAATGATCTTATCCACACAGCTATTATCACTGACGTACTTGCGCACATAACCTGCTCCCCAGTACTGATCTTTAAAAATACTCTCTGAAAAGCCAAGCAATGGATATACCTTATCCCTGTCCCAGCCATCCGCATAATAAGGATGGGTTGCCACCGTCTCATAGCCCAAAGATGCCAGATACGCCGGGAGCGCCGGAAGTTCTTTCGTGATGTACTGCTGATACGGAATACTTCCCTGTGGCAGAAACGCCATACTGTTTCCCGTCAGGAACTCAAACTCTGTATTTGCGGTATTTCCTCCGCACACAGACACATTCAGATAACCTGTCACCGTATTTTCCGCCCCGTTCTGTAAACTGTGCAGATACGGCATATAATCTTCATTTGTTGTAAAATCTCCCAGCACATTCAGATCCGAAAAAGACTCATTCATCACAACAATGATATTGGGCAGTTCCTCTTTCTTTTCACTGCTGTCTGTGTCATCTTCCTGCCCTGCATAACTTTCCAGCAGCGCCTGCTCTTTTACAGCGTCATAACCTGCCGGTTTTTCTACAGTCATATATGCGAGATCCATTGCAAACGTCACTGCCACTCCATTTACCTGCGTCATAAATGCCGGAGTAAATAAAAATGGATACAATCTGTGTCCGGTCTGAAAATCTTCATCCTGTAGCAGATTGACAAACAAAACCAACACGATGCAGCATGCTCCCGCCGGAATCAGCCGCTTCCATAATTGAAACTTCGGCATTCCGGTTTTTACAAACTGCAGTAAAACGATCATTCCAAGAAACGCAAGCGTCACCACGATCATTCGAATATCCGGTTTAAAATCATAATTAGATGCCACACTTGCCGCCGTCTTCCAGGAAAAAATATCCCACGGCACGATCGGATTGGTCCGGAAACGGACCACATAAGCATTTGCGATTCCATAAATCATCGCAATCACCAATTCGATCCGAAGCCCGCTTTGTATCTTTCCGGTCACACTGACAAAGATCCACGCCAAAAGCTCAAAGAGCAAAATATTGAAAAACTGCGCCCACGGTCTTACCTCTTCGAATGGATTGTGTGTGTAGGCTTCCATGAGATAAAACGTGATCACCGGGAATACGATCAGTGTAACGATTGCTGCAATGAGCTGTATCTGTTTTTTATATTTCATCTGTTTCATTTTATTACTTCCAACTTTTCTAATTCATCTTCTGCCACGAAATTCTGCAAAAAAAATGTGCCAAAATGTTTTTCCGTGACCACAACACGGTACATTTTAGCACATCTCTTTTTCAATTGAAATCCATTCGCAGATTTTTCACATTTTTATAAGAATTCAGTGACAGATTTTTCCCTTTTACATCATTCCATCCGAATTGAAGTTTCCGGAAGAACCTCTGCTTAAATTCAGATAAAAATGAGCCGTTGCCATATGGGTATATGGATTTAAGAATAGATCTCCGATTCCAAATGTACATGCACTTAAAATCATCCAGCCGATAAAACTGAAATCCAGACAAAACAGCGACCATTTATTTCCATCCATCATCTGTTTGGATGCCTCAATCGCCTCCATGATCCCCATTTCCGGATGTTCTGCCATGATGTATGGTGCCATTGCATAACGATAGGTAGCGATGAGTCCCGGTATGATAAATAACATCGTCCATAAGAAAATAAAAATAGAAGTTACAATACGAAGCCCGAGTGCCTTTCCGAAATACTGGAAATAAGCAAACTCATCCTTAATGTCCGCATTCTCGCCCAATGCACGTTTGGAAAAATAAGCACACATACCAAGTTCCACTACACCACCGATCACAAACTGTGCCAGTGCATAAATGCTTAAAATGCTCATCATGACAGCCAGGATTCCGAGCATTTCTGCCGGAAGCTGATTCAGGCTCATATTTATCCCAAAAATCTGTACGCTCATTCCCTCCCCATATTGATAATTTGCGGTAACAGGTATAACGGACTGGATTCCTCCAAGCAATGCTCCTACAAAACAAACAAGAACTGCCATTCCCCAGTTTCCACTCAAAGATGCTCTTGCACGCTCACGGTAATCTGCTGCTCTCAACATAATCTCTCTCCTTTTTCTCCTAAAAATCAGTTCATTATCCATAATAAGTCTTTTTCTCCAAAAATAAAAGCCCTATTGCTTTATTTATAAAAATATTATATTGTGTTTTCATCACTTAAACATGCTTCGCTGCTTATACCTCATGGGCATGCGAACGGAAACAGAGAAAGGTAAGGTATTGTTATGGATGAATTTTTTGATCAGTTTTTTCCTACTGAATTTTTGATAGAATATTTAGAAAACGGTCCCGAAGAAAACATGGATCGTTTTCAGACTTATGTTGTGTATCGTTTCCTCACTTTTGCGGCAAAGGAAAATCCGGCTGTTATAACAGAATTAAGGGATACGTTAGAGTGTCCGCTCTCTATGGACAATCTCTCTGATATTTACCGTTTTCTGGATCAGGATTTTTATTTTTCTCCTTCTTTTTCCGAGAATTCTTTTGATCCGGTTCTTTTATGCTACGCCATCGCCATCATTGACGACAAATCCGGTTTTGGTCTTGCGATCTTAAACCGCATTTTCAAAGAGGCATGCCCTGAGATTTCTTCCGTGGATTTTTCAAATGTGGATGTGGATCTGGAACTTTTATTGCAGACAGAAGTACAGTTTTATGCTGCCCTTGCCATCTGTTCTATCCACTATAGTACACTGATCGCATTGCTTCCAAAATTTGCGGCCGCCTATATGGAAGATCTGCATTTTACGTGCGAAGATTTTATTCTCTACGATTTTATGGATGAATATTTTGAAACAAAGAACTGTTCTGCCAACCCTGCTTTTCAGGAAATGACCGATACTCTGGTGCTGGCAACCCTGCAATCTTTTGATACGGATCTTGAAAACTTTACGTTAGATGGTTTATTCCAGTTAAAACACCCTGCCGGACGTTTTGCAGCCATTTACCGCAGCGGCGCGATCGATATGAAAGATCTCCCGGTTCCGGCTGACGCTGCTGTTCTGATGAAGCATATCCTCTCCTATGCAGCCGCTTATGAGCTTCGCAACAACCTCTACGATTACCATCTCGATGAGGACAAGACGATCACGCTCACCAACTGGAAAGAAAACCTGAAATGGCATTATGTACAATACACCAATGTATACAATCTCGCCCTTTCCTCTTTTGTAGCTGCGTGCTACTCCAGAAAGCTGCTCCAAAAACAGTTTGAGGAAAACCTGCGTGAGCTGAATTATTAATGGAAAGTCCCCGGTTTCCTGAATCACTCTGGAAACCAGGGACTTTTCATTAATAATTGCTTACGACAAGACGCTTTTTGAAGTGGATATCCATCTGGTCGATGGCGGTTCTTGCCTGACTGTAACGATTACGATTGGTGTTGATCACACAGATCTGACTTGCACCATGAAATTTCCTGCGAAGAAAAAAAGGAATATTGATCCAGCTCTTGGTAAACGGAATATGATTCTCCATCAGAACATGGATCGTCTGCTCACTGGTCTTCTCATTCGTTGTTCTGCATAATTCGATATCTCTGTCAATGTCTCTGCCATTTCCTAATGTCACACTTCTGCCCATAACATAAAACTCCTTCTTCACTTAATCCTGATCTGTACCTGTTTTCCAAGACTTCCTGCCACCTTGATCAGGAAATCAAGGCTTGGATTATATTTGCCGCTCTCAAATCTGGAAATATTAGACTTTTTCGTTCCCACACGCTCCGCCAACACTTCCTGTGTCATATCCTGCGCTTTTCTTGCATCCTTTAACTGCTGGACCACTTCATACCGAGGGGTAAGCTGTTGACCTGCAAGATGTTTTTTTTCTCCCTGAGCCAAACTGACGCCCTCCTGCATTCGCTCTTTCTTATTTGTAGTAAACGATTCTGTGCTCATTCGTTCATTGTTTTTATAGCTGCAATTCTTTTTTCACATGTTAATAAGTTATCATATATGATAACTTTCGTCAACAAAAAAGCCTGAAAATCATCATTTTTCACAATATGTTTTTTCTTCTTAAAATATGTGTAAAATAATTTTCCAGAAGCAAAAAATTTTCTTGCAATCTGTCTTTGAGTATGATAAGATATTTCTTGCTTGAGCGATTTTGTTCAAGAAGTTCATAAGACGCAGGAGTGGCGGAATGGCAGACGCATCAGACTCAAAATCTGACGCTGGCAACAGTGTGTGGGTTCAAGTCCCATCTCCTGCATTAGTGCATTTACTCGGAAGCCTTGAGAATAGCGGTCTCAGGGCTTCCTTTATGTTTGAATTGATGCTATTTTGGGTGAGACCTATACTGCTTGTCCATTCAAAAGTGCACATATATCTTGCATCGAGTTCTTTCGAGCATAGCTATAATATTTTTCATTCGTCTCAACTGAGTGTCCCAATAATCGTGCTCTTTCAGTAACCGGAATACCAAGCGGAATAAATACATTGCTGTTCAACGACATACGAAATGCATGATTGTTAGTCACCTGAAATCCCAAACTTCTACATAATGCCCGTAAACAATCTGAATATGCTTTTGTGTAAATCTATCGCCCTTCCCGATTACAAAATACATATTCTGATTCAATCCCCAAGGAATCCTGTACAGATTTTATCTCTGAGAGAAGATTCCTGATTTCAATTGTAATCGGAAATCTTCTTCCACCTTGGCTAAATCCCTTTTCATCCTTGGTCCAATCAACATAATAATAATTACGTCCGTTTTCCTTATACATTAACTGTTGCGCATGAATATGTATCCCATCTTCTTTTACGTCATCCCATTTCAGTGCGCAGAGTTCACCTACACGCATTCCAGTTTCAACGGAAAGTAAAATTGCATATCCCAAAATAAAATAACCATGGTATCGATTCTGTGTCATTCGACTGCGAACAGTTTTGGTTACCAAATCGATTTCTTCCTTTGACAGAATTTTGTTCTCCGCTTTTGCCTTCGTCCGCTCACATCCTTTTAGATAAACAGCATTCTTGACAAACGGAACAGGATTTTCTTTAATAATCCCATATTCCAATGCATAAACAAATATAAGATTTAAAATACCTTTATATGCCTTAAATGCTGTTTCGATTGGATGAATTCTTTGAACCATTTCTTGCGTATACGCCCGAAGTTCTACCTTCGAAATTTCCCGAATATCTCGTGCGCCAAAATCAGATATGATAAACCGATTAAATGTTTGCCTATCTCTTTTAATAGTTTCCGGATTCACATTCTGAGTAGTCTGCTTTTCGGCAAGCGCTAATTCAAAAACCCCAGCAATACTCACATCACTAATTGCCAAACCGTAATAATCAAACAACTTGTCAATAAGTATCTCTTCCGTTTTGCCATAAATCTTCTTTTTATCTGGCAAGATTGTCATATAGAGTCCTTTGCTATCCTTATATTCAATTTTTCGAGGCTGCCCGTCTTTGGTGACATGGACAGCAGATACTAACTGTTTCTTGAGTTTCCTTTCTTTTGTCATGATGTTCTCCTCTTCTTGAGAGGCGTCGACAGAATTAATAATACCACACTCTAATTGCTTTTTGATAGATTTCTTTTGAATTTCTAAATCATGTAATACAGATCTCGTTTCTTCTAATGCCATATTTTCTGTTTTCTTTACCATATGATTCGCTCCTTGTTCAATTACGGATTTCCCGTTCGGAACTAAATATGGTTTCTATGCCTTGCTAATATCTTGAATATGTAGAGTAGGCGGATGAAAATTTCATCCGCCCCTCATCAAACCGTGCATGAGGT
>OHRA01000477.1_pt1 | contig 16439 bp, 18 predicted proteins | sample 1578241 | NCBI WGS metagenome assembly OHRA01 (sample SAMEA3879597, study PRJEB24766) | human gut metagenome | biome: human-associated habitat; feature: feces | place: USA | collected 1985/1987 | reverse complement strand
CAAACGGACTGTAAGCGCTTATTATTCCGCCTACCAGCCTTTGCATTTCTTTGAGTGTATGCTTGATTTCTATTACCTGCGGCTTTTTCCCAACTTGTATGTATAACACCTTCATCATTTCGTTCATACTGAAATTCCTTTCTTTCTTCGGCTTAATATTTGCATACTCACGCTGCAAGCTCTAATCCGTATCGTTTGCAAACCTCTTTGACAATAAAATCCTCTTTTTCTTCGGCAAGTCGATTGGCTTCCTCTTCGGCTTTTTGAGACCTTCTGCCCACTTCCTTCAGCATAAGCTTATATCCTTTACCGAGAGTAACCGTACTTGTGGAATATTCCGTACCGTTACTTAATCGATCGGTTTTAAGCAGCGTGGGCGTGCAGTGAAGATAATATCCACGGCGTTCGTTGTCGCCGTTAAACCAATTGTATCCGCCTTTGGAATAAAGGACTTCAAGGCAAAGGTTATTTTCGCTTTCGGTAGGCACTATGGGTATGTACTTTTTCATCTCAACCACACTCCTCAAAATTATCCGGCACTCTGAACCAGCGGTATTGAGGTACAAGCCTCATATCCTCCGTAAATTCAGAGCAGTCTACAAGCACTATCGGATATCTGACGCGGACAGCCCTTACAGTATCCTTTAACGGATAGCTCTTTGCAGGCAGATTGTTTTCCTTTAATATTCTGCATACCTGCTTTAAAACAGGCTCTCTGCCGTGAATGATGTAACACTTCCCGGTCAGAGCCTCAAGATAATTCTGCGGGCTGTAAATTATATTGCTTTTAACATTTGTTTTCATTTTCACACTTTCTTTCCTATAACCTCAAGCGCTATTTCATCAGCGGACATATCTCCCAAGCGGTAAATCTTATCGCAGAACGGGAGCAGGCTTTTACCGCAATCATCGTCTGTGCTTAAAAGTATTCCGGTGACGGTGAGGCGGTTTTTAAGCTTTTCTTCTGTAAAACGCTTTGCAAACTCATCGCTCACCCCGCATTCGCCATCGGTTATGATTACAACATCCGCACTTTCAAAGCCGTTTGTTAAAAGCCTTAAAGCCTCGTTTAACGGCGATTCAAAATCCGTTCCGCCGCCGAAAAAATGCTCCGCCGCGGCTAACACATCGTCAGTCGTGTATTTCCCGCTTTCAAACACATCGGTCTTTACATTTCTGCTGCTTGCAAAGTGAACAAGCGCGAATTTTTTGTTTCCGTGCAGGGTAATATCCATAAGCGCCAGCGCAAAGGCCTTTACCCAGGGCGCTATCTCGCGTGTACTGGAGCTTTCGTCGGCAAGGACTATAATATCCCCGTCGCCCTTAACGGACGGCTCGCGCCTGCGGTACTGCTGCAAATGCTTTTCGTAATACCGCTTGAAAAACAGTATTTCTGTTTCGGGAGCGCCGAGCAAAGCCATTTCGGAAGATAAACAGTTTGAAATATCGTTGCCGTAGGTTATATCGTATTTCTCGCCAAGCCCGTAAGAAAAGCTGTTTTTGCGTTTGTCCGCGATTATTTCACGGTATTTTCCGAGCATTACCGAAATCTTTTTAAGGGTATCGTTCTCTCGCACCTTGTCGAGCAGAGCCCCGTCTGTTTCGGCATTGCCGCCTGCGGCGTCATCATCACCGAAAGCCCGCAGCACCGCCGCCGTCTGACTTGCGGCGTCAAACGCTTTTTTAGCCGCAGCGGAAATATTGTCTGCTATTTCGGCAGAGATTTTTATGCGCTGTTCACGGAGCTTTTCGTTCAGATCCTTTATCTGCTTTTGCTTCTTAAAAAAACGGTTTATTAAAAGCAGCCGTTTATCCGGTTTTGTTTCGCCTTTTATGCGTTCCGCAAGATTTTCCGCCTGTTTACCGAGAGTAGATATTATGCCGGCAATCTCCGCCGCCTTTTGCACCTCGGCATTATCCGTTACGCCTTCAATTCTTTCGGCAAATGAGCATACGGCGCTGAATGCCGGCAGCTTTTTATCCTCACATAACGCTTTTAACTGCGGATATTTTTCATCCTTAATTACACCGTCGGTAACAGGCTGTTCTAAAATTCCGCCGTCATTATTTTTTTCCGGCTCTTTCATATACAAAAGCGCAAACAAGGATTTAAGTGCATTGCCCAGACCGAAGCGTTTGTCTGCACGGTCAATAACATCCGTAAGCTCCGGAGATTTCGGAATAAGGCTTTTATACAGCATATCCGTTCCGGTATTTCTGTACATAGCGGTGTTCATATCCACATCTGCCGTCCATAGGTTATTAAACCAATCGTCGGCGCTGCCGCTGTCTTTAAATGGATCTCTCATTTCTTTTCCTTTCCGGCTGTCGGACGGTACTCCGTCCGACAGCACTCTGTTTACTTTTGCGTTACAAGATCAGCCTTCAGCCCGGAAAATCCGGAAATTCATCCTCAATCGGCTCAAAATCGTCCGGCACAGGCGCGGTATTCTGTTCGCTTGTATCCCGCTTTTTCTCACCGAAATACACGCTGTCCGCAATTATCTCCACCGTTTCACGGTTATTGCCGTCTTTATCGGTGTATTTGCGCACCTCCGCTCTGCCCTGAACGGTTAAGCTGTCGCCCTTTTTAAAATGCTTTGCTACAAACTCCGCTGTATTGCGCCAGGCAACCACGGTGAAAAAGTCCGACAGATATTCGTCGTTCACCTTGTAGTTGCGCGTGACCGCTATACGGAACGAGGTCACCTTGATATCGCTTTGTGTAGTTCTAAGTTCGGGGTCTGCTACCATTCTGCCTGTCATAATTACCGAGTTTAACATAAATTTTTTCTCCTTTTTCAGTTTTGTAGGTCTGTGTACTCTTTAAGCTCCGGCAAGGAAACATAGGTAAAGGAAGTCTCGGCATACGCCGCGCGGCTTATATCCTCAAGCGTGCCTATAAAGCTGTCCACACCGGATACTGCCGCGTCGGTTTCGTCGAAGTCCTTTTTTATGTTCAAAGCCTCGTTATATAGCTTTAAGAGTTCGGTTTTAACGCTCATCAGCGCCCTGTTCTTGTCGCTTGCGTTATTAAAGCTCTCCCGAATTTCAAACGCCTTTGCGGTAAGCTCGTTTATGCAATCGCCTATAGGGTTTTCGCATATCCTTTTAAGAATATCCGCCACGACAGATATTTCCTCCGGCTTATTCCAAAGATAATTCTTTAATACAAGCAAATCTTTAGGAACAACCTCGTCTCTGCTGCCTAAAAAGGCCTCCGCGCGGACAATATCCCCAAAGCCGAAAAATGTTCGGTCGGACACCTCTATACCTTTCTTTCTCAATTCCAAAAGCACAGCGTCCATAAGCTCGTTAATGCTGTCGGATATTCTTATGCTTTTAACCTCTTTCTGCATTTCCTCAAGCTCCGAAAGGCTTACGGTCGCATTGACGGTATTCTCTCTGCCGTTCTGCTTTTTTCTGAGCATTTCCATACGGTTAGCTTTGTCACGTACATATTCGGTTCGGATTTTTAAATTGAAACGGTCGTACAGCGCCTTTAAAATCTTTTCCTCGGGATTGTTGAAGTTGGGAATTTCGTTAGATGCGGAGAAAAAGCTTATAACCGGAATTTTAACCTCTTTACCCTCATTGGTGTAAACACGCTCGTTAAGGGCTTTTAAAAGGCTGTTTAATATACCTTCGTTTGCCTTAAAGATTTCGTCCAGAAAGATTATGTTACTGTCCGGTATCTTGCCCGCGGTTATGTATTCCGGTCGAGAAGTTCGGCTTAAAGCCAAGCCCTTTTCGTAGGTTTCAAGTGCGGATTGCGCCTTTTTTACTTCTTCCGAATATGTTGTGTTTCCGGGGTCATTTCGGAATTTTTCAAGCGCCGCCTCAAGCTCGTTTCGCATATCCGAATATGTCGGGTCTCTGTCAATGACGCTTGACGGCAAGTGCCCCGGTATAAGGCTTGCAAGATCTAAACGACCGAATAACTGCTCGGTATCTGTCTGCTTGTTCATAAGGGTTGAAAACTGCTTTGCTCCGGTTATCCTTTTGCAAAAGCGGTCTATGGCGTAGGACTTTGCCTGCCCCACATCACCGAGGACAAACAGATTTTTACGCGTTAATAACGCCAGTGCTATACCGTGTATAAGCTCCCCGCGCTCGCAGACCTCGCCGTTTACCTCTGCCATAACTTTTAAAATCTTTTCGTTGCTCATAAAAAATCTCCTTTACGCGGCTTTTTTGGTTTTCTTTGCGGTCTTCTTTTCGGCTTTTTCCGTCTTTTCGGACTTTGCTTTAGGCGCTGCTATTTTAACGGGAGGTCTCGGCGTTACAAGATATACCCCGTCAGTGCTTTCAAGCAGCATAAAGCCCTTTTTATCCAGCTTTACCGACACATTACCCGTTGTAAGAGATAAAAAATCCTCTATTATCCGCGGGTCATAGTTAAAGCCGGCGTCCGGCGTGGGGTTATCGCAGAGGGTTGCGACAAATGCTGAGCTTGACCGCTTATATGCCGCACAGGAAAGCCTTATTCCCATAGGCGTAAAGCAGATATTCACGCATTTATCGTCACCGGGCAGTTGACACACCGCCGCCGTTTGTATAGCGCTTAAAAGCTCCTTTGCGCCTGCCACGGCACAGTATTCGGGTACAAGCCTTTTTATAAAGCTGCTCATATCCGGCCCTGTCCTGTTCATCATAACGGTGGAAAATACCGTATCTCCGCAGACAAACACGGCTCTTTGGTCGGCAGTCCCGGCGTATACGGTTTTATCTGCCGAAAGCAGGGAAAACAGAATATTTACCGCGCTTATATGCAGCTTCATCTCTGTTTCCCCGTCCGCAGCGTTGCGGTTTACAGCCGACGCCATTCGCTTTTGGTTCATCGCCTCCGCCGTGCTGATGCCGGGAGTCAGCCTCAGTGTTACGCCTTGCAGCTCTCTTTTATCTCCCTTTGTCTCAGCGGCAAACGCCGCGTGCTTTAAAAGGGGCAAAAGCCCGGATACGGAAACATACGCAGTCGGGAAAACAAGCTCGGATTTCGGGAATTCATTTGCCGGCTTTGTTACAAGTAAATACCGTGCAGAGCCGAAGCTAAGGCCTAAAGCGCCGTTTTCATCCGTTTCAATTGTTACGCTTTCTTCCTTTGTTTTTCTAAGAATTTCAAGCACTATGGGCGGCAGTACAATCTCGCCGCCGGCGGATATATCCGCATCGCGTATGCGCTTTACAACCGAGGTTATAACGTCGGTGCCAATAAGCTCCAATATTCTCTTTGAAGCGTCGGCGTAAAGATATATGCCCGAAATTCTTGTGAGCAGGCTGCTTTTCCCAACATTCATTACGGTCTTTAACGCCTCACAAAACGCCGAACGGTTTACTGTGAACTTCATTTTGTTTCCTCCGAATGCTTTTCAAGATATTCGTTTAACAGCTTATGCGCGGCCTCGCAAACAGCGTTCCAATATTCCGATTGGTACGTATCGCTCAGACCCGCATTTATTTCTTCCGGTATTCGTGCGTCTGAAATAAAGCGCTGCCATTCCTCCTCATTAAGCTTTTCTGCATCTTCCCATTCGCTTACCCGAGAATAAAAATCCTCATAGCGGCATTTTTCTAAATAGCGCTTGCCGATTCCGCTTACAAAACCCGGCGATACGGTCATTTCCTTTACTTCTATCTTCAAGGTATAATGAAGCTCGGTATAATATCCGTCAACCCAAGCCGTATATGAATCTCCGTCCTCCTCAAACTTAAAGCTATCCTTGTCCTTCCATTTTGCTATTAAACCATAGGACATTTCCCGGTCTAAAGCGACATTTAAAGCTGCCTTTGCCGCATCATAATCCGAAAACACCTCGGTATTAAACCCGCCGTTGCCGTCATTTGCCCATTCCTCTGTCAGAACATATATTTTTTCTTTGTTCTTGTCATTGTCCGGGCAAATAAGCATTTCCGGCGACATAATTACGGAATCGAGCGGCGAATCCTCTTTCTTTTCCTCCGTAAAATCACACATAAATATTTCCATAAGATTATCTACATCCGAGGGAAGCTTAGGAATATTAAAACAACAGACTATCTCCGGTGTTTCGGTTTCGGTTTTCTTATCTTTACCGGTGCGTATTTCGTCTATTCTGCCTATAAGTCCGGCATATTCGATTTCCCAGCACGCAACAACGGTATCTCCTATACGGTAGGTTTTGCCATCGTATAAAAATTCTGCACCCGGTTTAGTTATAATCATTTTGTTTCTCCCATCTCTTTTAATAATGCGAATGCCAGTTTAAGGGTGAGCCTGAACATTAAAAGCCGTTCTTCCGAAGCGCACCTGCCTAATGCGTCGTCGCGTTCTTCAAGCAGCTGCTTTTGTTCGTCCGTAAGGGTTTTATGAAGTCTTTCCCCCGCCTCAGCCGCATTTGAACGCTTTTGTTTGTAGCTTTCCGTTTGAGGCTGGGCGTTTTCAAAAACCATATCGCACAGCTCCTCCAATATGCTTTTATCTTCCATTTCCTTCTGTCTCCTTTAACCTATGGTGATGTATTTATCCTGAGTTAAGATATTAAAGATAATTTTGTTGCTTTCAACCTCGCTTATTTGGCTTACGCCCTCTCTGTCGGTCGGTATGTTCTTCTGCTTTTTCTCCCTTACGATTCTGCCCTTTATAACATGCGGGTGCTCGCAGTCCACAAGCCCGTTCATAAGTCCGCTCGCTCCCACCAGTCCTATTTGCGAAAGGTTAAGGGGTAAAAGCGGATTGCGGGTTCTGTTTTCAAGCCGTGAGCTTTCAAAAAGAATATCTAAGCTATCCGAGCTTTTAAGCTGCTCGGCTAAGGCTTCAACATCGAAAACAGAGCCTCTGAAATGGAGAATTTCCGTTTCCTTTTCGGGAAGTGAATACAGTCCCGCGGGTATGGTATCTATAAGGGGAATCTTATCCGGCTGCAGGCAAAGCTGCTCTATCCTTGCGGCGGTTTTATCCGCCGTGCGCCTTTCGGTGCGAACGCCGAAAAACACTATCTGCTTATACTTTTTAAACTCGCTGTCACGGAATCTGTATACCGAAAGATTTTTGTAGTAAGACGAAAGTATACGGCATACCGATTCGTTGGCTCTGTGGTAGGGTATTATGTATATAAGCAGTCCGCCTTTCATTAAAAGCGGTAGAGTGTCGGCAAGAAACGCCCGTTCCATTCTTTTGCTGCCGCCGTTGCCGGGGCAGGAAAGGTATGGGGGATTTAAAAGCAGCGCGTGAAATCTGCCGGGCGGAACAGACGAGCCGAAAAAGCTGCCGAGACCTACGCGGTCGAGATTCTTTTGCGCTGTATGTCCTCTGCTTTCGTCAAGCTCTATTCCATAGGTATCTGCGTTCTCGTTTTCCGCAAAGGCTTTAAGCGCCAGTCCCTCTCCGCAGCAGGGGTCTAAAATATTTACCTGCGTTTTCGGGAAATTAACCGCCTGCTTAATTAACCTTATGTGCTCCAAGTCCGTAGGAAAGTATCCCATTTTAATACGGTTCATAAGGTGCGCCGCCGCCTTTGCGTCGATGCTCTTTTTATTCGGCAGCATATCCGCAAAGGAATTAAGCGCGGATACTAAAGCAGGGTAATTCCCGCCGTTTAAATACCCGAATCTCTGAATTGCCTTAAACATTTTAAGGGCGGTAGAATAAAGGTTTTCATCCCCGTACTCACCGAGCGGGTGCAATATATTTGCAAACTCCGCCCATAATGCTTTAGCGGTAATATGCAGCTCAGATATTGAACCGTAATCCCTTTTTTCAAGATAAACTGGATATTGCTCATTGAGAGCTGCAATTAAGCGTTTCAGATTTTCGCCGCACTCGGTCAGCTCGTCAAGGCAAAAGCAGCCGTTATTTTCACAATCGCTCATCTTTTACCTCGCTTAGCCTGCGGTAGTTTATCCGCCTGAACACCGAGCCTTTATACCCGAAGGTGAGAATGTTTTTAAGGGTATTAAGCGCAGTGTTGAAAACCAAAGCTTCCACACTGTCATCCGCAACTAAAAAAACCGCAATGTATTTCTCTTGATCGTCAAGTATGATTTTCATACGGTCGCTTTTGGCGAATACATAGGTTCTTCTGCCGCCGGGTACATTCTCAAAGCGCTTGGTAATTTCAAGCTTCGGCAGGACCTGTGAAAGCTGTGCACCTAAAAATGCAGTGAACATATCCCAATCCCTTGTGGGATTATCTGTGGTAAAAACCGCGCTGTTTGCAACATAAAAGCCGCCGCTGTTCTTTTTGTCCTTAGCACCTGCCGGTATTTCTATGCCGCGCATTTTTCCGTCCTCCTCTTACGCTTTTTAACCGTTTCCGCTCTGGTTGAGATGATTTTAGAGGAAAAGGTTACATACCTTGTAGTCAGGTCGCCCGTCACAAGTAAATCGTAAAGAAAAGAGGTTACGGCGGTAGCCGCGGTAAGGTTTGCGGTTACCGACTGCGGGGCGGATACCGCGCGTTCCGCACAGGAAAGCTCGGTCGGCAGCTTATCCTCAGCCTTTAAAATATCCGGGTAAAGCGTACCTACGGGCTTAAAGGTTGTTCGTCCGCTTTGTCTTATTCCGCAGACCACCTGGCCCGTATGCTCCCCGTTGCCCGAGTCTATATACACCAAATCCTTTGTTCCGTAAAAGACCTTATGGCATATAGCTCTCGACTTATTGTTGTCTACGCAGCCGATTAAAATTACGCGCTGGGTCTCCCTGGCATTAGTCCACGGGCTTTTTGTAAAGTCCGGTCGGACAAGCTCTTTCAGCCGCTGTTCGCTTTCAATATATTCGGGTATATATTCGCACTCTATACCGAAAGCTCCGGCATAGCGCTCGGCTAATACCGACGCCTTGTTTCTGCCTATATCCTGCTCAATAAAGTTCTGTCGGATAAGGTTTTTGCGCTCTACAATGTCCCCGTCGCAGATAATAATGCGGTAGTCGCGGTTTTCATCTGAAAAGGCTATGCGGTAAAGGTGGGGAATTAAATATCCGCCCGTACCGCCTGCGCCCAAAACAATGATTTTAACCGGTGCTGTTGCGGAATATTTCATATTCTGTCCTCCCCGAAAACCTTTTTAAACCGTAACCCCATATGCCGCGGTTTTTTAATTTCAGTACCCCAATGGCGTATGTTTTCTTTCCACTCCTCCGGGTAGCTGCCAAAAAAATCTCCCTCAAAAACATCTTCGGGGTTAAGGGGAATAAACTTACCCGCACACCCGGCTCTTACCGTTATTTCGGGGAATGTTCGGTTGAACCTGCCCGCAACGGCGTAAAGCCTTGTTTCCTTTTCGTCGGCATTGTCGGTTCCGGAAAATACCGCAGGCATAGTGTTATGCGAATGAAAATCCATAACATGAATATATCTGTCGGGATACGGCTCGTCCGTTTCGCTGTTTACCGAGGCCTCGGATATTCTCTGTTTCGGAACCTTTATTATGTACTCCTTTTCTTCCGTATCGTAGAGAATATGCACCAATACCTCGTAATGCAGCTCGTCCGAAATGCTCTTAAAAAAGCCCATAACCTTTGAAAAGATATGTGCGGGAATTTTGGGGAGCGCCATTTTAAACTCCGCCTGTATATCCTCAAATTCACGGACATTCTCTGCCGGGGCTGTAAAGCACCCAATTTCGTTTCTGCGCTGCTCATACACTCTGCCGTCTTTCGACGGCAGAAGTACGATAGGCTTATTTGTCTGTGCGGCTTCCGCTTTGGTAAGGCAAAGCTCCTTAATACCGGAAAGTGCCTCGCCTTTGGTCTGCGCTTTTTTGAAAAGCTTTACTATACATTCGGGGTTTTTATCCGCGTCTGTTTTAGCTTTTTTAAGCGCTTCCTTAAAGGCTTTGGAGTTCTCGATTTCGGCTTTAATATCGTAGACCTTATCCGAGCCGGGGTTGCTTACGCTCTTTGTGGTTTTTCCGTAATTCACCGTCCAGGATATGGTCTTCGAGTCCGAAAGCTCGGGAAAATCCGCTTCATACTTTTGCCGCAGATCCTCAAAGGTCGAGTCTCTGTCCTCAATATTTTCCTTGACCTTTGCGTAGGCGAATATTGCGGGCTTTGCCGCTAACGCTTCAAGCATACGCTTTTCGCCCTGCACCTCAAGATTCTGCATTACCATGTCAAACTTGTCGAGCATTGTCTCTTGAACGGGTGCGGGCTCGGGCGCTGCCTGCTGCATTACAGGTTGTTGTACTACCGGTTGCGGCTGCACCATAGGCTGTTGCTGCACAATCGGCTGTGTTTGCGGTGCAACCTGATGCTCTGCTGCGGGAGCTGCCTGTGGGGTCTGCGTTGTCTGAACAGCCGGAACAGGCGTAGGAATTGCCTCCTGCGGTGCTGCGGGCTGTGCTGTCGGCGGAGCAGCAGGCACGGGTTCTGCCTGAATCGGAGCCGCTGCCGCCGTTTGCTGTGCCGGTTCTTCGCCCGGCCATACGGCTGCGGGAGTAAACGGCACGCTTTGCGGGCTTGGTGCTTGCTCGGCAGGTGTGCTGTCAAAGTCCATACCGTCGAGGAAGCTGTTGATGTTGTCTTGATTGCTCATTTTCCGTCTCCTTTTGCGCCTTCCAAAATGCGGAATATCTCAAAGAATTAAAGTGAAATTGTGAATTCTTTTAAAGATACGCCGCTTTTTCTCAGGCACGTTTTGTTGTATGTAAAAACAAAAAAGACCGACCTATCCTGTAAAAATACAGAATCGGTCGGTCAATCTTGTGATTACCGAATTTAGTTGCGGGCACTTTAGATTGCTCTAAAACGCAAAAATGGCCGGACTTCTCCCTTTATGGGAAAAATCCGACCAATAACTCGTACCAATGCCATAATCTGAACATTCGCAAAAAAGCAAAAGTCAAATTTGACAATTTTCTCAAACCATGTTACAAGGGTATTATATATGATAAAAGGAGGGTTGTCAAGTGCAGGAATTATGTATTAAGTATTTTTTAAGAAAAAATACCGTATACTTCAATTTCACTTATCAAGGCATACACGCTATCCATAGGAATCTTACCTCCTTTTTCTATGGAAATTCGAATATAGCTACATAAAACTGTAGAAAATTCTGCTTGGTATTTTCCGTTAATATTATCTTCATTGGTTAGAATTGCTCTTGCGGGAGCAGCAAACAGTCCATTTTCAGTGTCGGACACATAAAAACGCATAAGTTGGGGACTGAAATCTTTTGCACCAGGAGCTGAAAAACATGTTATTCCGGCTATATATGCAGGCCTTTTTAAGCGAATTACTATATCAAGAGTTTCGAGACTTTCTTTGGCACCCCAAAATCCGAATGCATCTTTTGAACCGTTGTTACCATCGGTCAAAGAGGACGCAAAATAAAAATGATTTTGCGGAAAGCGCTTTAGCATAGTTCTGTAACCGTTATCAATATTAGTATAATAAGCTTTTATATAGTCTGAAGTTAAACCATATAAAAGATTATGATTTTTTTCGCCGCCTATTATATTTCCATATACACCAAGCTCGTCTAAGCGTAGAATTCGGTCATTTTTCATACTGGAGCGTATAACTTTGATCCCAAAAAATCTTCCTGTTATTTTTTTGTTAAAATTAAAAATTTGTGCTGCTCCTGAATTCTCAATATCCTTATTCCACGCTTCCGAGTTGTTGTAGTGCATAACTAAATTAGTATCGGCAAATAACTGATCAGCATTATCTGATACATATAATTTATATTCAGATATGCGCCACGAATTTCAGGCTAAAATGCCCGAGGTGGCGGACAAGATAAAGTTTTACATAGGCGACGTGCGCGATTTACAGTCGGTTAAAAACGCTATGCACGGAGTGGACTATATATTCCACGCGGCAGCATTATCTTGCCGAGTGCGGGCTGCCGAAAGAACGCACATATGTTACAGGCTCGCCTATGGCAGAGGTGCTGCACATGAATCTGGAGAAGATTCAGAAAAGTGATGTGTTGGAGCGTCTGGGGCTGGAAAAGGATAAGTATATTCTGCTGTCCGCCCACCGTGAGGAGAACATCGATTCTGAAAAGAACTTCCTGAGCCTGTTTACTGCTATCAACGCACTGGCAGAGAAGTACGATATGCCCATCCTGTACTCCTGCCATCCCAGAAGCAAGCACCGTCTGGAAAAGAGTGGCTTCAAACTGGATCCTCGTGTCCGGGTCAATGAGCCGCTGGGCTTCAACGACTACAACAAGCTGCAAATGAACGCTTTGGCAATCGTCTCCGACTCTGGCACTCTGCCCGAGGAGAGCAGCTTCTATCTGTCCATTGGTCATCCCATCGCCGCCGTGTGCATCCGTACCAGTACGGAACGTCCCGAGGCGCTGGAAGCCGGTGACTTCATTCTGGCTGGCATTACTACTCGTGAGCTTCTCAACGCCACCGATATGGCCATTAAGATGAAGCAGAAGGGCGTTCTGGGCAAGCCCTGCCCGGACTATGTGGACGAGACCGTGTCCATGAAGGTGGTTCGCATCATTCAGGGTTATGTAAACGTGGTCAATAAGATGGTGTGGAGGAAATACTGAGTTATAAAGTGAGAAAGCTATGCGACGAGTGAATATATTAGGTGTTGAAATTTCGGCTGTTAACAAAGAAACTGCGATTCAATATTTATTAGAAAACATGGACAAAGCAAGAGGAAAATATATTTGTGCTTGTAATGTTCATACTACCGTAACAGCACATGAGAATTTGGACTATCAAGCGGTTCAAAACAATTCATTTATGACTTTGCCAGACGGAAAGCCCTTATCTAGCGTTGGAGTTCGTCGCGGGTATTCGGAAATGGGGCGAGTGACCGGGCCTGATTTTATGGAGCAAGTGATTGCAGCCACAGAAAAAAGTGATGCTCGTCACTATTTTTATGGAACAACGCAAAAAAATCTGAATGCATTACTTGAATACTTAAAGGCGAATTATCCACAATTATCCATTGTCGGTTGTGAGCCATCATTGTTTAGGCCGTTGACGATACAAGAAGAAACAGAACTGTGCGATAGAATCAACGAATCGAAAGCGGATTTTGTATGGGTTGCACTCGGTGCGCCACGTCAAGAAAAGTTCTGTGCAAAACTCAGCAAAAATACAAAGGCCGTTTGGATAGCTGTTGGTGGAGCATTTAATGTTATTTCTGGAGTGATTCCACGTGCACCGCAGTGGATGCAGGATCACAGTTTAGAATGGCTGTATCGGTGGAGTAAGGAACCAAAGAGATTATTTAAGCGGTATGTAGAAACTAATTCGAAGTTTGTTTTTTATCTGATAAGAGAAAAGGTTGAAAAAAAGGAATGAAGAAAAAGGTCTGCATGGTAGTTCCGAGCTTCACAGCAAAGGGTGGAATTACATCTGTAGTCAATGGTTACCGGAACTCTCAATTGACAGAAGATTACGATGTGCGATTTATAGAGACCTATTGCGATGGAAGTGTAATTCAAAAAACTTCTAAAGCATTAAGCGCGTATTTGAAATTTATTTATACAGCTTTGTTTTGGAAACCAAATCTTGTTCATGTCCATAGCTCTTTTGGAGGAAGTTTTTATAGAAAGGCTTTAATAATTGAGATTGCCTCTCTCTCTAAAATTCCGGTTGTCAATCATGTTCATGGTGCGGATTTTGATGAGTTCTATCGAAAAAAATCTCAGAAAAAGAAGAAAACCATAGAAAAGATTTACAATAAATGCATTAGAACCATCGCACTGTCAGAAGAATGGAAGAAGAATCTTGCAGAAATTGTGCCAGAACAGACAATTAGAGTTGTAGAGAATTATGGTATTTTGCAAGAAGATTTGATCAAAGAGAAGCTTACAAAACCGAATAATAAGCTGATTCTTTTTCTAGGATTTATATGTGAAAGAAAAGGATGCTTTGATATTCCAGCTATTGTAGACCAAGTATGCAGCAAAATACCGGATGCTCGGTTTATTCTTGGGGGAAGTGGTGAAATCGAAAAAGTCAAGCAGAAACTCAGTGCGAAATATAAAGATAATGTGGAATTTCCGGGATGGATCCGAAATGAGCAAAAAAGACAATATTTGAGAGAGGCAGACATTTTTCTTCTCCCTTCGTACAATGAGGGAATGCCTATGGCAATATTGGACGCTATGGGGTGTGGTCTTCCAATTGTGAGTACAGATGTTGGAGGAATTCCTAAAATTGTAAGACAAGGAATTAACGGATATTTGTATAAACCAGGTGATAGTAAAAGCATGGCTTGTGCAATTATTGAGTATCTTACAGATGATGAAAAGAGATTAAAAGCTGGACAGGAAAGTGTTGATATTATAAGAGAATCATATTCTCTACAGCAAAACATTGATAAACTTGAAAGAGTTTATACGGAAGTGGAGAGATTGAGAGATGACAAGCTATGACAGAAGAAACCTATATAAAAATTGGGGGGGGGTATTGGAATCAATAAAATCGGAAGCCTCGTATACAGATCAGAAGAATTTGTGCGTAAGGTTTTTTATAAGATTCTCCGAGAAAGTGTAATTAAATCTTCTTTTGGAAGCTGTGGTAAAAATGTACATATTGCTGAAAAAAGCGATATTAAGGGAATTGGCAACATTAGTATAGGAGATGATGTTGCGATTGGCCCTCATGCATTGTTGTGGACAACACGAGCAAACATTATCATTAAAGAGAAAGTAATTATTGGCCCAGGACTTAGTATCATCACAGGCGATCACAAGATAAATGTAGTAGGAAAGTACATGGCTGATGTAACAGATGAAGAAAAAGATGACGAAAACGATCAGGATGTCATTATTGAGAAGGATGTTTGGATAGGGGCTAATGTAACAATTCTTAAGGGAGTAACTGTAGCAGAGGGATGTGTTATTGGAGCGGGGACTGTGTTAACTAAAAGTACTCATCCCTATGGCATATATGTAGGAGTACCCGGTAGACGTGTTTCTGAAAGATTTACGAACGAAGAATTAGAAAATCATATAAATATATTGCAAGAAAAATCCAAATGGTGATTTTAATATGAGAACAAAATACACAATCAATGAACTTTTATTTAAGATATATTTGATATGCGTGATTTTAGGGTCTTTGCTAAGAAATATGTTGGGTGAATGGGAGCCGATATATGATACATACAGGTTTGTTAGTAAAGGAAGATGGGGAACTTTCTTTTTAAGTTTTTCAAGTATTATTATTCTTGTGCTGATATTTAGATGTTTTATACAATATATAAAAAAAGTCCATGCAGGAATAAGGATTTTGATTATAAGTTCGATTTTATATTATTTGATATGGACTGTATTAGCTTTAGATAAAGCGCCTGCTCAATCTGTTTTTTTTGAATCGATTTCTACATCAGTGATTTTGTTGCCAGTGGCAGCGCTACTTGGTTTTGATGACAATATATGGAATATATTGGAAAACAAATTGCCATATATAAATATACTCTTCTGCTGTTGTTTTTATATTGCTGTTTTTTCTTTTTGGGCTAATTATGGAATAAAATGGCCTATGAATGCGTCATATAAAGGAATATTTTCATGTTGGTTTACATCTGCTTGCATTATGACATTTTTGGATTTCCCCCAAAAGGATAAAAGAAAGCTGATATACTGTAATTTGTTGCTTATTATCGCTGCTGCATTTATTACACAGTCAAGAGCATGGGTATTACAGACATTAATACTATTATTTATATTTGTTGCTGTTCTGGGTGATAGGAATAGATCTGTTAAGATTTTAATGGGATTTTTGCTGATTATTATTACGGTATTGGGAGTTTCTTATATTTTTCCAGAGATTACAGGAAATTTATTCAATAGAGGAATGGAAGATACCAGAAGTGGACAATACGTAATCTTTTTTGCGCAGCATTCATGGGAGGATTTGATCTTTGGATTGGGTATCAATGCTTCTTATAGCTACTTGGGAAATAAGAACTATACTTATTTCGATAATCAGTTTATGTTTGTTATGTTCCATTATGGAATCTTCCCAGTGATTGCATGGTTGTGTGCATATGCATCTACTTTAAAAGGCAGTAAGATTTATAATGAGCAAAGTAGAATAGTAATTCGAGCAGCAAAATTTGTCGGATTTTTTGTATTACTAGCGTATATGGGCGTTTCTACATATTATCAGATTGAGTTGGGATATAGTGGCGTTATTGTAATGATGCTTGTTGGAAAAGCATTAAGAGAAAAATATTACGGGAGATCATAGGCTGATGAAAAAGATATCATTTTTAATAGGTAGCTTAGGTGGAGGCGGTGCTGAGAGAGTTACAGTTGCCTTAGCCGATTATTTTTGTGAAAGCGGTTATGAAGTTTTCTTTATTGTATTTTCAAAGGCAAATAATAATTATAGGATTAATCCGAAAATTAAAATTGATTATTTGCCTGAGAATACAGGGAAATGTGCAATATTTTTTAGAATAAAAGAATTAAAAAAACTATTGAAAAATCAAGCGCCAGATTATGTGATTTCGTTGGGCTTGGGAT
>OHRA01000472.1_pt1 | contig 16672 bp, 6 predicted proteins | sample 1578241 | NCBI WGS metagenome assembly OHRA01 (sample SAMEA3879597, study PRJEB24766) | human gut metagenome | biome: human-associated habitat; feature: feces | place: USA | collected 1985/1987 | reverse complement strand
CTACAGAGCCTTCTGCTGCACTTCTGATAATGGTGTCACCTGCTGCGTAGTCGCTAGCTGCTTCACCATTGCCGATATGAGCGTAGAAAATGTTGGTATTGCCGCTGTAATTGTCGATGGTAATATTATTAGCATCGTTTTGGAAGATGTTGCCTGCGTGTGCTGCATCGCTGCCGCCTACGAATTTAGCAACATGGCTGCCTACAAAGCCACTGCCGCCCCAAGGCTTGGAGGTTTCGCCCCACTTCTCGTTGTTCCAGGTTGCGCCGTTCTGCAGGAAGATATTGATTGCGCCGTAGAAGGTCTTATCGCCAGCTTTGTTGCCTTCATCCTTGAAGCCGTTATGTGCAACACCGGTCCATACGGAATCTGCGGTTGCCAGGCCCAGGTTTACTTTAGTGTAAAGCTCAGGCTCATTAGCATTCATCGCACCGGTAGATGCGCCTACGTTACCTTTCAGTACCAGCTTGTTGTCTCTTGCACTGATTGCATCATAGTTTGCATCAAGGTTAACGTTCATGCTGGTGGTAGCAGATTCTGCCATCATTGCATAGTAGGTATGCTTATTATCCTTGTTGATTTCGATATTACCGCCGCCGTTAATCGTCAGCTTAGCATGGCCGCCGTTAGCGAACAAGCAGTTACCGTCAATCTTAGCGTTTACATCACCGTTAATGGTAACCTTCGGTCCTGTCTGCAAGGTGTAGTTGCTGCCGCTGTATACCAAGGAGCAGCCATAGTAACCATAAGCACCCTTCTCAGAGGTCAGGCCCCATTCACTGTTTTCGTCACCCATAGCAGTTACGTTACCGTTAAAGGTTACCTCGGAGTTGCCTGCTGCGTACAGACCTAAAGCATAGTTAATGCCCTTAACATTCATTTCGGTGTCGCCATTAATGGTCAGCTTCATCGGCTTATCCTTGTTCTGCTGGCCTTGGCCGCCTACGTTGATTGCCTCAACGCGACCTTTAGTGCTGTGAGCATTGAGCACCAGCTTGTCAGCAGTAATGGTTACACCGTCAGTGCTGTTGGCACCAATTGCATGAATGGTAGAGTTGTCGGTTACATTGGTGTTGAAGGTCAGAGTTTTGCCTTTTGCATCAATGGTAGTTGCCTGGTTCATATCAGCGCCATGTGCATTAGTTGTGGTGATGCTGCTGTTTTGAGTGAACTGATACAGGCCGTCACTCTTGATTACGCCAGCCTTATAGTATTCCTTATCCTTAGACTTCACACCAGTCAGAGTTGTGGTAAACTCATTCTTAATCTGGTGGTCAGGTGCCGGAAGATCAGGTCTGATGCTGTCTTCATCCTTCAGGCTGCCTTTGCCGTCTTTCTTGGAGAATGCCATATCACCAGTGTACATTGCTGCAGAAGAAGAAGTCAGGCCGTCGGCAATCTTCACATAACCGGTCAGGTTGTTTTCGTCCTTAGTGAAGTTGCTGTAGGTCAGCTTGCCTGCCAGACTGTTCAGTACGTTAACAATGCTGTCAGCGGAGCTCATGTTGAGGCCGCTGTTATCGGTAATCAGGGATACTACAGAATCCTTTTCTGCATGCTTGATAATGGTATCGCCAGCCTTATAGTCGCCTGCTGCTTCGCCATTACCGGTATGTGCGTAGTAGATGTTGGTGTTGCCGCTGTAGTTATCGATGGTGATATTCTTAGTATCGTTTTGGAAGATGTTACCTGCGTGTGCTGCATCGCTGCCGCCGGTAAAGTTGGTTACATGGCTGCCGGTAAAGCCGCTCGGAACCTCTTTGCCGTTCTTCTCGTTTGTCCAGGTTGCACCATCTGCCAACCACAGGTTAAAGGTACCATAGCTGGTTGAGTCATCACCGGAAGTAACTTCGTAAAGGCTGCGGCCATTCCAACTGCTGTCTTTGCCCTGCAATGCCAGATTAACGGTAGAAGATGTAGAAGTTGTTTCCTCCTCCCAATAATCATAGGTTTCTGCAGACTTGGTGTAGACATCGCCATCAATCTTGACAATACCTGCACCTGCCTTGCCATCCTGAACATTGACGTTGATAATACCATTATCGTCAGACTTCAGCGCAATGTAATTAGCTGCATTGCTATCCTTTTGAATATCCAGATTGCCGTTCATGGTAACAGTACCGCCGCTACCACTGTAAATACCATTGCTTTCTGTCTGCGCAGATGTAGAAATAGTGGTGTCTGCATCAATGGTAATCTTACCGCCTGTTGCATAAACACCCTGGGCCCTGAAGCCGGTGGTATCAGTGCTGAGCTTCAGGCTGTCAGCTTTAATAGTAATATCCTTGGACTTTCCATAGCTGAGGCCGGTAGCTACCGCACGTGCAACATTGCTGCCCTTAAGAACATGGTAGGATACGTCCAAATTCTTTCCGTCGGCATTAATCGTAATCGGTCCGCCACTGGATTCAATAGCACTCAGGTTGGAGCTGTAATCGCCCTTAGTTACATTAATAACTGTATCCTGAGTGAAGTTGTAAATGCCTTTTTCGGTTTCGATGCCCAGATTTACATACTTCTTATCAAGATTACCGGTGATTGGATCAGTAATAACAGAATCGTCTGCTACAGTATATTCATAGAAGCCCTGACCAGGTGTCTTGGTGCCGGTTGCATCGGTTGAGAAGCTGATATCGCCGGTCTTCAAAGCTGCGGAAGAAGCAGTTAAGCCGGAAGCAATCTTGACAGTACCTGCCAGCTTGCCGTCATTAGCGGTGTAGAAGAGCTTCTGTGCCAGCTTGTTAAGAACTTCATTAACAGTATTCTGGTCTTCAGCCTTATCATAGGCGTCAAAGCCTTTAGTGATGCCCTGGTTGTCAGTGATAAGCGTAATATTGGAGCCGGTATTAGCCTGACCGATGGTAAAGCTGCCGCCGAGAATATTAGTCGGATTATCAGCATCATGGTTATAAATAACAGTAGTGTTGCCGCTGTAATCAGCTACACTGATATCGCCTGCATCGCTTGCTACAAAGATGCTGCCTTTATTACCGGAGAAGGAAGCAAGCTTGCTGGCACCATTTACATTCCAGATAGAATTATCCAGCTTCAGGTGCATAGCATTGCCATTGCTGTAACCGGTCCAGGTTGCATTATCCAGATTAGCGTTTACAGTGTTGCCGGAAAGGTTGTTGCCGGTCCAGCTTGCACCATTACCCATGTAAAGGTTAACGATACCTGCACTGCTGCCGTTAGCATTGCTTACGTTGCCCTTCCAGAAGGAATCCTTAGTATTCAGGCCAACGCTTACATCTGCACTTGCACCGGCATTATCCATGCCGCCGCCAAGATATACATTGCCTTCCAGCTGAACATTATTGTTGCCTGCACCTATAATAGCGCCTTCAGCATCCTTCTTGACATTCACATTAACCTGTCCGCGGTTCTTGGAAGCGAATTCACCATAAGCACGAATCGCATATTCTGCTCCGTTAATAGCCTTGATGACGCCGCCGCCAACCTCAACCTTGGAGGCAACTGCACTGATTGCTTCATTGGCACCGGAAGCATTGCTCTTATCAGCCACAATATCAACGAGACCATCAACAGTGATCGTAGACATAACGCCGCCAACACCGTTCATGCTCTTGATAACTGCAGCATTTGCAGGAGCAGTACTGTTAGCACGCAAGGTAAGTACATTATCAGCACCAGCATTGTGAATATTAATCGTACCGCCGGCATTAACGAATAATGCACCGGTCTGACCGTTCCTGGTGCTTGCAGCACTGACAGACATTGCACCGGCATTATTGATGTTGACTACACCCTTGCCGACAGCTGCGATACCGGTTGTATGCGTATCTGTTGTTGTATCTACAGTCAGCTTGTTGCCATTCATATCAATGGTAACATTATGGTTTTCGTCAGAGCCGGAAATAGCTGCGCCAATCTGCGGAACATACGCACCACCTGCAATCAGATGCTTTTCAGGTGTGATGGTTGTGCTGTCTGCAGTAAATACATAGGTGCCATCGTCCTTCAGTACGCCTTTTTCTATGTAAACCGTATCAGCAGCTGCATCACCGGTAATTGCCGTAGTAAATTCTTTAGTTATCTGGCTGCCAGGCTTGCTGGTCTTATAAGCATAGTAGCCCTGGCCAGGTGTAAAGGTGCCTGTATCTTCAGTAGAGAAGGAAATATCGCCGGTCTTCAGTGCTGCGGAAGAAGCTGTCAGGCCTTCAGCAATCTTCACTACGCCAGCCAGATGACCATCAGTATAGTTCTTGTAGAACAGCTTGCCTGCCAAGCTGTTCAGTACGTTGGCTACTTTATCCTTAGCATCAGCGGAATCGCCATCTGCAAAGCCGGAGGTAATTCCCTTATTATCTGTAATAAAGGTGATAGCAGAGCCTTCTGCTGCATTGGTAATATTGAAGCTGCCGCCAATAATCTTGGTCGGATCAGCAGCATCATGATCATAGAATACAGTAGTATGACCGCTATAATTTACAACAGAAATAGGATTGTTATCCTTTTGGTAAATCAGGCCTGCATTATCTGCATCCTTGCCGCCATGCAGTGTTGCCAGCGTGCTGCCTGTCCATACAGGATTTTTAGACGCTATGGTCGTAGTTGTCACATGCGACTGCTGTTCGTTGGTCCAGGCTGCACCGTTTTGCAGATACAGGTTGAACTGGCCGATATCATGCGCAGTATTGCCGCCGCTGCCATAGTCATCATTATACTGGTCATAAGCTGCAACGCCCTTCCAGAAAGAATCCTTATCGGTCAATGCAACGTTGAGAATGCCTGCATCCTTCCAATCTATCAGCTCGCCGCCGCTGTATTCCACAACCTTCTTGCCATATTGGCCGGTTGCATACATATCACCGGTAATCTTGGTAGTCGTATCGCCTGCAGCGCCGTCCTCCATATTGATGTCCAGCGTGCCTTTATCTACGCGGACTGCATAGAAATTATGTGATTTATCGCTGTCTTCGGCTGCAGTGATAGTGCCGCCGCCAACAGATACCTTGGTATTAGCGCCAGTGAGCTTGATACCGCTGCCGCGTACACCGGAAATATCTACCGGACCGCTGACAGTTACAGTGGAGCTGTCACCGGTTACCAGAATACCAGCAGCACTCATGCCTGCGCCACGTTCTCTAAGACCTTTGACATTGCTGATTGTCAGCGGGCCGTCAATAGTAATCTCACTCTGCTGGCCCTGGATATTGATGCCGGTTGCAGAATCACCCTTAGTAATAACCTCAGTAATTTCTACCGGACCGGAGATATTCAGGTGCGCATTACCTAGGGCGTAAATGCCATGAGAGGCTCTGGTATCCGTGTTGGTTGCTCTAATCGAAAGCTTTTGGTCAGCAGACGGATTAATAACCTTGATGTAGGTATTAGCGCCTGTGTAAATAGCTGCTGCCTGTCCGCTGGTTTGTGCAACATTCAAAGCCAGTCCCTTACCGGACATTTTGACAGTCATCGGACTGGACGGATCAGTTGATTCGCCTGCGTAAAGGGCGCTGGCAAAATTACTAGTGACATTCGATTCGGTTACAGAAACATGCGCTACGCCGCTTTCATCCAGCTCACGGCTCAGGCTGATATCTTCAGACTTGGTAATAGCACCTGTTTTATAATTAGGTTTCTCCTGTTCAGGAGTATAATCATAGAAGCCCTGGCCTGCTGTTTTTGTTCCGTTGCTGCCATCAGAGAAGGTAACATCGCCAGAAGCTTTTACAGTAGCGCTTACACTAGATGCTGTCAAGCCATCAGCGATTTTAACTACGCCAGCAAGATTTGCATCTTTATAACCGGTGTAGAACAGCTTATTAGCCAGCTTGTTCAGTATTTCCTTAACATTATTCTTTTCTGCAGCAGTATCGCTAGCATCAAAGCCGCCAGTAATGCCCTGGCTATCAGTTACCAAAGTAATCTTCGAGCCGGTAGCCGCTGTCTTGACAGTGAAGTCGCCACCGGTGATGTTCTGCGGATTATTGGCATCATGACCGTAAACAACAGTTGTGTCACCACTATAATGATATACGGTAATACCCTTGTCGGAATTTTGATAGATTACACCAGAGCCTTCCAGCTTAGAAACATTGCTGCCGGCAAAAGTTGTCTTCAGCGTATCTACCGAACGACCGGTTTCATGATTCCATACAGAACCTTCTGCCATTGTCAGATTAAACTGTCCGGCCGGAGCATTATATGTACTGCTTGGAATATTGCTTACTGCGCCTGTCCATTGAGAACCCTTGGTCATGTTGACATTGATAACAGAAGCTTTATTGTCAGTTACCTTCATGTCACCGGTAACGTCCAGAATTCCGGCAGTAATGCCTTCTCCTGTATTCAGGTTAATGGTACCCTTGTTGGCCTGCAAAGCATAATATTGGCCATTTGCAGTACCGTTAGACATATCCGCAGCTTTAATAGTTGCACCGGCAGTAGATATAGTTGAAGTATTCAATGCACGGATTGCACTGCCCAATACGTTTTCAATATTAAGATTGCCTTTAACAGTTATATTAATAGGCGCATCTGCACGTGAAGAACTGTCTGCATAAATACCGGCAGTGTTCGGTCCAACCTTGTTGCCGGTCTGAACATTTTTGATGCTCAGGTCTTTTTCGAATACAACATTGCCTTTGGTACTTACATATACACCATAAGCACGCTGAGTAGCACTAGATTTAACTCCGTCTATCTCAACATCGGTATTTGCGGTAAAGCTGCCGTTTTCATCTACACGAATGCCATAAACATAGTTAGCTTTAGTATCAGCATTGCCATCAGCACCAAGACCGGCGGAAACCTTCAGGACGCCATTGCCCTTGGAATCCTTAATTTCCATGCTCTTGTCTGCATCAACGTAAACTGTAGACAAATATTTCTTTGCATCACCGCTGGTGTTAAGCTTTAAGGTGTGCCCTTGTAAATCAACAACAAGCGGGCTTACTGCGTCGCCTGCTACATACATAGCGCTGGGCGCGCTAGCAGCTACACTATCCTGAGCTTCGGTAACATTAATAGAAACTACACCGTTGACATCGCCAACACGTGTTTCATCAATGTTTTCGGATTTTACAATAGGACCGGTTTCATAAGGTTTATCATCCTTCGCCGGAGTATACTCATAGAAGCCCTGGCCACCCTCGGCAAAGGTAATGTTACCAGTCTTCATCGTAGCAGAAGAAGCCGTCAAACCTTCAGCAATGGATACGCTGCCTTTAAGGTTGCTGTCACCGGCCATATACCACAGCTTGTGTGCCAGGGAGTTGAGCACTTCACTGACATTGTTTTTATCTGCAGCAGCATCACCTTCAGCAAAGCCTTTAGTAATACCGTTGTTGCCGGTGTAAAGCATCATCTCAGTGCCGGTCTTGGCATTAAGAACCTTCACATCGCCACCGATAATAGTGCCCGGAGTAGCATCAGCATGCTCGTACCAAACCTTGGTAACGCCTTCAGCATTGGCAATCTGAATCGGATCATCGTCGTTTACTCTGATGATGCCAGCAGATGCGCTGTCTTTACCGCCAACAAGACGGCTCAGATGGGACATGCCATCATAGTTGCCGTAGCTTGACTGGCTGTATTGCGGCATATGGCTGTAATCCAGGCCATCCTTGCGGGAGGCATTTTCATAAATCCATTGCGCACCATTCTGCAGCCACAGGTTTACTTCACCGGAATGGTCAGCATACACCGGCGTCATATCCGGGTCGTACCGCCAACCAAAAGCTACATTGGAATCCGCAACATCATAGTTCAGATTTGTATTATCAATAATACCTTTCCAAGAAGAATCACTGGTAGTCAGAGCTAAATTAATGCGCCCATCCTGATAAACATCGGGCTTACGTGTATACTCGGAGCGCTTCATGGCCATAATGTTGCCGACAATTTCAACCTTGCCCTTTTGCGCTTCCATATTCTTTACATTAACATTAATTGTGCCGCCGTAGCATGCCAGAGAATAGTAAGGCTCGATGAATTCACCAAAGCCTTCGACAGAATTTTTTTCTCTGTACGGAGTAATGATACGGGTAGAATCGCCTACCAGAGAAACGGTAGCCAGGTCATACGGATGTACACCTTCAGCGGCATTATATGCACCTACATTGACAGCAGTACCGCGTACAGCAACGTCTACGTCACCATTAACAGTAATATTGCCGCGTGTATAGCCAATGCTGAAGGCACTAGGCTGCCAGCGCGCACCGGTGTAGTTGGCGTCATAGCCATCATCCATGGTGGTTGCACCGCCAGGACCTACATTACCATGCACATTTTTGGTAATTATGCCCCAGGGATTGGAAGGATCATCCTTACGCATCTTTACGTTGCCGTTAATAACCAGATCAGCACCGTTAGCAACGGCAACACCAACAGAGGCATAGTCAGAGGTGGCAGTAATATCCAGATTGCTGTTGACAGTGATAGTACCGCCATTAGCAACAAAGCCGTTTACACCTTCGTGGGGATTCCACTGGTTGTTGGACTGGTAAATGTGAAGCGTACCTTTGCTACCATCTGCGCCTACGTTATTAAAGATGTAGCTGTATTTGTCAGCCTGAGAGGCTGTAATACCATCGTCATTCTTTACCGTAAACGTGTGGTCCTGACCTTGGAAATCATAGGTAATAGTGTTAGTAGCTTTGTCGAGCTTTACCGTATTGCCATCGTCTCCGATGATATCAAGATCATCATCAACATAGCCGGTAAGCGGATCAGTGTAATCTGCAGCAAAAACCGGTGCTATGAGAAAGCTCGATGCACTGGCTGCCAGGAGAATACCTGAAACAAGCGACTTCCATTTCTTACTTTTGAGTTTCGTTTTCATAACTTCAACTCCTTTGTGTATAAAACACTCATCAAAATAAATATAAAAACAAAAAAACTGCGCAAAAAGACAATTTATACAGCAAATGCCTCACAGAACATCGCTATACAAATCCATCTCTTCTCGCAGAATTTTTCTAATTGAAAATAATCAGTCTATTGCATTGCTATTTTGCAATCAGGTCGTAACTGATTATTGCTAGCAAATATCTATATATTAGGTAAAGGCAACTTATAAACAAGCAGTTTCTGACCTAGGGGGTGTTATACAAATATTGCTAATTAGTATTTCTTTCCTATTTAATTCTAGCATATCGAAAATTTAATTGCAAGTAAATCGATATACTATTCCTTGTTTTCTTATTTTTTATATTATTATCACTTTTGGCAGAAGAAATTATTTGCGGCCATATGTAAACAAAAAAACGCCGACGTCCGCAAGCCTTTCGGGCTGCAACGTCGGCATTTTCATTTACGCCTTACGGCGATTTTATTTAGCTTTCTTCAGGAATTTTTCATACATTGCATGGTCTTCAGCCATCATCTTATCAGCATCGGCACCGATAATGCAGGTCGGGTCGATACCCTGTTTCATGAAATAATCCTTGAATTCCTTGGATTCGCAAACCTTTTTAGCAGCAGCGCGCAGAGCTTCCAGCTTTTCTTTCGGAGTATCCTTAGGAGCAACCAGAGCTGCCCAAGCGCGAACGGTCATGTTGTGGCCCAGCTCTTTGAAGGTCGGAACATCCGGATAGATTACGCTGCGGGTGTCAGCCATAACAGCCAGAATCTTCAGGTTGCCTGCGTCTACTTGGCTCTTGAATACAGACGGGTCAGCCAAAGTTGCATCGATATGCTTGCCTGCCAGAGCAGCAGCAATGTCAGCGGATCCTTTCGGATACGGTACATGCTTGAATTGTACGCCGAATTCTTCTTCAAAGGAAAGTGCGGCAATATGCCAGATAGCGCCGATACCGGAGTTACCCATCTTCACCTTGCCGGGGTTTGCCTTAGCAAAGGCTACGAATTCATCTACATTATTATAAGGAGCATCCTTCGGCACAATCAAAGCTGCCGGAGCTGCAATCGGAGCGCAGATAGCTGCGTAATCCTTATAGGTGTTTTTGCATTTGCCCTGATGCGGGAACATAGCCAGCTCTACGGTAACCATGCCCAGAGTATGGCCGTCGGGTTTAGCATTAGCCAGCTCTACCATGCCGGTTACACCGCCGCCATCGGGTTTGTTTACGGGAACAAATTTGCTGCCCTTCAGCTCTTTTTCCATGAACTGAATCAGGCCTCTGGCAGAGATATCGGTACCGCCGCCCGGAGCCTTAGGAATAATTACGGAAATATCTCCGTCTGCAGGATAAGCTGCTTTTTTGCTGTCGCCGCCGCAGCCGGTAAGCATAACAGCCATGGTCAGCATAGCCATCAGCACAACTAAAATTTTCTTCATTGTCTTACATCTCCTTATATTTTAAATTTAAAGGGTAACAAGTTCATCCGCGCTCAATTTTACACAAGCAATATTACAACGCTTATAGGTATAGGTAAGCACAAGGCCCTCGCCGTCGGCAATAATCGCCGGATAGGAAAATTCCGCAGGCTCTGTTTCCAGGTCAAACAGCTTTTGCCAGCTCGCACCATCATCTGTAGATTGGAACAGACTTAAGGGAGAACGCTGACCCCAGTTGGCAGCCACCGGATTGCACACCAGATAGAGTACACCGCCGGCAGTCCGCACCAAGTCAAGACCGCTGTTATTGTTTGGCAGACTCAAAGCGTAGGCACTGCACCAGGTTTCGCCGTCATCCGCAGAATCGCTGCGATAGACAAAGCCCTCACTGCTGCGCAGCAGCATATGCACGCGTCCGTAAAAGGACTGCTGGCTGACGGCAATATTACTGTCGGCAGTTTTTTCACCTGCCTGATACTGCAGGCCCTCAATCTGCACTGCAGAGGATTTATGCCAGCTTGCGCCATCATCATCGCTGATATCGGCAAAGGCCTTCCAGAGACCGTGTTCGGTAGAAGCACCGGCAAGAATACGTCCGCTCGCCAAGCGCAACGGCTTATTGCGTACAGGTCCGCGCCCGCCGCTCACATCGCCCGGCACCAGCTTCTGCGATCCGCTCCAGGTTACGCCGTTATCCGTCGACTGCAGCAGCCACGTCTGCCAGTCGGCAATCTGCTGGCCCTGCTTGTAAAACAGCAGCAATCTTCCGTCCGCGCCCGCAAAAAGCACCGGATTCCAGTTAGCCGCCGCCCCGTTCACCAGCAGCTTCGGCTCACTCCAGCCTGCGTCCGTGCGTCTGCTTAGGTAGATACCCACATCGCTTTCGCCCTCATGCGTACCGCCGAACCAGCAGCACAGCAGGCTGCCGTCAGGAAGCGCCAATACTGTTGAAGCATGGCAGAAAGCCGTCGGCAAACAGCGCATAATCAATTCCTTTTGCATTATATCAATCACATCCAAAAAAGTCGCATAATTCTATAACATAAATATTGTAACACATATACAAAAAAGCGTAAACTATTTTCTTCACATTTCTGACAAATTTTGTCTGTCGTTACGTTGCCTACTAAGCTATTAGCAGCGCTTTACAGGCCGCAAGCAAAAAACTGCGCAGGCTTTTTGCTTGCGCAGCTGCTTATTTATTCGACATACAGCTTTTCTACATTAGATATACAGCAGCAATATTGTCATGATGTACAAGCCAAATTAGAGCATTCCCTTAAGCTCCCCCGATTAAAATGTAAGCCTCATCTGATGCCAGACAGCATTGCCATGAGTAGATTTATCGGACACGCCCTCATCGGTAAAACCGAATTTGGCATAATAATGAACGAGCCTATCCTTGCAGGTCAGCACCAGGCCCTTTCTCCCCTGCTGTTTGGCATCCTCAATCGCACGGCGAATCAGCTCGCCGGCATAGCCATGCTTGCGATAAGCAGGAATGGTATTGACACCGAAAATCATCTGCCACGCACCGTTTTCATTGTGCAGAGTTGCCTTCTCATACATTTCATCCGTCAAATCCAGTTCATCCGTCACAAAGCCGTCAACGAAGGCAATCAGCTTTTCAGCCTCATACATAAGCCAGAAATGATTGCCGTAATATTTCACTCTGTCAATAAATTCCTTTTCTGTTGCTGCCTCCGCCGGCGGAAAGCATTCTGCCTCCACTGCGGCAATCGCGGTAATATCTTCCGTAGTTGCGTATTTTATAATCATAAGCTCTTTCTCCTCAATAAATTATTTATTCAAAGCACATGCATCACAATATTTTATTACGCTTTGAATTTATCCTCATAGCACTAGCAAAAATTGCAAATCATAATAAGTATATCACGAATCGTAATCCGGTTAAACAGAAAAAAGCAGAAGATATTTTTAGTAGTTGCCTTTTTTGCAAAAACCTGAAGCGCTTTCATCTATAAAAATGTTTGTTTTATGAACTATTGTTTTTATTCTTTTTCTATGTTATAATAACCTTAGTTGCATGGGTAGCCGCAATTTTGCGGAGCTCTTGCCTGGTCGTGCGGACCAGTGGCGCCTGTCGAGCTTTCGGCAGGTGCTTTTTTTACATCTGCTGTCTTATATATTTTTGCCTTATTTTATGCTATAATCAAAGGAGGAAACATATGCAAAACTTGGCAACGAAATTTGAAAACTTGACGATTCAAAGTGACTTCATCTTTAAAAAAGTTATGTCACGCAAGCGCATCTGCATTCATCTTTTAGAGGAATTACTGCAGATTAAAATTGCTGACATCAGCTACTTCGAGGCTGAAAAATCTCTTGAGCCTGACTATGCAAGTCGTGGCATTCGTCTGGATATCATCGTGGCGGACGATAAGAATACACATTATAACTTGGAAATGCAGGTCAATAATATCAAAAATCCCGACACCAAACATTATGTGCTGCCCAAGCGTACACGCTATTATCAGGCGTTGATGGATATTGACTTACTGCAAAAGGGCCAGGAGTATGACCTGCTGCCGCCAACCTATATCATATTTATTTGTGTCTTTGATTTTTTTGCCAAAGGCAATTATGTTTATACCTTTAAAAAGCGTTGTCTGGAGGATATGGAGCTGGAGCTGCCTGATGAAGCAACTACCATGATTTTGAACACTAAGGGTACCCACGGCAATATCTCCAAGGACATCAAAAGCTTTTATGATTATGTTAATAACCATATTATAAATAGCGATTTCACCAGACAGATTGACGATGAAATCAGCTATCTTAAGCTTGATTCGAAAGTGAGGCGAGAATTTATGCTTTTGGAAGCACGTTTGTTAGACGAAAGACGCGAGGGTAAAGCTGAGGGTAGAATTGAAGGCAAAGCTGAAGAAAAAAATGCAATTGCTACGCTCATGCTGGCTAAGGGCTGTTATTCTCTGCAAGAAATCTCTGAACTTACCAAGTTATCCATAGAGGATATAGAAAAATTAGAAAAAGAAATGCACGCAACAGAATAAGCTTGATAAAACATCTCTGCACAAAAAAAGCATCGTAAGCTACCTCAATAGCCTACGATGCTTTTGCTTTCAGCCTTATTTGCTGTGGTGGCAGTGACCGCTGGTCTCGCCATTCATGATTTTGCGGAAAACATCATGCGCTTCGTCTGCGCTCTTACCGCTTTCCAGTGCTTTTTTCATATGCACCATGGCAGTGCGATACTTAGCATGTGCTTCATCCTGCGGAATGGACTCAATGTCCATCGGGTTGAACTCCATTACCTTTTTGAAGATGGCATGGATTTCGTCGCTGGATTTGCCTGCCTTTTTAGCAGCCTCTACGTGCTTCATAGCACTTTCATAACGATGCTTGCCGTGCGGATCAGTCGGAATTTCAAATTTCGGATGCATATTATTCACCTCGCTTCCTTTGATTACAACCATAATATACACTATATTGCCGCTATAAGGTCAAGTGTATATTTATATTTTTCTCACCTGAAACTAGCTCTCTTTTGCAGTCGGATGCAACCGCTCAGCGATAATTTTGTTAAACTGCTGCTGCCAGGAGGCCAGCATAGAAGCCAAAGTGCCTTCATTTATAATCTCAGCTTCAACATTATATTGTTCTGCAATAGCCTGCAGCAGCTTCTGCCCTGCCAGCTGCATTTCTTTAGCGCTGATAAGCTCCCACAAATGCTGGTCCAGCAGGTGTGCATAGAGCGAAGTATATACCAGCATTATATCTTCCTTAGCCAGCTTTTCGGCTGCCAGCAGATATTCCGGCTTTACTACCGCAGCATCCTGTGCGCTGTATGCCTGCCACATATCGCCCGGCTTGATGTCAAAGCGTTTGAGGCGGCGGAACACGTCATGCTGCTTCGCCGGAGTAAGGCCGGATTGCTTGGCCAGCGCTTTTTTAACTGCGTTCTTCACGGTCTTGCCGATAAGCTCGCCCAACTTGGAGTGCTTGCCTGCTCCCTCCATGTACAGCTCGCTCGCACTGTTGGCGATGATAATCGTCTGATCCGTGCCGGAACCGGTGGCAATACCGTTGGAATATTTGCTGCCATCCAGCAGCTCCTGAATGGCAGCGGTCTTAGCCTCAGTGCAGGTCACCAGAGCGCGCGCCATTGTTCCTTCCGGCATATCGCAGTCCAACAGCAGCATAATGTTGATAGTGCCGTACTTCACCGGCTTGGGCTGCGGCTTGTAGTAATCCGCAGGGTCACCTGCGCGCCCGCCGTTTGTTTCAATGCCGCCGGTTACGATGGCGGTCACGGTAAGCTCCTTAAAGCTCATGGTTTCTACCACGGCGTTTTCCATGCTGGCCGCTGTGCCCATGCCGCTCACCTTGTCCGGGTCCAGCGCCAGGCGCTTGGATACAAGGCGCATGTGCTCCACATAGGTGTCCGCCAGCATTTCGCAGGGCATGCCGGCTCCCTGCTTGGCATCATAATTATATACGGCAGCGTAATCATCATGGTAGCCGCCGTTATAAAGCGAGGTGCTTAAGATTTTGCGCGCTCCTGCGAAAAAAATAACGATACTTTTATCGTAAAAATAAACCTTATCTCCTGTCGACAAGGTGCATAAATGTTCCGACATAATCAGCCTCCTTTGATTTTTATTGTTATTATAAGCTATATAGTAATAGTATGGTCAAGAGAATTACAAGCGAAAACAGCTCCGAATGCACTGCGCATGACGGAGCTGTTTTTTTATAAGTTTTTTGAGGTTGCCGCAGCGCTGCAAGTACAGCGCCGCAGCTGAGTATGAAAAATATGAGAGAGCTTAAATAATTTCTTAGAACTCGAAACGGAGACCAACGTTCATCTTCCACTTACGTTCGAAGTTGCCGTTGAAGTCCTTAGCAATATCTGCATACAGATGTGCATTATTGCTGAAGTCATAAGTTCCGCCGAGCTTCATTTCCATCCAGGTTTCTTCACCGTCGAAGCTAGTGTGTTTTCTGTCGCCATCGTTTGCAAAGTAGCTTGCGCTGATGTCGCCGTTAAACTCGTGTGCTGCGAACAGGCCTGCATATACGCGGCCTTTTTCGCTCTTCACGCCTGCTTCAAAGCCCAGTCTGCCTACGAAGCTGCTGTAGCTGTCCTGAGAAATCTGCATTTCAGCGCTGCCGGTAGATGCAGTGTAATCCTTGGCGCCTACCTGAGACCAGGTCAGCTGTGCTTTCGGAGTGAAGTAGCTTGCCTCAGTGCCGAAGGTCTTGCCATATTCCATGGTCAGGCCATAAGCGTTGGCTTTGTAATCGCCATGCAGCTTCAGGCTGCGGATTTCATTGTAAACGTCGTATTCGTTTTCAACACGACCGGCTTTTGCTGCTACACGCAGGTAGGACTGGTCTTCGAAATTCTTCACGCCGTATACGCCAAAGCTGTAGAGCTGGTTGTCGCCCTTGCCACCAAGCAGGTAGTTGGAATCGCCGTTGCGGTAATCGAATGCCACGCCGGTGTGCCAGCCGTTTGCTGCAGCCTTGTCATAGCCAACCTGTACGCCGTAGTATGTGTTGCTGTCCTTCAGGCCCTTAACATCGGAGCTGGTCTTGCCGCCCAAAGCCTTAGCGAAGATGCCGTCTGCATCTGCCAGGTCTGCACCGGTGTAGGTATCCTGCATGTTGTCACGCCAAGTATGCAGAGAGGTGGTTGCTGCGCTTCTTACGCCCTTCATTACAAAGGTTTCGTAATCGCCTTCGATGATTTTGTTCCAGTTTACACTGTCAAGATCATATTGACCCTTGCCGTTTTCATCCCAATGCATAGTACCAATGTTTTGAGCTTTGCTGGAAGATGTCAGGCCATCAGCAATTTGTACCTTACCAGTCAGGTTGCCGCCGTTTGCTTCGTGGTCGTTATAGGTAACCTTTTGTGCCAGTGCCTTAAGGGTTGCTTCAACAGCGTTTTTGTCCTTCATGTTAATGCCACTGTTATCGGTAGACAGGATTACACCAGAGCCTTTTTCTGCCTTATCGATAATGGTATCGCCAGACTTGTAGTCTGCAACGTCAGCACCTGCATTTTCGTGACCATAAATAATAGTTTCCCAACCGCTATAATTAGCAATCTTGAGAGCCTTAGTTCTCTTGGTCATGTTCAAGTAGCCAGTTTCAGCCTCAGTTTTACCGCCATTGATGGTCAGGCCCTTTGCAGCAGCTACCGCAGGAGCTTTGGCCATTCTCAGCAAGGACATGCCTGCTGCTTCATCATCGGTCAGGTTCCAAGTTGCACCATTAGCAATGTTCGTTACGATGCTGCTGTCGCCGTCAACATTGTAGCTGCCGTTCAGCTTAGAATTCTTTTCGTTCAAGCTGATTTCAACGCTGCCGCCATTGCTTGCAGTTACATCACCATTAATGATGCCGGTTGCTTTG
>OHRA01000460.1_pt1 | contig 16967 bp, 16 predicted proteins | sample 1578241 | NCBI WGS metagenome assembly OHRA01 (sample SAMEA3879597, study PRJEB24766) | human gut metagenome | biome: human-associated habitat; feature: feces | place: USA | collected 1985/1987 | reverse complement strand
GTATCTTTCCTTTCCTCGCGCTTTTCTGTCGGCATACTGGCGTCTGTACCACCGATTTTGCGGTCAATATGCACTGCCGCCTGCCTTTGCATGGTATCGGTGATATGGCTGTAAATATCCAGCGTGGTTGCTGATGACACATGACCTATAGTTGCCGAAAGAGTTTTCACATCCATACCATGCTCCAGCGCCATGGTAGCAAAGGTGTGACGCAGATCGTGAAAGCGCACCTTTTTACAGCCTGCCCGTTCCAAGATCAGTTGTAACCGTTTTCTAACCGATGACGGATTTCTCGGTCTGCCGTTATCCGTCGGTGACGGAAACATCCATTCCGAATCCACCGTTTCTTTATACACTGCGAGAGTTTTGAGGAGCGACGGCGGCAGAATAACAGTGCGTATCGAGGCTTTTGTTTTCGGCGCCGATATAATCACCTCTGCCTTGATGATATATACCTGCCGTTCAATGCGAAGCTCTCCTGTTGCGAAGTTGAGATCGCTCCATTTGAGCGCCAATATTTCACCGCGCCGCATCCCCGTGCCGAGCTCCAGCAAGAAGAGCTCATAGCAACCTTCTTCCTTTGCCTGATGCAGAAATCGGATAATTTCATTTTGCGTGAGCACCTGCATCTCCCGTGCTTTCTTCGGTGGCAGCTTACAGCCGACGGCGGGATTGGTTCGTATCAAACCGTCCTGTACCGCCCGCTGTAAAGCAGTGCGGCAGTTGGCATGTATCCCCCTTATCGTTCTGTCCGAAAGTCCCTTTCCGTAGGTTTTTGCGTGCAGTTTTCTTCCGTCTGTCTTTTCCTTTGCGTAGAATTGCTGTAAATCCGACTGTGACAGCCTGTTCAGCAGAATTTTTCCGATTTCGGGAATGATATGATTGTAAATGCGGTTTTCATAGTCGGTTCTTGTGGTAATGCGGAGAGTGTGCCGGCAGTAGGTCTGATACCAGAAGTCGATCCAATCCCCGAACGGCATATCCGCCTTGATTCTGTCGGAAGAGCGTCCGTACTGTTCTTTCAGCGCTTCGAGCTTAGTGGAACATTCTGTTTTTGTTTTCGCCGTTACGCATTTTGTAATAGGCAGGCTTTTCTCATTGTACCCGACAACAATTCTTCCTTCCCACCGACCGTCTTTACGCAGGCGTAATGTGCCCTCACCATTTTTTCTTTTTTTAGCGATTGGTATCATCTCCTTCAAGCATAATCTCATCCATAAAGTTCCCCACGATAGCGGAAGCGTTTTTCTGCATATCGGTGGTCACATGGGTGTAGGTGTCCAGCGTAAAGCTGGCGTTGGTATGCCCGAGAATTCCCGACAGGGTTTTCGCATCCACGCCGCCCGCCAGCGCGTGAGTAGCGAAGGTGTGTCGCAGATCGTGGAACCGAATCAGCGGAAGCTCCGCCTGTTTTAACAGTGTTTTTAATCGGTGGTAAGCATAGTCGGGGTGCATCGGTTTTTCGGGCTCATAGATATTCGGGAATATCCATTCGCTGACTGCCGTTTCTTTTCGCTTCCGCAGAAGTTCCGCAGTGCTCGGCGGCAGGACAATCGTGCGCGTTCCCGTCTCGGTTTTGGTTTCGCCGATATTCAATCCGCCGCCTTTCCTTTTAGCAACCGAGCGCCTCACTTTCAGCTTTCCGTTTTCCGCATCGAAGTCCTCCCACTTCAGTCCGCAGATTTCACCCCGCCGCAGTCCTGTGGTCAGCTCGGTGTAGAAGAAATCGTACCACCGCTCATCCTGTCGGATGCGCTGCATGAATCGCTCAAGCTGTTCGTCATTGAGTATCTGCTTCGGCGGATAATTGTTTTTGGGAATCGTTGTGCCGACCGTTGGATTTTTAACAATCAGCCGTAGGCGCACCGCCATATCCAGCGCTTCGTGCAGCATCATATGAATACCGCGCACCATACTGTCGGCAAGCTCTGTACCGTGCAGCTTGTCCGGTTTCACACGACCTTTCTTTTTGACGGTGTTATAGAATTTTTGAAGTTCCTGCGTGGTCAGCGCCGACAAAGGTCTGTCGCCGAGATACGGTTTGATTTGATTTTTAATCATCGCTTTGTAAGAATCAAGCGTGCTCTCGCGAATCGTGAAGATCATATATTCATTGATCCATCGGTCGAGCCATTCCCCGAGCGTCATATTCGAATCCTCGGTGAGGTCGGCGTCGCGGTACATCTCGATGCAGTCGTGGAGCTTTACGATTAACTCCTTTTGTGTTCGGGCAAGCACATAGCGGTGAATCGGATCGCCGTTCTTTTTGTGACCGACAACGATGCGGCCTTCCCATCTTCCGTCTTCGCGCTTGCGCACCATACCGTCTCCCGACGGTCTTCGCTTTGCCATAGTATCACTTCCTTTCGCAGTACAACACAATACCACATACATGGCGGAATATCCAGCTAAATTTGCGGTAAATTCCGCAACCCCTAAATCAGCGAGGTTTTTATCGCCGCAACCCCTAAATTGAGGCTTTTATAACCGTTCTTAAAAGCCGTACAAAGCCTTATGCGGTCGGCGTTGCCGTCCGCTGTGAGCCGCCGAGGGATTGCCGTGCAACCCCTCGGCTTTCTCCTGCTTGTTTTCGGACGAGCCGTAAAACAGCCGTTAAACCGCTGATTTCCCGTGTTTGCGGTCAAATTCAGTGAGTTTTTTCAAAGCCGCCTGACGCCGAACTTCTTCGTGCAGCCGTATCAGCTGTTGCTCGTAATACTGCTCCAATGCTTCCCTAATCGGGCGTATTGTATAGCGCAAATTACCGTTGCGCTTTTCTCCTTTTTGGGTGATGACGGAGGTTGGTTCAGCAGTAATCAGCCGCTTTTCAATCAGGCTTTCCACATATTTTTTAACAGTGTTTTTGCTCATGCAGACAGCATTACCGATCGTTTTGTAGCTTGGATGGCACTGAAAGGTTTTTCGGTTTTCGCATCGGAGCAGATACGCATAGACAGCAATCTCACCGCTGCTGAGACCCAAGCTGAAAATTTCATTCGGCAGAGAGAAATAATCCCGGATCGCATCACGCTTTGGATATCGGGTGAATTTCAAATGCTGCCTCCCGTCTTTTCTTCGACCCATGCGCGGAATTTTTCTTTCGGTACGATGAGCCGTGAGCCGATACGCAACGACGGAAACCCTTTCTCGTGCATCAGCTCGTAGCTGCTTGAGATGGAGATGCCGAGGAGCTTGGCTACCGTTTCAGCATTAAGGAACAGTGGCAGATCCTCATAAGCGGTGTAAACAGATTCTTTCATTGGTTTATCCTCCTGTTAAATTCACACGGTTTTTCGCCGTGTTATGTAGAGGGCTGCTGTTTTGCAAAACAAAAAGACCCGCACTCAATCCCGATGCGTAGTTGCATCGGTGATTATGTAAGTGCGAGTCTGAAACTCAAAATAAAAATATGTGTATTCAATTGTCGGTTGCTTTCTTTATCTGCAGTATAACATACCGGGGAAATTCTGTCAAGTTTTTTGCGCCAACAGTGTATATTCCGGCGCTTTTGCGGGAATACTGTTTTCTTTGTTTTCTGCGGTGCAGATTTTAACCGTGCTGTGTCGAACTGAAAATCGCAAGGCCAAACCGCGAAATCGACTCGGCCTTGTTTCTGCAAATTCAATCCTCTGATGGCTCGTACAACACTTCGGTCATGATTCTCGCCGCGAGCTTAAAGCCGCTGATAAACGCTTCGCGCTCATTCATACCGTGCAGTTCCGCCTCGCAGTCTTTGAGCTTTTCAAAGACTTCTTTCTGCTGAGCCGTAAGCGTAGGTATCAAGCTGTCCTGATGCCGAATAACATAGCTCAACACTTCACTGTAAGCACTCCTGCGCTTAAAACTGTGTTCGTGCGGAACGATATTGCCGTAATACAGATCTTCAAGCGTCGTCATCGTCCCACCTCACATAAGAAGAGGACGACACATCATCGGTCATACCCGACACCGTGTCGCCCTCATTTTTCATTTTCTCTGCCGTAATCAGCGCGTGTTTGACAAGCAGCATATCAAGCCATGTCCGCTCGTCGTATTCCGACGGACGCCCATTCATAAGATAGTCCGCCGTCGCCACACTCATCACATCATACTTTTCGCCTCTGTAAATTTCTTCTACAGTCATTCGTGACATACCAGCACCTCCTTTGCAGTACACAACAGTACCACAGTTCGGTGCGGAAGTCCAGAGAAAAAACTTTTTTATGATTCTTCACATAAAATATCTGAAATCATACGGTTTATCATATATGGCCTCATCCTGCTTTGACATGCGAGATAACACTTTTGCAAAATCAAGTGTTACAGGAAGAATCTTATAAAGGCTATCCCCGCTATTCCAATTCATCTTTGTTAGCATTAGTATTTCCTTTGCCAACACATCAGCATCTGCTTGTCCATAAAAACGCTTAACAAGAACAGGAGACGGGATTCCTCGTCCGCTCTTATAATAGTTTCGATTCCTGCCAGCCAATTCATCACTCATGACGCATCCATGTGTCCATAAGAGAAAACTTTCTTCGTTCAAAGATACAACCGTTCCTCGCTGAAGGGCAAAACTATACGCATCTGCTTGCGCATAATCTCCGAATCTAACCCCGCGCCAAGAAGAATACTCTTGTATTTGAATCAGTTCTACATCCACACCTTCAAAAGCCTGAGTTATTCCTATAATCTCATCCTTCATAAACGGAGTTGTTTTATGTATTACAACCCGTCGTATTTTAGATGTAGGACAACAACGATAATACTTTTCTCTTAAAGTTGTCATCATCTTTCTAGCTTCATCTTTATCCATGTAAGGATTTCTCTTACCTGCATACAGCGGATTACTTATTTTTCGTAAAATCATCCTCACCCCAGTTCCTGTTGAATCAAACAGCTGACTGCAACCAATGCAAATCCCCTTCTTTTCAGACTGGGCATATCCAATTCCAATGTATACGGTATCTTCATCTATCGCTTTAGGATGCCAAAGAACGCCTTGTGATTTTGCATATAAACTAGTAGAAAGTCCCCAGAACACTTTGCATGGGTCATACGAATTTGTTGAGCGTTCCTCAATAAATTGTACAGCGACACCTTTTTCTGTTGCATACAGTTTTATCGCATCGTGTAAATTAAAATCGGGAGAAATATCCGACGATTCTCGAAAACGAGAAAAACTTTTTGGAATGTAAATAACTAAAACATCGAACTCAAATCTGCGTGTTGCAAAATTATTTATACCGCGCTTAAGAAAATCAACAAATTCACTTGCCGGTTTTGCATTAAAATAAGAACCTGGATATGTTACACAAAGTGCCGTATTATATTCACTTGGAATAATCAGTTCTCGGCGATATATAGTTGAAAACCCCTCGTAATTCGGTAGAAACGCATCTTTTTTAGGACATGATTGAGAATTCAAACCATTCAAATGCTTTAATATGTTTGAAAGAGTCTCTTTTGGGGATAAAACAGCTATCTTTATGGGTGTATGCGCTGTTTCTTCCGAAACATACGAACAATCAATAGGTCCGTACTTCACCAATCCTCGCAATTGATTGATTGAACAATTTTGCTCATCAGAATCAGAAAAACACATAATAGGTTCATCAAAAGAATACGCATTTAGTTCATCCCACTCTTTTCTTCTATTAAGACCACCACAACTGGTTGCAGGAGAGTGAAAAATGACTGTCATATCTTTATATTCAAAACATAAAGCTCCGTTTTTACGCAATAGCCCCTCCCAATATCTAAGCTTTTCATTATATCCTTGGTTGTATATTGTTGAGATTCGTTGATTAATTTGGTGCTGGTAATCTTGTTTAGACAACTTTTCTCCGTTGAGCTTGCTAACATGTACTGTGGGCAACAAACACAAATACAGTTGTGGAGAAACATACTCTATCGCAAATTCTACAGCCTCATATACTAATAATCCTTTTTCATTCTTTTTTGTATTAGGAAGATAGTAACGATTTTTTGCGTACCGAATAAATCCCCTTGATTTCAGATGCTGCTCAATCAAATCATAAAGCATTCCTACATATATTGAATTATGTCTCCTTAAAATATACTTTTCTACATCTTCCTCCAAAATATCCGATTTAATATGATTTGCAAACACCTTTCGCAAATCATCTACACGATCAAAAGAATATATGTGTCCTTTGAATAATGCGGCAATAATTTTCTCCTCGCCAACACATTCACGCAACTGTTCCCACTTCGTTATATCAGTTTTAAAAATCTTACACTTAGGAAATTGTGCAATGGAATACGCATTCAGTTTAATAAAGGAGCGTATAGGCGATTGTGTGAAGATTATTGGTTTTCTCGCATTCATGCGAGTGCGCCATTGCTGATCAATTAACGCGCTAGACAATCCCGAGCATTTATAAGTATCATACAATAAATCATCAAAACCGTCTGTTTCAACAATTTCTGCAATCTTACCTTTTTCTCTAGCTTTTAAAATAAGATTCTCAACCCTTTGAGAAACATTTCCGTCCCTTATGACAGTCCAATACAAGCCTTTGGAAAGGAATGCCGGATCGTCAATGTTATCCTCTATGAAATTCATAATTGAATTGTCATTGCCGGAATAACCTACAACAACGAGTCCTCTGCCCATCATAGATTGTTTCCAGTATTCATAAATCGCTTTTTCTAAAGCTTGCAACTCCTCATCCGTATTTTGGAGAGTGTCATATCGAAAATCACCATGTAATTTACATATGCAAGGGTGTTGAGGATTAAAATTTGGAATGCTCGTTGAGTTAGCAGAACTGCAAACTAACATATCCTTTTGTGGATCAATAATGTTTGTTGCGGTTTCTACTAAAGAATCGAAGTTTGTAGTCCATATATTTTTGATTTTATTTTTAGAAATCAACTCAGCAAGACATAAATACCCAAGAGATGGATTTTTATATGCTACTTGCTCATCTATAAATCTCTGTCTAGATATTGCAATAGGATAGCATTCCTGAAAATAGTAAGAGTATTCTTTGGGATCATTTTGGGGAGGATATGTTCCCTTTTTATCAAAATAATCTTGTAGCATATCTCTGGTCGAAGGCAAATAGAGATCTTTATATTTTTCAACAGAAACACGATTCTCATTACAATATATCAACCGTTTAAAGTACCAAACCAGATCTCCTCCTGAAGGAATTCCTGAATTAATAGAAGCACCGGAGCCTAAAAAGAAATCTATCTCTCCGGGGCTCATAACGCTTATGCTTCTTACCAATTGATCTTTTGTAATCATGTTTCTTCCCACCCATTTAAATTAATACTCCATTACAATGATCTACTTCATGCTGGATGACCTGCGCTGTCCAGCCGGTGTAGGTCTTAATTCGAGTTTGTAGATCCAAAGTCTGATACTTCACCTTGATAGATTTATAGCGTTTACACGGACGCGGATCACCGAGAAGAGACAGTCATCCCTCCTCGGCGTTATACGCACCGTCTTTTTTAACAATCTCGGGGATGAGCATAACAGTGTATGTAGGAGCTCGTCCACTCTCGTCGAGAAAAGCGATAATGCGTTTCTTGACGCCGATCATATTAGTTGCCATACCAACACAGCTATCAAAGCAAACCGAACCTGTATGCAAGGAGATGACTACATTATGTTTTTTCTCAAAATTGCTCGCCAAAAAATCTGCATAGTTTTTAACCAGCAGTTCTTTGGAAATAATATGACCATCAAAATATAAATCACACTTATCGATGAGTTTTTTCAGGCTGTCATATATGCCGAGCATAATTTAATCCTCCGTTATTTCTATGAGAATTAATGCGTGTTATTTACTCAATGTTTGCTAATTCTCCGAGAATTTCAAAGCACTCCAACATAAATCTCGCCATCGTTTCTATTACAGGAATAGTAACAGAATTGCCGAATTGCTTGTATTTTTGACAATCAGATATGCCTTCGGGAAAGCTAAATGTATCAACACCGTTTTCAATAAACGCGTATCCTATAAAGCCTTGCAACTTGCCCCATTCTCTTGGAGTCATAACTCGAATCCCTTTGGCATTGAGTGGGGTTGTTTTGGTTGGGACAATCATACCTGCAATACCATCCTGCGGATCGAAGACAAGATTTCTTTCCTTGCCGGAGCCTCCGGTTGCGAGTAATGTGTTAGCAATCGGATGTTCAACCTCCGGTCTGTTGACTACTATGTAACCAAAGCCATTACCATTGGCTTTCTGACGTTCCCGATGCCTTTCTAATGTTTCAAGATATCCGGATGACATATAGTGCCTTGGTTCCGCACCAAACTCCAACAGGTCATTCAAATCTTCATAAATATTTAGATCGTTATGATCCGGAAGCAAATTTGGCAACGCTCTGATCAGTTCTTCTCCGTAATGTGCTCTATCAAATGCCATGATATATGTTCGCGGTCTGTTTTGCGGTACGCCAAATTGCTTTGAATTCCGTACAAAATCCCTGCCATCATATATGGGCTGTCCATTTTCATCATACATCACACCAATAACTTTATAATTCAAATCTAATTCCAATCTGTTGATGATGGTACGAATCGTATTGCCATTGTCATGTCTAATAAGGTTATCTACATTTTCAAGAAAAACGCCTCTTGGTCGGGTCCTGTCAATGATTTCTGCTATATGGTTGAAAATTATTCCTTTTCTTTCATCATTAAAACCTTCTTCAAGTCCTGCCCGACTGAACGTTTGACATGGAAAGCCAGCTAATAACACCTCATAGTCGATTCCTTCGACACGATCTTTGAATTCTGTAGATGTTATATCATTATACGGATTTTCATCATACAAATGCTCATATGTTATGCAGGCATACTTATCTATTTCGGCTGACAAAACATTTTCAAATTGTCCTGTCATTTCAAATCCTTTTCTTATACCGCCAATACCGGCACACAAATCTATTGTTCTCAACGGCATGTTTAATCTTTCTCCTTATAGGCTATCTCTATTATATCTGCACATCTCGCAGTTTCCTTTTTAATGTCATTCCCCCAGAAACGAATTACCGTCCAACCTTCGGCTTCAAGTTTCGCCGTTACCTCTCGATCGCGCCCCATATTACATTCAATTTTCGGTATCCAAAATTCTTGATGGGACTTAAAGTCTCTCTTTCGTTCTTCCCAATTGTATCCATGCCAAAATTCACTGTCACAGAAAACAGCTATCTTTTTTCCGACGAACACAATATCTGGCTTTCCGAATATGCGGTTCACGTTCTTCCTGTAACGAAGACCGCGAGACCATAATTCTTTACGAAGCAACAATTCTATTTGCGAATCTTTATTCTTAACCGCCTGCATATTTTTGCGGCGCTGCTCAGGAGTATGATTATCCACAAATAACCCTCATTTCAAAAACTACTTTCTAACAAAAATAATATCCCTGTGATAATCCAAGTGTTCTTTCATTTTTGAAGTCATTTTTAATTCATATTCTCTATCTGTCGACAGGTGGAGTTTTGTTCGATCCTCAACGGAGAGCTGCGATGAAACAATAATCTCCCTAGATTTGTAAATGTAATTAATCCATAGTCGAAAAGTTTATCATATGTAGGACTAAGCAACAAACCATTTTCATCGCTGAGTCTTTCTTCGTTATCACTAACCGCCCAAGGCTTAATATGACTTGCGATCAATAACCTCTTAACAGAAACGCCGGTAATAATACAAGTACTATTGTATTTTTCAAGCAACTTTTTTCGGAACAAGCCTTGTCCAACCCGGGATTTTACAATAGCGGTTCTTTCTGTTTCATTAAGATTCTCGTACCCTAAAATCGCGTCTTCAACTTCAGATTGGTTGATAATCATGTCTGAGGTTGCTGTTCTAAACATGCGATACTGCTTGAGGGCATTGCTGTACATGTTATTTCCGGTACTATTCTTTGAAATAAAATCTGGATCTCTCAGTATAATAGGCAAATAAAAATCACACTGCAATACCGACATGTCAAACAACCCAACAGGGATTATTCCTTTTTGCTGCATTTCATTTGAAATTGTATTTACAGCCCGAGAGTATTTATAAATCGAGCTGTCGCTTAATGCAGTATTTTCTTTTATCCATAAAGATAAATCATCGATAGTAATCATAAAAAAGACTACTCCTTATATCAATTTACAACATTTAATGTACGATAAACAGGACTTTACTTGCTTGGTACAATCTCAACAATATCGTCCATAGTACACTCAAGCGCGGTACAGATCTTTACGAGGACGTCGCTGGAGATGACAGCGCCGTCTTTGCCCATCTTGGTGATGGTGGCGATGCTGATGCCGGCTTTTTCGGCGAGTTCTTTCTTTTTCATATCACGGTCGATCAGAAGCTTGAACAATTTTTTATAGCTTGCGGCCATTGTATTACACCTCATAAATAGTTATAGTTAGTACATTGTATCATTGAAAATCATTATAACACACTCTACTCCAAACATCAACAGTTTTCGGCAGAAAAATACTGCGATTTCAGCATTTATCAACTTTTTGTTGCAAGTTTTTAATTTCCTCCTTGCTTTTTCGTAATTCCCTTTTTCTTTGTCTACTGCGGTGCAAATTTTGACTTGAATCAGGTGCTGGTTGGAGTTATAATAACCGTATAAAAAGCAATCGCCTCTCGCATAAAGGCGAGAGGCGGGGAGAGCACAGTATTCTGCGGAAATTTCTGCTGACCACATAACAGACCACCTACCGTTTCGGAGCACTCGGAAACAGTGGAGATAAGAGTGCCGAAGAGTGCGGTTTTCCGAGCGGAAAGGGGCGGAAAAAGCCATTTTCAGCGGAAAGTGCCATCATAAATGCGTTTGGGATGTCGATGCCGCAGGTTCGAACCCTGTCACTCCGACCAAAAATCCTCATTCGTAAGAATGGGGATTTTTACTTTTTACCTCTTACCTCTTCACTCTTACTTCAAAAATGCGGCTGTTATCTGCCAAAACAGATAACAGCCGCAAAGCATTATATTAGACTCATTTTAAATGCGAATGAAATGTGCTTTTCATCCAATCGGTACTTTTTATCAAGCTCGGGGCCGCACGAAGCGGAGCCAATGCCCGAAACCTTGTAATCGATTCTTATATGCGTAGCGTCAGGCTCGGCTATTTCATCGGTATGTTCAGCCGCCGTCAGCTGCTCTATGCTGTGCGACAAAACGCATATTTCCATTTTATCCTCCGCCTCAAAGCGCAGCTTATCCGAAACCTCAAGCCATTTGCAATCGGTGTGGTTGCCGTGCTCCTGCGGGCGGACGTAATTCACATACTCGCTGCCTGCGTCGGACGAATGAACACCTATCACCCCGTGGTGGGTCATATCGCGGTAGCTTTCAAGCGGACCGTTTCCGAAATATTTGAATTTACCGTCTGTCAGCGGCAGCGCCAGCTCAAAGCCCAAGCGCGGCAGCCAAATAACATTTTCGCGAATATCGCCGCAAAGCTCGGTTTTAACGCTGCCGTCGGCAAAAAATTCGTAATTAAGCGTGTATTTAAAGAAGGGCAGGTGCGAAACACCGGCAGACGACATATTAAACGACGCCCTATTGCCCTGTATTTTGGCAGAATAAACCTTATTAAACACGCAGTCGAAATTTTCGCCCTGCCATATATTCGTTCTGTCCCAAAGCGCCTTGACGTTTCGGTCGTTATCGGTAGTGGCGCGGAAATATGAAAGCTTCATAGGCTTTGTGAGTAATTCCTCGCCGCCCTTTACAATGCTTTCAAAAAATCCGGTCTGCTTTGAAAGCACATAGCGGAAGCCTTCGCCCTCTGCCGTAATTTCAAACTCCGTCTCGGTAACCTCCAGCGGCTCGGCGGTAATTTCTTCCTTTATTTTCTCGGTAGGAATTTCCACCTGTAATCTGCCCACCTCGCTGCCTTCAAGGTCGGTCATTTTAACGGTTATATAGCAGCCTAAGCGGCTTTTTTCGGGCAGTGACACCGCAGGTGCCAGCACAAAGGTCTCGCCCGGGCGTGTATTAAGCCTTACTATTTTCTTTTCAAGGCTTTCTTCGTCCGCCGTTATTTCGTATTCAAAGGAATACCCGTCAAACGAGGTGAAATCAAAGCAGTTTTTAAGCTGCAATGCTCCGTTTTCCCACTTGATGCGGAAAGGCGCATATGTATTTTTAATTTCCAGCGTGCCCGCCTTAAAGCTGCGGTCGGCAAATACCATACCGTCACAGCAGAAATTACCGTCGTTAGTAAGCTCGCCCTCAAAGTCGCCGCCGTATTTCTGAACCCCGTTTTCCAGAAAGACGTGATCCGCCCATTCCCAAATGCAGCCGCCTATAAGACTTTTGTGACTGTATATTGCGTCCCAGTAATCCCATATTCCGCCGGGGCCGTTGCCCATGGCATGCGCATACTCGCACATAAACACGGGTTGATTTATTTTTTCATCCGCTGCGGTGTTGCAAAGCGCTTCAACGCTCGGGTACATCCATGAGAAAATATCGGTATTATCGGGTGTGCCCTTGCGGGACGCGTCCTCACAGTGTGCAAGGCGCATATCGTCACGGCTTTTTACCCACTCAATCATATCGTGCTGATTTTTTTCAAAGCCGCTCTCGTTGCCTGTAGACCATATAATTATGCTCGTGTGTATTTTATCGCGTTCATAGGCGCGCTTCATACGCTCTAAAAATTCCTTATGCCACATATCGCTCGCACACGGCCATATTGTATCGTCCACATCATAGCCGTAGCCTACATTGGCATATCTGCGCACAAAGCCGTGCGTTTCAATATCCGTCTCAAGAATAACGTACAGCCCCAGCTCATCGCAATAATCAAGAAACTCAGGCGACGGCGGGTAGTGCGAGGTTCTTACACAGTTTATGTTAAGCCGTTTCATCAGCTTTAAATCGCGCAGAATATCGGCGCTGCTCATAGTCCAGCCCTTTTCGGGGTCGGTATCGTGGTGGTTTACGCCTTTAAGCTTAACGGGCTTTCCGTTTATAAGCAGCTCGTTATCGGCAGATATTGCAATTGTTCTGAAGCCTACGCGTCGTGTTATTGTTTCGCCCTCGGTGTAAAGCTTTACGGTATAAAGTTCAGGGTTCTCGGCAGTCCATAGCCTCGGCTCGGGCACGCTGAACACAACCCTGCCGTTTAATGAATTTTGCCTTTCAAGCAGCTGCTCGCCATCGTAAAGCTCGGCGGAATACTCTGCGTCGGCTATGCACGAAATACTGTTATCCCGCGCCTTTATATCAATATCAAAAAGATGCCCGTGCGGGCGGGAAAGTATATAAACATCCCTGAAAATTCCGTTATAACGAAAAGCATCCTGATCCTCAAGGTAGCTGCCGCAGCACCATTTGCGCACATTCACCCTTACGGTATTTGTACCCGAGCTTACAAACTCGGTAATATCAAACTCGCTCATAAGGTGGCTGCCCTCGGTAAATCCCACATACTTACCGTTTATATAAACCTCGGCAACAGAGGAAACGCCCTCGAAAACCAAATATGTATCAAGGCTGCCGTCGGTCAGCTCAAAGCTGCGCTCGTAAACGCCCATAGGGTTAATATCGGGCACATAGGGCGGGTCGCAGGGGTAAGGATAATTTATATTTGTATAATTGGGCTTTTCATAGCCCTTTGCCTGCCAGCAGGAGGGCACCTCAATAGTTTCCCATTCCTCTATATTACCTGCCTTATCGCCGTTTTCAAAAAAAGCAAAGCGCCACTCGCCGTTAAGCGGGCGGAAAACGCCCTCCCCCTCGGGAATATACCAGCTACGGGCTTTAAGCCTGTTTTCACTGGTTTTTTGCGGATTTTCATAAATGCGCATAACACACCTCGTAGGTAAAAATTAACATATTTAATATAAGTCAAAAACTATGTTTTGTCAATCATTTTTTATGTGAACATCAAGCTGATTGTAGGGTATTGATATTCCGTTTTTATCAAACGCCGCGCGCATTTCCTCCCGCAGCTTAAAAGAAAGCGGAAGATAATCGGACGTTTTGCACCACGCCTGCGCCGTAAAATCAACCGAGCTTGCGGCGTATTCGGTAATTCCTACAAAGGGCGCGGGGTCTTTTAAAACGGCGGGGTTTGCAAGCACGGTGTCGGTAATAACGCGCTTAACCTTTTCGGTATCGTTTTCATAGCTTACCGAAAAAGTAAGGTCAAGGCGGCGCGTTTCCTCGCTTGAATAATCCACAACCTGACTGTTCACAACAATGCTGTTGGGTATTACAACATGGCGGTTATCAATCGTTTTAAGCACGGTGTGCATCATATCAATCTGCACAACGTTGCCGCTTTCGCCGTTTATGCAAACGTAATCGCCCGTTTGAAAGCGGCGGGTGAGCAAAAGGATTATTCCGCCCGCTATACTGCTCAGCGAATCTTTAAGCGCCAGCGCCACGGCTACCGCCGCCGCGGAAAGCGCCGCCAAAAGCCCCGCGGTTGAAATTCCCAAAGTGCTCAGCGCCGAGAGAATAATTATAATATGCAGCGTTATATTTACCGCTTTTTTAAGAAATTTTTCAAGTGAAATATCAATGTTTAGTTTTTTAAGGGATTTCTTCATCAGCTTTATTAAAAAAAGCGTGAGATAATGCCCAGCAACCAATATTATTAACGCCTTTAAAACGGTAATGCCCATAGAAATAAGTTTATCGGCAGAAAAATCAAGCTTCATTTTTCAAGCTCCTTTAAATCGGCGTTTATTTGCGCTTTAAGATCCGAAACGGACGAAAACTTAACCTCGCCCCTTACAAACCTGCGTGGAGAAACCGTAACGGTATCGCCGTAAATATCGCCCGAAAAGCCCTTAATAAACGTCTCACTTATAATATAATCGGTTTTAAAGGTGGGGCGCACGCCTATATCGGTAATGCCGTCGTACTCGCGCCCGTCCACCGTAACGCGGGATACATACACCCCGAATTTCGGCGGTAAAAGGCACTGCGGGTAGCGCTGATTAACCGTGGGAAAGCCGAGCGTTCTGCCGCGTTTATCGCCGCTTATAACCTCGGCGGTATATGAAAACGGTTTATACAGCAATCGGTTTGCCTTTTCGGTTTCGCCGCTTTGCAAAAAGTGCCTTATTTCGGTAGAAGATACGGTTTCGCCGTTTTCGGTTACGGGCTCGCTGCATTTAAGGGTAATGCCGCGCTCTTTGCAAAAGTCTTCAAGCAAATTTTTATCCCCCGCGGCGTTTTTGCCGAAACGGTAGTTAAAGCCGCAGGAAATTAAGTCGGGTGAAAATTTATCGGTTAAAAGCCTTAAAAAATCTTCGGGTGGCATCGTGCGCACCTTTTCAAAATCAAGGGTGAAAATCTCGTCAATACCAAGGTCTTTAAGCGCGGTTTCCTTATCCTGCGGCAGCATTAGCGCCAGCGGTTTGCCCGTTATAAGCGCTTTCGGCGGCAGCGGGAAGATAACCGCAATTTTTTTGCAGCCGTCGGGCAGCCTTAAAACCTCGCGGTGACCCTTGTGCAGCCCGTCAAACGTACCCAAAGCCAATGCGGTCTTCATCTTTTCATTTCCTCCGGGTAATTTATAATACATTTAATAGCAAGCTGCTCCTTTTCGTTTTCGGCAGCGCCTATGCCTAAAAACAGCCCGCCGAATTTCACTCTGAAAAGCTCGTTTTCGCTAGCATCTGTAAGCCGCAATCTGTCAAACGCCAGTTTACCGCCGTTGCAAAAGCGCACCGCCTGCTTTTCGGTAACCTTTACCTCGCGCAGGTAAGCCACCGCTTTTTCCTCGCTCGCAATATGCTGCGAAATATTTTCTTCCGTAATATCATCAAGCGCTGTGCATTCCGAAATATTAAAGCCGCCCGCATATGTGCGGCGCAGCGCCGAAAGGCACGCCCCGCAGCCTAAAAATTCGCCCAAATCGCGCGCTAACGACCTGATATACGTTCCCTTTGAAACGTGCACGTCTATTTTAAAGGTATCGCCCGTTAAACCCGTGGGCTGCGATATTTCAAAAATTTCAACTTTCCTTTCGGGTATTTCGGGCATATCACCCCGCCGCGCTAAGCGGTACATCGGCACGCCGTCCTTTTTCAAGGCGCTGTAAGCGGGCGGACGCTGCTTTATTTTGCCCGCAAAATGCGAAAGTGCGTCTTCAAGCTCTTTTTCGGTTACATTAACCGCACTTTGCGATAAAACGCTGCCCGTTATATCATCGGTATCGGTAACGGTGCCGAGCTTTATTTCGGCGGTGTAGCGTTTATCGGCGTCAAGCAGCAGACCCGAGAGCGCCGTTGCTCTGCCGAGCAAAACCGGCAGAACACCCGTTGCCATGGGATCAAGCGTGCCTGTGTGCCCCACGCGCTTTTCATGCGCCGTTCTTTTTACCCGCGCCACCGCGCCGAACGAGGTAATGCCGCCGGGTTTATCGAGTAATATCAGCCCCTGCATTACATTCCTCCATAGTTTCCTCCACCGCTTTAAGCACAGCCGCCTTAACTTCATCTAAGGTGCCGTTTACGCTGGCGCCCGCGGCGCCCTTGTGACCGCCGCCGCCGAGCCTTCTGCAAATTGCCGAGGCATCAAGCGGCGGATATGTGCGGAGGGACACCTTAAACTCCGCGTCATCGGTCTGTTTTACCGTAATTCCGGCAATAACGCCCTCAACACTGCGTGAAATAACGGCAATGCCCTCAAGCTCTGTTCCGCTGCAACCTGTTTTTTCCTGCATTTCGGCAGTAACCGGCAAAAGTATGCACTTCCCGCCAAAATGAAATTCCGAGGCGTCAAGCACCATTCTTTCAAGCTTGCGCGATTTTGTATCAAACATAATGCGGTTAATTTCGGGCGCGTCAATATTATACTCGTAAAGCTGCGCCGTTATCATATGTGTTTTGGCAGTAACATTTGAGTATTTAAAGCAGCCCGTATCGGTTGCAATACCCGTGTAAAGCGCCTTTGCGGTAACATCGTTAATGTTTACCTTCATAATGCCGAGCAGCTCATACATACTCTCGGCGG
>OHRA01000459.1_pt1 | contig 16970 bp, 13 predicted proteins | sample 1578241 | NCBI WGS metagenome assembly OHRA01 (sample SAMEA3879597, study PRJEB24766) | human gut metagenome | biome: human-associated habitat; feature: feces | place: USA | collected 1985/1987 | reverse complement strand
GTATAAGGTAGAATGCCCGGAGGAATGCCGGCAGGAGGGCGGGTGCATTATCACTTTGGATGATGATACAACGTATCATCTGACAGATCAGAACTGGAACAGGGTAGTTCAGGAAGGTTTGAAGCAGTGTGGGTATTTAAAGGACCAGAAGATTGCTGAAATAAAGATTCAAAGCCAAATTAGTTGATAAAATTTATCAGTAATTACTGTTAGAATTGACTAGCCGCAGGTGTGGGAGCTATGATTTGTGCTGAAAATAGATTTAACAAAGGAGACGAAGCATTATGTGGGATATTTTAAAAGTAAAAAAAGCAGGATTATTTGCAGGTGGAGAACTTCTTTCCAGTAAAGATGCAAAGAAATTTTATACAAATTGTACAGCCGCTGTATTAAGAGCAAAAGATTCTTTGATGAAGACAGCAACGACTGTTCAGGAGAATGCCGGGGATATTCTTGCAGAAGCACAGCAGATCAATGAAGAGCGTGCAGCAAAAGAGGCAGCAGAGGCAGAGATCGTAGAAGAGACAGAAGAAAATACAGGTGCGGAAGATTTCAAAGAGGAAGAAGTTTAATCCTGTATGAGATTTTGCATAAAGCATGAAAGGCCGTCTCCGTATACATATCATCCAGAACCGGATGACGTATGCGGAGGCGGATACTCTTTCCTGGTATCTTGAAGAGCAAGAAAATGTGACAGAGGTAAAAGTATATGAACGCACCGCAGATGCTGTCATCTGTTACAAAGGAGAAAGGGAAGAGATACTGACACTTCTGAAGCAGTTCAGCTATGAGAAGGCTGAAGTTCCGGAGACAGTTTTATCAAGTTCCGGCAGGCAGTTGAACGAAGAGTACAAGGAACGTCTGATTACGAAGACAGTATTGCATTATGGAAGTAAACTGTTTCTTCCGATGCCGGTACGGGCAGTGATCACTTCTGTGAAATCAGTGAAATACATCTGGAAAGGGATTCGTTGTCTGGCACATGGCAGGCTGGAAGTTCCGGTACTGGATGCAACAGCGATCAGTGTATCGGTGTTCAGAAAAGATTTTGCAACCGCAGGTTCTGTTATGTTCCTGCTGGGAATCGGTGAGATCATTGAAGAGTGGACGCATAAAAAGTCAGTAGGTGATCTTGCGAGAAGTATGTCTCTGAATGTCAAGAAAGTCTGGCTGAAACGGGAAGATCAGGAAATTCTGGTGAAGTCTTCTGAAGTACAGCCGGGAGATGAGATCATAGTCCATATGGGAAACGTGATCCCGTTTGACGGTGAGGTTTCCGATGGGGAAGGCATGGTCAACCAGGCTTCTCTGACAGGAGAGGCAATGCCGGTGAGAAGAGTTTCGGGGCAGAGTGTTTATGCCGGAACTGTACTGGAAGAAGGAGAACTGCAGATCCGGGTGAAGGCAGTGACCGGATCTACAAGATATGAAAAAATCGTCAGTATGATCGAGGATTCTGAAAAACTGAAATCCAGTGTAGAGGGAAAAGCAGAACATTTGGCCGACAGACTTGTACCGTATACATTACTTGGTACAGGGGCGGCGTGGCTGCTTACAAGAAATGTAACCCGGACATTGTCTGTTCTGATGGTAGACTTCTCCTGTGCTTTGAAGCTGGCAATGCCAATTACGGTACTGTCTGCAATCCGTGAGGCGGGAGAAAATCATATTACTGTAAAGGGTGGAAAATTCCTTGAGGCAGTTGCAGATGCAGATACGATCGTCTTTGATAAGACCGGCACACTGACCCAGAACCGGCTCACGGTGGAAAAATGCTGGTGGTATGATGTGCTGGAGGATGCTGCCGGCAGCAATGGCAGGGGAGAATCCCGATGCGTACAGGAGATGCTCCGGGGAATGCTGTTGTGCAACGATGCTTCCCTGCAGGGAGAGCAACGGATCGGAGATCCAACGGAACTGGCGCTCTTAGACTTCGGAGAGAAGATGGGGATGCATAGAGAACGTCTGGAGAAGCAGTACCCCCGCTATGATGAAAAGCCTTTCGATTCGGACCGGAAGATGATGACGACCTATCACAGAATCCCGAAAAACGGAGGGCATAAGGGAAGCATTGCCTATACGAAGGGGGCACCGGATGTGATCGTACAGCACTGCACTCATATTTTACAGGACGGAAGAAGTGTGCCAATGACAGCCGGACAGAGAAAAAGGATCAGTGAGGTTGTAGAACTCATGAATTCCCTGGCGCTTCGGACACTGGCGGCAGCACAGAGCGGAAACACTCCCGGGTGTGGGGAAGAAGGTATGACATTCCTGGGAATCGTGGGGATGCGTGATCCTGCCAGACCGGAGGCGGAGGAAGCGGTGGAGATTTTCCGCCGTGCAGGTGTATCTACAGTAATGATCACCGGGGATCATGTGGATACCGCCTATGCCATTGCCAGACAGCTGGGGATTGCAGGGCATCGCAGTCAGTGTATTACAGGGGAAGAACTGAATCATCTGGATGATGCTTCTTTTGCCAGGAGGATCAGGAATATCAGGGTTTATGCCAGAGTGACTCCGGCCCAGAAGGTACGGATCGTGAAGGGGCTGCAGCAGAATGGGGAGATTGTGGCCATGACAGGGGATGGTGTGAACGATGCTCCTTCTCTGAAAGCAGCAGATATCGGTGTAGCCATGGGAACCGGCGTGGATGTGGCTAAACAGGCGGCGGACATGATATTGACGGATGATAATTTTGCAACGATTGAAAAGGCAATCGAGGAAGGCAGAGGCGTCTATGAAAACATCCGCAAGTCGGTGATATTTTTACTGTCTTCCAATCTCGGGGAACTGATGACCATGTTCGCAGCAGTGGCTCTGGGGCTGGCTTCCCCTCTAAAATCCAGTCATATACTGTGGATCAATCTGATCACGGATTCCCTTCCGGCGTTGGCACTGGGAGTGGATAAAAATGACGGAAAAAGCCTGATGCGCTGTCCTCCAAGAAAAGCAGCGGAGAGTCTGTTCGCCCGGGGCGGAATGGCCTGTACCTTACTCTATGGAGCGCTGATCACCGGTATCGGTCTGGCGGCATTTCTGGTATTGCCCTGTGGGATCCTGGCAGGCAGGGGAGAATTGTCCTGGAATCTGTCTGACTGGGTGGAGGGACTTCGTGAATTACTGTCCCGTGAAAAAATACTTGCCCGATCCCAGACCTATGCTTTTACAGTACTGGGAATGTGCCAGCTGTATCATGCAGTGGGAATGCGGGATATGCAGAAGTCCGTATTTGCCATGAGACCCTGGGATAATCCGCTGATGGTGTTGGCCTGTGTTATTGGATTTGCGCTGCAGTTTGCGGTAACGGAAGTACCGTTTCTCATCGGAGCGTTCGGAACCTCCCATCTGTCCGGACAGGAATGGCTGCTATTGAATGTACTGGCAGCATTTCCACTGCTGACTCATGAGCTGGTAGTGATGTTACGGAAGTGAGTACGCTTATCCGGGCTTACCGACGATTCAGAACGATAATTCGCCCTATAACTTCAGGCAGATATTCCTGCGTATGCAAGCATCTGCCGAATACCCTGCCTGAAGTTACATGGCTCTGAATAGTCGTAATATTCAGAACCCCATTCGCAAAATCGCATCTCCGATGCTTTCCTTTTGCTCATGTGGTTACTTCGCCACATAAATATAGCCAGAGGATCTTACGAATGCAAGCATTCGACGTTCCTCCGGTTATATTTACGTGGCTCTGAATATTTACAAAAAGTTAACATTTTCCTTGTATGGAGTTTATAGTCAATAGTTACAATAAAATTGACAAATAACTTTCATGGGAGGGCAATGTGATGAAAATTATCAGAAAAACAGCGATTGTTATGCTTCTCTGCCTCTATTTTCTGACATATGGTGTATTGCCGCAGGTACAGGCCGCAGGTAAAGACGCTCCTGTGATCGTGGTAGCGCATCGGGCGGGGGCAAAAGTAGCTCCGGAGAACACGGTGGCGGCCCTGGAACAGGCCATCCGGGATGGAGCGCCTATTGCAGAGATTGATGTGCAGCAGTTGTCGGACGGAACCCTGATCGTTATGCATGACAGTAATTTTAAACGGACCACAGGAGAGGATATCTGCGTATGGGATGCGGAGGCAGATGCTCTCAAAACCCTGGAAGTGGGCAGCGGTTTTTCGGCAGCATACCGGGGAGAACAGATCCCGACACTGGAAGAAATGCTTGCCTGTGCCAGAGGCAGGATCACTCTGATGATCGAACTGAAATATACCGGACAGGAGGATGCACTGGAGGAAAGCGTGTTGACTCTGCTGCAGGATTATGACATGGTGGATGAGTGTATTATAGGTTCCATGAACAAGGGAATCCTGCAGAAAATGAAGGAGCTGGAACCGGGGATTTCAACAGTTTTTATTGCCCATGATCTGGAGGAAGAGGATTATGAGCTGGACTATGCCGACAGCTATAGCATCGAGGGGAGAAATCTTACAGTGGATATGGTAGATGCCATTCATTACTGCGGAAAGTCGGTATACGGGTGGACAGCCAATACTTCCGGTGCCATGCTTCGGATCGTAAACTGTGGGGCGGACGGTGTGATCACGGATGATGTGAGATTATTACAGACATTTTTGAGAGAACAGGCTTGCCGTAAAGCGTTTGCAAGTGTATACTGATTAGTTATAAAGAGGGGAAGAATACGGAAGCAGGTTGGTGTATATGAGTAAAATATGGGAATTTTTCGAGAATCTGGGTGAATATGTATATGTGGCAGATGCAGAGACTCATGAATTGATATATATGAACAAGAAGACTCTGAAGAGCTATGGATTTCAAAGTCTTGAAGAGATCATCGGGTTAAAGTGTTATGAGATATTGCAGGGAAATTCTCTGCCCTGTGGCATGTGTAATAATGAACAGTTAAAGCCGGGTTTTTTTAAGGAATGGGAATATTACAATCCGCTGCTGCGAAGAGAACTTCATATCAAGGACACACTGGTAGAAGAAGACGGGAGAAAATACCGTATGGAAATCGCCATAGATTGTGGCAATCTGAATGGGAGAGGGCACAAATCCGAAGATTACCGTAATATGGAGGTTGCGTTGAATGAAGCCATCCGTGTGGCACAGCGGCAGGAGAGCATGGATCAGACATTGCAGGTGCTGCTGGAATTCGTCGGAAAGAATCTGGAAGCGGGACGGGCCTATATTTTTGAAAAGGATGACCACGATCATGACCACAATACATACGAATGGGTAGCCAAGGGAGTCGCACCGGAAAAGGATACCCTTCAGGACCTACCGCCGGAGATCTGTGCGGAATGGTATCGGAAGTTTGATGAGAATCAGAGTTTTGTCACAGAGAATCTGGAAGAAATGAAAGATGTGGATCCGCAGATGTATGAAGTTCTGGTAAGACAGAATATTCATTCCCTGGTGGTGGTTCCGCTTTATGATGATGGGAAAGTAATCGGCTTCTACGGAGTAGACAATCCTTCGACCAGATATTTTGAATTTGTGTCGGAGATGCTGCAGATCATGGGACACTTTATCGTATCGTCCCTGAAGCAGAGAAATCTGGTACGGGAGCTGGAAGTGATGAGCTATTCGGATCCGCTGACGACATTGGGGAACCGTTATGCTATGGAGAGGTACATTGAGCAGGTGGACCATACCGAGCCCATCGGCGTGGTATACTGTGATATTACAGGATTAAAACGGATCAATGACAGTGAAGGACATTCCGCCGGAGACCGCCTGATCCGCAGGTGCTGTGACTGCCTGAAACGTGTATTTGAGGGAAATGGAATGTTCCGTATCGGCGGAGATGAACTGGTGGTTCTGTGCACTGGAATTTCTGAAAAGGAATTCTATCAAAAGGTGGAGGAATTAAAAACAGAGCTGGCAGCTCATGATGTCTCCATGGCAGTAGGAGCAGCGGTGAACACTCTGGAAGCCGTGGGAAAGGATCATTTACTGACGGAGTCCGAGAGACGGATGTATCAGGACAAGGCAGAATACTATCGCAGTACAGGGCTGGACCGCAGAAAGATCTGAGAATGGAAATCCCCAAAGCTATTTTGAAAGTTTATATGTTGAGAATTTCTATCAGGCAGTTCCCTTGACGGGAACTGCTTTTTTCTATATTATTTATATAGGTTAGCTACAACTAACTCAATGACTTTTGGATGGCAGGAGGTGAAGCGCTGATTGAGTCAGGAAACGTGGGAGATCCTGTGTGAAATGGAAGCAGACGATGTGGAACTACAGTTGGCTTTGCAGTGTGCACCGCTGATCACGGGACTTAAGATTTCCAATCTGCTGACGATTTCCCCGGAAGGCTTTACACAGGTGGGAAGGATCGTTGAAGGCAGTGTGCTTTCCCTGTATCCCTTGTTGGAGACAGAGGAGAAAATGGTAATACTGTTGTATCGGGAAGACCGGCTGGAAAAGTATCTGAAAATGCCGCAGGTAAAGAAACTGCTGCGGGAGGCAGGGTACGAATCCGATCGACTGGAGGATATTTTGCCGGTATTTTGCGATCGTTATGAAACCTATACAGAGAGAGGGAAGCCGTTCCCCCACGAACTGGGATTGCTGTTAGGATATCCCCCGGAGGATGTGGAAGGATTTATCAGACATCAGGGGAAGAACAGCCTCTGCACCGGTTATTGGAAAGTATATGCGGATAAAGAAGGAAAACAGAGACTTTTTGAAAAATATGAATATGCCAGGGAAAATTTGATCCAGCTGTTGCATTATGGATTAAAGATGACAGAAATCATAGATATCTGCGGATGTACCGCAGCATAGAAACAGGCACGGAAAGGTGCGGAAGGGAAGGAAAAATAAATGGATAAGATTTATGTAGTATTCTGGACACAGGGTGGTAACACCCAGGCTATGGCAGAGGCCATCGGAGAGGGTATCCGGGAAGCCGGGAAGGAAGCGGAGGTAGTATTTGTGACCGGCGCCAACCTTGACGAACTAAAGGCTGCTCCCAAGTTTGCACTGGGCTGTCCCGCGATGGGAGCGGAAGTCCTGGAGGAATCCGAGATGGAGCCTTTTGTATGTGATGTGGAAGGCTTTGCTTCCGGCAAAAAGATCGCACTGTTCGGTTCCTATGGCTGGGGAGACGGTGAGTGGATGAGAGACTGGACCACCCGTATGGAAGCAGCAGGAGCTACTGTGTTGAACGGTGAGGGCCTGATCTGCCATGAGACACCGGACGGGGATGGCCTGTCAGAGTGTAGAGAACTTGGCAAACAGCTGGCAAACGCATAAGGTATCTGAAAGCAAATAAGACAACATAACAAAAAGATTCATTCCCCGGGTGGAGAGTGAATCTTTTTGCTATATGTATGTGCTATGCTTTTTTGCTGCCACATAAATAATAGCGTTCCTGTGCCACGGTCTCGGGAACCGGAATATTACCGTTTTGCAGCTTTCGGGTCAGAACATCCAGATGATGTAAGCCTTGGGCTACCTTGATCTTACGGCGATCCAGAAGATCGGCATACAACGGGTTCTGAGCCAGTGTATTGCAAATATCCTCAGGGAACGGGCAGTAGGTGAACATGATCTGACGGGCTACTTTGTTCAGTCTCGGGGAACCGGCACCTTCGAAGAGCACCCAGATCATATAATCCCTTACGAACATTTCCTTGAAACTGTTCTTGGCACGCTGCAGGCTGGATTTTACCTTTTCCTTGGCCTCTGTACTCAGATCATGGTTCTTGCGGTAGAACTGGATATAATCGAAATATTCACTGGTCAGGGAACTGATGGAGACATCGTTCCAGCGGTTACCCTGGACTCTCTTGCACAGCTCCCAGCGGAATTCACCGGTCAGGTGGGTGAAAGTCGTCTTCAGATCCTCCAGATGGAAAATGGAGAAGACCATACGACCGGGGCTGTTACGGCGCTTGCCCTCAATTTCCTGCCACATGACACCGCGGATACCGACGTTGGGCATCAGGATGATGTCCGGCAGATATTCCAGATGAATTGTCTCCTTACCCATGACATCTATGTGCTCCATATCCAGACTTTCTCTATAGAATGCCGTGTAATCTACCCGGCGGATCTCCTCGAGAATCTGGGAGACACGGGAAACGGTGACATAGGAGCTTTCCAGATCCTTCAGCACATCATCTGCGCAGAACAGCGGACAGAAAGTAGTGATCCGTCCGAAGGTGATCTTGTTGACCTGAGGGAACATATTCCGGAGCTCGTAATTGACCTTGGCCATGGGATTGTTCTCCAATGCCTTGAGCTCTGCATCCGTAATATTGCCACCGACCTTTTGTTTGTGAATATAATCGGAATAATCCTGGTCAAATTCGTTCCGGCTGGGAGATTTCTTCCCGCGGAAGATGGCCATCAGCCAGTCATAAAAGGTATAGACACCGATATCGCTGTGATCCGACATGGCTTCTGCCATGCGGTACAGGGTGACTGCATTTTTCAGACCGGCCAGCTCCTCATCCACATAACCGAAATACAGAAACATTTTGACCGGCATGGGAATGTTCGGCTGTTCCAGCGTCTGGGTGAACAGGAGGGAGTAGAGCAGATAAAATTCTTCGGTCAGCTGTCTGCGTAAAAGAGCGACATCCTGATCCTGGGAAGCCCGGTCGGACAGCAGCTTGTAAGCGTGGACATGCTGACGGAAGCTGGTCACGGTATCCAGATCCGAACCGGCGTAATCCAGAATAGTGTTCAGCGATCCGGCAAGCTTGCCAAGGATCTCGGAATCTCCGGAAGAACCTGCCTCAGCGGAATCCTTGGATTCCATGAGATTCAGGCTGCTCTGGAAGGTCTGAGATCTGGAGGCAAACAGTTCCTGATCGATGAAGGACAGATCGCCGGCCTTAGAAAGCATACGGTGAATGCGGTCGTAGACCGCCTTGCTGTCTTCATTATCCTGTCCCAGTTTATAGAACAAAGAAGTATAAAAATCAAAAAGATCGTTGCCGGATTCCCGGAAATAGAAGGAACCGACCTGCTGCAGATAGTGGAACTGTTCCTCCAGGCTCTGGTAAGTACGGCGGAAGTCCAGACTTCCCTTACGCAGCATACCAATGGACAGATCCGACTCCTGTACCAGGATCCGGTAATTGTCCGAAGCCAGGATCCTGCTTAAGCCCATGTAATAGCCGTTCAGCCAGATGTCCGGTGAATCATCCCCAAGAAAAGCATTCAGCTCATCGAAATGTTCCAGGGATCTCGCCTGCAGACGGTAACGGCTACACAGTGTATTGTAGGTGGCAATATCATCTGTCAGAGTACGATACAGCTCACTGCAGTTCAATTCCGAAATGGAACTGCGGTTCAGCAGAATATTGATCTGACGGAAACAGGACAGACAGAACAGACGTGCTACGTCCGGGTGCTTCTGTAGAATATCATTCAGGGAATCCAGACTGGTCAGGGGATACGTCAGGATCGTTGTATCCTCCAACGTGGTATAGCCCAGCAGATGGATCTCGGAGCAGATCTCACAGATACTGATCACGTCTCCCTTTCCCAGAGTATAAGAGCCGCCGGGATATGATACATCTACTTTACCGTTGGTAATCAGATGCAATGCAGTCATGGGCTGCCCATAGCTATATATAGTTTTCCCCTTCTCCAATACGATTCCAGCCATTCCAATACCTCGTCTTATCATACAAATACTTAATACACATTATACACCATAATACCAACAATTTTCTACTGTACTTTTGATAGAAATGTGATAAAATAAAACTACATATGTGTCACTTTTACATTGACAGACGAAAAAAGCGATGTTTTCGGTAGAAAACGGTACATGGAAAGGTATATTGGGGTTATGGAACAGAGCAGTGAATACAGAGAGCAGTTGCTGGAATCATATAAGCAGGCAGTGAGGCCGTTACTTCCCTACCTGCCCTGGCTGGAGCAGAGCGCCGGCAAGAGAGCCAGCTCTATCTACAGCGGACAGGATATCGGAGTGAATTCCGTGTCTTTTCCGGTATATGACGGGACTCTCCTGAATTTCGTCAGGGAAGCGACGAAAAGTCCCCTGATGGATCGCAACTATGCCTATGTATACACAAGACACCGGATCCGCACTCATCAGGAGGAGCGGGATATTATTCAGAAAGCAGGATGGAAGGAATGGGATATCCTCAGAGGAATCCTGTCAAAATATGTCTTAGGCGGCAGAACAAAGGGAAATCTGTGGAGCGAGGCGGTATCGGAGCAGATCTTTTATCTGGTACTGAAACAGATGCAGGAGATCATTGAATTCTGGGATAAGACACCGGCGAACGGAAAGCTTTGAGTGGGGAAAGGCAGGATAGATCCATGGGAGAAAAATCAGTACAGAAAAAGCGATATATCGTAGAGAAAGCCAGAGAAGTATTTGTGGAGAAGGGCTTCAAAAAAGTAACGATGAAGGATATTGTAGAGGCCTGCGACATCAGCCGTGGCGGACTCTATTTATATTTTGAGAATACCAGTCAGATCTTCATGGAAGTGCTGCGCATGGAGAGTGAGGAGGCGGATGACGTATTTTCCGACAGTATTACGGAGGATGCTACCGCAGCGGATATCCTGCTTCTGTTTTTAAAGGAGCAGAAGAAAGAGCTTCTGCGCAAGAAGAATACACTGACGCAGGCTACCTATGAATTCTATTTTGAAAACGAACTGCCCAAGAGAGACAATATTTTAAAAAAGCAGTTTGATTCCGCAGTGAAGATCATTGAAAAACTGATCGAGGCAGGTGTGGATAACGGAGAGTTTATCTGCGAGGACTGTGAGGGAACTGCGAGAAATATTATGTTTGTGCTGGAAGGACTGAAGATTTCGGCCCAGACCATCGGCGTGACGGCGGAAGCGGTGGATCGTGAGATCCTGTATCTGTTGCGCGGATTGGGTGTAGAAGATTAATAAGACAACGGGTGATGATGCTTCAGGGAAAGTTTCCTGAAGCATTTTCTGTGTAGAAAAGCTGCAAAGAGATAAAGAGAGGGAAAAGGTAAGTATGACAGAAACGATCATCAGCATGGAACTTCCGGCGGGAGGACATCTGGCAATCCGCAGGAACCGGATCCGTCCGGAGGGAGAAGAACGGAATTTATCCAGAATCAGTCTGGTGTCCGGCATCCACGGGGATGAACTGGAGGGACAGTACATCTGTTATGAGACGGCGCGAAGAGTAAAAGAGCATCCGGAGTATTTGAAAGGAATCGTAGATATCTATCCGGCATTGAATCCGCTGGGAATCGACATGGCCAGCCGGACGGTGCCGAGACTGGATATGGATATGAACCGTATGTTTCCGGGAGACGCATCGGGGGATATGATGGAGCGGATCACGGCAACTGTGGTGGATTCCCTGATCGGATCCGATATTTGTATCGATCTGCACGCCAGTGATATTTTTGTGCGTGAGATCCCACAGGTACGACTCAGTGAAGATTTTGCGGAGGCACTGCTTCCCTATGCGAAAATGACCAATGCCGACATGATCTGGATGAATGCCACTGCCACGGTGCATGAATCGACGCTGGCCCATTCCATGAATCTGCTGGGAGTTCCCACACTGGTGCTGGAGATGGGACAGGGGCATGACATCCACAGATCCTTCGGTAATCAGATCGTGGACGGTATTTTCCACATCATGAGTGAAATGGGGATCTGGACAGGCCCTGAGCCAAAGGTGCAGGAGCCTGCGATATCCAGTGACGGTGAGGTGGAGTTTATCCGCAGCAAGTCAGACGGTGTGTTCCTGCCGCTGATCGAGCACAACCACTATGTGAAAAAAGGAGATCTGATCGGGGAAGTGGTGGATCCATTTGAAGGGACGGTGAAGCAGCAGATCCGTACCGCAAAAGGAGGGCTGTTGTTTACCCTGAGAGCTTATCCGGTGGTCTATGAAGGAGATCTGCTGGCGCGGATCCTGACGGAGTGAAAAGATTATGTTTGAGAGAGATATTTATACCATACATTCGACCTACAGAGAAGATATGCGCATCAAGGGCTTTCAGTTCGGCAAGGGCGAGAAGTCTGCCTGCATCGTTGGCGCAGCCAGAGGCAATGAGATCCAGCAGATGTATATTTGTTCCCAACTGGTGAAGGCACTGCGGGAACTGGAAAACAACGGCTGTATCAGTGCCGGCAAACAGATTCTGGTGATTCCTACCATCAATGCCTATTCCGTGAATATCAGCCGCCGCTTTTTCGGTGTCAAGGAAGCGGATATCAATCGGAGTTTTCCGGGAAATGATTACGGGGAGCCGGCGGACCGTCTGACCAATGCGTTGCTTACGGAGATCCGGGACTACGTTTATGGGATCCAGTTTACGTCCTTTTACAGACCGGGAGAATTCGTGCCCCATGTGCGTATGATGGAGACAGGCTATCAGAATACGTCGTTGGCGAATCTGTTCGGACTTCCTTATGTGGTGGTGCGCAAGCCGGTACCCATTGATACCAAGACACTGAATTATAACTGGCAGGATGAGATGACGGCCGCCTTTTCGGTATACACGAATCAGAATACCCAGATCGATGAGGTGAGTGCAAGACAGGCGGTGGCAGCGGTCTTACGTTTCCTGAAACGTATGGGGCTGATCCGGTACGAGAGTCATTCCGGCTATATCAGTCATGTTATATATGAAAAGGATCTGAGTGATGTACCTGCGAACCGGGCGGGAATTTTCCGGGGAAAAGTACATGCGGGAGACGATGTGCGCTATGGAAATGAGATGGCAGAAATTATAGACCCTTACGATGGAACGGTGAGGGAGAAGATTCTGGCCCCCACGGACGGCATCGTATTTTTCGCCCACACGGAGGCCCTGATCTGCGAGAAGGACATCGCTTACCGGCTGATCCACAGACTGCATGAATGACGAACCGTTCAAAAAGGCAGGTAAAATCTATCTAAATTTGTTGTTTTCTGCTATTGTGGGAAAATATAGTATGTTGTATGATACTATTCAGAACCATGTAAATATAATCATATGTACGTCAAAGGCTCGCATTGTAAGGGCATCTGATGATATTTATATGGTGAGATAACCACATGAGCAAAAAGTAAGCATCGCAAGATGTGGTTTTGCGAATGGGGTTCTGAATAGTGTCGCATAGTATAAAATTTCGGAGGAGAGACATGAGCAACGTAAGACGTATCTATGTAGAGAAAAAGGAACCTTATGCCGTCAAGGCAAAAGAGCTGCACGACGAACTGAAAAATTATCTGGGTATCGATGTGGCAAAGGTTCGTGAGTTTATCCGCTATGATGTGGAGAATATTTCGGATGAGGTGTTTGCAAGAGCCTGCAAGACTGTATTTTCCGAGCCTCCCGTAGATGATCTGTATGAAGAGACCATCGAGATTCCTGCGGATGCAAAAGTATTTTCCGTAGAGTTCCTTCCCGGACAGTTCGATCAGAGAGCGGATTCCGCAGTGCAGTGTGTGAAGTTCTTAAAAGAGGACGAAGAACCTGTGATCCGTACCGCTGTGACTTATATGATCGAAGGACAGGTGTCCGACGAAGAATTTTCCAAGATCAAATCTTACTGTATCAACCCTGTAGATTCCAGAGAGACCGGCATGGAGAAGCCGGATACTCTGATCACGGTGTATGATGATCCCGCTGATGTTGCTGTTTTTGACGGCTTCAGAGATATGGACGAGAGCAGTTTAAAAGCTCTGTATGAATCTCTGGGACTTGCCATGACCTTCAAAGATTTCCTGCATATCCAGAAATATTTCCATGATGATGAGAAGAGAGATCCTTCTATGACGGAGATCCGTGTACTGGATACCTATTGGTCCGATCACTGCCGTCACACCACTTTTTCCACCGAGCTGACCGATGTGGAATTCGGTGAGGGTTATTATCGTTCTCCCTTAGAGACCACTTACCAGAGCTATCTGGATACCAGAGAAGAGATCTTCAAAGGCAGAGAGGACAAGTTCGTCTGCCTGATGGATCTGGCACTGATGGCCATGAGAAAGCTGAAAAAAGACGGCAAACTGGATGACATGGAAGAATCCGATGAGATCAATGCCTGCTCCGTAGTGGTTCCCGTGGAGATGGATTACGGCGACCATAGAGAGACCGAGGAGTGGCTGGTATTTTTCAAAAACGAGACCCACAACCATCCTACAGAGATCGAGCCTTTCGGTGGTGCTGCCACCTGTCTGGGCGGTGCCATCCGTGATCCCCTGTCCGGCCGTGGCTATGTATATCAGGCAATGCGTGTCACCGGTGCTGCGGATCCTACCGTTCCTGTATCCGAGACTTTGCACGGCAAGCTCTCCCAGAAGAAGCTGGTAAGAGGCGCAGCCAGTGGCTATTCCTCTTATGGTAACCAGATTGGTCTGGCTACCGGCTTTGTAAAAGAGATCTATCATCCTTCTTATGTGGCAAAGCGTATGGAGATCGGTGCCGTTATGGGCGCAGCTCCCCGCAGGAATGTTATCCGTGAGACCTCTGATCCCGGCGATATCATCATCCTGTTAGGCGGACGTACTGGACGTGACGGCTGCGGCGGTGCGACCGGATCCTCCAAGGTACATACCGATACTTCCATCGAGACCTGTGGTGCTGAGGTACAGAAGGGTAATGCACCGACCGAGCGTAAGATCCAGAGACTGTTCCGTCGTGAGGAAGTCAGCCGTCTGATCAAAAAATGTAACGACTTTGGTGCCGGCGGTGTCTCCGTTGCCATCGGTGAGCTGGCAGACGGTCTGACCGTAGATCTGGACAAGGTACCCAAGAAATATGCCGGACTGGATGGCACGGAACTGGCAATCTCCGAGTCTCAGGAGCGTATGGCAGTGGTAGTAGATCCTAAGGATGTAGATACTTTTCTGGGCTATGCAAAGGAAGAGAACCTGGAGGCTGTTCCCGTAGCAGTTGTTACTGAGGAACCCAGACTTGTACTGAACTGGAGAGGCAAGCCCATCGTGGATCTGAAGAGAGCTTTCCTGGATACCAACGGTGCCCATCAGGAGACCAAAGTAAAAGTAGATATTCCTTCCGAAGAAGAGAATTATTTTGATAAATGGGCTGTTCCCGCTGTAGGTGAGAAACTGGAAGAGGGCGATGTGAAGGGTGCCTGGGTGGCACTGTTAAATGACCTCAATGTATGTTCCCAGAAGGGTCTGGTAGAGATGTTCGACTCCTCCATTGGTGCCGGCAGTGTATTGATGCCCTACGGTGGAAAATATCAGCTGACTGAGACCCAGACCATGGTAGCCAAACTGCCTGTACTGGAAGGTAAGACCGATACCGTGACCATGATGAGTTACGGCTTCGATCCGTATCTGTCCTCCTGGAGTCCTTACCACGGAGCTGTCTACGCAGTGACAGAGTCCATGGCGAAAATCGTGGCTTCCGGCGGTGATTTCAGCAAGATCCGCTTTACCTTCCAGGAGTACTTCCGCAGAATGACCAGCGATCCTGAGCGTTGGAGCCAGCCTTTCGCAGCACTGTTAGGCGCCTACGATGCACAGATCGGGTTCGGGCTGCCCTCCATCGGTGGTAAGGACAGTATGTCCGGTACTTTCAATGATATTGATGTACCTCCCACACTGGTATCTTTTGCAGTGGACGTGGCAAAATATGGCGATATTATTACTCCGGAACTGAAGACCCCCGGCAATAAGCTGGTACGTTTTTCTATTAATAAAGACGATTTCGACATTCCGATGTATGAGAATGTGGCAGAATTATATGGCAAGATCCACGAACTGACCGAAAATGGTACGATCGTATCCGCTTATGCTCTGGATTCCAAGGGTGTGGCAGCAGCTGTAGCAAAGATGGCCTTCGGTAACAAGCTGGGTGTGAAGATCGACGATGAGGTAACCACAGACGACCTGTTTGACAACGGACTGGGCGATATTCTGGCAGAGATCCCCGCAGACAAGATGGCTGCACTGGAAGAGAAGGAACTGGATTACACCGTGATCGGTATCGTGACCGAGGAGCCTGTATTCGTATATGGTGATGTGAAGATCACCATGGAAGAGGCACTTGTTTCCTGGACTTCCAAGCTGGAGAAGGTATTCCCCACCAAGGCAGTGAAGGGTACTGAGGCAGTGGCAAGCAATGTTTACAAGGCAGACAGTATTTATGTATGTAAGCACAAGATCGCAAAGCCTACCGTATTCATTCCGGTATTCCCCGGAACCAACTGTGAATACGACAGCACCAAGGCATTTGAACGTGCCGGAGCCCATGTGGAGACAAGAGTGTTCCGTAACATGACCGCAGAGGATATCCGCGAATCCGTAGAGGAATTCGAGAAGTCCATTGCACAGGCACAGATCATCATGTTCCCCGGCGGCTTTTCCGCAGGTGATGAGCCTGACGGCAGCGCGAAGTTTTTTGCAACAGCATTCCAGAATGAGAAGCTGAAGGAAGCGGTCATGAAGCTGTTAAATGAGAGAGACGGACTGGCACTGGGTATCTGTAACGGATTTCAGGCTCTGATCAAGCTGGGACTGGTTCCTTACGGCGAAATCACCGGTCAGAAGGAGGATTCACCTACCCTGACCTTCAATACCATCAACCGTCATATCTCCAAGATGGTATACACCAAAGTCGTATCCAACAAGTCTCCCTGGTTACAGGGCGCTACACTGGGTGCTACCTACTGCAATCCCGCATCCCACGGAGAGGGCCGTTTCGTAGCACCGAAAGAGTGGATCGACAAGCTCTTTGCTAACGGACAGGTCGCTACTCAGTACGCTGATCAGAACGGTAATGTATCCATGGATGAGGAATACAATGTCAACGGTTCCTACTGTGCGATCGAGGGTATCACATCCCCCGATGGCAGATGCCTCGGTAAGATGGCACACTCCGAGAGAAGAGATACCGCTGTGGCCATGAACATCTATGGCGAGCAGGATATGAAGATCTTTGAATCCGGGGTACAGTACTTTAAGTAAATTGAGAGTTAGTTAAATACATTGGCAAAATCCACGAACTCCCGGAGCATGCGATACACAT
>OHRA01000447.1_pt1 | contig 17306 bp, 13 predicted proteins | sample 1578241 | NCBI WGS metagenome assembly OHRA01 (sample SAMEA3879597, study PRJEB24766) | human gut metagenome | biome: human-associated habitat; feature: feces | place: USA | collected 1985/1987 | reverse complement strand
CGATACCGGCAAGCTGATTACCTACCGCAGCGGCGGCGGCTTTGGCATCCGTCTGGACGGTGGCAACGCCTTCACCGGTTCCGTCATCACTCCGTATTACGATTCTCTGCTGGTTAAGGCTACCACCTGGGGCCTCACTCACCAGATTGCAATTACCAAGATGCTGCGCTGCTTAAAAGAATTCCGTATCCGTGGCGTCAAAACCAATATCCAGTTTTTGGAAAACGTACTGCAGAACCCGCACTTCATCAAGGGCGATTATACTACCGACTTTGTTGATAATACACCGGAGCTGTTTGTCTTCCAGAAAACCTTGGACCGCGGCAACAAGTTGCTGAACTACATCGCTGACATTACCGTCAACGGTTATTCCAACGTCGGCGTACAGCCGAAGCCTGACTTTGCACCACTGAATATGCCCAAGCCCTACAACGGCATTCTGGCGCTGGGTGCTAAGCACGTTCTTGATACCCGCGGACCTGAAGGTCTGGCTGAATGGGTACTGGCACAGCAGGAGGTTCTGCTCACAGATACCACCTTCCGTGATGCGCATCAGTCCCTCTTCGCAACCCGTCTGCGTACTGCCGATATGCTGCGCGTTATGCGCGACACCGCCGGTAAGCTGCCCGGACTCTTCTCCTTTGAATGCTGGGGCGGCGCTACCTTTGACGTAGCCTATCGCTTCCTCGACGAAAGCCCCTGGCAGCGTCTGGCACAATTCCGTCAGGCTGCACCGAACATTCTCTTCCAGATGCTGCTGCGCGGTGCCAACGCCGTAGGCTACACCAGCTATCCGGATAATGTTGTTAAGCAGTTCATCAAGCTGGCAGCCAAAAACGGTATCGACGTTTTCCGTATCTTCGACAGCCTCAACGGTCTGGACAATATGCGCCTGTCGATTGACACCGTCCGCGAATGCGGCAAGGTAGCAGAGGCAGCACTGTGCTACACCGGTGATATTCTCGACCCCAACCGCGATAAATACGATTTACATTACTACATCAATATGGCTAAGGAGCTGGAAAAAGCCGGCGCCAACATCATCGCCATCAAGGATATGGCCGGCCTGCTGAAGCCGGAAGCAGCTTACCGCCTTGTAAGCAGCCTCAAATCCTATGTCAACGTACCTATCCATCTGCACACCCACGAGGGCAGCGGCAACGCTATCTACACCTACGCGCGTGCAATTGATGCCGGCGTTGATATCGTAGATACTGCTATGAGCGCCATGAGCAACGGTACCTCCCAGCCCAGCGGCAGCAGCCTGTACTACGCACTCAGCGGTCATCCGCGTCAACCGCGTCTTGACGTAGACGCTATGAACGAGCTGTCCCGTTATTGGGAAACCGTGCGTCCCTACTACAAGGCAGCCGACAGAACCGAAAACTTCCCCAACCCCGAGGTCTACGTACACGAAATGCCCGGCGGACAATATACAAACCTCAAACAGCAGGCACAGGCTCTGGGCCTCATCCATCGCTGGGAGGAAATCAAGGATATGTATCACCGCGTATCCATGATGTTCGGCGATTTAATCAAGGTTACTCCGTCCTCCAAGGTTGTCGGTGATATGGCACTCTTTATGGTGCAGAACGACCTGACGCCGGAGAACATTGTCCGCCGCGGCGAGGCACTGGACTTCCCGGCCTCCGTTGTAGAATTCTTCGAAGGACGCATCGGCACTCCGTACCAGGGCTTCCCCGAAAAGCTGCAGAAGCTGGTGCTCAAGGGACGCACTCCCATCAGCGAGCGTCCGGGCGCTGTACTGCCTCCAGTAGATTTTGAGGATGTACGCGCTAAGCTCAAAGAACTGGAAGCACCTACTACGGACGAAGCAGTCAGTGCTTACTGCCTCTATCCGAAGGTATTCATCGACTGGGTAAACCGTTACAACCAATTCGGCGATGTATCCGTTCTCGATACTCCTACCTTCTTCTTCGGCATGACTCCGGGCGAGGTTATCAAGGTTGAGATTGAACAGGGCAAAGTGCTCGTTATCAAGCTTGACCACATCTCCGAAGCCAATGCTGCCGGTATGCGTACCGTCTTCTTCGAATTCAACGGCCTGCCGCGCGAAATCGAAATCAAGGACCGCAACGCCAAGACCACCACTGTTACCCGCAAAAAAGCCGAAAAAGGCAACATGGGTGAAATCGGTGCTTCCCTTTCCGGCTCCGTTGTCAAGGTGCTGGTAGAAAAAGGCCAGTCCGTTACCAAGGGCACTCCGCTGATTGTTACCGAAGCTATGAAGATGGAAACCACGCTTTCGGCACCGATTTCCGGCATCGTCAGCGCTATCCATGTAGCTGCAGGCGAACGCGTAGAAAGCGGCGACTGCCTCCTGGAAATCAAAACTCAAATGTAAATTACATACGCTTAAACTTAAGGCTGCTGCCGTGGCGGATTTCCGCTGCTACGGCAGCCTTACTTTTTTTGCTGGTCATTATTTTTCCTCTATGTTATGATATAGTTACTCTTTGCTTTTTTAAAAACAGCATTATTTGCTGCAATACATATTTTTATTACGAGGTGAGCACATGAAGCAGACAATCTATCAATACGTAAACAGCCATCTGGACGAGCATGGCCGCTTTACTGCTACCAATCTGTGCGATGACCGCTACGCCACCATTCCCCGTCCCCTTGGCTCCGAGGATGCCTTTCACTATACAATGGGCAATCTGCCCAATCCCAAATCCGCCAGCGTACTGCTCAAGCTACTGCAGGCCTATCTGAACGAGCCTACAACCCAGCAGCGCAGCAAACTGTACAATGAACTGAAGGGCATGGCCTTTGCGGAATATTGCGATCCCTTTATTGAAGCCTTGGACCAAAACGATATCAACAGTGTTGTCTTCGACCTGGCGCGACGCTTTTTCTATAACGCTGACGGACGCGAGCAGGTTAAATTCGCCCTGCTGCTTTTCGGCATGTACGGCATGGAAAAAATTTGTCAGCAGGAGCCGGAGCTGTGGCAGGATTTGCTGCGCATAGCGCACTGCGAGGAATTTACCTTCGCCTTTTTATATTCCTGCCGCGTAACCAATTTCAACCCGCAAAACGCTATCTGGGAGCTTATCCGCTGCACCAGCGGCTGGGGCAAGGTTTTCAGCATTACCGACTGCCACTGCCGTGATGAGGAGGAACGCCTCTGGCTGCTGCAGAACGGTCCCGATATCGATGTAGAATATCCGCCGCTGTCCGTCAAATTCATCAGAGAAACACACTTAGAGGAACAGCTGGCACATCCGCTTAACTACGCACAGTATAAAAGCGCTGTCATCATCGTGGGCAATTATCTGATTATGCTCAACCATTTCCCGGCAGAGGTAATCGAAGAGCAATTCAACATCAGCGATATCCATCTGAACAAGCTTTTTACCTGTCTGATTGAAGAGGCGGAAGTACATGTCAGCAAACCAGAGGATGTACTTGATTTAATCAGCTACGTTACGGCGCTGCAGCAGCTTTGCGATGAGCAGAACCATATGCAGCTCACTCTTAATCAATGCCATGAACAGATTGCCGCCTGCGAAAAAATCATCTACCGCAAGGACTGGCAGCCGGAAATAGAAAATAATTTAATCAAGGATGATAAGCTCGATTACCAGCTGTGCAACCTGGCAGTGGAGCTTGATATAGACATTTGGCCGCGGCTTTTCGATTTTTGGCTGGCGCATCTGGACGAAACACCGCTGTTCCCGTACCTGCTTTCCTACGAAGGCGAGCATCGCTCCGAACGCGTACTGCGTCAAATTGAAGCAGATCTGCCGCGCTACTGCGTAGAACAAAACGACCTGCTGGTACCGCTGCGTTATCTCAACACACATCCTGGTGAAAGCGATGCTATTATCTGCGCTGCCTTGGAATCCATCTTCGATTTGCCGCGCGGCATTGCCTGCGGCATCATAGACGATTGGGGACAGGAATTTATCACGCATGCCATCCGCCGCTCGCTGATTAAAGCACGTCAGCTCAGCAATAACGATGTAGTTACCGCGCGTATCGACTGCCTGCTGGCAGGCAAGCATTTCGACATCGGCAAGTTCCTCAACAAACGCAAATAACCTGCGAACAGCAAAACTTTTCTTCGTATACAACAAAACCGGTTTCCCTATCGGCTTAAAAGCCTGGGAAACCGGTTTTTTAGTATGCACTTATTTACTTTTAGCCACAATAGCCATGCGGATGGCCCTTATGCCACTTCCACGCAGTGCTGATAACCTCATCTACACTGCTATGCTGCGGCTCCCAGCCCAGCTCCTCACGAATTTTAGCCGAAGAAGCAATGAGCACTGCGGGATCACCGGCACGACGCGCCTCCTCCACAACGGGGAAGTCAACGCCGGTAACCTTTTTGGCGCTGTCAATCATCTGGCGTACACTGAAGCCGTTTTCACTGCCCAGATTATACACACGGCTGCTGCCGCCGCTCAAAAGATGCTTAAGTGCCAGCACATGTGCCTTCGCCAAATCGCAGACATGAATATAATCACGCACACAGGTACCATCAGCCGTCGGATAATCGGTACCGAAGATAGAAACCTGCTTGCGCACGCCCTGCGCCGTTTTCAGAATCAGCGGAATCAGATGGCTTTCCGGGCTGTGGTCCTCGCCGATATCGCGCGTCGGAGAAGCACCGGCAGCGTTAAAATAACGCAAAGCTACATAACGCATATCATAGGCATGGTCATAATCCGCCAGCATGCCTTCAATTGCCAGCTTGGTACGGCCATAAACATTGGTCGGTGCTAAACGGCTGTCTTCGGTAATAGGCACTGCTTCCGGCTCACCGTAAACAGCTGCAGTAGAAGAAAATACCATGCGGTCCACACCGGCACCACGCATAGCCTCTAAAAGATGCAGGCTGCCTTCAACATTATTAAAATAATATTTCGCCGGGTCGGTCATAGATTCACCTACCAAACTGCTGGCAGCAAAATGAATTACCGCGTCAATTTTAAACTGCTCCATGATATGCTTGGCAAAACGCACATCATGGATATCACCCTCTACCAGCTGTACCTCGTCAGGCACTGCCGCCTCATGGCCGGTAGAAAAATTATCATAGACAATAGGAGTAAAGCCGCTCTTTTGCAGCTCCTCCACTACATGGGAGCCAATATAACCTGCTCCGCCGGTAACAAGGATATTCATTAATTATTTGCTCTCCTTGGCAACGATTCCCTGCAGATAATCCAGGAACTTGTCACGCAGGTCAGGACGCTTCAGCGCCATTTCTACAGTTGCCTCCAGGAAGCCCTGCTTATCACCCACATCATAGCGACGGCCTACAAAGTCATAAGCATACATCGGCTGCTTCTTAGCCAATACCTTAAGCGCATCGGTCAGCTGGATTTCATTACCACGGCCGGGCTGAGTTTGCTCCAGAATCGGGAAAATTTCCGGTGTAATTACATAACGTCCCAAAACCGCCAGACGAGAGGGCGCTTCTTCTACCGCAGGCTTTTCTACCATATCATTTACCTTAACAGTGCGTGCTTCACCAGTCGGTTCACCGGCAACAATGCCATAAGCAGATACCTTCTCCTGCGGCACCTCCTGCACACCTAAAACGCTGGCACCGGTTTTATCATAGACATCAATCAGCTGCTTCAGCGCAGGCACCTGGCTGTCAACAACGTCGTCACCCAGCAATACAGCAAATGGTTCATCGCCCACAAAATGCTTAGCGCACAAAATAGCATGGCCAAGTCCACGCGGTTCCTTTTGGCGGATATAGTGAATGCGAATATCGGAAATTTTGCGTACTAACTCCAGCTCCTTGGTTTTGCCGCTGGCCTCCAAGTTCAGCTCCAGTTCTATGCTGCGGTCGAAATGGTCTTCAATGGCACGCTTGCTGCGGCCGGTAATAATCAGGATATCCTCAATGCCGGAAGCAAGAGCCTCTTCGATAATATATTGGATGGTCGGTTTGTCAACAATAGGCAGCATCTCCTTCGGAGTTGCTTTGGTTGCAGGCAGGAAGCGTGTTCCCAGACCTGCTGCCGGAATAACAGCTTTGCGTACAGGTTTAAACATTTTATCTTTTCTCCTTGTATATACTTAATTTATAAATCATAGTGACTCAGTCAGCGGTGCTTTACGGGAAGCATCTAAAGTCAGGCTTCCTCGCCGCCGATAACTTCCAGAAGCTCTGCAGTCTTAGCCGCCAACAGCTCCTTGTCGCCCTTGGTTTCTACGTTCAGGCGCATTACAGGCTCTGTATTAGATACACGCACATTAAAGCGCCAGTTGTCATAGGCAACGCTCAGGCCGTCCAGATGATCCTGCTCGCCGTCAGCATACTTTTTGCCCAGCTCAGCCAGTACTGCTGCGGAATCTGCCACCTTGCGGTTGATTTCACCGCTGCAGGGATACATATCAACGCGCTCGCCTACCAGCTCGCTGAGCTTTTTGCCGCTGCGGCACATCAGCTCGGTAACCAGCAACCAGGGAATCATGCCGCTGTCGCAGCAGGAGAAATCGCGGAAATAATGATGCGCACTCATCTCGCCGCCGTACAGCACGTCATTGTTGCGCATGCATTCCTTCATAAAGGCATGGCCGCTCTTGCAGCGCACAGGCACACCGCCGTCACGCTGCAAAATAGCTTCAGTATTCCAGGTCAGGCGCGGGTCGAACATAATCTTCGCACCCGGCTCCTTGTGCAGGAAAACCTCCGCCAGCAGGCCGACAATGTAATAGCCTTCGATAAAATCTGCCTTCTCGTCAAAGAGGAAGCAGCGGTCGAAATCACCATCCCAGGCAATACCCAGATCAGCACCACTCTCGCGCACAACCTTGGCAGTAGCCTCACGATTTGGCAGCAGCAGCGGGTTAGGCACACCATTGGGGAAGGTGCCGTCAGGCGTTTCGTTCAGCGTAATAAACTCAAACGGCAGATGCTTAGCCAGCTCCTTCAAAATCGGGCCAGCACCACCATTGCCGGGGTTAGCAACAATCTTCATCGGTTTGAGCACACTCGTATCAACGTAAGTCAGCAAATGCTCAATATAAGCAGGCATAATATCCAACTGCTCCAAGGCACCCATAGTCTTGCCTGCTACCACCTGATGTGCAAACGGCTTTGTAGTAGCAACCATCTCACCAATTTCCTTCAGACCGGTATCGCTGGAAACAGGACGCGCATCACGACGCACCAGCTTCATGCCGTTATATTCCTTAGGATTATGGCTGGCAGTAACCATAATACCGCCATCTGCTTTCAGATGCGCGGTAGCAAAATAAATCATTTCTGTACCACACTGGCCGATATCAATAACCTTGGTGCCGCCATGGCGCAGTCCCTCTGTCAGCGCATCCACCAATGCTCTGCCGCTCAGGCGGATATCATGTCCGACAACAACAGTTTCCGCAGCGAACATTGCTGAAAAAATGCGTCCCATACGGTAAGCCATTTCCTCATTAACCTCCGTAGGGTAAACACCACGTACATCGTAAGCCTTGAAAGCCTTATTTGTAACTTGCATTTCTCTATTCTCCTTTTTTTATAGTGTATTTAGCAAAATTTCATTGTTCAAGAACCATTTTATATTATTCTTCATCCAACAAAAAAATCCTGCCTGCATTGCAGACAGGATTTAAATGCTACAGCTTAGCACCGCTCGAACGGATAACTTCTTCCGCTGCCTCGCCCAGATACCAACGGATAACGGAAAAGAAAGGCAGCGTCACGCCATTATAATCAGGCACCAGACAGATGGTTGCCAGCATTTCCAATACTTCATCCAGCTCACGGCCCTTACTAAGCTCATCACTTATCTGGTCCTCCAGCGTATGGATTACCTCACGACGCATGCGCATCAGCCGCGGCGCGTTCAAGTTCAGCTCGCGGATGGTACTGCGCGCCTTACCCTGCAAATCTTTGGGGCAGGTGTCTTCGTCTACGTACATCCGCCCGCTATGCTCCGCATAACGGAACAGACGGATTTTTCCGGGAATCTTCAGCGGATTGAGGATATATTTTGTAATTTCACGCCCACCCTTGGGCACATCGCAGCTGCGGTCACGCTTCTGGCTGGAATAGCGCCACTCGGGATCAGGTACATAGGGCTGACTGCCGCCGTGGCACACGCCTAACAGATTGCGCCAATCCAGATGATAGTTGTGCCCATGCTCCTGCGTGGCGTTTTTCGGATAAAAATGCTCCACGCGGAAGTCATCAACCTCGCCTTCCTCCTCCGCCAGCTTAATACCGACCTCGCAGTAGGCGCAAAGGCCGTGCTGGTCACGCAAAATTGCTTCCCGCACCTGTTTATAGCCCTTGCGGCAGCGACGGCGGAAATGCTCCCAGGTTTCCTCGGGATTATGCAGCCTGTACTGCCTGAGAAGCTCCGGCTCCTCCTTGCTTTTATAAACACGTTTCATGAGCGCCTCCTGCGGAACTGACGCATACGGATATCCATATCCGCACGCAGCAGAGCAGGCTCCTTGCCCTTAGACCATTTATCCAGCTTTTTGCGCAGCTCCAGCGCTTCCGGCGTATCCCAGGCATCCTCGCTCACCAGCTGCAGATAACGCTTTAAATCCTGCACAATCGGCAGGGATTGCGGACGCGGGCTCACATTCTGAATATCCTGCAGCAGCTGATAGCTGTTGGCACCCAAGGAAAAATCTACGTGGCGCACGCCTTCGAACTGCTTGCCCCAGGCCAATACACGTATGCTCTCTGCCGGTACACTGCTCAGCACCTGGGCACTATGCGTAGTCACCACAAACTGTACCATTGGGAAGGTTTTCTGCAAATCCAGCAGCACCGTCTGCTGCCACAGCGGATGCAGATGCATTTCTACCTCATCAATCAATACAAGTCCCGGTGTCTTGGTTACCGCATCCTCACGCAGCTGCGGATTCAGACGCGCCATGCGATAGGCCAGGTCAGCCACCATGCTGATAATACTGCGGAAGCCGTCGCTCAATTCATCTACCACCATTTCACCCATATCGGGATGGCTGACAACAAAGCATTTCAGGCGGTAATTATAATACAAATCACGCAGGCCGGTACTTTCCAGACACACGTCGACAGCGTTCTGAATCGCATTCTTCAACATCACATTGCGCTTCACCTCGGCGCTGTACTGCTGCTCTGACTGCGCACACTTGGTAACGTACTCAAACCATTTGCCAAAGGTGCTGTAGGAAGAAGACGGCTCCAGGCATTCCTCGTAGCCTACATTGCGTTCCATCAGCGATTTATGAAAATTTGTCATCAGCTTGCTGTCTACCCAAATGCGCTGAGTACCGTAATAGGCCAGCACCGGCAGCAGCCTGTTGCCGTTCTCCTTGGCATCGTGCGCCAATGCACATCCACGTTCGCACAGCTCATCAGCATCATCCTCAGGCACATTCCCCTCCAGCAGGCGGCGGGTACAGGTAAGCTTTTTGCCGTAAACCTCACCCTCCAGCTTAATTTCTACCGGATAATGGCATTCCATACCATCAATATGACGCATATCCTTTTTATAAACAGGCACACGTCGCACATCCTGGTGAGTAATTTGCCTGCCGCTGGCATCAAAGCTGCGCAGATAGGGCTCCAGAGCAATTGCCAGCGCATCAAAAATCGCCGTCTTGCCCTTGCCGTTTTCACCTACAATAACTGTCAGCCTAGGTTCAAAATCAATATCAAGCTCATCGTAACAACGGAAATTCTTCAGCCTTAATCTTTCTATCTGCATAATCTGACCTCCGTTTCTGTATCTCTGCTTACATTATAGCATTATTTGCATCCCATACTAAGATTTTTTACAGTTTTATTATGATTTTTTTGTGGCAGGGTGTATAATAAATAAACATCATCAGCAATTACTTGGTACTTGCCAACAATTACGCAACCGAAAGGAAAAACTGTTTATGAATATATTTCTTCTGCTTACAATCGCCATGCTCATGATTATCCTCATGCTGCGTCGTCACATTCCCATCGGCCCCTGTATGCTCACCAGCGGTATTTTTATCTGGCTGATGAAAGCACCGGAGCTGCCGTATCTGGTGCAGGCATTACGCGAAACATTAACAATGCCGCGCACCTATGATATTCTTTTTGCCCTCTATTTTGTCATGTGCCTGGAAATCGAGCTGCGCACCAGCGGTGCATTGGCAGGTATGGTGCAGGCGCTGCAGCGCATCTTTTCCAGCGCTAAGGTAACCCTAGCCGTGATGCCTGCCTTCTTAGGCCTGCTACCGTCACTTGGCGGCGCACGCTTCTCGGCTCCTATCGTAGAGGAAGCCAGCAAAAATCTGCCTATCGAACAAGACCACAAGGCAGCCATCAACTTTTGGTTCCGTCACATCTTTGAATTTTCCAGTCCGATTATCCCCGGTATGATAATGGCCTGCAACATTGCCGGTGTCAGCTACAGTGAATTCATCCTGCATCTGGCCTGGCTTACCGTACTGGCCTTCTCCGCAGGCTGGTTTGTTCTCATCCGCCCCATCAAAGCGGACAGCAGCCGTACTGAAGCAATTGCCAATGACAGTCAGGGTATGCAGGATTTATGGCTGGCGCTTTCGCCTGTCATTATCACCTTTATTCTCGTAGTATTCTGCGGCTTTAATGCCTCCGCCGGCATGGGCCTGGTCACAGCCTGCCTGTTTCTGGTCCTGCGCTTTACTAAGCGCGAGGTTGGCCTCAAGGATGTTGTCATCGGTGCGCTGGATATCAAAATGTTTCTCAATGTGCTCTGCATCCTCTACTTCATTCAGATCTTGACCGTCACCCACGTGCTGCAGGAAATCGTCGCAGCCTTCCAAAGCTCTCCGCTGCCGGTGCCTGTTATCATCGCCTGCGTCAGCTTCATCATCGGCGTGCTTACAGGTATGTCGCAAGGACACGTGGCCATCGTTATGCCCATTGTCGCCGCTATGCAGACAGGCAGCCTGAACCTGGCCGGCGTTGCCATGGCCTTCGGTATTGCCGGACAAATGCTTACCCCGACACATATGTGCCTTGTTATCACCGTCGATTATTTCAAAGCCAACTTTTTTAAAACACTTAAGCCGGTTCTGCTTTGCGAAATCATTATTCTGACTCTCTTTACAGCTTATACATATTTCACATGGTAAACTTTCAGTGCTTAATCAGCAGCAAGCAGTGTTCGGATTAGTCCTCAAAACACTGTCCGCCGCAGATTAAACACTTTATTTTTATTATTTGCTTGCAGTAGCGCAAAGATTAAGTGTATAATAGTGTTATCTATTCTTAAATTTTGGAGGGGTGTTTGTGAATTATACAGAAATGGTAGTATTCATTATCTACCTGTTGTTCATGCTATCAATCGGCATCTGGTTCTTCTATAAAAATCGTCAGGGTGGTGAAAAAACCTACTTTCTCGGCGGCCGTCAGATGGGACCATGGGTAACCGCTCTTTCTGCCGGTGCTTCTGATATGAGCGCCTGGGTACTCATGGGCTTGCCGACATCTATCTACGCTCTCGGCCTCGGTCAGGCCTGGATCAGTATCGGCCTGCTCACCGGCTATTCCTTAAGCTGGATTTTTCAGGCACCGCGCCTGCGCCGTTTTTCCATTGTAGCCAACGATGCCATCACTATTCCGCAGTACCTCAGCAACCGCTTTTTATCTAAGTCCCACGTGTTGCAGGTAATCTGTGCAATCGTTTTCCTTATTGCCTACACTATTTATTCCGCATCCAGCATCAAGGCTTGCGGTACTCTGTTCAACACCGTTATCGGCATTGACCAGACCTACACCATGTATGTGGCAGCCTTTATCATCATCGGCTACACCTTCTTAGGCGGCTTCTCCGCTGTTTGCTGGACCGACTTCTACCAAGGCCTGATGATTCTCGGTTCTCTGCTGATTGCACCTATCTTCGCAGTATCCTTAATCAATCCGCAGGCTGTTGCCGGCATTCCGCCCGATTACTGGAATCCGGTTGCCAAAACCTCTGATATTATCTCCGGCTTCGGCTGGGGCCTGGGCTACTTCGGTATGCCGCATATCATCATCCGCTTCATGTCCCTCAAATCTCAAAAGGAAATGAAGAAATCCGCTGTTATCGCTATCAGCTGGACCGCCCTCATCTGCTTCTTCGCTACCATGGTAGGCGTAGTAGGCCGTATGTATCTGGGCATGGATGAAAACATCAACCAAAATTCTCTGGTATTCATCGCCATGGTTCGCAGCATTTTCCCGGCTCTGATGAGCGGTATCCTGCTCTCCGGCGTATTGGCAGCTTCCATGAGTACTGCTTCCAGTCAGCTGCTCGCTTCCGCTTCTGCCTTTGCCAGCGACGTTTACAAGCCTGTAATCCGCAAATACCAGTCCGGTGACAAGGAAATGCTTTGGGCAGGCCGCATCGTCGTACTCGTTATCTCCTTCGTTGCTCTGCTTATTGCCGATTCTCCGCGTGCAGGCAGCATTATGGAGCTTGTTGCCAACGCCTGGGGCGTATTCGGTGCAGCCTTCGGTTCTGCTATCATGCTCAGCCTTTTCTGGCGCGGCTTCACCTTCCAGGGTGCTGTAGCCTGCATCATCGTCGGTGCTGTTGTCGATATCGGCTGGTACCTGACTATGGCAGCCTCCACCGGCATCTACGAAATTATCCCCGGCTTTTTTGCCAGCCTTGTAGCAGGCGTCATTGTTTCCCTGCTCAGCGGCGGTCCTTCCAAGGATGTTGCTGAACTTTATGATAAAGCCAACAACTACGTTGAGGAATAATTGTAAAGCCTAAAAAAATCAGCCAAATAAGAAAGTCCGATTTGTCAGCACAGACGAATCGGACTTTTTATATTCTCAGCAAAATTTCAAGCTAATTTTACCCAAAGAGGCAAAAGCATAGCATTTTCCTCTCAATCATATTATAATAAAAGTGACCAATAAATTTGCTTAATAAATTATGTGAGGAGGTTCTGCCATGCGTACTTTTCTGCCATTAGCCTTTTGGTACTGGCTTTATAACCAGCTCTTCTTCTTTTTGGGGGCATTAGGATTTTTTGTAATTCATTTTCTTGTTGCTTTCATTGGCTTCGGCGGCATGGATACACTTGCCAGCGGCATTCTGATAACACTTTATGCCTTAATCCTCTATAAGCTTTTCGGGCGCTTTCTCTGGCGCAGCAGGCTGCAGCAATATAATCCCGGCAACACACAGCTGCTTTGCGCCTCACTGTTGCCGCTGATTTTAGGCAGCGTAATGCTCACTGCCAGCTTCGCCATAGCAGACGGCAAAATCTATAATACCATGACTGCTATGCCTGTGCTTGCGGCAATTAATCTCAGCCTGTCCTATCTGCCGCTCGCCAAAAGCGTCTGGACTATGCTCATTTTAGGCAGCATCTTCAACATCTTCACCATCACCTGTTTCTGGCGTTACTGCCGCAAATATCTGCAGCAGGAAATTCCCTGGCTGAAGCTGTTCACAATAATAGCTATCTGTCTGGCAGTCTGCACTATCATTATTTACAGCATAACCATTATGTATCTGCCTGATGACAAAGCGGGAAGATGAATAATTCAGAAAGGGTGATTTTATGTTATCAATGTATCCTGCGTGCTTTTATAAAGAAAAAGACGGACAATACACCGTAATTTTCCCAGACCTTAACCACCTGGCAACCTGTGGTACGGATTTACAAAATGCCATGAAAATGGCAACAGACTGCCTTGCCGGCTTTCTTTACGAAGCAAAGCTCAGCAATGAAGCTGTTCCGGAACCATCTGAATTAAACACTATTGACGTTAACGAAGAATATAGCGATTACGCAGAAGCCTTTGTTAATATAGTAAGTGTTGATATAGAAGCATATGCCAAAGAGCACTTTACCAAAGCAGTCAAAAAAACTCTCACCATCCCCAAATGGTTAAATGATGCGGCGATTGCCAAAAAGCTGAACTTCTCCAAAATTTTACAGGATGCTCTCAAGCACAAGCTCAATATCGGATAAAGCAAAAATCACAACCGGTTACATATATAACCGATTGTGATTTTTTATTATAGCTTCAATATTTACTTACCGGCAATTTTGCCGTAGCATTCCGATCTGCGATCGCGAAACAGACCCCAGCTCAGTCTGTCCTCAGCCAAGGCTGCCAAATCATACTCCGCATAAAGAATTTCTTCTTGATCACGCGATGCATCCTGCACAAGATCACCGGTACCGTCGGTCATAAAGGAAGAGCCGTAGAACAGCAAGGAGGACTGTTGGCCCGCATTGCCTTCGCAGGGCTCCACAGTTTCCAAACCGATGCGGTTTGCTGCCACCACAGGCATCAGATTAGCTGCACTATGGCCTTGCATAACACGACGCCAATGCGGCATGCTGTCACAGTCTAAGATAGGCTCGGAACCAATCGCCGTAGGATAGAACAAAAGCTCTGCTCCGTTCAGCGCCAGGCAGCGTGCTGTCTCAGGGAACCATTGATCCCAGCAGATACCGATACCGACACGGCCATACTTGGTATTGAAAACCGTAAAGCCGCTGTTACCGGGTTTAAAGTAAAATTTTTCCTGATAAAAATGATCGTCAGGAATATGTGTTTTGCGATAAACGCCTAAAATCTCGCCGTCAGCATCAATGCAGGCGATGGAATTATATAATTCGTTGACATCACGCTCAAAAAAGCTGATAGGCAGAACGATATTCAGCTCCTTTGCCAAACGCTTGCCCATCTGCACCGCAGGATTTTCTTCCGTAGGCAATGCATACTGATAGAAATCATAGCGACGCTGCTGGCAGAAATACGGACGCTCCCACAGCTCCGGCAGCAGAATAATCTGCGCACCGTTCGCTGCAGCTTCGCGCACCAGCGCTTCAGCGTGCTGCAAATTTTCTTCTACGGTCGGCGCACAGCGCATCTGCACTGCTGCCACCTTTACCTTGCTCATAAGCACACTCCCTTCGGAATTTGCTGTGTAATGCAGTGAATATTGCCGCCACCGGTCAAAATTGCCCGCGCCGGTATCTGCACTACCTTACGCTCCGGACAGAGCTTGGCAAGAATTTCCGCCGCCAACGTATCGCTGGCCGCATTCTCACCGCCAAAAGCAGGCACTACAACACTGTCATTACTGAAATAAAAGTTTACATACGAAGCCGCCAGACGTTCACCGGCTTCGCGCATATCCTCACCCTCGACAAAGTCGAAGCCTGCTACCTCGTCCTCGGTAATGCACACAGGCACCGCAGGCACGGGCAGCTTATGCACGATGATTTTACGTCCCTTGGCATCCGTCAGCTGCTCCAAAGCATCCAGGCTTGCCTTGCTCAAAGCATACTGCGGATCAGCCTCGTTATCGGTCCAAGCCAGAATTACTTCACTCGGACGGATAAAGGCACAGACATTATCTACATGCTCGTTTGTTTCATCGTTATAAATACCGCGCGGAATCCACAAAACCTTTTCCACGCCCAGGTAAGTCTTAAGCTTTTGCTCAATCTGCTCTTTGGAAAGATCGGGATTACGCCCGGCGCTCAGCAGGCAGGCCTCCGTTACGAGTGCCGTACCTTCGCCGTCGCAGTGAATAGAACCGCCCTCCAGCACAAAGGGAACAGCATCGTAAAGCGCAGCACCATAATGCTCCGCAAATTTTTCTGCAAAAGCATCGTCCTGCTCATAATCGGGATACAGGCCGTCTACCTCGCCGCCCCAGGCATTAAAGCGCCAGTTCACGCCACGCAGCTCGCGTCCCTGTTCGCCGTCGCGCACAACAAAAGTCGGGCCGATGTCACGCGCCCAGCTGTCATCCGTTTCCATAGCAACCAGCTCAACATTGGCCACATCTGCAAGATATTCCTGCGCTACAGCAAAGTGCTTAGCACCGCAGATAACATAAACCTTTTCGCTCGCCGCAATCGCCTTAATCACAGCCGTAAACGCTTCGCAGGCCGCCACTGCGCCAAAGCTCCAAGAGCCCGGACGCTGCGGCCACACGATAATACAGCCATCATGCGGTTCGTATTCGCCGGGCATGTGAAAGCCGTCGGCAGCGGGAGTAAAGTTTTTCTCTAACATCATGACAAACGTCCTTTAAAATCTTCATAACCGAAACGGCGTACCAGCTCTGTAGTACCGTCCTTGTGCAGCAGCACAATATCAGGCAGCGGAATGCCGTTAAAGGTATTATTTTTAACCATGGAATAAATCGCCATATCCTCAAAAATCAGCTTATCGCCAACCTTGATTTTCTTGTCAAAGCTGTAATCGCCAATCACGTCACCGGCCAGACAAGTCATCGAGGATAAACGGTATTTATATTGCTTTTCGTCAGCCTCATAGCCGCCGCGCAGAGGCGGACGGTAAGGCATCTCCAGCACGTCAGGCATATGGCAGGCAGCCGAGGCATCAAGAATAAGAATATCCAGACCGTTATGCACAATATCCAACACCTCTGTTACGAGATAGCCGGCATTGAGCGCCACAGCCTCACCGGGCTCCAGATATACCTCAACATGATAGGTATTACGAATATATTTCACTAAATCAATCAGCGCTTCCACATCATAATCACTGCGCGTAATATGATGGCCGCCGCCCAGATTCAGCCATTTAAGCTGCTTAAAGTACTTGCTGAACTTCGCTTCGAACGCCTTCCATGTCGTCAGCAGGTCATCAGCGTTCTGCTCACACAGCGTATGGAAATGCAGGCCTTCGATTTCCGGCGGCAAATCCTCCGGAAAGTTCGCCAGCGTTACGCCCAGACGTGAGCCATAGGCACAGGGGTCATAAATTGCATGATCCCCCTGAGTGGAGCATTCCGGATTAATACGGAGTCCCAGACTGGCTCCGGTACACACTTCTTTAAATTTCTTCAGCTGTGCTGTGGAATTAAAGATAATATGGTCACAGATATGATCCAGTTCCTCTATATCTTCTGTACGGTAAGCAGGGGAAAAAACATGATTCTCTTTCCCCATCTCTTCATATCCAAGCCTTGCCTCAAACAGACCGCTGGCAGTGGTACCTGCCAGATATTTTCCGATCATGGGATACAGAGCAAAGCCGGAAAACGCTTTCTGCGCCAGAAGGATCTTACACCCGGTATCCTCCTGGACTTTTTTCAAAATCTCCAGATTCTCCCGCATCTTCTTCTCATCGATCACATAGCAGGGAGTTTGCAGTTGATCAATCTTCATTGGCTTTCCAGACCTTTACCAGTTCAGGATCTTCGCAGACTTTCCATGGAAGTCCCCATTTGTTCAGTGCTTCCATATATGGATCCGGATCAAATTCTTCCACATTGTATACACCTGCTTTATTCCACATTCCTGTGACAACCATCATTGTTCCTATCATTGCAGGAACTCCTGTTGTATATGAT
>OHRA01000441.1_pt1 | contig 17452 bp, 14 predicted proteins | sample 1578241 | NCBI WGS metagenome assembly OHRA01 (sample SAMEA3879597, study PRJEB24766) | human gut metagenome | biome: human-associated habitat; feature: feces | place: USA | collected 1985/1987 | reverse complement strand
GGAGCTGACTTTTCAGGACGGAAGAGATGTGGATGTCTGACGGACGTGACTGCGCAGGGGAGTTGCGGCAGTCGCTGAGAGTGGAGGATGTGGACGAGAAACAAGATAGTTTGTCTTATTATATAGAAAGGATTGAGGTTTTATGAAGATTATAGAGGGCGGCATTACGGCGGCTAAGGGATTTAAGGCAGCTGCGGCTGCGGCTGAGATTAAGTATAAGGGCAGAACGGATATGGCTATGGTTTACAGTGAGGTGCCATGTGTGGCTGCGGGGACTTTTACTACCAATGTGGTGAAGGCTGCGCCTGTTAAATGGGATCAGGATATTGTTTATAATCATCCGTCTGCACAGGTGGTGATCTGTAACAGTGGTATTGCCAAGGAGACTGCAGATGCGGCTGCTGAGATTCTTGGGGTGGCTGCTGACAGTGTGCTGGTTGCTTCTACAGGTGTGATTGGTATGCAGGTTCCCATTGACCGTATTAAGAATGGTGTGAAGATGATGGCGCCGAAGCTGGATGGTTCTCTGGAGGCTGGTACTGAGGCGGCGAAGGCGATCATGACTACTGATACCAAAAAGAAAGAGGTTGCTGTTCAGATTGAAATTGGCGGTAAGACGGTTACTGTTGGTGGTATGTGTAAGGGTTCCGGTATGATCCATCCGAATATGTGTACGATGTTAGGTTTTGTAACCACAGATGTGAAAATTTCCAAGGAGATGCTGCAGAAGTGCGTCAGCGCAGATGTAGTGGATTCCTTCAACATGATCTCCGTGGATGGAGATACTTCCACCAATGATACACTGCTGGTGCTGGCCAACGGCATGGCTGGCAACGAGGAGATTACCGCAGAGGGCGAGGATTACGACAACTTCTGCAAGGCACTGCATGAGATCACCACATTCCTGGCAAAGAAAATGGCAGGAGATGGCGAAGGCGCCACAGCACTGTTCGAGACCAAAGTAATAAACGCAGTCAGCAAGGAAGATGCCAGAACTCTGGCAAAATCCGTGATCTGTTCTTCTCTGACCAAGGCAGCGATCTTCGGACATGATGCCAACTGGGGACGTATCCTCTGTGCACTGGGTTATTCCGGAGCCAAATTCGACCCGGAAAATGTGGATCTGTATTTTGAGAGCAAGAGCGGCAAGATTCATATCTTCGGTAATGGTGTGGCATGTGATTACAGCGAGGAAGAGGCCACGAAGATCCTCTCCGATCCGGAAGTCACCGCACTGGTGGATATGCATATGGGTGAGGCAGAAGCTACCGCATGGGGCTGTGATTTAAGCTATGATTATGTGAAGATCAATGCGGACTATCGTTCCTAAAAAAGAACGACCGGAAAGATAAATGACAGGCGGATCACGGTATCTGCGGAAATGAGGATAAAAATGGAAAAAGATATGGAACAGGTAATGAAAAAAGCAGAGGTGCTGATCGAGGCGCTTCCTTACATACAGAAATTCAACCGTAAGATCATCGTGGTAAAATACGGCGGCAGCGCCATGAGCAATGAGGAACTGCAGAAAAACGTCATCAAGGACGTAACGTTGTTGAAACTGGTAGGTTTCAAGCCCATCATCGTTCACGGCGGCGGTAAGGAGATCAGCCGCTGGGTCGGCAAGGTCGGAAAAGAGGCAAAGTTCGTCAACGGTCTGCGTGTCACCGATGAGGAGACCATGGAGATCGCGGAAATGGTACTGAACAAGGTAAATAAGAGCCTTGTGACCATGGTGGAAGAGCTGGGCGTGAAAGCAGTAGGTGTCAGCGGTAAAGACGGCGGCCTGCTTCAGGTAGAGAAAAAATATTCCGACGGTCAGGACATCGGGTATGTGGGTGAGATCACCGGCGTGAATCCGGATATTCTCTTTGACATGCTGGAGAAGGATTACCTGCCCATCATCGCTCCCATTGGACTGGACAAGGATTATCACACCTACAATATCAATGCGGATGATGCGGCCTGCGCTATCGCAAAAGCAGTACATGCGGAGAAACTGGCATTTCTGACGGATATCGAGGGATTGTACAAGGACATCAATGACAAGTCCACATTTATTTCCAGATTGACAGCTTCCGAGGCAGAGGGGCTGATCCACGACGGTTACATCGGCGGTGGTATGCTGCCGAAGCTGAACAACTGTACTTCTGCGATCCGCAACGGTGTAAACCGTGTGCATATTCTGGATGGACGTCTGGCACACTGCCTGTTGTTGGAGATCTTCACCAATCAGGGTATCGGAACTGCGATCGTATCCGATGAGGAGGAAAAATAAAATGAGCGACACCATGAAAGAATATATTGCAGAGGCGGAAAAAGACCTGCTGCATACCTATAACCGTTATCAGATCGTTCTGGATAAGGGCGAAGGCGTACATCTGTATGACACCGATGGGAAAAAATATCTGGATTTCGTAGCGGGAATCGCTGTATTTGCCCTGGGCTATCAGAACAAGGCATACAACGATGCGCTGAAAGCACAGATCGACAAGGTGATCCACACCTCCAATTATTATTACAACGTGCCTGCCATCGAGGCGGCTCGTAAGATCAAAAAAGTATCCGGCATGGATCGTGTCTTTTTCACCAATTCCGGTGCGGAAGCAGTGGAAGGTGCCATTAAGGCTGCCAGAAAATATGCGTATCTGAAGGATGGCTGTACCGACCATGAGATCATTGCCATGAATCACTCCTTCCACGGCAGAACCATGGGAGCTTTGTCAGTAACGGGCAACCCCAAGTATCGTGAGGCGTTCCAACCCATGATCGGACATATCAAATTTGCAGAACTGAATGATTTCCAGAATGTGCTGGATCAGGTGACAGACAAGACCTGTGCCATCATTATGGAGACTGTACAGGGCGAGGGCGGACTGCGTCCCGCTAATGAAGAGTTCTTAAAACAGGTTCGTGATCTGTGCGATGAGCGGGATATCCTGCTGATTCTGGATGAGATCCAGTGCGGCATGGGACGTACCGGTTACATGTATGCATGGCAGCGTTTCGGCGTGAAGCCGGACATCATGACTTCTGCCAAGGCACTGGGCTGCGGTGTACCGGTAGGTGCATTTATGATGACGGAGAAAGTAGCACAGCATTCTCTGACAGCGGGAGATCACGGAACCACCTACGGCGGTAACCCCTTAGCCTGCGCAGCAGTGGAAAAAGTGCTTGATTTATTCGAAGAGGACCATATAATAGAACATGTGAGAGAGGTGGCTCCCTATCTGGAACAGCGTCTGAACGAACTGGCAGACAAGTATGACTGTATCAAAGAACGCCGTGGTGTGGGACTGATGCAGGGACTGGTATTTGACCATCCGGTAGGAGACATTATTAACAGAGCATTGGAGAAGGGATTAATTCTGATCAATGCCGGTGCGGACATTATCCGCTTCGTACCGCCTCTCGTGATTACCCGGGAAAATGTGGACGAAATGATTGCTATTTTGGACACCTGTATCGAATAAGAGGTTTAGGTGAATTTATGTTTTTGAAAAAAAGAATTATCGCTACAGCAGCTGTGATCGCCATGGCTGCTGCAGCTGTTTACGGAAGTACGCAGGAGATGAGTCAGACACAGGAGAGCGGAAGCGGACTGCAGCTGTTTCGAGGAAAGGAGACAATCTATTGCTGGTATTCCGATGAGGCATTGTCCGGTTATATCAATGCGGCAGCAGTATCCTTCGGAGAACAGAACAATGGAGTCCGTGTGATTCCCGTACTTACTTCTGACAGTGAATATCTGGAAGCTATCAATCAGGAGACCCTGCATTCCGATCAGATACCGGATATCTACCTGTTGAGCAGTGACTCTCTGGAAAAGGCTTATCTGGCAGGACTGGCATCGAAAGTGCCTGACACTGTGGGAATCTGCAATACAGACCATTTTTCCCAGGCGGCTCTGTCTGCGGTAACCTATGATCAGAAGCTGATCGGTTACCCGGTTTATTTTGATACCAGTGCGTTGGTATATAATGAAGATTATCTTCGAACCTGGGCAACCCAGCAGGCGGAGAAGGAACTGGCGGGAAGCAGTGAGAATGATGAACCCATAGGGGAAGGAGAAGAGATCATCGAGGAAGATTCTCTTCCGGAAGACCAGACCACGGAACAGGTGACAGCGGATGAGGCAGCGGTAAATGCGCTGGCAGAGCAGTATTTTGCGGAAGCACTTCCCTCCACAGTGGATGATCTGCTGAATATTGCAGATACCTTTGATGCACCGGAAGGTGTGGAAGGTGTCATGAAATGGGACGTGAACAATATTTTCTACAACTACTGGATCGTAGGCAACTACATGATCGTAGGCGGTGATCCCGGGGATGACAGAAATGATATTGATATCAATAATCCGGAGACCATTCAGTGTCTGGAAGTGTACAAGGCACTGAACCAGTTCTTCTTTATTGAATCCGATACGGTGACTTATGATTCTGTGATCCAGGACTTTATCGATGGCAAGACCATGTTCACCATCGGAACCACGGATGTGGTCAAACGGCTGGAAGAGGCAAAAGCGGACGGCAGCCTTGCATTTAATTACGGAATTGCCCGTATGCCGGATGTCAGCGCCGAACTGCAGAGCAGATCTTTGTCTGTTACGGGAGCGGCAGTCATCAACGGCTATTCGGAACACAAGGAACTGGCGGACTGCTTCGCAGCGTATCTGGCAGAAGGATATGCGGACGGCCTGTATGAACGCTCCGGCAAAATGCCGGCAAGTCTTCAGGCGGCAGAGAATGCAGACAACGGTGCGCTTATGATCTTTGCCGATGAGTATGCGGACAGTGTGTCATTGCCGAAGATGCTAGAGACGGGAAATTTCTGGATGCAGTTGGAAGTACTGTTTTCCAAGGTATGGAACGGTGACGACGTGACTACTCTGGTACAGCAGCTGGACGAGACCATAGCCGGACAGGTAGGTGGTACAGAGAACTAAAACCGTTACAATAAAATATGAATGAACGAACCGGTCACAGGATAGACTACTACTAAAAAGAAAAGGTGGTAGAATCCTATGATCGGTTTTTTGATTGCTTTAGTTTCCGGTGCGCTGATGAGCATCCAGGGAGTGTTCAACACCCAGGTGACGAAATCCACCGGCATCTGGACCGCCAGTGCATTTGTGCAGTTTACAGCATTGCTGGTATGTCTGGGGGCATGGCTGTGTACGGAGCGGACTTCATTCTTGAAGATAGCGCAGGTGGAGCCCAGATATATGCTTTTGGGAGGGGCCATCGGAGCCTTTATCACCTACACTGTGATCCGCAGTATGGATGCCCTGGGACCGGCCAAAGCGGTAATGCTTATTGTGGTCGCTCAGCTTGCTGTAGCATATATTATCGAACTGTTCGGATGGTTCGGTGTGGAGAAGCAGCCCTGGGAGTGGCGGAAAGCCATCGGCATGGCCGTGGCGATTGTGGGTATTGTGATTTTCAAGTGGAAATGATCCAGAGCTATCCGCGTAGCGGCAATTTTACGAAGGGGTTCTGAATCGTTACCACAAATGCGAAAACGGCTTGTAAATTCCGTGCGATTCCAGTACAATGAAAGTTAACAGCATAGAGAGGCAATCCCCTGAAATTTTGTGAAGAAATCAGGAAAATGGAAAGGGGACTATGATGTTTTCGATAAGGTTTTTTAAAACAAAATATGCAGGTTTGATCGGAATGTTTTTCAGTCTGGTGATGTTCATGACCGGCTGTCAGAGGAAGGATGAGGCCATTGTGCTGATTCCATCCGGAGAAGATGTGGCGGAATTTCCCTCACTGGAAGCGGTGGAACAGGCAGCGGAGCCTGCAGGCAGCAGCGTGACAGTGCAGGAACCGGCAAAGGCTGAACCGCAGATGATATATGTCTATGTCTGCGGCGCAGTGCGGGATCCCGGAGTCGTGGAAGTGCCGGAGGGCAGCAGAGCGGAGGAAGCCTTGCGACTGGTCGGAGGTATGACAGCGGAGGCGGATCCTTTTTATGTGAATCTGGCAGAAACGGTGACGGATGGTCAGAAGCTGTATTTTCCAACGTTGGAGGAAGCGGAGACTCTGGAAGCCGAGGTAAAAGCGACGGCGGAGGGACTTGTGAATATCAACACGGCATCTGCGGAGGAATTGTGTGCGCTGCCGGGGATCGGAGCTTCCCGGGCAGCAGATATTGTGCGCTACCGGGAGCAAAACGGAGCCTTTCAGACGAAGGAAGACATTATGAAGGTATCCGGGATCAAACAGAACGCGTATGACAAATTGTGTGATAAGATCACGGTACAATGAGGGCTTATGCCGGGACCGTGAAGAGAAAAGTAAGGGATAGAGAGGTTAAGGAAAGATGGCAGGCAAGAAAGTGCTGGTAGTGGATGATGAGAAGCTGATCGTGAAGGGAATCCGTTTCAGTCTGGAACAGGACAACATGGAAGTGGATTGTGCTTATGACGGTGAGGAAGCATTGCAGATGGCGCATAACAAGGAATATGACATCATATTACTGGACGTCATGCTGCCGAAGCTGACCGGCTTTGAGGTCTGCCAGCAGATCCGCGAATTTTCCAATGTACCGGTGATCATGTTGACCGCCAAGGGTGATGACATGGATAAGATCCTGGGACTGGATTACGGTGCAGATGATTACATTACCAAGCCGTTCAATATTCTGGAAGTGAAGGCAAGGATCAAAGCCATTATGCGCCGTGTCAGCAAGCGCGATAAAAATCAGGAAAATGAAAAAGTGATCGTAAAAGGCGAGATGAAGATTGACTGCGAAAGCAGACGCGTGATCATCGGAGAAAAGGAAATCAATCTGACAGCAAAAGAATTCGATCTTCTGGAACTGCTTGCCATGAATCCAGGTAAAGTCTACAGCAGAGAGAATCTTTTGAATATCGTATGGGGATATGAGTATCCGGGAGATGCAAGAACTGTGGATGTACATATCCGGAGACTGCGTGAGAAGATCGAGTCCAATCCCAGCGAGCCCAGATACGTGCATACCAAATGGGGTGTCGGGTACTACTTTAATAATAAGTGAGACTATGAGAACCGGCAAAGATAAGAGGAAATGATTCGCCATGCTTGCATGTAAGAATCAATTTCTCTTATCTTTGAAGGTGGCTCGAATAGAGCCACCGCCACGCAAATGAACAAAAGTAGCTGCGAAGCAGCGGAGAGCACGATTTATCGTGCGGTTTTGTGAATGGCGTGGAGAGGTTCGGAACTGAGGTTTTTATACTGTGAAAAAATGGAATAAAGAACGTTTTGCAACTATATGGGAAAAGCTGGAGAGCATGATCGCGCTTCGAAGTCTGCGGGCGAGGATCTTCCTGCTGACGCTGGTGATCGGCCTGGTGCCTTGTATTGCCATGCGCCACGGTATCGTGAGCAATTACGAGGATCTGGCGGTGGAACAGCGGACCACAGTGGTACAGAACCAGTTGATGATCCTGGCCAATCATCTGATCAGCAACAATTATTTAAGCAGCCATGGTGTCAGAGAGGACACCGGCAATTCCAGAGAAGTCATCAATGCGGAACTGGAGATGCTGTCCAATCTGTATGAAGGCCGCGTTATGATCATCAACAAGAATTTCAAGGTGGAAAAAGATACCTACGGCATCAGTGAAGGAAAGACCATCATTTCCGAGGAGGTCATCAAATGTTTTCAGGGGGAAAACATTTCCCATTATGACCCGGAGCACGGTTACATAGAAATGACCACTCCCATCATGGATACCACGGCAAACACTACGGACGAAAACGGAAAAAGGAATCCGGATGCCATCCGGGGCGTTATGCTGACCAGCATTTCCAATGACAGTATCGTAAATGCCAAGGAAGTGCTGAATCGTAAGGCGTACATTCTGGAAGTGATCATGATGGTGGCAATCCTGGCACTGGCTATCATACTGTCCAGAGCTTTGACGAGACCTTTCAACAGAGTCACACAGGCCATCAATGCGGTAAAGGAAGGCTTCAGTGATGAGACGATCTCTGTGCCAGATTATGTGGAGACCGTACATATCGTAGATGCGTTCAACCAGCTGTTGAAGCGGATGAAGGCATTGGACGATTCCCGACAGGAATTTGTGGCAAATGTGTCCCACGAGTTGAAAACACCCATGACATCCATCAAGGTATTGTCGGATTCCCTGCTAGCACAGGAAAATGTACCGGCGGAGCTGTATCGAGAATTCATGGAAGACATTGCTTCCGAGATTGACAGAGAGAACCAGATCATTACGGATCTGTTGGCACTGGTAAAAATGGATAAAAAGGTACAGGATCTGAATATTGTATCGTTGAACATCAATGATCTGACGGAACTGATCTTAAAGAGACTGCGGCCCATCGCCCGGAAGAAGGATGTGGAAGTGGTATTTGAAAGCGTCCGTCCTGTGGTGGCAGAGGTGGATGAAGTTAAGATGACCCTGATCATGACGAATCTGGTGGAGAATGCCATCAAATACAATAAGGATCATGGCTGGGTGAAGGTGATACTGGATGCGGATCATCAGTATTTTACCTTTGAAGTCAGTGATTCCGGAATCGGTATCCCGGAGGAGGCTCTGGCACATATCTGCGAGAGATTCTATCGTGTGGACAAGTCTCATTCCAGAGAGATCGGCGGAACGGGACTGGGACTGGCGATCACCAAGAGCGCCGTCCTGATGCACAAGGGATCCCTTACGGTGACGAGTACCGAGGGGCAGGGCTCCTGTTTCCTGGTGAAGATCCCGCTGACATATATCGCCTCTTAGACGGAGCTGTTGTAAGAAAGATTGTGTAGTTATGAAGAGAGTTAAAAAATATGTTTTGACCGGTATGCTTCTGATGTTGCTGGCAGTCCTGACCGGTTGTGGCACGAGAGAGCCGGAGACCGGCAAAAAGATATCGGTGTATTATGTAAATACCGCAGAGACGAAGGTTGAGGTTCATGACCAGTATCTGAACACCAAGACACCGGAGGAACAGTTGGAAGAGACCATGACATTTCTCTCCACAACCCCGGAAAAGCTGGAATATAAGGCGCCTTTTGACATGGGATTTCAGGTTCTGGATTATGATGTGGAAGACGGAAAACTTGTGATCAATGTGGATAAGGCATATTCCGAACTTTCGGTCACCACAGAAGTACTGGTGCGGGCGGCCGTTGTAAGGACACTGACGCAGCTGTCCAATGTGAAATATGTGACGATTACCGTGGAAGGCAGTCAGTTATATGACAATGCAGGGGAATTGGTAGGCTGGATGAATGCCGAGCAGTTCATCAATAATGACGGTAACGAGATCAACACCTATGAACTGGTGAAGGTAAAGCTGTATTTTGCCAATGCAGACGGTGATAAGCTGATCGCGGCCTACAGAGAAAAGCATTATTCCACCAATACTCCGTTGGAGCGATTCGTGGTGGAGGAACTGATCGCGGGACCCAGCGGACAGATTGAGGGTCTGTACCCGGTGATCAATCCGGAGACCAAGATCATCAATATCCTGACCAAAGATGGAATCTGCTATGTGAATCTGGATTCCAGCTTCCTGACCGTGGTGAACAATGTTTCCACGGAGGTAGCAGTTTACTCCATCGTGAATTCCCTGGTGGAACTGGATAATATCAATAAAGTACAGATCCTGGTCAACGGCGAAGTGCCATCTACCTTCAGCAATTCCACTTTTGAACGGAATCTGGATTATGTAACGACTTTGGAACAGTAAATTTTGAATTTATGCGGGACAGGACTGTTTTTGCGTTGGACTGTCGGAACAGTCCTGACTGTGGGCAGGCGGGATTGCCTGCGGAAGGGAGCTTAATGAGACGACCGCTTTTTATGGCGTGTCTGTGTCTCGTGATAGTGCTCGCCATAGGAAGAATACTGACGGGGGCGGACACCGGGGATGCCGGCGTACTGCCGCCTGACGGAAGTCCGGTGAGGATCACGGGACGGATAGACACAAGAACTTCTGAAACGATTATTCTGAAATCAATTTCTATTATTCAAAACGATCTAAAATATTCCTATTCTGGAAAATTACAATGTGAGTTGACAAACACACAGGAGGTACAGAGCCTGAGACTGGGCCAGCATATTGTTCTGGAAGGCGTTTTTTCGCACTTCGATGCTGCGACCAATCACGGGGAATTTGACGTGCGGGCCTATTCTGCGGGAAAGGGCATCGGTGGCAGAGTGCGGAAAGCACAGGTTCTGGCAGCGGAGGAGGACTATAGCTTTTTGAGAGAAAAGTTGTTTGCCTTTCGAAGGAGATTACACGACAGACTGGCAAAGGTATTCCCGGAGAAAGAGGCTTCCGTTATGCAGACATTACTGCTGGGGGAGAAGGAAGAAATGGATGCGGAGGTAAAGGCGCTGTACCAGAGGAATGGGATCGCCCATATCTTAAGCATTTCAGGGCTGCATATTACTTTGCTGGGGATGGGATGCTACCGGCTGCTTAAGAGACTGGGGGCTCCGGTCAGAGTGGCAGCAGCGGGAGGTGCCATGACACTGCTTCTGTACGGTATGATGGTGGGCATGAGTGTATCCGCCAGCCGTGCCATAGGAATGTATCTGCTGCAGATGTTGGGGATATTCGTGGGAAGGACTTACGATATGCTGACAGGTGTGGGGCTGTTGGCGGCATTGCTGGTGTTGCAGCAACCGGAGCGGCTTGGGGATGTGAGCTTTTTGATGTCTTTTGGGGCGGTGCTGGGGATCTGCTTGTTGACACCGGTGTTTGCCGGGGATGGTAGGGAAGATAATGTCGGTGTGGAAACGGCCAGTGGCGTGGTGGCAGGGCTTGAAGAGAAAAAGAGGGCCGACGGGAAGCGCGGACTTGGTGAGGCATTAGGCTTTGTAGAGAAAAAGAGGACTGATGGGAAGAGCGGATTTGGTGAGAGGTCTGACTTTGACACGGAACAGAGGAGACTGGGAAACGGGGGGAACGGTTTTAGAGTACCGGCATGGCTTCTGACCGTGACAGATATTCTGGGTGATTCCGCTTACGAGAGGAACAAGTACCGGGAAGGCTGGCGGAAGGTGGTGTATGAAAGGCTTTGGCGCATGGTGTCAGCACTTAAAAGCGGTTTTGCCGCCAGTGCCGGAGTTATTCTTTTTACGCTGCCCATACAGCTCTGGTTCTTTTATGAGATCCCTGTCTACTCGGTATTATTGAACCTGCTGGTGTTGCCCTTTATGAGCGTGGTGATGGCAGGGGGAATCCTGTCATTGATCCCAGGACTGGGAATTGCAGGGACGGTGGATTGTCTGATCCTGTGGTGGTATGAATGGATCTGCGAACGGTTCGGAGAACTGCCGGGAGCGGTATGGTGCGTGGGCTGCCCGGCAAAGTGGCAGATGGTCGTTTATTATAGTGGGCTATTTGTGTTGATCATTGGCAGGAATTATGCGGAAAAATGGAAGCGGCAAAGACTTTATGCAGCTTATGTGGCGGAAAATAATCATGGAGACGGACACCGCACTGAAAGAGAAAGGCAGCGTCGGGAAACACGCGGAGTGGATGATAGCGGTAGGGGTAGAAAAAGAGAGAGTAACAGAAAAAAGATGCAGCACTCTGACAGGTACTCTGAAATATGTACCACCAGATGGCGACATGTTTTAGCAAATTTTTGGTATACATGGCAGGGAGTGATGACATATAGGAACGGAGTTATGTGCCGAATTGTAGCCGCAATGATTTTAGTATTAATAGTTGGTTTACTGACCGGCAATTTTGATCGGGGAAGCCGTGTGACTTTTCTGGACGTGGGACAGGGAGACGGTATCGTGGTGGAGACCGGGCAGGGGGCATATCTTTTTGACTGCGGCAGTACCAGTCGGAGGAAAATCGGTGAATATGTGTTGAAGCCCTATCTCAAGAGCCGGGGAATCCAGTCTCTACGCGGTGTGTTTGTATCGCACCCAGATGAAGACCATATGAATGGCATATTGGAACTGCTGGAGAACGGTGGAGAATGGGGAATTACCGTGGAGCAGATGTTTCTGCCTGCGATTACGGAAGCGGAGCGCAGGGAGGCTTTTGAAAAATTGCTTGTTGCCGCGGAATATGCCGGAGTACCGGTAAGTTACATAAAATGTGGCGATGAGATCAGGGATAGTCGACTCCGGCTGCGGTGTCTGCACCCGGAGGAGAATACGACTCTTGCGGATGCCAATGCCTATTCGGAATGCTTCTACGTGGAGGTATTTGCGAAAGCAGTGAAGTGGGGCGCGGCAGAGGGGATGGAAGCAAGTGGAGAGGGCGGAAGAGCTGCTAGCGAAGTTTACGGTGAGAACGGCAGCTTTGCTGCCGGAGTTACTGGTGAGAGAACTGGTCATGGCGATACCGGTGAAAGGAAAAACTTCGGCGTGGGTGCCGGGAAGCTAAGCATTCTCCTGACAGGGGATGTGGAAGGCGAAGGGGAGCAGCAGCTGACACAGGAATTGCAGACGTTGAAGACGTTACAGGAAGCGAAGACGTTACGGGTAGCGCAGGAATCACAGGCTTTGCAGAATGCGCAGAAATTGCAGGAATCGCAGGAACCGCGAGAACAGCAGGAGTTGTGGGAATCACGGAGACAAGGTGGCTTCAAGGTAGACATCCTGAAGGTAGCGCATCACGGCTCAGGCTATTCCACCAGTTCTGAGTTCCTTGCCGCCGCCGGCCCCGCTGCCGCCATTATCTCCTGTGGTCGTAACAATTCCTATGGCCATCCCCATGCCGCGACGCTACAGCGCCTGGAAGATGCTAAGGTCCCCTGGTACCTCACCACTGACTATGGAGCCCTGACAGTAACCGTCGACAGTCACGGAAACCGGCTGCAAGGGTATCTGAGAAGAAAATAAGCCGTTGGGGTTCTAGGTAGTTGGGGCGTGAGAGGAAGAAAAGTAAGAATAAGCCCCGGAGAAGTCAAGAAGCCGGGGCATGAAGGGAAGAAAAATAAGAATAAGCCCCGGAGAAGTCAAGAAGCCAGTGTGCAGAAGGAGGAAAAGTGAAAACTACACGCGAAAATATAAAAAACAGAATAGAAGAAATTAATAAGGAATTAGAAAAGATAACAAAATTGGACAAAAAATTTCCGCAAGGAGAATTGCAATGCTTCAAAAATGAAAACCGCTACAAATGGAAAGTAAAAGAGGAAAATGGAATACGCTATCTTCCGAAAACCGAAAGAAATCAGGCAGAAATACTGGCATTGAAGAAATACTATGAGTATAGAAAAAAGGAATTGGAGAGTGAAGCAGCGGGATGGGAAGCCTACTTGAAGAAGACAGACAAGATGAAAATAAACTCCGAACATCTATTAAATCATCCGGAATATGGAAAATTGCTGGCTAAGAATTTCAGACCATTGGATAAGGAACTAGAGCGGTGGCAGGAGGAACCCTATGAAAAATGTACAAAGCATCCGGAAAATTTATTGGTACAAGGAACGCATGGGAAGATGTTGCGGTCTAAATCAGAAGCAATTATTGACAGAATGCTATATCAAAATAAAATACCGTTTCACTATGAAGAAAAACTGGTTTTGGATGGAATAATTTTATATCCAGATTTCGTGATACGACATCCCTTTACGGGACAATATTTCTATTGGGAGCACTTTGGGATGATGGATAATCCGGATTATTGCAATCATGCTTGTGACAAAATAAAGCTATATTGCCGACATGGTATCATTCCTTCGGTAAATCTGATTCTCACCTATGAAACAAAACAGTGTCCTCTGAATGCAGACAAAGTAGAAATGATCTTGCAGGAATATTTTGGTTGTAGCAAATGGGATGCCGTGGTAGGATAAAACATATCAGTAATAGTAAAATAAGGGGGATATGCAAAATGAAGCACCTGATCATTGTAAAATTTAAAGAGAATATATGGAACCGGGAGGATGCGGCGAGCAGGGAGATGCTTGCGGACATCAAGAAGATCTTCAATCGGACGAAGCAGATAGAAGGCGTTCATACGGTGAACATTTATGAAAATGTGACGCCGAGACCGAACCGTCATGACCTGATGATCGAAATGGAGATGGATCAGGAGGCGCTGCCTGTGTACGATGCTTCTGCGACCCATCAGGAATGGAAGGCAAGGTACGGGAAGTATATTCAGACTAAGACCATTTTTGATTACGAATAAAAGTATATAATTTTATGAAATGGTGAAAACCAGAATAAAAGGAAACCAGAATAAAAGAAAATCAGCATGAAAGAATACCAACATCTGATCGGCAGGATAATCATTGTGGCAGCTATTGTGATTGCGGAAGATTGACCGCACATGCGCTGGAGCAGCTGGATGGAAGTATTGGTGCAGGTTTTAATACGATTGCAAGTCAGATCCATTAACAGATGACAGAAGGGCTGGAGGCAGTTATGGAAGAATTTGATATCAGAGAAGCTGCGCCGAAAGATGCAGAGAAGATCATCGCATATTTAGCGCAGGTAGGTGGAGAGACAGATTATCTGTCCTTTGGAAAAGAAGGGCTTCCTATTTCGACAGAAGAGGAAGAGAAATTCATACAGAATATAAATAAGGAGGAACATTCTGTTCTCTATGTAGTATGGAAAAATGGAGAGATCATCGGAGATGCCAGCTTGAGCGGGTTTCCCAGAAGAATGAGCCACCGCGCCGAATTCGGAATCTCTGTGGTCAAGTCGGAATGGGGGCAGGGAATTGGCAGGGCGCTGTTACAAAAATGCATTATGTATGCAAAAGAACATACGATAGAACTGATCAATCTGGAAGTTCGAAGCGATAATATACGAGCTATTCATGTCTATGAGAAATATGGCTTCCGGAAAATCGGGACCTCGCCGGCGTATTTTAAGATCGACGGGGAATACTACGATTTTGATCTGATGGTATTAGACCTTAGAAGGGAAAGACAGTAGCTATCGATATCGCTGCGGTCATCATCGCACAGACCATCGAAGGAGCAGGCGGCAATATCGGAGCAGAACTTCGTACAATGGCAGTACAGATGAATTAACACAGAAATATAGAGGACTACAAAGAGACCCAAAGAGCCCCAAAGAAACCCAAAGCAACCCAAGGTGACCAAAAGAAACCCAGAGGACTACAAAGAAACACAAAGGAGCCATAACACCATGGAATTTTTTGACATCGTAGATGAAAAAGGCATTCCCACAGGGAAGATCATAGAACGCACGGAAGCGCATGAAAAGGGTATCCGTCACAGAACTGCCCATATCTGGATCATAAGAGAACAGGATGGGAAGGCACAGTTGTTATTGCAGAAACGCTCTGCAGAAAAAGACAGCTTTCCGGGGAGGTTCGATACTTCTTCCGCCGGACATATTCAGGCGGGGGACGAGCCGGAGGAATCTGCAATACGGGAACTTTACGAAGAACTGGGAATCCAGGCATCTAAAGAGGAGCTGCAATTCGCCGGATGCTTTGATATTCAATACGAAAAGGAATTTCATGGAAAAATGTTTCGGGACAACGAGGTTGCATTCGTCTATATGTACACTAAGCCGGTAGATGTTGCGAAGCTTATCCTGCAAAAAGAGGAAGTGGAGAGTGTGGAGTGGTTCGATATGGAGGAACTGGATGCCGCATTGCAGCCGCCTAGAGATCAGCGATTCTGCGTTCCCATGGAGGGATTCCAAATCGCGAAACAATGGCTGGAGAGCAGAAAATAAAGGCTGATCACTTCGCATAGATAGTAGAGCCAGAGAAGGAGATCGCTGAGACGCTGATGGAGGCAGAAGAATTCCGACAGGCAGAGAGAAGATAGGTATGCGCAGGTGTACCTGGCAACAGATAAGTAAAGCATATAAGTGGACAATAAAAAAGAACTGTCTTCCTGGGAAGCCAGTTCTTTTTATTGTCAATATAGCTTAATATCTGATGAAATTACTTCACAGTTACGGAAGTGATGTGAGGGTTCACACCTTCGTACCAGTACAGGAAGCCTTCCATATCAACAGTGTCACCGATCTTTAAGTTCTTTACAGCATTGTAAACATCGGTGGTGTTGTCGCACAGATAAGACTCAACGGTGAAGGTATAGGTCTGACCATTCAGAGAAACGTTGAAGTACAGGTCGTTACCGTCTTCGCCGGAACCATCGTAGTTGTACAGGAAAGCAACATCATTGCCGTCAGCATCCTGACCAGCAGCTTCTACGGTCATGCCCTTGAAAGCTACGAACTGGTTCTGGTAGTTGATCAGATCATCGGTACCTAACAGATCGGTCACATCGGTAACGGGAGCAATGTAGCTGCCCTCTTCGATCTCGAAGGTAGCACCTTCAGCGATCTCTACTTCACCGGACCACTCGGTCTTATAACCGGTTACTTTGATCTTGGTACCGGGTACCAGCTTTGCATAATCCTCTTCGGAACATGCGGCATTATAAATGAAGTAAGCACCGTCCTGATCCTGGGTGTACAGGGTAGCCTTGTCTTCCCACCAGGACTGTTTAGCCTGAACATAAGCCTCGATCACAACTTCGGAATCGAGATCAGCAGCCATGTACTCTTCATAGGTCATAACACCCTCGGACTTCTCATCAGCAACAGCTTCAGCAGCCTCGGTAGAAGCTTCTGTAGCAGCTTCGGTAGTAGCAACTTCGGTAGCAGCCTCAGTGGTGGCAGCAGCGGTAGATTCAGTAGCAACGTCTGCATTGCTGTTTCCACATGCAGCGAGAGACAGAACCAAAGCCATAGCCATGGTTAATGCAAGTGTCTTCTTTTTCATAATAATCCTCCATTCCTGCGCTTTGTGGCGCATATGGGTCTGTGCAGATACACAGACATCTCCTCAATTTATCCGGTGCGCTCAGACACCGAACAGTTCCATTATACCCGAAACACAAGATAAATCAAGGCTTTTTGCAAAAAGAGCCCCATCCGCAGGAGAAATACCATCAGAAGCTATCTTACGAATGGGGCTGAAAAATTACCTTTTTCTGTTTTTTAAATATTCTCGCCCTACATACACGAGAATCAGAATCCAGGTGACTGCAAGTGTGCTTAACAGGATCACGGAAGTCCGGGGCATGGCACCAAGTTCCTTTTTGCCGAAGGAGGCGTCACTTCCCTGGCCGAGACGGTACAGGCTCTCCACATCACTGTAAAGCTTTTGCATGTAGGCATCATCCACAGTCTCTTTTCTGCGGGTGGACTTCACTACGTTTTCAATCAACTGTCCGGAAGCATCACGTAAGGATGCGGAACCGTTAAATACCGGTGTGACAAAAGTATTGTCCACATGATCCAAAAGTAGTTTGGAAGCTTCAATCTTCACTGCATAATGTGTACCGTTATCCGCACCGCATTCGGACAGATACTCTTGATACTCTGCGGAGTTCTGTGCCTTAGAGGTTACAGGTACATAACCTTCTGTCTCGGAATAAGCGATCTGCACATCGTTGGTGAGCAGATACTGGGCAAACAGCCAGGATGCCAGTACTTCCTGAGAGTCCGATTTATTGAAAA
>OHRA01000439.1_pt1 | contig 17593 bp, 13 predicted proteins | sample 1578241 | NCBI WGS metagenome assembly OHRA01 (sample SAMEA3879597, study PRJEB24766) | human gut metagenome | biome: human-associated habitat; feature: feces | place: USA | collected 1985/1987 | reverse complement strand
GAACAGAAACATAATATTTCGTTTATACCGTTTTTCTTTTCATAAACCTATAAAATCACAACTTGTGAGAGGACGCTTATATCTGCCCTTCACGCCCTAGGAAAGCACCACAAAATCTGCTGCTCCACGGTAAGTTAAACTCCGATTATTTAAACAGATTTTTGAAGAACTCCCCAATCGCACTAAAGATATTTCCAAAGAAGTTACCAATAGATGCAATGATTCCGGAAGAGCTTCCTCCATTTTTAAAGGAATTGTAGAGAGAGGCTGCGTAATCCACCAGTCCACTTAAATCAATTCCAAGAGAAGTAATTTTCAAAAGAAGATCAACGATTTTCTGTCTCTCATCATCAGATAAAGTGACGCCATATTTATCACAGGCTTCATCAATTGCTTCGTTGATACTCTTCTCGTCAGTCAGTCCTTTTTCTGCGATCAGGGACTTGATGTAAGCAATAAACTCCTCCACTTCCTGATCGGTCAGACCCTGAATGGAAGCTTCCAGTTCTCCGGTGACAACAAGTTCATTTAACGCTGCATCTACAACGTTATCCTGTACTGCTTCCCCGGTCATTGCCTCATATGCCTCAAAGATTCCAACCAGTGCAGCGGTTCCGGAGATTGGCTTTGGGCCTGCAACGATGATATCTGCATCTGTAATTCCAGCAGTTGTCAGCGCATTTTTGTACATACCAACGGTACAGTATGTGATATTGTTCGTAGAAATGTTTAATCCATTTCCTTTTTTACGCTTTACGATCACGACAGAAGACCAGGACTTGCTTCCGATTTTGGAAGAATCCACATAGGAATCGAGGTACTGGTGCTCCTGTGCATTTGTAACGTAAGTGACGTTATAATTTGCAAGATTGGCAGGATCGATTCCCATAAGGGATAATACGATATTTTTCTGGTCATCAGACAGATCTGCGCCGAGTGCCAGATAAGGTTTATCATCTTTCTTAATCTCAACATTATCGTTATTCTCATCCACAATGACATCTCCAGTCACATTTTCTGTGGATTTTTTATCATCCTCTACCGTTACCCCGCCTGTGACATTATCGGTTGTGCCACTGGTGGAAGTATTTGTGCTGTCGGAATTTGTTGTTGTACTGCTCTGTGCATCTGAAGCAGAATTATTTGTTGTGCTGTTCTTCGTATCTGAAGCAGAGCTGTTTTGTGTAGTTGTAGTTCCGGTTGAACCAGCATTGGTATCTGTACCTGTTGTGCTGCTGTCATTCTGCGTTGCCGCCTGATTCTCCGACTGTGTTGTCTGGGAATCACCGGATGTGGCATTGCCTGCCTCCTGCCCTGCGGTGTTCTGCGCAGAAGCATCTGCTGCAAATGATGTTACATGTGTTGGTATCATCATCACTGCTGCTAAAATAATTGCTGCAATTCTCTTTGTCATTCTCTTTCTCTTCACTTTTTTTCCCTCTCTTTTTATTTACGTATCGATCCGCACTCTCATCCATGCAAGAAGATCTGCATACACTTTATCGCGGTCTGTCTCATTTAAAATTTCATGTCTGTCATTTTCGTAAAGCTTATATGTAATATCCAGAGAACCTGCCTCTTTGAAGAGATCATACACTTTTTTCACGCCGACACCATTATCTCCCACCGGATCATCCTGACCAGATACAATAAAAATTGGAAGCTTGTTTGGTACTTTCTTCACATTTTCCAACTGATTATCGTAGAGAACTGCTTCCATCAGCCCCAGATAGCCGTTTAATGTAAATTTGAACGTACACCGCGGTTCGCTATAATAAAATTTTACAATATCCTCATCTTTTGTAAGCCAGCTGTTTGAAAGTGTTTTTCCAGAAAGATCATATTTCTTATATGGTCCGCCAAACGACAGCGATTCTACCAGTTTGCTTCTGTGATGCCAGCCAAAAATTTTTGCAAGGAATTTGCACACGTTGATTCCAAGTTTGGTCGTATTGTCCGGCACACAACCGGTTCCCATAATGATTGCCCCTCTCAAATCATCATTGTGAATGGTGAGGTATTTCCGAAGCATATAAGATCCCATACTGTGTCCCATCATAAAATAAGGAACACCCGGATTTTCTTTCTGGATCATCGTGCGCAGTGCATGCATGTCTGCGATCACCGTGTCACTCGGATTTTCTGCAAAATATCCCCAGTCATCTTTGGATGCAACGGAATCCCCATGTCCTAAATGGTCATGTCCCACCACCATAAAGCCATTCTCTGTCAGGAATTCAGCAAATGGTCTGTAGCGCTCTACAAACTCTATCATGCCATGTGTGATCTGTAAAATTGCCTCATACTTTCCATCTTCCGGAATCCATTTGACTGCATGGATGGTTGTTTTGCCATCCGCTGATAAAAATGTAAACTTCTCCTCTTTTGTCATACTTTTCCCCTCTCTTTTCCATGATTATAAATTAGATATATTTTAAAACCTGTGGCTTCTTTATTCTGTCTGGACGAAACGATGGACTTCCTCCACATTGCGTTCTAATTCATCCGCACATTCTTTGTGCTCTTTCCACTCCTGGCGCAGTGTTTCCGCTTTGGATAACACTCTGCTCTGCACTTCGAAAAATTCATTTTCACCCTGACAGAGACTTTCTAATATTTCTTCAATATTTGTTTCTTCTTCCACATTTTCATGATCCGTTTCCACTGCCTCTGTGTCCCTGTCTTCCAGAAGTTTCACCAGAGAACCGTTATTTTCTTTTAAGAGATCATTTAACGCATGAATCTGTTTTTCCGCCTCTGTGGCAGTTTCCTCAAAACCACTGATCCTCGCAAGCACATCCGCAACCGCCGAAGTATACTGCTCTGCGTTCACACGCACTTCCTCTGCCGCTGTCACAAATTTTCTTCCGTCTTCTCCCATGCGTCCTGCCTCGATTGCTGCGCCGAGTGCCAGAACTCCCATATTCTGTGAAATATCTGCCAGTTTCTGTAACGCCTCTTCAACAGACTCTCTCTCCTGGCAATATGCCTCATAGAACGATTCTATCTCCTTCATGGGTGTGGTGACGTACTTGTTCTTCTCTACAACTTTTGCAATTTTCTCGTGCTCACCCTCCATTTGCTGGCAGAGTGCTTCTTTTTCCTGCTGCAATCTGATATTCTGTTCATTCTTTTTTGCAAGCTGCTGTTTCAACAGTACGGTCTGTCCTGAATTCGCCTCTGAACACTCCTTTAACAGTTCCAATTCCTCTGAAACCGCCGTGATTGTCTCATCCAGTTCCGTTTTTGAGATCGTCATCTGTACCAATGTCTCTTCTGCGCTGTCTTTTGCTTTTGCAATATTAGAAATCTGCTCCTGCAGACGGTTCTGTTTTTCCTGTAATGCCAGAAGTTCCTCTTCCAGTTCTTTTGCTTTTTTTCCACCAAACATATGCCATCCTCCAGCTTTTACTGATAATTTCGAATGATAACCTGTACGCTTTCCACTCCATTATACTCGTTAATCTCCGGATAGTACACAATCATTATCCTCAATTTGTTTATCTGACCGCGAAAAGCTTTTTCCACTTCCGCACTTCCATACTTTTCTGCATAATATGCTTTGAACGCCTCAATATCACCAAAATAGACTGCCGATACCGCCTCTCCCGCGGCTGTCAGGAGATTCAGCCGCAACACATTCTGATTTTTTCCGACCACAAAAGCCTTTGTGATACTCAGGTTTTTGTCGGCAAACTGTGGCTTGATATTGGCTTTTCCAAAAGGCTCTAACACTGCAAATTCCCGGATAAGACCGGCATCCGCATACGCTGCTGGCATCGGAATATCAATTTTGATCTTCGGAATCAGGTCATCCTCCGTGAGATTTGCACAGGCATTGATTTTTTCACGGAACTTATCCACGTTTTCTTCCGGAAGAGATAATCCTGCCGCCATCGGATGTCCGCCGAATTTTTCCAGAAGTTCCCTGCACTTACATAGTTCCTCATACATGGAGTACTCCTCAATGGAACGCCCGGAGCCCTTCACGCCCTCCTCCGCCTTCGTCAGCACAAATACCGGCTTATGATAAGCCTCCCGGATACGCCCTGCAATGATTCCTGCAAGACTTTCGTGCACCTGTGGCAGATAAATGACAAGCACTTTATCCGACATGTAATGTTCCTCCACCACACGTTTTGCCTCCTCGACGCCATCTGCTGTCATATCTTTGCGCTGCTGGTTTAACTCCACAAGCTCCCTTGCCGTTTTTGCTGCCTCTTCCTCTCCCTGTAAAAAAAGAGACAGAGACAGTTTTGCCGTATCAAGTCTGCCACTCGCATTGATACACGGTCCCAACACAAAACCAAAATGATATGCATTGATCTGCTCCGGTTCTAAATGATTCTGAAAGATCAGGGCGCGCATCCCCGGATTTTTTGTGCGGTGAATGCGGTTTAATCCCTCTTTCACCAAAATGCGGTTTTCGTCTGTCAGATCCATGACATCGCCAACGGTTGCAAATGCGACATTTTCCAGAAATTCATAGGTTTCTTCCAGGGCAAAACCCATTTTTTCATACAATACCTGCAGCACTTTCCATGCGACTGCTGCTCCACATAACTCTTTAAAAGGATACGCACATTCCTGCTGCTTTGGATTCACGATTGCATCTGCGTTGCTGCGAAGGAACTGCTTTTCCCCGTTCTCCTCTGTATAGGGAATCTCGTGGTGATCGGTCACTAACACGGTCATCCCAAGTTCTTTGGCATGCGCAATCTCTGAGATTGCAGCAATTCCGTTATCGCACGTAAGAATGGTATCCATTCCGTCTCTTTTTGCCTGATCGATCAGATTCTCATTGATTCCATAGCCATCCTTCATACGGTCCGGAATCTGCGTGGAAACATTTCCACCACAGTGTTTAATTCCCCGGTATAAAATATAGGTTGACATAACTCCATCTATATCATAGTCGCCGATAATACGGATCGGCTTTTGCTCTTCTATTTTAACTTTTAAAATATCTGTCAAACGATCTGCATCTTTCAATAAATGTGGATCGTATAAATCCTTTAAACTTCCATAGAGATATCTTTCAAATGCCGCCTCCCCGATCACCTCACGGTTTCGGATAAGACGCGCTGTGACAGGGCTGATCCCGAACTCTTTTCCAAGCTTTTCAAAATCAGCCCCTTTGTTGATTACAAACCATTTTTCCATGTAACACCTGCTGCCTGTTTTTTCTTATGAATTTATCTTTTAATAATGCACTTCCATCAGCATCAGTCCACATGCCGGTGCTGTATAGCCTGCGTTCTCCCGGTTTTTGCTCTCTAAGATCTGCGGCAGCTCCTCCGGCGCTCTCCTGCCATCCCCGACCTCGATCAGCGTACCCGTCAGGATCCGCACCATATTTTGCAAAAATCCATTGCCCCGGTAATCAATCCAGAGATCATTCCCTTTCTTCGTAAAATTGATCTCATAAATTGTGCGGACTGCCGTTTTTTTCATTTTCTTATTTCCGCAAAATGAAGTAAAATCATGTGTTCCGATCAGATAGGAAGCGGCTTCTTTCATGCTCTCCACATCGAGTATTTTCTCATACTGGTACTCATATTTCCGCTCGAAAACATCCGAGATCTCTCCCATATGGATGTGATAGCGGTAGGTCTTTTTCTTTGCGGCGTAACGGCTGTGAAAACGCTCGTCCACCTGCTCAATCGCAATGACTGCAATGTCATCCGGCAGATAATGATTCAGATAGGACAGGATCTTTCCCTCCGTAAAATGCTCCTCAATATGAAAATTTGCCACCTGGCCTTTGGCATGCACGCCCGCATCCGTTCTCCCCGAACCAATAACTTCCACCGCATGTCCTGCCATCTGTCCCAGCACTGCTTCTATTTTTCCCTGAATGGTCAGACCGGTGCTGTTCTGCCCCTGCCAGCCCTTGTATCTTGTTCCGTCATACTGGATTGTGATTTTATAGTTGTTCATACTTTTTATCCCTGCTTTACTGCAATTTAAACTGTCTTTTAGTTTAACACACTTTCCACTCAAATCCTAGTCTGCGATCTGTCCTGAAACGTTTTTGTGCCGGGGAACTGAAAAATACCAATCCCCCGGCACATTTACTCTGCATTTTATACCAGTTCTGCAATCCTTGTCACCGCAACGTAGATCTCCGATATTTTATACCAGGTACGATAATCTACCACTCCCGTCACAGGCAAGCCAAAAATAGACTGGAATTTTTCTACTGCTGCCCTCGTTGCCTCTCCGTAAATCCCATCCGGTGTGATCGTCGGGATTGCCGGATAAGCCTGCGAGATTCTCGCTAACTGTTCCTGGATCTGCCGGACCTTATCTCCGGCAGCTCCCACTTCCAGATTATACCGCGGCCAGGATGCAGGGATACCGGAAATCTCCTCCGCTGTATTGATAAACATATTATCACCATAATAATAACGGAGAATTTCTATCGTTTCGTAGTTCTGATCCCCAAGATATTTGCTTCCCCACTGGCTCAGCCAGTTGCTGCACGTCACGCGCTGTCCGTCACAATACTGCGTCAGGATTGGCTGTCTCACATTTGGTCTGGAAAGATAATTCTGGAACATTTCCTCTACCACATCCGAGATACTCTGGAAAATATTTCTTCCATATACAAATTTCTGGTCATAAGCAGTGGATGTTGTGATGGTGAAGTTATAGCCTTTGTTCCGGTACCATTCCGTGTAAACCCTGTTTAACGTAAAGGACATGATCGCAAGGATATTGGCACGCAGCGTGCTGTCCGGCCACGTGCTGTATATCTCGCTGGATGCCACATTTTTGATGTAATCCCGGTAACGGACATAATAATTTGCCGCATTGGGATCCGATGGCGGTCCGTCATGAACAACGACAAATTCCGGGATCACCACTTTACTCAGCACGATCTCCCCTGAGTCGGAGACAGGCTTGATCTCGGACTCTGCTATTTTTGCCGGGAAATTGCCAAACAACGTATTGACCGGAATCACAATGGAATCTATTTGATTTTCTTCCTCATTTTCTTCCGCCATTCGCACCTGTTGCAGTGCGAGCTGCTCTGAAAAAACCTGAACGCCCGAAATACTGACGGGACGATATCCCGGTGCGGTAACTTTGACTGTATATTGGGCAAATGGTTGATTTTCGGAGGGTTCCATCGAGTATTCAAGCGGAGGCGCATCAAGCGTAAGTTTTTCCGACATTCCCGAATCATCCGCGCTTACCTCCTCCACCGTGGAATCCGGATCTCCAGAATAGGAAATGGTGATTCTTGCTCCCTCAATCGGTCTTCTGGTCCGGTTTGTAAGTACTTCTACTTTGAGGCTTCCTTTATCTACAGCCTCTGTCTGGGCATATTTGATATCTGGCATGAACAACCTCTTCATACATTTCCTTATATTATATGCTCAGACATGCAATCCTGTTCTGCTTCCTGTGCAAAACATTCGATTTCCCAACTTCTCAATTTTTATTTCCGTTCTTTATCCAAATCCCCCAAAACTTAATTCTTACTCTACCGTAACTACCTTCGCCAGATTTCTTGGCTTATCAACATCAAATCCCTTATCGGATGACACGTAATATGCTAAAAGCTGTAATGCAACCGATGCAGGTAAAACCATAAATTCATCCTGCATATCCGGAAGCTTGATCACCTGATATTCGGTATCAAGATCACCGGAAAGTGCCTCTTTGATAAATAATACAATATCTGCACCTCTGGATTTTACTTCCTTAATATTGGAAAGCTCTTTTGACATGAGTTTTTCCTGTGTTACCGTTGCAACAACCGGTGTGTTAGTCGTGATCAGTGCAATTGGTCCGTGTTTTAATTCGCCGGAGGCATAAGCCTCAGAGTGGATATACGAAACCTCTTTCAGTTTCAGTGATCCTTCCAGCAGGATAGAGTAATCCAGTCCGCGTCCGATCATAAACAGATCCTTTGCTTCCAGAATTTTCTTTGCGATCACATGGATGTCACGTCTTTTCTCCAATACTTTCTGCATCACTTCTGGAACACGCTCTAATTCTGCGATAAAGCTCTTTGTCTGCTCCTCTGTGTAGACACCTCGCAATAACGCCATTTTTGCAACCACAAGATAAAATACGGAAAGCTGTGTTGTGTAAGCTTTTGTACTTGCCACTGCAATTTCAGGTCCTGCTGCGGTGTATAACACATAATCACTTTCTCTTGCAATGGAAGAACCTTTTACGTTGATAACAGATAAACATTTTGCGCCCTGTCTCTTCGCATATTTTAATGCTTCCAAGGTATCAATTGTCTCACCGGACTGTGATACTGCAATCACCAATGTTTTCTCATCAATGACCGGATCGGAATACATAAACTCTGATGCAAGTTCTACGTCCATCTGCACATGAACGATAGATTTTACCATAGCCTGTGCCACAAGTCCCGCATGCATGGCTGTTCCGCATGCTACCACACAAATTCTGTCACAGTCTGTAAAAAGAGAATCCGGCACACCATCCGAGGTAAAATCAGGCAGACCGTTCACGATACGGTCTGTGATCGTATTCCTGATTGCTTCCGGCTGCTCCATAATCTCTTTTTCCATATAAAATGGATAACCATTCTTTCCCGCGCTGTTCAACTCCCAGTCAACGGACAAAAATTCCGGTTCTACCACATTGTCATTTAAATCCGTAAGTACCACATGATCTTTGTGCAACTCTAAAATGTGATATTCCGGTACAACAAAGTATTCATTTGTAAAACGGCAGAGTGCAGTCAGATCAGATGCAAGCATTGCTCCCTCTTTGCATATGGTTGCAACGATCGGGCTGACATTCCGGATCGAGTAGATCACATCCGGCTGATCTTCAAACAGGATCACAAGCGCAAAGGTACCCTTTAATTTGCTCACTGTTTTTTTGATCGCTTCCTTTGGATCTCCCTTGTAATAATGATTTAATAATGCAGCCGCAACTTCACTATCTGTTTCAGAATGAAGGATTTCCTGCAAATCGTAATCGGCGATCAGCTCACGATAGTTTTCGATGATCCCGTTATGAACCAGAGTCACTTTTCCCTGCTGATGCGGATGTGCATTCTGATCCGTAACTCCACCGTGAGTTGCCCATCTTGTATGTCCGATACCGCAGGTAGACAAAATCTTCTTCGAATCACAAATTGCTCTTAAATCACTTACTCTTCCGGCACATTTATAAACATTTGTCACATGGGAAGTTTCGTCTTTCACTGCAATACCCGCACTGTCATATCCACGATACTCTAATAATTCCAACGCATCTAATAAAACATCTTTTACGTTTTCACTGCCTGTATAACCTATAATTCCACACATATTAAATTTCCTCTTCTTTTCTATTTAAAATTTAAATCATATTCGAATTCAATTGTCCCATTATACCGTATTTGTTTTGCAGTCACCTGCATATTTGCCGGCATATCTCGCACTGGGAGGTACGAAAGGGCGTCCGCCGAATTTTCGATAACCCTTTTCCTCGTTAACCTGTGTATGGTCGTCCTCACAGGTACATGGCGCTAGAAGAGAAACCTAAATGTCTGCAATCAGTCACAGACAGGATTGCATATCTGAAAATATAAACCTTATTCGATTATCAATGTGCTATATATATTGTAAATGCCTTCATAAATGCTGCTACATCTATGAAGGCATCTATAACATGATTACTATACTATGATATGTGAAAAATGTCCAGAAGTTATTTTACTTCTACTGTCCAGCCATATTTATCCGGGATTCTTCCCCACTGGATGCCGGTTAAGGTATCATATAATTTCTGTGTCAGTTCACCGATCTCAAAGTTGTTGACTGTCACAACATCATCTTTGTAACGAAGTTCTCCAACTGGTGAGATAACGGCTGCTGTACCTGTACCAAATACCTCTTCCAATGTACCGTCATGTCCGGCTTTCATCAGATCATCTACGGAAAGTCTTGTCTCATTTACTTTGTAACCCCAGTCACGAAGCAGATGGATCATGGAATCTCTTGTAACACCCGGAAGAACTGTTCCTTCGATTGGTGCTGTGTAGATTTCACCGGCAATTTTGAACATGATGTTCATGGTTCCAACTTCCTCTACATATTTACGATGCTCACCATCTAACCAGAGAACCTGTGCATAACCAAGTTTTTCTGCTTTCACCTGTCCTAAAATAGAACCTGCGTAGTTACCACCACATTTTGTAAAGCCTGTACCACCTTTTACAGCACGGACAAGTTCATCCTCAACCAGAATCTTAACCGGATTAAGACCTGCTGCATAGTAAGCACCTACCGGGCAGCAGATAATCATAAACTTGTATGCGTTTGCCATATGTACGCCGAGTGCTGCTTCTGTTGCAAACATAAATGGTCTGATATAAAGGGAAGTGTTTGGTTCAGATGGAACCCAGTCAGCTTCTACTTTTACAAGTGCTTCCACTGCTTCGACAAACATATCAACTGGGAATTCCGGCATGCAAAGTCTTGCGTTGGAATTGATCATTCTCTTTGCGTTCATCTCTGGACGGAACAGCTGGATTTTTCCTTCTGCTGTACGGTATGCTTTCATACCTTCAAATGTTTCCTGTGCATAGTGAAGTGTCACACATGCCGGATCCATTGTGATAGGTCCTTCCGGAACGATTCTTGCATCTTTCCATCCGTCTTCTTTTGTCCAATCCATGACAAACATGTAATCTGTCATATACTTACCAAAACCAAGATTCTTCTGGTCTGGTTTCTCCTTTAATACCGGTCTTTTTTCAAATCTGATATCCATAATATCCTCCTTGTTTGCGAAGCAAATGCGACTGTCCTTACAGGAGCAGAGGATTTGGCCTCCTTTTCCCATTACACTTTTGGGAAATTAACTTTGACAACCATTATGATACTTTCTTTTTTTCATGTCAAGATTATTCCGAAGCCTTATGTTATGTATAACTATTAGTTATTATCTGTTTTATTTTCTATAACCTGATTTTATTTTCTTTTTCAAGTGACTTTTCCACTCTCCTGTAATATAATAAAACTACCTAAAAAATTTTGAGAGGTGATCCCTATGCATACATTTCAGCCAATTCCAGTTGACATGCTGGACATGAATCCATTTACGAAAATCGGCAAAGAATGGGCGCTGCTCACAGCCGGAAATAAACAGGAATCCAATACAATGACCATTAGCTGGGGCGGTGTTGGTGTTTTATGGGGCAAAAATGTTGTCTATGTTTTTGTCCGTGATTCCAGATATACCAAGGAACTGATCGATGCGGGAGACTTTTTCTCCCTTACATTTGTAAGCGACCAGTACCGTGATGCCTTGAATTACTGTGGCTCCCATTCCGGTCGGAACGAGGATAAGATTGCAAATGCAGGGCTTTCCGTGGACTACCGCCATGGAATCCCATACATTGACGAGGGAAATCTCGTCTTGGTATGTGAAAAAATGTCTGCTACCAGAATCACGGATGATTCCTTCCTTGATTCCGAGATTGCTGACAAATGGTACAAAGACGGTGACATGCACACCATGTACGTTGGTCAGATCATTGATGTGCTCGCAAGATGATCATTTCTGCTAAGCTCTTATTTTTTTTGCAAAACGCTGCATTCCTAAACCACAAAAGCCTCCCGGCAAAAATGATCCGGATTGCCTTTCATCGCAATTCCCGCATTTTTATCGGGAGGCTTTTTTACTCATGAAGCAGATAACCACTTCTTATTCAACAAAAAAATTTATTTTATTTCAATGGATATTTCTCTGTCAAAGATTTCACGATCGCCTTTGCCTTGTCAGCTGCCGGCTCACCCTCTTTGATCATCACTGCGATCGCCTCTGCGATCTGATCCATATCATCCGTGTTTAATCCGCGGGAAGTTACCGCCGGAGTTCCAAGACGTACACCACTTGTCACAAATGGAGATTTCGGATCGTTTGGAATGGTATTCTTGTTGCAGGTAATGTTTACAGAGTCCAGAAGTTTCTCAACTGCTTTTCCGGTAAGATCATAATTGGTCAGATCTACAAGCATGAGGTGATTGTCTGTTCCACCGGATACGATCTTAATTCCACGATCCATCAGTCCCTTGCAGAGTGCCTGTGCGTTGTCAATAATATTCTGCTGGTAAACCTTAAATTCCGGCTGCAATGCCTCTTTGAAGCAGACTGCCTTGGCTGCGATCACATGCATCAGTGGTCCGCCCTGAATACCTGGGAAGATTGCTTTGTTAAAGTTATACTTGTCCGCAACTTCCTGACTGCTCAAAATCATTCCGCCTCTCGGTCCGCGCAATGTCTTGTGTGTCGTGGTCGTCACAACGTGTGCATATGGAATTGGGCTTGGATGAAGTCCTGCTGCCACAAGTCCTGCAATATGCGCCATATCGACCATGAGCACTGCACCACATGCGTCTGCAATCTCACGGAATCTCTTGAAATCAATGGTTCTCGCATAAGCGGATGCCCCTGCTATGATCATTTTTGGTTTACATTCCATTGCAAGCTCTTCCACTTTATCATAATCAATGAATCCCTCGTCATTGACACCATATGGTACTACATGAAAATAACTTCCGGAAAAATTGACCGGAGAACCATGTGTCAGATGTCCACCATGGTCTAAGTTCATTCCCATGATCGTATCACCCGGTTTTAAAATTGCAAACTGTACCGCCATATTTGCCTGCGCACCGGAATGTGGCTGCACATTGACATACTCACACCCAAATAATTCTTTTGCGCGCTCTCTTGCCAGTTCTTCCACAACGTCCACGCACTCGCAGCCACCGTAATATCTCTTTCCCGGATAACCTTCCGCATATTTATTCGTCAGGACACTTCCCATTGCAGACATAACCGCCGGGCTTACCCAGTTTTCGGATGCGATCAGCTCAATATGACTGTTCTGTCTGTCAAGTTCATCGGTAATTGCCTGTGCAACTTCCATATCCACTGCCTGAATATCTTCTAATGTGTACATAAACTCCTCCTTGTCTTCCGCCAGATTTTAAACTTCATTATAAAGGACTTTCTGAAAATATTCAATTGCTAATTTATTTTTCTATTTCTTATAAAACATCGCAAACCATGCATTTATCACATCCCAAATCCATGCATATTCCCGATCAATGCCGCGATGCATATCTGCAAGATCAGGATTGCCGGCATTCCTACCACAAAATACCAGTGCTTTGTCTTATGATGAAACAGATACATGCCAGCCCACGTTCCGGCACTGCCGCCTAAAATACTCACAAGGAAAAGTGTTTTTTCCGATATCCGCCACGCATGATGCCGCGCCTTGCTTTTGTCCATTGCCATCACTGCGAGTCCAACAAGATTCATAATGATCAGATAAATCAAAAATCCTTTTTGCATTCTTCTGTCTCCCTTCGTTTTTTCTGTAAATGTGAAATGCAAAAACGGCCGCCGGAAGGCAGCCGTTTTCCTATTTCACAACTATTTTGTTGCTTTATTTTTTCCTAAATGTACTTTCATGACATACCATAACTCTGTTGCGATGCAGATAGAAGAATAAGCACCACATACAAGACCTGCCATAAGTGGAAGTGAGAAATCACGGATACTTGCCACACCTAAAATGTAGAGCATCACAACCATGATAAAGGTTGTGATAGAAGTATTAATACTTCTGGACAATGTCTGTGTCAGACTCTTATTTGCAACTTCACGCAATTCCTCCGCAGTCTGTTTTCCGGTCTTTAATGCAAGATTCTCACGGATACGGTCAAAGATAACGATCGTATCATTGATAGAGTAACCTACGATGGTAAGAACACATGCAATAAAAGTACTTCCTACAGAAATACGCACAAGTGCATATACTGTGATCACAACAAGAACGTCATGAACCAATGCAAGGATCGCACTTGCTGCAAATCTGATATCTTTAAAACGGAACCAGATGTAAAGTAACATAAAGATACAGGACACGATAACCGCTTTCAATGCATCGGAACGCATCTCACCACTGATGGTAGAACTGATACTCTGGGAAGTGATGGTGGATGCATCCACATCACAATTTTCTGCCAGTGTATCTTCCAATTCCTGACGCTCATCAAGACTTAAGGTACGTGTCTTAATTGTAACCTGTGTTGTTCCTTCTACTTTTGTTGCCTGCACATCGGAATCCCCGGTTACTTTTTCCACATAAGGAACAATGTCATTCTCGATATCCTCGATGGACATATCTTTGCCAAAATCAGCCGTTGTGGAAGTTCCACCCATAAAGTCAAGACCATAGTTCAATGCCTTGCCCTCTGTTGCGGAATGTACTCCCATACTGATCAGTCCGGCAGCGATAATGATACCGGAAATTGTAAAGAATACTGCTTTTTTTCCAATAAAATCAATGCTCTTTCTCTCTTTTGCACGACCGTAAAGTTTTTCACTTTTCAGTCCCAATGCATACAGAGAATACAGAATGTATCTGGTCACAACCATCGCTGTAAAAAGGGAAAGGATGATACCGATCATTAACGTATAGGCAAAGCCTTTTACGGTTCCGGAACCTAACGCCATAAGCACAACAGATGCGATCAGGGTTGTAATGTTACCATCTAAGATAGCTGACATCGCTTTCTGGAAACCGATCTTCATAGATGTCTGAACCGATTTTCCGGTTGCGATCTCCTCGCGGATACGTGCAAATACGATAACGTTCGCATCCACCGCCATACCGATACCAAGGATAATACCTGCGATACCCGGAAGCGTCAGTGTAATATCGAATAAATATAAGGTTGCGATCACTAAAGTTGTATAAATTGCAAGCGCTAAGGATGCTGCAATACCCGGTACTGCGTACATCACGATCATAAATACCATGACGATTGCAAGACCGATCGCACCTGCCTTTAAACTGGAGGCGATCGCCTGGCTTCCCAACTGTGCTCCTACGACAGAGGACTCTAACTCGGAAAGCTGTAAAGAAAGAGAACCGATACGGATCTGGGTTGCCAGATTATCTGCCTCTTCAAAAGAAGACATTCCTGTGATCTGTGCTTCACCACCTGTGATTGCACTCTGCACCTGCGGATAACTGATAGTCTCCCCATCATATACGATTGGAAGGTTCTTGCCAATATTCTCGCTTGTTACTTCACCGAATATCTTTGCACCTTCGTCTGTTAACTTTAAAGATACAATATATTGTTTGTTTCCATATCTGTCGGTCGCTGTTGCTCCCTGAGCATCTTCCACCATGTCACCGGTCATGAAAACTGATCCATCCGGCATCTGGAACTCTAAAGATCCCGGATTTCCAAGATCCTCTAAAATCTCATTTGCATCCTGCACACCAGGGATCTCAACCGTAATTCTGTCGTCTCCAACCTGATATACGGAAGCTTCTGTACTGTAACTGTCTACACGTTTCTGAAGTTTATAAATGGTATCACTCATATCTTCAGCACTTGGATTCTCGTCCACTACCTGATAAGTAATGGAAACACCACCGGAGAGATCCAGTCCCAGAGGAATTGACATATCTTCGCCGATTCCGGTGGATGAAAGAATAATTGATGCATAATAAGCAAGTCCCACAAACGCTACAAGGATCACTGCCAATATGACTGCTGCTTTACTCTTTTTCATTGTTTTACCCTTCCTTTATTCTTCGTCTGCCTCGGCAGCCTTAATCATGATCGCGCATTCAATACGCTTTTTCTGAAGTGCACATCCGATGTCGTATGCATTGTGGATATCTCCATGGAAATTGTAGGAGTTTGCTGCACATCCGCCACTGCAATAGAATTTTGCAAAACAGTTACGGCATTTTTCTTTCGCATAAACATTGCAGCACTTAAATTCATCACAGATATCCTGACGTTTGATACCCTCGTCCACATTTCCAAGCAGGAAATCCTCATTTCCAACAAACTGATGACAAGGATAAAGGTCACCCCAAGGTGTCACTGCCAGATACTCTGTTCCTGAACCACAGCCGGAAAGACGTTTTGCCACGCACGGTCCACCCTCCAGATCTATCATAAAATGGAAGAAGTTAAAATCATTTCCATTTTTATGTCTCTTTACCATCTCAGCAGCCAGCTTGTCATATTCCTCATAAAGCTGTGGAAGGTCTTCCTCACGGATTGCATAATCCTCGGTTGGCTGTGCCACTACAGGCTCTACTGAGATCTGTTTGAATCCAAGATCTGCCAGATGCAGCACATCATTGGAGAAATCAAGGTTATTGTGTGTGAAAGTACCTCTCACATAATACTTGTCCTGATTGCGGCTATCTGCAAATTTCTGGAACTTCGGCACGATCAGGTCATAGCTTCCTGCTCCCTTGCGGAATGGTCTCATATGATCATGGACTTCTTTTCTTCCGTCAATGCTTAAAACCACATTGCCCATTTCTTTGTTGGCAAATTCCATGATCTCATCATTTAATAAAACGCCGTTTGTAGTAAGTGTAAAACGGAAGTTCTTGTTGTGGATCTTCTCCTGCTCTCTTCCGTAGGCTACGAGGTCTTTTACAACCTGCCAGTTCATAAGAGGTTCTCCACCAAAGAAATCCACCTCTAAGTTTCTTCTGTTACCGGAATTTGCGATCAGGAAATCCAATGCTTTTTTACCGGTCTCAAAGGACATCAATGCCCTTCTTCCATGATACTCGCCCTCTTCTGCAAAGCAGTAACGACAGGCAAGATTGCAGTCATGTGCGATATGTAAACAAAGGGCTTTTACAACGGTCGGACGCTTTTTGAAATCCATCATATAGTTTTCATAGGTGTCCTTTGTGAAAAGTTCCTCATTTTTGATCAATGTCTGAACTTCGTCAATCGCTTCTTCTACTTCTTCTTTTCCATATTTGCCGGATAATGCAGTTACAATCTCTTCCTCAGAGGCATCTGCTACGTTCTCACGTGCAGCATACATCTCAATGACATCATATGTCACATCGTCAACTACGTGGATTGCACCGCTGTTTACATCCAGAACAATATCATAGCCGTTGTTCTTATACTGATGAACCACTATAATATTTCCTCACTTTCTATCATCTTTTCCTCATAATATGTGCAATCATTACACATATCTATAACGTACAAATGACCGCACGCTATGCGAACGGTCGTTTGCAGATTTCACTTATATACGACCGTATGATTTTCATCGTTGTATCACACAGTCATTTTGTATGATGCCATGATGGCATATCCGGCACTCATATGCACAATTTTTACCATGCTATGCATGCCCGGCTGTACCAGCTCAAATCTTATTTGTGCTCGCAGCTCTGATTTCCTACAGTACAGGAAGTTTTGCATGCTGACTGGCAAGATGTCTGGCATTCGCCGCAGCCGCCCTTCTTTGCTGATTCGCAAAGGTTTCTTGAGCTTAATGTGTTGATTCTCTTCATATAAGAACACCTCTTTGTTATTTATTAAGCTTTATTATAAATTATTATGCGCCTTTTGTCAATGTTTTATTGGGCAACAAGCCGCTGTCACTTACAATATTTACATTTGCCTTTAGAAGCGACTTGATATAGCCGAGCGTTTTTCTGTCAATTATCTCACCGGGCACAATAATAGGAATGTCCGGCGGATAAGCATATATAAACTCGTTTGCAATTTTTTCAAGC
>OHRA01000438.1_pt1 | contig 17648 bp, 14 predicted proteins | sample 1578241 | NCBI WGS metagenome assembly OHRA01 (sample SAMEA3879597, study PRJEB24766) | human gut metagenome | biome: human-associated habitat; feature: feces | place: USA | collected 1985/1987 | reverse complement strand
GATAAACGCTGAAGGCATCTAAGCGTGAAGCCCCCCTCAAGATGAGATATCCCTCAGAAATGAGTAAGACCCCTTGAAGACTACGAGGTAGATAGGAATGAGGTGTAAGCACAGCAATGTGTTCAGCTGACATTTACTAATCGGTCGAGGGCTTGACCAAAGGTTTTGGATAGGAAAAGGATGTAAGTTAGGATATAAAGATGAGATTTCAGTGTTCGGTTTTGAAGGTACAAATTGTTATCTTCAGGAATGGCCCAGTGGCTCAGTTGGTTAGAGCGTCGCCCTGTCACGGCGAAGGTCGAGAGTTCGAGTCTCTTCTGGGTCGTTCAAGATGCGAAAGCATTTTGAGGAATGCCGCAGTGGCGGAACTGGCAGACGCCCGGGACTTAAAATCCCGTGGGTAGTGATACCCGTACCGGTTCGATTCCGGTCTGCGGCATTATTTTTTTCTCTGAGATTTTTGTGAAGTCAATGTTTGCAAGAATCTCAGAGTTTTTTGTTTTATGCATTCCATTTGGAGGTAGGGATATTATTCAAAAAATAACGGCATTGCATCTCCTCTTACGAGATGCAATGCCGTTATTTTGAAGTCTTCACACTTTCATTGAAAAGTGGACCTGGCGGGAATCGAACCCGCGTCCAAAAACCTGTCCCATGTACTTCTACTATCATAGTCAGTTATTTAACATTCCCTCTGCCGTACGAAAACTAACATCCTTACGGGTTCAGTAGCTTCATAATACGCCTGACAGCTCAAAGCTTTGCCGTCATCGTTTCTCACATAGTCGGTGCCAGATTCCTAAAGTGTGAGTGCTTCAGGGCTGACATGCAGCATTTAGGCTGCAGCTAATTCGAAATTATCGTTAGCGTTTAATTTTAAGTTTGCGATTTAACGCATCAGCCTACGGATAGCTTCTCCATCTTCGAGATCCCTGTCGAAACCAGTACAAGCCCTGATCAGGGTAGAGTAATGAATACTCTCTACTGTAACAGACACATTCTCTTGTGTGCTGTACATACTAATATAGTAAAAAGAAATATAAATGTCAAGTGATTATTGCGTTAAAAGAAGTGAAAAAGCAGTAAAAATTTAGCATTTTTAATGTCATTTCACATATTTTTTATAAAGATAATTACTGTCAGACAGGGAAGAATGTGTTAATATAATAATATGAGTAATTATAAATCTTAACAAGAAAATTCGGAAAAAGGAGAGGTTTCTTATGCCAACAACATACGCACATTATAAATTCGGAAAAGAGGTGCTCAGCGCACTTCCAAGACCCCTTCAGAATTCTATAGAAGCGCATAGAGAGTTGTTTGATATTGGGTTACATGGACCGGATATCTTATTTTATTATAATGCATTAAAGAAAGATCCGGTGAATGAACAGGGGCATACACTTCATGAACAATTTGCCGATGAGTTTTTCCATCATGCTGTTGAAGTGATTGAGAAAGTAAAAGATCCGGCAGCGGCGCGTGCATATATTTATGGATTTATCTGTCATTTTGCTTTAGACAGTGAATGTCATCCTTATGTTGAAAAAATTATGCAGGTAGGAAGAGTTTCACATAATGAGATTGAGATGGAACTGGATCGAATGATGCTGACGGAAGATTATCATGATCCTTTGCGCTATCTGACAGCGAAGCATATTCATCCTAAGATGGAGTATGCGGAAGTAATCGCACCATTTTTCAAAGATGTAACAGCCGAGCAGATCTATAAGGCATTAAAAGGGATGGTTTTTTATCATAAGCTGTTTCTGGCACCGACATCTGGAAAGCGAAAAGCGTTGTTTCTTGGGATGAAGGCAGTGGGGAAATACGATTCATTGCATGACATAGTGATGAGTGTAAAGCCAGATCCGTTATGTCAGAAATATTGTAAGGTTTTGAAACGACAATATTCAGGTGCAGTGCCGTTAGCTGCGAGTCTGATCGTACAGTATCAGAAGAAATTATTCCAAGACACACCGCTTCCGGAACGTTTTCATGAGACATTCGGTGCAGGAGAAGAGTGGGAGAAACTGCGTCTGTAGAGAATCGAAGAAAAGAGTAACAGACTGCTTGCCAGGAGAGATGCAGAAGAAGAGAAAAAGAGTCAGGAGAATGTAGATGAAGGAATTCGTTAAAGTGCAGGATATCACGAAAACTTATAAAATGGGTGAAGTTGAGATTCATGCAGTGGATCACATCAGCTTTTCGATTGAGCAGGGAGAACTTGTTGTAATCGTTGGACCAAGTGGTGCAGGTAAGACAACTGTGCTTAATATTCTCGGCGGAATGGATACGGCAACAAGCGGGAAGCTGTATGTAGATGGAAAAGATATTACAGCTTATAATTCCAAACAGCTGACAGGATACCGCAGAGATGACATCGGATTTGTTTTTCAGTTTTATAATCTTGTGCCGAATCTGACCGCATTGGAAAATGTTGAGCTTGCGTTGCAGATCAGTAAGGATCCGTTGGATGCACAGGCAGTTTTGGAGGAAGTTGGTCTGGGGGAACGGAAGAATAATTTTCCGGCACAGCTTTCCGGCGGTGAGCAGCAGCGAGTTTCAATCGCGAGAGCATTAGCGAAGAACCCAAAGCTTTTGCTTTGTGATGAGCCAACAGGTGCATTGGATTACAATACAGGAAAATCAATTTTGAAATTACTTCAGAATATGTGTAGAGAAAAGGGAATGACAGTTATTATCATTACACATAATCAGGCACTTGCGCCGATGGCAGATCGATTGATTCATATAAAAAATGGACAGGTAGCAAGAATGGAATCTAATGAGAATCCGACTTCGATTGATGAAATTGAATGGTAGGGGATGTGGATGAAGAAAGCATTACGAAAAAACTTTTATATGGAGATCCGTCATAGCCTTGGACGTTTTTTATCCATTTTCTTTATTGTTGCGATAGGATGTGCATTCTTTTCCGGAATCCGTGCATCAGAGCCGGATATGAGATATTCAGGAGATGCATATTTCGATGAGAAGAACCTGATGGATATTCAGGTAATGAGTACAATGGGACTGACAGAAGATGATCTGGATGCAATTCGTGCTGTGGATGGTGTATTGGATGCAGAAGGAAGCTATGCAACAGATGTACTTTGTACGATTCGGGGAAACCAGGTAGCAGTTCATGTTATGGCGCTCCAGGATAAGATGAATCAAGTTCAGTTAGAAGATGGCAGGCTTCCGGAAAAGGAAAATGAATGTGTAATAGATGCAGATTATCTGGATGGAAAGAATCTGAAGATTGGGGATAAGATCACATTATCGAGTGGGACTTCGGATTCTTTGGAAGATACACTTAAGACAGATACATTTACTATTGTTGGTACGGTCAGCAGTCCGGAGTATATTGCATTTCACAGAGGCAGTACAACAATTGGAAATGGAAGTGTCAGTGCCTTTCTTTGCGTTCCGGAGAAAGCATTTTCATTAGATGTGTATACAGAGATTACAGTGCAGGTTGAAGGTGCAAAGGAAGCGACTGCATTTACGAAAGAATATGAAGAACATGTGGATTCTGTGCTGAAAAAGGTTCAGGCAATTAAAGCGGAAAGAGAACAGGCCAGATATGATGAGATTACTTCGACAGCGCAGGAAAAAGTGGATGAAGCACAAGAAGAGTTAGCTCAGGCAGAGCAGGATCTGGCGGATGGAAAAAAAGAGGCAGAAGAAGAACTTGCAAGTGCAAGAGAGAAACTTGATGCAGCGCAGAAAGAACTTGAACGAGGAAGAAATCAGCTGGCAGCTTCGAAGCTTGAACTGGAGCAGTCGAGAAATCTTCTGATATCAAAGCAAAAGGAGCTGGATCAGTCAAAAGCACAAGTTGAGCAGGGAGCACAGGAACTTAGCGAAAAACAGATTGCACTTACAACATTAAGAAATCAGCTGGCACAACTGAAAGAGAAGGAAGAAAGTCTGGAAGATCAGAGACAAGAACTTTTAGCGCAACAGACACAGATGCAGCAAAAGAAAGACGAGCTTCTGAAAGCAAAGGAAGAATTGCAGCAACAGGCAGAAGACTATCAGTCTGCGTATCAGCAGATTTATCAGCCGTTGAAAAAGTCTTATGAAGAACTAAATACACAGTATGAACTTCTTTTACAGAACTATGAGGCACTGAAAGAAGAATACGACCGGAAGCAGGAAGCAGGAGAAGAAGATCCGGAATTAAAAGCTCAGTTAGAACAGTTGGAAGCTGAAAAAACAGCAATGGAAGAGAAGTTGACTGAATTGAAAGCAAATCTGGATAAAATGGAACTGGAGGCGAAAGCTGCCGAAGCGGAGATTCAGAAAAACCAGACAAAGATCGAAGCCGGATTGACGCAGATCAACGAAGGGCTTCCAGCAGTTGAAGCCGGGATAGCTCAGATTGAAGAAGGTATTCCGGTATTGCAGGATAATATACAGAAACTGACGGATGTGTTGACGCAGGGGGACGCTGCAATCCTTACCGCAAGTCGGCAGATAGATCAGGCAAAAGCGCAGATTACATCCGGTCAGCAGCAGATTGACAGCGGATGGCAGCAGATCAGTGAGGGACAGAAGAAGATTGAGGAGGCACAGCAGCAGTTAAGCAGCGGAACAAAGGAGCTGGAAGACGGTTGGGCAGTGTATGAGGAAGGTCGTATAGAAGCTCAGAAGAAGATTGAAGATGGAGAGCGGCAGATTACAGAAGCAAGAGAAGAGCTTGCGAAAGCACAGCAGAAGATTGATGATCTTGAAAAGCCAAAGTGGTATGTTTATGATCGGAACAATCTGACAGAATACAGTGGATACGGAGATAATGCAGACCGTATGCGGGCAATCGGTAAAGTGTTCCCACTCATTTTCTTCCTTGTTGCAGCATTGATCAGTCTGACAACAATGACACGAATGGTAGAGGAGGAGAGAACGCAGATCGGTACTTTGAAGGCTCTCGGATATGGAAATGCTTCAATTGTTGGAAAATATCTCTGGTATGCGATCCTTGCGACATTAACCGGTGGTGTTTTCGGAATTCTGATTGGAGAAAAGATAATTCCATATATCATTATCACTGCATATAAGATCATGTATCGTCATATGCATGATGTTGTGATCCCGTATAATTTGTATTATGCTGTAACAGCATGTGCAGCGGCACTTGCATGTACAGTAATCGCAACACTGTTCTCATGTATGAAAGAATTACGAGAGCAGGCAGCAGAATTGATGCGTCCGCCAACACCAAAACAGGGAAAACGAGTATTTCTGGAACGAGTTCCGTTTATCTGGAAAAATCTGAATTTTACATGGAAATCGACCGTGCGTAATCTGGTGCGGTATAAAAAACGCTTCTTCATGACAGTATTTGGAATTGGCGGTTGTATGGGCATGATGTTGTTTGGTTTTGGATTAAAAGATTCTATTTCAGCAATCGTTCCGCTTCAATACGAACAGATTCAGCTTTATGATGGAGACGTTATTTTAAAGGAAGATGTGACAGAAGAAGAAAGAAATGAGGTTCAGAAAGAACTGGATACGGATAAGAAGGTATCAGTGACTGCAGAAAATCTTTTGAAAAATATTGAGATTAGTTCAGGAGAGTCTTCTCAGGAAGTTTATTTAGATGTACCAAAAGATGTGGAAGCATTCAAAAAGTTTGTCGTGATTCGGGATAGGAAGACAAAAGAAATTTATTCATTGGATGATAAAGGAGCAATCCTGACTGAAAAAGTAGCGAAACTGCTGGAAATCAATGTCGGTGATAAATTAACGATTGATACAGATGATGGAGAGAAAACAGTCTTGATTAGCGCAATCTGTGAGAACTATATGGGACATTATCTCTATATGACATCTGAAGTCTATGAAAAGACATTCGGTGAGGCTCCGGCCTATAATTCAATTTATTATAGAACTCAGGACCGTACAACAGAGGAGGCAAAGGATGTCGGCGAAAATATAATGAAGTGTGATGGAACACTTAGCATCAGCTATACGACAAGCCTGAAAAAGCAGGTGGATCATATGCTGGAGAGTCTGGATATTGTGATTATTGTATTGATTATTTCAGCAGGAATGCTGGCGTTTGTAGTGCTGTATAATTTGAATAATATTAACATTACAGAGCGCAAGAGAGAACTGGCAACATTAAAGGTACTTGGATTTTATGACAAGGAAGTTTCTTCTTATGTTTACAGAGAGAATATCCTGCTGACCTTGATTGGGGCACTGGCGGGATTGTTGATCGGAAAAATTCTGCACCGCTTTATTGTTGAGACAGTGGAGATTGATTCGGTTATGTTTGGACGAAATATCGATCCACCAAGTTTCCTGTATGCCTTTCTTCTGACAGTGGCTTTTTCATTGTTTGTCAATGGAGTGATGTATTTTAAGTTAAAGAAGATTAACATGGTTGAATCACTCAAGAGTGTAGAATAAGACAGATTTGTCAGGAAATATAATAACGAACATAATAATGGATTGCAGAGAAGCTGCATGGAACATAGATATAATTGTGAAATGTTCCATGACAGCTTCTTTGTTGTTGACGGCCGCATATAGCGTAAGCAGCAACCGCACGTAGCATGAACAGTAACTTTTTGTTAAAAAGCACTTGAAATATACCTGTAGGGGGTATATATTAATAATTAGAAAATATACCCCCTGGGGGTTATACGACAGGAGAAATACAATGGAAGAAAAGAAAGTCTGTCCGGGATGTTGTCACAAGACAAAGGATCGACCGGAAAAAGAATATAAAGATCTGATGAATCGTCTGAGTAGAATTGAAGGACAAGTCAGGGGAGTTCGAAGGATGGTTGAAGAAGGCGCGTATTGTCCGGATATTCTGATTCAGGTATCTGCGGTGAATGCGGCTCTGAATAGTTTCAATAAAGTGCTTTTGGCAAACCATATCCGGACATGTGTGGCAGATGATATCCGGGATGGAAAAGATGAAACGATTGACGAGCTCGTGACGACACTTCAGAAATTGATGCGATAAAAGATCTGAAGAGAGATCTGGCACAAAAAGTCCGGATCACAACTTGAAGGAGGAGTAAGATGGAACAATATAATGTGACGGGAATGAGTTGTGCAGCCTGCAGTGCCCGTGTTGAGAAGGCAGTTGGGAAAGTCCCCGGAGTTGAGAACTGTTCAGTCAGTCTTCTGACGAATTCCATGGGAGTGGAAGGCACAGCAACAGTAGATGCGGTCATTGCGGCTGTTGAGGAAGCTGGATATGGGGCAACGTTGAAATCTGCAAAGAATGAAGGACATGGGATGAATCAAAGTGAGCAGAACTGTGCGGAAGATGCGTTGAAAGACAGGGAGACACCGAAGATGAAAAGGCGTCTGATCGCTTCTTTGTGTTTTTTGATTCCGCTCATGTATCTGTCAATGGGGCATATGATGTGGGGCTGGCCGCTTCCGGTATTTATGGAAGGTAATCATGTGGCGATGGGGCTGGCGCAGCTCCTGTTAACGACAATCGTTATGGTGATCAATCAGAAGTTTTTTATCAGTGGATGGAAAGGCATGATCCATAGAGCACCAAATATGGATACGCTGGTTGCACTTGGTGCAGGTGCATCTTATGGATATAGCGTGTATGCATTATTCGCTATGACAGCAGCGCAGACGGCAGGCGATATGGATCGTGTAATGGAGCTGATGCATGAATTTTATTTTGAATCAGCAGCAATGATTTTAACGTTGATCACAGTTGGAAAGATGCTTGAAGCGCATTCAAAGGGAAAAACAACAGATGCATTAAAGAGCCTCATGAAGCTGGCACCAAAGACAGCAACGCTCTTGCGTGATGGAAAAGAACAGGAAGTTTCTATCGATCAGGTAAGAAGAGGAGATCAGTTTGTTGTAAGACCGGGGGAGAATATTCCGGTGGATGGAATTGTTCTGGAAGGAAACAGTGCAGTAGATGAAGCTGCCCTGACCGGAGAGAGTATACCGGTAGATAAAGCAGAAGGGGATAAAGTGTCTGCGGCTACAATGAATCAGTCAGGTTTTCTGCGTTGCGAGGCGACGAGAGTTGGCGAGGATACGACATTGTCACAGATCATTCAGATGGTAAGTGATGCGGCAGCAACAAAAGCGCCAATTGCCAAAGTGGCAGATAAAGTTTCAGGAGTATTTGTTCCGGCAGTTATTTCTATTGCAGTTGTCACAATGATCGTATGGCTGCTTGTCGGAGAGCCTGTTGGATTTGCACTTGCAAGGGGAATTTCTGTTCTGGTGATCAGCTGTCCGTGTGCATTAGGTCTGGCCACTCCGGTTGCAATTATGGTTGGAAATGGAATGGGTGCGAAGAATGGAATCATGTTTAAGACAGCTGTTTCGCTGGAAGAGACAGGAAAGACGGAGATTGTCGCACTGGATAAGACAGGAACGATCACAAGTGGAGAACCGAAGGTGACGGATCTGCTCCCTGCGGACGGAATGACAGAACATGAATTATTATTTTTTGCAAATGCATTGGAGAAGAAAAGTGAGCATCCGCTTGCCCGGGCAATTCTTGCAAAGGCAGAAGAAAATGGGGAAGCAGAGCAGAAAAGTGAAATCACACAGTTTCAGGCAGTTCCGGGAAATGGTCTGTCAGGAAAACTTGGAGAGGACTGGCTGTACGGAGGCAATTTTAAATTCATTTCTGACAAAATGAAGATTTCTGCCAGCATAAAAGAACAGGAGGAACGGTTGGCACAGCAGGGAAAGACACCGCTGTTCTTTGGAAGGAATGAGCAGTTCCTTGGCATGATCGCAGTTGCGGATGTGATCAAGGAAGATAGTCCACAGGCAGTGAAAGAACTTCAGAATATGGGAATCCATGTTGTTATGCTGACCGGAGATAATGAGCGCACAGCGAAGGCAATTGGTGAGCAGGCAGGTGTGGATGAAGTGATCGCAGGTGTTCTTCCGGAAGGAAAAGAACAGGTGATCCGCAAGCTGAAAGAAAAAGGAAAGGTTGCGATGGTAGGTGACGGTATCAATGACGCACCGGCACTGACCAGGGCAGATATGGGAATTGCCATTGGAGCGGGGACAGATATTGCAATCGATGCAGCGGATGTTGTGCTGATGAAGAGCCAGTTAAGTGACGTGCCGGCGGCAATCCGTATGAGCCGTGCAACATTGCGCAACATTCATGAGAATCTGTTCTGGGCATTTTTCTATAATGCGATAGGAATTCCACTGGCAGCAGGAATCTGGATCCCGGTCTTTGGTTGGAAATTAAATCCGATGTTCGGAGCAGCGGCAATGAGCCTGTCCAGTTTCTGTGTAGTAACAAATGCATTGAGACTGAATCTGTTTAAAATGTACGATGCCAGAAAAGACAGAAAAAGAAAGATGAAAAAGGTAGAAACAGCAGAAAATACTGTTTCAGATATTGTCTTAGCAGACAAAAATGAGTCAGAAAACAAGGAGGAGACAAAGATGACAAAGACAATGAAAATCGAAGGAATGATGTGTGGACACTGTGAAGCGGCTGTGAAGAAAGCTCTCGAGGCACTTGAGCAGGTTGATACAGCAGAAGTCAGTCATGAGGCCGGAACAGCGGTTGTGACACTGAATTCCGAAATCAGTAATGAAGTGCTGAAAAAGACAGTCGAAGACAAAGATTATACAGTAACAGCGATCGAGGATTAATGAGCAAAGAAGAGGTCCCCTGCGGAAATGAAAGATTCTGCAGGGGACCTCTTAGATTAATCCTTGTATACAATCTTTCCATCACAGATTGTATATTTTACTTTTCCATACAATTCCCATCCGGTAAATGGAGAATTAGAAGACTTAGAAGCATAAGTCTCAGGAATCCATTTCTCATTCGGATCAAACAGTACAAGATCAGCTGATTTTCCTTCTGCGACAGAACCGCACGGAAGGTGATACAGGCTGGCAGGATTGATCGTCATCTTCTCGATCAGCTGGCTTAATGTCAGGTGTCCCGGACGTACAAGGGAAGTAATTCCGAGAGCAAGGGAAGTCTCAAGACCAATAATACCGCTTGGTGTTTGTGTAATAGGACGGGATTTCTCTTCCGTACTGTGTGGCGCGTGGTCTGTAGCAATCAGATCGATCGTACCGTCTTTGAGACCTTCGATGATAGCAAGGCGGTCATTTTCTGTACGAAGCGGTGGGTTCATCTTGGCAAGTGCGCCGTATTTTAATACAGCTTCATCTGTCAAAGTGAAATGATGCGGAGTTGCCTCTGCATGCAGATTTGCTCCCATAGCTTTAAAGGTGCGTACCAGTTCAACGGACTGTCCGGAGCTGATATGCTGGATCACGACCTGTGCACCGGAACGAAGCGCCAGCAGACAATCTCTGGCAACAAGAGATTCTTCAGCAATCGAAGGAGATCCGTAGATGCCCAGCGCATCAGATACAGGTCCGTGGTTGATTCCGTTTGTTTCAATAAATGCAGGATCTTCTTCATGAAGACTGATTGGAAGGTCAAGTGCCTTCGCCTCTTCCATTGCCTTATAGAGAAAGGCAGCATTCTTAAGAGGAATTCCGTCATCTGTGAATCCACAGGCACCGGCAGCGGCAAGTTCCTTCATAGAAGTCATCTCTTCACCCTTGAGTCCGCAGGAGACAGCAGCAGCCTGGAAAATATGGATGTCTTCCAAAGCCTCCCGTTCCATCAGTTCTTTGAGAACCGGAACAGAATCGATGACCGGTGAAGTATTTGCCATACAGATCACGGAAGTAAATCCACCGGCAGCAGCTGCAAGAGATCCGGTATGGAGATCTTCTTTATAAGTAAATCCGGGATCACGGAAATGAATGTGTGTGTCAACAAGTCCTGGAGAAATCATAAGTCCTGCAGCATCAAGCTCATCCTCTCCATTTTCAGGTGTCAGAGTTCCGGCATCTGCGAGTGTCTGGATCAGACCGTCTGTGATGCGAAGGTCGACAAGACGTTCTGTATCAGATGCAGGATCAATTAGAAAACCATTTTTTATAAGCATAATTCATCCTCCTTTTGCTGTTAAGTATACCGTATTTTTGATAGAGATTCAAATTTATTAGAAAATGTGTTATCATAAGCACACCGTAATATGAAAAGAAAGAAGGCAGAAAGGTTATCTCTGAATTTTACCGGATCCAGACAATCGTTCTGCGGAAAGAAGGAGTAAATGAAAGAATACGATTATCTGATTGTCGGAGCAGGTCTTTATGGAGCTGTCATGGCACATGAATTAAAGAAAAAAGGGAAGAAATGTCTTGTGATTGACCGAAGAGATCATATTGCAGGAAATATTTACTGTGAGGACATAGAAGGAATCCATGTACATAAATATGGTGCACATATTTTCCATACGTCTGATAAAAAGATATGGGATTACATGAATCAGTTCGCGGAATTTAATAATTACATCAATTCACCGGTAGCAGTTTATAAAGATGAACTTTATAACCTGCCATTTAATATGAATACATTCAGTAAGATGTGGAATATCCGCACACCACAGGAAGCAAAAGAGATTATTGAAAAACAGCGCAAAGAGACAGGAATCACAGATCCACAGAATCTGGAGGAACAGGCACTTTTTCTTGGTGGAAGAGATATCTATGAGAAGCTGATCAAGGGTTATACAGAGAAACAGTGGGGAAGAAAGTGTACAGAACTTCCGGCATTTATTATCAAACGTCTGCCATTCCGCTTTGTTTACGATAATAACTATTTCAATGACAGATATCAGGGAATTCCGGTTGGCGGTTATACAGCAATCGTTGAGAAGATGCTGGAAGGGACAGAAGTTCGCACAGGGATTGATTTCTTTGAATTCAGAAAAGAGAATCCGGAGATTGCAGAGAAGATTATTTTTACAGGAATGATCGATGAATATTTTGGATATCAGCTGGGAGCATTGGAGTATCGTTCTGTCAGATTTGAGACAGAAGTTCTTGATTGTGAGAACTATCAGGGAAATGCTGTTGTCAATTACACAGAGCGTGAAGTTCCGTATACAAGAATTATCGAGCATAAGCATTTTGAGTTTGGCAAGCAGGAGAAGACGGTTATTTCCAGAGAGTATTCATCAGAATGGAGTGTTGGCATGGAACCATACTATCCGGTAAATGATGAGAAGAATAATGCATTGTTTGAAGAATACAAGAAGCTTGCAGAAAAGGAAGAAAATGTAATCTTTGGCGGACGACTGGGAGATTATAAATATTATGACATGGATAAAGTTGTTGCCGCAGCTCTTGACAGACTGGAAGAATTCAATTAATATGAGAGTCACACTTCAGTCGTTCTGACTGAAGAATCAGGAAAGATTCTGAAGAGTAGTTCGTATCAGATTCTGATAATTTTCAATTGGACAGGTATTGTATCGTGTGCGGTGTGGGGCCGCACACGTTTAGATGACAGATTGCAGTAGAATTAAATATGGAAAAAATGTATGAAGTACTTCGCTTCGTGGAAAAAGGAACCGAATGCCAGTCAGGTATCGATTGCCTGCAGGGAGAACTTTTGATTTATTATCTGCGGGATAATACACAGTTGGATAAAGCGGTGTTGTTTGAATGGTTCCGACAGATTGCCGGGGAAATAAGAAAGTACCAGCAGTCGAAACGCGGGCAGAATTATCGATGTCTGACGCCGTATAGTATTGTTGTGACAGAAGAAGGAGAACTGCTGCTTTTAAATCCGGATGCACAGGAAAATGAATTTGTTATGAAGAAGATGCAGCAGAAAGCGGTGAGAAGTCATTTTATCCGCCCGACAGCGTCAGGCAGCAGGAAAAATTGTTCCGTAGATTTGTTCGGATATGGTAAAATTTTGCAGTTTTTACTGGCATATACAGAGCAGATCCCGGAACTTAGCAGAAGTGAAGAACGCAGACTGGAGCGGATCATTGAACGTTGTACCGGTGGCGGAAGACGGCATTATGATAAGATCAGCCAGGTGATACGTGATCTTCCGGAGGAACGCGAGGAATGGAATTTGGAACAGAAAGTAAAACTTCGGAATGTCAAACTGGCGGTTCTTTTATTTGCTGCCGGGGCAGTAATTGCGGCAGCAGGAATTGGGATGAGCCGGGGAAGAGAAAGCAACAATATAGTTGGAAAAAGTGAAACGGCAGTGCAAGCTCAGAAAGCAGACGATGTAAAAACAATACCAGAAGAACATAGTGAAACTGAACAGGAAAGAAAAAAAGCATTGGAAGATATGAAATGGAAGAAAGAGATGGAGGAACGGGTTCAGGAGATTCTGGAATCGGTCAAAGCATGTGAAAAGAAGATAGAAGAAACGACGAAAGAAGAGAATAACGGGGAAAACAAGGAAGAAACAGAGCAAACGACAGAACAGCAAACAGAGGAAACTGCGGAAAAATCTGTAGAAGAGGAAATACAACAGGAAACGAAACAAGAAGTGATAAATGATCCGGTTGTTCCGGAATAAGAAAAAAGTCTCCATAAAAGGGAGGATGCCGGGTAACCATTTACTGGTTCCCGGCATGTATTATGAAAAAGTTTATTCAAAGTTTTTTGTTTTTTCCTTTGATGCTTATAGTATATGTGAGAGAAATGAAGAAAAAGTGATAAGAAGATGAAAGATTTTTAAATGATAAATGAACAAATTATGAACGACAGATGTAGTGGAAAATAACGGTTTAAAAAAGAATGGCAGTGTGGTATTCTACATCTAAAGAGAACTTCGGAAGTTACTGTTCACTCCCGTGTCAATCACTCCGCTGATTGACACGGAGGATGCGTGTTTTGACTTGAATGCATCTCGCCCCATCGCCAAAGGCGATTTAAAATGGCGAGATGCGTTGCTGGTCGCACATCGTGTGAACAGTAACCTTCGGAACAGGAGGTAACAGTTGAATATGACAAGACAGGAATTTATCCGAAAATTACAGGAGGCTTTGAATGGAAAGCTTGATGCCGCAACAATTCAGGATCATCTTAAGTTTTATGATGATTATATTATAGAAGAAATGAGAAAAGGAAAGAGCGAGCAGGAGGTCTTGGAACTGCTCGGAGATCCGTGGGCAATTGCGAAAACCATTGTAGATGCAAGTGATGGAACAGACGAAGAAGTGGTTTATGAGAACAGAAGTCCATTCAATAATTCGTACAACCAGACAACGCAGGCACAGAACAGCTATACTGGTTATGGACAGAAGGATGAATATGGAACAGAGCATTCTTATGGTTCCTATCATGAGTTCAGATTAGATACCTGGTGGAAGAAGGCTTTGCTGATTCTTGCAGTTGTATTTGTAGTCGTAGTAGTTGTGTCTGTTATAACAGGAATCATCAGTTTTCTGGCACCGGTTCTTGTTCCTCTTCTGATCATTATGATCGTGATCAGACTGATCGGTGGGAACCGACGATATTAGAAAAAAGAAAAGTAAAAGACCGATGGGGGAGCCATCGGTCTTTTGAGGGGAGTATAAATAATTAATAAGGGGTTGTAGAAAATAATCTTTCTACATGAATCAGTATAATATATGCATTTGGAAAAAGCAAGCAAAATATTCAAAATATGGTTGAAACAAAATGCATAAAAAGACCTCAGTTTGGGATAATAAAGATTGTACTAAATAGTTACTGTCAGTTAATAAGAACAGTAACACCAAATAAGGAGGAAGCATCATGGCAAAAAATTATAGCAACACAAGTAAAAATTCTCAGAATGGATTCTATTCATCGAAGGAAGAAAATCAGAGTAAGAACAGAAATTCAACATCTAATTCAGGTTCGAATAAGAATTCCAGCAAAAATTCTTATTCAAATAAGAATAAGAACAGCACAAACTGTAATTCCAAAAATGCAGATGACTGCTTTGGCGGAAAAGATGATTATGATGAGTCAGACAGATATTAACAGATACTGTGAGCAGTAACGAATAAGATTCTTATAAACAGTAACAAGGCAGAGAAGAAAGGCAATCGCACTTTACTCTGCCTTTCATTTATAGTAGAATTATGATGTAAGTGTCAAAAGTATGAATTGCTTATTTGTGCGAGCACAAACGCAATTTATACTTTTGACACTTACATCAAATTATAATACTGTAAAATAAGAATCAGTTAACAGTAATTAATAAGTACATAAAGATAATATGAGGTAGATATGGAAAGAATGGAATGGATTGCGCCGTGTCATTTCGGTCTTGAATCAGTATTAAAAAGGGAGATTCAGGATCTGGGATATGAGATCGCACAGGTGGAAGATGGAAGAGTTACCTTTTACGGAGGAGCAGATGCAGCGTGCAGAGCGAATGTATTTCTCCGTACAGCAGAACGTGTTCTGCTCAAGGCAGGAAGTTTTAAAGCAGTTACCTTTGATGAATTGTTTGAGAAGACAAAAGCAATTCCGTGGGAGAATTATATACCGAAGAACGGGAAGTTCTGGGTGGCGAAAGCTTCATCGGTAAAGAGTAAGCTGTTCAGCCCTTCGGACATTCAGTCAATTATGAAGAAAGCGATGGTAGATCGTCTTAGAAGTAGATACCATGTACAGTGGTTTCAGGAAGATGGAGCTTCTTATCCACTGAGAGTATTTTTGATGAAGGATATCGTTACGATCGGAATCGATACATCGGGAGATTCTCTTCATAAGAGAGGATACCGTCCGTCAGCCGGCAAGGCACCGATTTCTGAGACACTGGCAGCAGCACTGATCATGCTGACACCGTGGAGAAAAGAGCGTATCTTAGTGGATCCGTTTTGCGGAAGTGGAACATTTCCAATTGAGGCAGCAATGATGGCAGCAAATATTGCACCGGGAATGAATCGTTCTTTTACGGCTGAGAGCTGGGCGAATCTGATTGATAAGAAACTCTGGTATGAGGCCATTGATGAGGCGAATGATCTGATCGATGATCAGATTGAGACGGATATCCAGGGATATGATATTGATGGGGATGTTGTGCGGATGGCAAGACAGAATGCAGAGAATGCAGGTGTGGATCATCTGATCCATTTCCAGGAGAGACCGGTCAGTGCACTGAGTCATCCGAAGAAATATGGATTTATTATAACAAACCCGCCGTATGGAGAGCGTCTTGAGGAGAAAGAGGCACTTCCTGGTTTATATCGTGAATTTGGCGAGAGCTTTAGGAAACTTGACAGCTGGTCTGCATACATGATCACAAGTTATGAAGACGCAGAACGTTATTTCGGAAGAAAAGCAGATAAAAACCGTAAGATTTATAATGGTATGCTGAAAACATATTTCTATCAGTTCCAGGGACCAAAGCCACCGAGACCGAAGAAATAAGAAACGCTGTACCAGATTGTTGGTGAAAGAGAATAGAAGGTAGAAAGCAAAATGAAGAGAAGAATTGTATTTGCAACAGGAAATGAAAATAAGATGAAAGAGATCCGGATGATTCTTGCTGATCTTGGTATGGAGATCGTATCGATGCGTGAGGCAGGAGTCGATGAAGAAATCGTAGAAGACGGAATGAGCTTTGAAGAAAATGCAGAGATCAAGGCAAGAGCTGTATCACGAGTGCTGGTCAACGATATTGTTCTTGCAGATGATTCAGGTCTTGAGATTGACTATCTGGATAAGGCACCTGGAATTTATTCTGCGAGATTTGCCGGAGAGGATACTTCTTATGATATAAAGAACAGAATCCTTCTGGACAGACTGGAAGGGGTTCCGGACGATGAGCGTACCGCAAGATTTGTCTGTGCGGTTGCAGCAGTATTTCCGGATGGAACAACAAGCGTAGTCCGTGAGACGATTGAAGGACAAATTGGACACGAGATTGTCGGTGCGAATGGATTCGGTTATGATCCGATTTTCTATGTTCCGGAATTCGGATGTACAACAGCGGAGATGACACCGGAGCAGAAAAATAAATTGAGTCACAGAGGAAAAGCACTTCGAGCAATAAAAATCCTGCTTGAAGAGAAATTGAACGAGGAAGAAGCATGAAAATTCTGATTGTCAGTGATACACACGGAAGACACCAGGCACTGGACCGCGCATTAGAAGAGGCTGGGAAAATTGATATGTTTATCCATCTTGGAGATGTAGAAGGCGGAGAAGACTATCTGGAGGCTGTCGTAGAGTGTGAGAAGCATATTATAAGAGGAAATAACGACTTTTTTACAGAACTTCCGAGAGAAGAGGAGTTTGAGATTGGTCCTTATCATGCATTTATTACCCATGGACATTATTATTATGTGTCCATGGGGATGGAAACTATCATAGAAGAGGGCAGATCAAGAGGAGCGGATCTCGTAATGTTTGGTCATACACATCGTCCTTTCTTTCTTCAGAAGGATGGAATGACAATTTTAAACCCGGGAAGTCTATCTTTTCCACGTCAGGAGGGAAGACGAGGCAGCTATATGATCATGGAAGTCGATGGGGACGGAAAATTGAGTTTTGAGCAAAAATATCTATAATTGTTCTAATTATCAGAAAACTAAAACAAAAGAAACAATTTGCACACTCTTCTTGCAAAAAACAAGTAAAAAAACAGTCGCAAAAAAGTAAAAAAACTTTAAAAAACCTGTTGACTTTCTGAGAAACATGCCATATAATATATCTTGTCGCTGCGGGAGATACGAAAGAAACACAAAGCCGCAGGGGCAAGGAAATAAAACTGATATCGGGGTGTGGCTCAGCTTGGCTAGAGCGCCTGGTTTGGGACCAGGAGGTCGCAG
>OHRA01000437.1_pt1 | contig 17676 bp, 12 predicted proteins | sample 1578241 | NCBI WGS metagenome assembly OHRA01 (sample SAMEA3879597, study PRJEB24766) | human gut metagenome | biome: human-associated habitat; feature: feces | place: USA | collected 1985/1987 | reverse complement strand
TTATATTTTGTTAATAATATTTATATTTTTTTTATGCTTTTACATAATACGCGATTTTTTTCGTTATTCTTTACAAAAACAAATTCCAGGCATACGCTTAAAATTCGTCTCTGCCTGAAATTTGGTTCTGTCTACTGACAATCACCACACTGTCTAGTCTAACAGCGAAACGGTTCATTGTCAACCTTTACAAAAAATTATTTACTTTTTTCTTCAAGGTAGTCAATTTTAACAAGCCTCAGTCCCTGTGGTGGAACTGTCATTCCTGCTGCCTGGCGATCCTTTGCCTCAAGAATGGCCGGAATCTGTTCCGGGGCAATTGCTCCTCTTCCGACTCCGATCAACGTACCTGCAAGGATCCGGACCATATTGTAGAGGAATCCATTTCCACGGACACGAATTGTAATAAGCTCTTCCTCTTTCTCTACTTCCAGATCATAAATCGTGCGAACCGTATCTTCCACCTGAGTATGAACATTACAGAAGCTCTTAAAGTCATGCTCCCCTTTCAGATATTCTGCTGCTTCTCTCATCTTCTCAAGATCAAGATCAAATGAAACATGATACGTGTCTCTTCTTCTCATCGGATCCGGGAACTTGCTATTTAAGATCTTGTATTCATACGTTTTCTCCGTATCACAATGTCTTGGATGCCAGTCTGCTTCCACCTCATCTGATGCCACAACCACGATATCTTCCGGAAGCAGTGGATTCAATGCATAAGCAAATCGGTCTGCCGGGATTGTAGACTCTGTGTCAAATACAGCAACGTTTCCCTTCGCATGGACTCCAGCATCTGTGCGGCTTGCCCCGATTACGATAATCTCTTCCTTCGTAAGTCTGGAGATCGCCTGATTCAATTCACCTTCAATCGTCGGCACTTCCGGCTGCACCTGCCAGCCACAGTATGCTGTCCCGTCATACGCCACTCTCAATCTGATTCTTCTCATATCTGTTCTTTCTCCTATACTATGAGAAACACGCTCCGCGAGTTTCTCAAGTTATCGCGGCAGTCGCCAAGTTCTCGTGCAAGCACGGACTTTGGCTCGTTGCTCGCGTAAATAAAAGGGACAGAAATCTCCGTCCCTCTTCTCTATTTATTTTATTCTAAAAAATCCACAATTTAAACGGCACAAATCTTCCGATCACTACAATCGCGATCAGATATCCCAATGTGATTGCATAAGCAAGTCTGTCCTGATAATGATATTTCAAAGGCTTCATCTTTGTACGCCCCTCGCCACCATGATAACAGCGGGCTTCCATTGCCATCGCCAGATCATTCGCTCTTCGGAACGCAGACACGAAAAGCGGAACAAGGATCGGAATCATTGCCTTTGCTCTCTGGATAATATTTCCTGATTCAAAATCAGCTCCTCTTGCGATCTGCGCCTTCATGATCTTGTCTGTCTCTTCCAGCAGAATCGGAATAAAACGCAGTGCAATAGACATCATCATCGAAATTTCGTGTACCGGTACATGGATTCGGTTCAGTGGATGAAGCAGCTTCTCCAGTCCATCCGTCAGTCCGTTCGGAGTCGTTGTAAATGTCATCAAAGAAGATCCTGCAACAAGCAGTACAAGACGAACTGCCATGAATACAGAAGTACGAAGTCCTGTCTCTGTGATCGTAATGATTCCCCAATGGAATAACACTGCACCGCCTCTTGTAAGGAACAAGTTCATAGCCACTGTAAACAATAACAAGATCACAATCGGCTTAAGTCCTTTTCCGATAAACTTTGCCGGGACTTTAGAAACGTGAATCATGCACGCAAGAAATACAAATGCCAATGCATATCCAAGCACACTGTTCTGCACAAATAAAGAAATCAAAAAGATCAGTGTGCAGACAATCTTCACACGCGGATCCAGTCTGTGAATCGGACTCTGCGCCGGATAATACTGTCCTATCGTAATATCTCTGATCATGACTGCACCTCCTGTCTCTTCTTCAGGAAGTTGTAGATCTCGTCCGCAGCCTCTTCCACAGTTGTTGCATCTGCTGATACATCAAATCCTTTTTCTTTCAGATCATGCATTACATATGTTACCTGTGGTGCTGCCAGTCCAACAGCCTCAAGCTCTTTATAATGGCGGAACACTTCTTCCGGTGTACCGTCAAGCATCTTCTCTCCATCATTCATCACGATCAGGCGCTCCACATATTTCGCAACATCTTCCATGCTATGGGAAACAAGAATTACTGTCATTCCAGTCTTCTCATGAAGCAATTTTACCTGATCTAAAATCTCATCTCGTCCCTTCGGATCCAATCCGGCAGTCGGCTCATCCAGAACAAGTACCTTCGGATGCATTGCAAGAATTCCCGCGATTGCCACACGACGCTTCTGACCTCCGGATAATTCAAATGGGGACTGCTTATAATATTTCTCCGGAAATCCTACAAGCTCCAAGGCTTCTCTTGCCTGCTTCTCGCACTCTTCCTTGGAAAGTCCCTGGTTCTTCGGTCCAAAACACACATCGCTTAACACATCAACTTCAAACAACTGATACTCTGGATACTGGAACACAAGTCCTACCTGTGTACGCAGTTTCTTCATATCATATCCGTCCTCGTAAATGTTCTGTCCCTCATAAAGTAATTTCCCTGAGGTTGCTTTCATCAGACCGTTCAAATGCTGGATCAAGGTTGATTTTCCCGAACCCGTGTGTCCAATGATTCCGACGAACTGTCCCTGCGGGATCTCAAGACTGACATCCTTCAGCGCATGATGCTCATATGCAGTTCCCGGGCTATATACATAACTGATATTTTCTAACTTAATTGACATAAGGCATCCACCAATTCTTCCCTTCTAAGAATTCCTTTCGGCAGCGGAACTCCTTTTTGAATCAATGCGTCTGCCAGCATTGTCACCTGTGGTACATCCATACGGTACTTCTTGAGTTCATCCACCCGGCTGAAGATTTCTTTCGGTGTACCATGCATCACCACATGCCCTTCATCCATTACAAATACCTGATCCGCATCGATCACTTCTTCCATATAATGTGTGATCAGGATCACCGTAACATTCTTCTCTTTTCGAAGCTGCTCTACCGCTTCGATCACTTCTTTTCGTCCATTCGGATCAAGCATCGCGGTCGGCTCATCAAGCACGATACACTTCGGCTCCATCGCGATCACTCCTGCGATCGCCACTCTCTGCTTCTGGCCGCCGGACAGTTTATTCGGAGAATCCTTTCTGCGCTCCAGCATACCGACTGCACGCAGACTGTTCTCTACCCGTTTCCAGATCTCATCCGTAGGAACTCCTAAGTTCTCCGGACCGAATCCTACTTCCTCTTCCACAACAGTTCCGATAATCTGGTTATCCGGATTCTGAAATACCATACCGGCGCTCTGTCTGATGTTCCAAAGCTCATTCGGATCTTTCGTATCTCTTCCGTCCACCCACATCGTTCCACCTGTCGGGACAAGAATCGCATTCATATGCTTCGCCAGGGTAGACTTTCCTGAACCGTTGTGTCCAAGAATCGCCACAAAAGACCCCTGCGGGACATCAATGTCAACTCCGTCAATGGCGCGATGGGATCCGATCACATTACCTTCTTCGTCTCGTTTATCATATTCAAATACAAGCTTTTCAGCACGTATCATTCCCATGGAATATACCGCCTTTCTTATTATGAAAATGCATAAGAAAATAAAACTTTCTAATGTCTCTGTATCGTTATTAGTTGCATAAGGCGAACTGCTGAAAAGCAATTCAAAATTTATTTTACGGTATCACAAAAAGATTTGCAAGCATGCATACAGTAAAATACAGTAAAATGCGAAAATTTAGTTATTACAGCACCTTTCGTCCATTGAACCCACCTTCCGATTATGATATTCTTATCTTATTAGAATATAGAACAGAACGAACCTCGATTATCACATTTCTGGTTACTGTTCACACGATGTGCGACCAGCAACGCATCTCGCCATTTTAAATCGCCTTTGGCGATGGGACGAGATGCATTCAAGCCAAAGTAACCATTTCTGTTCTGAGTAATACTAGAATGAGGAGGCACATATTATGTCAAAATACGTTATGGCATTAGATGCCGGAACCACAAGTAACCGCTGCATTTTATTTAATAAAAAAGGGGAAATCTGCAGCGTCACACAGAGAGAATTCACACAACATTTTCCGAAACCGGGCTGGGTTGAGCACGATGCGGACGAGATCTGGGCAAGCATGCTCGGAGTTGCTGTGGAGGCTATGAACATCATCGGCGCAGAACCTTCTGATATCGCCGCAATCGGTATCACGAATCAGCGTGAGACAACGATCGTGTGGGATAAAAATACCGGCGATCCTATCTGCCACGCAATCGTCTGGCAGTGTCGTCGTACTGCTGAATTCTGCGATTCTTTGAAGGAAAAAGGACTGACAGAAAAGTTCCGTCAGAAAACCGGCCTTGTACTTGATGCTTATTTCTCCGGAACAAAGATCCGCTGGATTCTCGACAACGTTCCGAAAGCAAGAGAACGTGCCGAGCGCGGAGAACTGCTCTTTGGTACAGTAGAGACCTGGCTGATCTGGAAACTGACGAAAGGCGCAGTACATGTTACAGACTACTCCAACGCATCACGAACCATGCTTTTCAATATCAATACATTAGACTGGGATGACGAAATTCTCGAAGAACTTCAGATCCCACGCTGTATGCTTCCGACACCGAAGCCTTCCAGCTGCATTTACGGAGAGACAGATCCATCCGTCCTCGGCGGAGCGATCCCGATTGCCGGTGCTGCCGGAGATCAGCAGTCTGCACTTTTCGGTCAGACCTGCTTTAAACCGGGAGATGCGAAGAATACTTACGGAACCGGATGCTTCCTTCTGATGAACACCGGAGAGAAACCTGTCTTTTCCAACAATGGGCTGGTCACCACGATTGCCTGGGGACTTGACGGAAAGGTTACATATGCTCTGGAAGGTTCTATCTTTGTCGCCGGTGCGGCAATCCAGTGGCTTCGTGATGAACTGCGCCTGATTGATTCCGCTGACGACTGCGAATATATGGCAAAGAAAGTGAAAAATACAAATGGCTGTTATGTTGTGCCTGCTTTCACCGGACTCGGTGCTCCATATTGGGATCAGTATGCCCGCGGAACGATCGTGGGCCTGACACGTGGGGTAAATAAATACCACATCATCCGTGCAACCCTCGAGTCTCTCGCTTATCAGGCATATGACGTCCTGACTGCCATGAAGGCAGATTCCGACATTGACCTCGCCTCTCTGAAAGTAGATGGCGGCGCAAGCGCAAATAACTTCCTGATGCAGACACAGGCTGATCTGATCAACGCACCTGTCCACCGTCCGGTCTGCGTTGAGACGACTGCTATGGGAGCTGCTTATCTGGCTGGTCTTGCAGTCGGCTACTGGAACAGTCTTGAAGAAATCAAAGAGAACTGGGCGATCGATCAGGTCTTTGAACCTTCGATTGATCCGGAAGTCCGCGAAAAGAAACTGAAAGGCTGGCACAAGGCTGTCAAATATTCCTTCGACTGGGCGAAAGAAGATTAACATTTTTATATCTTTGAAAACGAATCTCTTCATAAAGAGCATATAGAAAAACTGCTGTCCGTCTGTTGTTCACGAGTCCCGCAAGCAACAGTTCAGACAGCAGCTTTTTCTATTTCATATTCTTCTCTTTTATTTACAGCTCATCAAGACTTTCCTTGAATCCCTCTCCAAGCACCTCACTCGTCTCAGTGAACATTACAAACGCAGAGTCATCTACCTGGTAAACTGCATTTTTCACAAGATACGCTTCTGACTTGGAACATGCACAGAGCAGAACATTTCTCTTACTCTTTGTATAAGTACCCATTCCTTCCAAAGATGTTACACCACGGTCGGTGATTCTTCCAATCTCTTCCGCTGTTTCCTCTCCCTTCGATGTAACAATGATTGCAAGTGTTCCTGCACCGATTCCGTAAAGAATCTTGTCAATTACCACAGAGCAGACAAATACTGCGATCAATCCATAAAGAACTGAGTCAACATCACCGAATACCGGCCATCCAATTAAAATAATGATCAAGTCGATCAACAACGTCAGTCGACCAAGAGACATATGTGGTCTCTTCTTTTTGATCGTCATCGTCAGGAAATCTGCTCCGCCCGAAGAAGAACCTCTCATATAGAAAAGAACCATCCCAAGTCCAAGCAATGCTCCCGAGTAAATCGCTGCAAGCAGACGCTGTCCTGTATAGTATGGGAACATCGGAAATACAAGATCGACAAAAATGGTTGAAATAATCATTGTCCTCGCAGTCTTCATCAAAAACCGCTTTCCTACTGTTTTGTAACTGATGATAACCAGTGGAATATTCAGGATTAGCGTCATTGTACCGACCGGAAGATTCCATAACTTGTTCATGATCAAGGCAATACCTGAGATTCCTCCAGGCGCAAAATTTCCTCCCTCTGCAAATGTATAGATTCCGGCACCAAACAAAATACTTCCTATAATATCATACAAAATATCCACTGCAAGCTCTTTCTTCGAATGCTCTGCCCGCATCTTTTTATTCTCCATCATATCATTTCCCTCTCGTTTACATCTTATTTTCTATTCTGTCGCTTTTGCGTTCGGATAAATCTTCTCCATCTTCGCATCATCGTAATGCTCATCTGCCCATTTCTGAATGCTGTTTTCCGCTACAACGCCCTTTCCACGTTCGTCATAACGAACAAGTGCAATACATGACACAGCCACATTGCAGACCATGAAAATGATCAAAAACCAGGTGAGCACCTTCCCTGCCAGCATCGGGATTTTCTCAATCCATGCGGAAATGTACGGATAGATCTTCTTAAACCAGACAACTGCCGCAATTCCCCAGAAGAAGCAGTACAATAAGTTGATTCGGCCTCCTAAGTTAAATGGGATCTCACTATAGTCCCAAAATACTTTCCCGAATACAATTTCCGTAAATACACTACAGAGATATTCGTATGCTCCGCCGAGCAATGTACCGATGATAAATAAGAAACTGTCGCTCTTATCTTTATATTTGTAAAGCATTGCTGTCACAAGTGCAATCGCCAGTCCCCAGACAATACTAAACGGTCCCCAGACCACACTGGAGCGACTCATCCACACACCTGCTGTGATTCTGCAGAAAATCGTCTCTGTAATATCTCCAAGAAATGCTCCGACAAAAAACAACAGCACGATCTTGTAGAACCCACAGCCTGCGGCAAATACTTTCCCCTTCTCCGCTTCCTCTTCCTTGCGGATTAGCTCCATCGCTTTTGGATACGCTTTTTGGATACGTTTCCCAACCCATCCGGAAATCGCACTTCCAAGCTTATCACTGACTTTATCCAGACCTTCATTCGCAGCTTCCCACCGCGCGAGGTTCTTCCCTTTTCCACGAAGCAGCAGATAAGATCCGAGGATATCCACAACCAATACTCCAAGAAGAACCAATACAAGGATCTTCATCAGGAACAGAGGCAACATTTTAAATACTATGATCGCAAATCTGTTTCCCCAGCGGATTCCGAGATATCCAAGAGCACCCCAGACAAGAGAAGCCGGGATACAGATATATCCGTCCAGATTCCATTTGATCCTGGAATAATCCCACCATCTGGCTTTAAATGCCTTCTCGATCAAATGCCCTGCAACCCATTCGATCACTGTCGCATAAATCGCCGCAAATAAAAAAAGCCAGACTCCTCTTAGCTCCTGTAATCCAAATGTCATGAACAGAGCAGCAATACCGTAGATCACACAGAACGGTCCATTCACCAGACCTCTGTTCGCAAATTTCTTCTGTTTTACTGTTGCGGCTGCTGTCTCCAACACCCATCCTAAGAAAGAATAGATGAAAAACAGCCAAAGCAGTTCATACCATGTAAAACGAATCATTGCTCCATCTCCTTTGTACCATGTTTTCATTCACATCTTTCTTAGTATAACGCAAATCAATGCTTTTTCCTAGGGATAAATCCAAAAATAATCAATACTCCGATCAGCCCGATTCCAACATAACCGGCTTTCCTCCATAACGTATCTCTCTCGATCAGACGCTGATCGTCCTCTATCGCTTCCGTTCGGTTCTGCTCGGAAGTGGTGATAATCTCTTGCTGGCTGCTGTCCGCCTCTTCTGCTGCATCCACTGCTGCCTCCGGCTGTGTTCCCACCTCATCACAATACACAATATATCTTCTGGAATTCTGCGTATATGGATGACATGTCATCAAAGTCACCATATTCCGTCCCGGCTGAATCATGATCTTGTCACTCTCATCCGGCAGGATAATCTCAATCTCCGACACACGATACGTCAATATTTCCTGACAGTTTTGTATCGTCAGTTCATCTCCGATTTCCAACCGCTCGATCTCGCGGAACATCGGAATCCCCTTCCATCCTCGATGTGCTGCGATCACACAATTACTGTCCGTGCCCTGCACCGGAAATGAAGTCTGTCCAAGCATGACCGCACCTTTCGCCATCTTCTCCTGCGTTGCGCCGAGATATAACGGCAATGTCACATCCATCTTCGGAATATCAAGAATCCCGATCATCCCGTCATCAATCCCATACTTGGACAGATCCAATGTCTCCTGCTCGTAAGACCACGGATCAGTCAGTCCTGACTGGCCATCAGAAAAGATCTGCTGATTATATGCCTGCATCTCCTGATAGAGCTGGGCGTTCTTTGGGATCTGGTTGGAATCGGCAGAGGTAGGATCTGTCTCTTCACTACTTTTATCCTGCTGACTTCCTTCCACCTCTTCTTTAAAATGTTCCACTGCTTTCTCGTTTTCCTTCTGCAATACAATCTTTTGTAAATCTGGGATTGCATACACAAACAAACCTCCAAGATACAGAATTATCAGCATAATCGCCATCAGCGTTCTGTTCTTTTGCTTTTTCTTCTCCTTCTTTTTCCTGCTTTTTTGCATGGTTTCTTTTCCTTCTTCTCTTTTTCATCATAAATCGCAACTTCTGATTTATTCTTTTTCCCAAACTTGCGCACAATCACATTGATCAGAACAACCAGAATCACTGCAAAAAGAATGCCTTCTATAATGGCTTTTTCGTACATTGCTTTCCAGCCACCGCCATCCGGACCTTCCTCTGCCTGTCCTGCTGCCTCATCACTCACATCCTGCGTATATTCTGTTCGAATGCCTCTTACCAAAAGACGATGTGAATTAATCCCATAAGGTGTACACGTCACCAATGTTGCATAATCATACCCCGGAACGATTTTCAAATCATCTGTTTCCGATGGCTCAACAACCTTAATCTGATCCACCTTATATGCCAATGTCTCATTCAGCACATGAATAAGAAAAATATCCCCTTCTTTTACAGATTCCAGCTTCGTAAATATTTCCGCTTCCGGAAGTCCTGTATGCCCGGAAAGTACTGTATGCGTACTCTCTCCACCAATTGGAAGAGATGTCCCCTCCAGGTGACCAACACCTTTTGCTAACACTTCTTCTGATGTGCCATGGTACACCGGCTCATACACATCAATCCTTGGAATCTCAATATACGCCATAATTCCATTTTTCTCAAGATTCAATGCTGAAATATAATCTGCTGACATATCATCTGCCGCATCCGGATCAAATGGATCCGATATAACAACCGTATTGCTCAAACTGTCATTGTACTGCTTTGCTTTTTCTTTCGCATCCTCAATCTCTGCATCTGACAGCTTCTCCATCTCTTCATTATATTCTGTAAGAATCTGATCCTGCTTTCTATCCTGTAATATATTACTGATAAACGGATAACTCAAAACGCCGATTCCACAAAGCAGAATCAGCACAAGAAAGATATTAATTATTTTATTTTTCATTTTCCTGCTCCTTCCCTGTATTTGAAAACAAGAAATGTGCTTTCTCACTTTCAAATACAGGGAAACAGTCATTTCTGTTTCCCTGCGTAGTATTAATTATGTATATGAGAGCATCTAATTAATTATTTGGATCTTTTTCTCATGAATAAGAGTGATCCTGCAGCTGCAACGATTGCGATACCTGCGATTGTGAAGAGTGCAATACCTCTTCCACCTGTAGCCGGAAGGTTGAATCCCTTGCTGTTGACTACTGTGAGTGGTACTTCAGCTGTAGCACTGTCTTTGTTATTCTGATCAGAATTCATTGTGACAGCTTTATCGCCTACAGTTGCTGTTGCAGCTCCTGTTTCAGCGTTAGTCTGAGTAATTACAATCACTACTGGATTTTTCAGAAGTACATAGCCTGCGTTAGTTTTTGTCTCTATCAGTTTGTATGTACCTGGTTTTAAACCTCTGATATAGATTTTTCCTTGGTCGTCTGTTGTTACTGTGTTTGAACTTCCACCTGGTGTATAGAATGTATTAGAATCATTTTTCTTAACGTTAACAGCTTTATCTGTGTTATCTGTTAAAGTAAATTCTACTCCTTTAAGTACCTTATTTGTACCTTCGCCCTTTTTCAGAAGGTCGATTCCGTATGTGAATACTTTAACCTCTTTATCTGGATCTGGTGTTTTTGTTTTACTATCTGTTTCACCATGATTTGTATATACTAACTCAACTTTATTTTTGTTTCCTGCCTGTCCAAGAACTGCACTCTCGTTTAATTTAACTTTGTAAGTAATTGTAAACTCTTCTGTTGAATTCTTCTGTAATGAATTTAAATATTTATTAAAATTGATAGTTACTTTATTATTTGTTTCATCTAAAGATACTTCATAGTCTGTATTATAAGTAAGTTCTTTTTCTGTACCAGTTGCTTCTACTTTATCATCTTTTACAGTAATATTACTTGCATTATTTGTAAATGTAAGTCCTTTATCCATTGTATCAACGATCTTCAGCTCTGTTAAACCATTTTCTGGAACTGGAACAGAATATGTCACTTTATAAATAATCTCATCACCAATATTTGCATTTGCTTGCTTACCATTTATAGCTGATGTGCCTACTGAATCAATCTTTTTATCAATATCCACGTTACCTGTTGAGTTCTTTGGATATGCATAAATATCTGTTACAGAATTTCCATTTGCATCTGTAAACGGAAGTGACACAAAAAACGGAACAGACACCTTAGTAACTGCTACTGCTGTACCATCTAACTTCTTTGCTGCTGAAGCATCTATCTCTGCAAAGAGATATAATTTCTCTAATGACAGATCTGAAAATTTAACTGTTCCATTATTCGTTGTTGGTGCTTCATGATTTCCAGTTGCTTTTTTCACTAAATCAATTGCTTGATTTTTGTGACCTCTGATGGCTGCATCCAATGTAGACATTCTGTAATATGTCTTATTATTTTCTACAACTTTGTCTGATTCTTGCAAGCCAAGTGCAGTAACTGCTTTATCTGACAATGTATAAAGCATCTCTGTTGTTGTTTTTTCACTATCCTGAACATCTACCTGAACACGATTTCCAACTTCTATATAAGCAAACTTGACATTTTGTAACTTTTCTCCTGAAACTGAAGTTTGTTCTGCTCCATAATGTGTTTCAAGAGTCTCATAATCCTGAGTGCTTCCCATATACTTCGTAATCGTAACGCTTCCTTTTTCTTCTGTGCCTGTTGCCGCATCTGCCGCAAATGCCATCACTGACATGCTGCTCATTACTGTTGCCGCCGCAAGTGCTGCCGCCGCAAATTTTTTCAAAACATTTTTCTTCATTGCTCTCTTCTCCTTCTTTTTTTTCTAAATCTATTCAAAGGGACTCCCTATTCCCTACGAATACTGGTTCATTGATTCTTTTAGCCTCTCCTTGAGACTCTCTTCTTTCTGCTTTTCTTTCTTGCTGTTAACAAGTAACCACCTACCAGAACTGCTGTAATTCCGATTACGATAAATTTGAAAATTCCTTTATTTCCACTTGCCGGAAGATCAAATGCTTTATCATTAACGATGGTGTAAGTAAGGTTCCATGTCACACCACCTTCCTTTACTTTCGTTCCATTCACTATATCTCCCACCTTATACTTATATGGAAGTGTTATCTTAATCGGCTCTTTCAAGAGTACATAACCGGCTTTCGTCTTTACCTCTTTCAGATAATATGTAATCGGAGTTTCTTCCGTTCCCGTGATAATATTATTAAAAATTAATTCCCCATTTGTTCCGGTAATACCTGTTAGATTATTTCCTAAGTAGTCTTTTGCAACTTGCGTTGTATTAGAATCTGTATAAAGCGTAAACTCTGCACCTTGTAAGAAGCCATTTTTTCCGGCCTTCTTTATAATCTTCAATGTACCAGTTTTTTTATTTGTAATATCAAAACTGCCATCTTTATATTCCGGATAATATCCTGCTATTTGCTTTATATGTTCTCGCTTCTGTGGATCTGGTGTAGTAGGCTTAAGTTCCTCCGAACTTTTTAAAGTTCCCAATTCTACAACCTTGTACTTATATTCTTTTTTATCTTTCGCTGTATAATCCACATATTTCAATAATCCTGTAAATGTATACTTCCAATCAGTATCAATATTAACAACCTGATTTGGAATTGGATTTCCTGACTTATCTTTTGCTTGTTCATATTTATTAGTAGTAGGATTTAAACGCTGAATCTGAACAACAATATTTCTCGGTGTATCTGCTGTCACTCTGCCTTCCCAAGTCTTTGTTCCGGAAATGGAAATCAATGGTGTAACTGTATTCACAAATCTAACCGCTGTATCAGTTGAATTAGCATCATCATCTGCTACTACCATTCCTGTAACGACATTGTTCTCTGCTTTGACATTCTTGTCGTTTCCAGGAACTGTAACTTCAACTTTTTCCAGACTATAATCGGCATTATCTGGTATTACTTCATAAATCGTATAATCAGTACCTGCCGGAATTCCTTGAATTGTTGTATCTTTTCCTGCTTCCAATTCAATTGTCTGCTTAATAACATCTTTTCCTATATTTGCTTCCAGTTTCATTCCTGCGACATTTCGGTATTCAATTATAAACTGATACTTTCTTCCTGATTGAGATTCTGCCTCTCCCTCGCTTAATTCTTTTTTCAGAGAAATAGAACCTGTCCGCAGCTTATTCACATATTTTGCTTTCAGATCAATCACTGCAGTAGTACTATCAGGATTAGCATAACTTCTAAATACAATCGTTGAATCACTAGGTTTTGTTACTGTATTGCTATTCTCTGTTCTTCCGTCATTTACCTCATATCCTGATTGTTTTTCAACAGATGTCTGTATGTCACCGGTTACCTTATCAGTTATTTTGCTCAAATCATTTGGTTTTACAATCGTTCCATTTTCATACAATGACCACGTTGTAGTAAATACATCCGGTGAAACATTTTTCTCGGCAATGGAAAGATAACTTCCTCTTCTAAACTGATCGCTGAATATTGCACTTTCTTTATTTCCAATACTAAGAAGTCCATCACTGTAGATGATTGTATCTCCCTTTGTATTCTGATAATATGAACCATTCACCGGTTCCAGTTTCTTCGAATTAATTGAACCATAATCCGGAATATCTTCTTGTTCTGTTGTAAACCCTGTCTTCTCACCGCTGGCCGGCTTTACAAATGAAAACTTATCAAGATAAATCGTCACATCATTCCAGTAAGCAAATTGGATTTCTTTCACTTTGCTGAAATCAAAGCCTCTTTTATCTCCAGCATCTAATATTTTTTCTTTTAATTTTTCGAGATCGATTCGTATTGTCTTCCAGGTTTGTTTATCAATATTGTTATTTCGTCCATTGTAAGTAAGGAAGCTTGCCCATTCACCTATCCTTGTTCCATCGTCATCAACTAATGCAACAAATGGATCTGTTCCCGATGCATTTGCGTCCATGTTATATACATCAAACTGTAAATATTTATACCCTTTTGAATCTAATGCATCAAATGTAATACCATCTTTTGCCTGGATTTTTACCAATCTTTCATCTGTTTTTGATTGAGGATCTGTTGCATTCTTTTTGCCCGGATAATAGTAACTTATAATTTTTCCTTTTTCGCTATTTGTAGGATCATCAATCACTTCAACATTTGAGTCGTACACCCTTGTTCCGGAAATAGTCGTGTTATCTGAATAATCATTAAACACTTTCTTTACCTCAGGGTTGCTAGGATCAGACACTTTTTTTGGATCTCCACTTGTTGCGAGATTTTTTATCTCAAAATCAAATGTTCCGACATCTTCTAAAGCCTTTTTGAAAATTTCATTTGCTCCTGTTGTATCAACTTCCTTTTCTACAGTGAGCTTATTTTCCTGTGGGAAGTTGAAAGTGATTTTCATATTTGATTCCCAAAGTCCACGCTCCATGTAAAACATGGTGAGTGTATGTTCTTTTGTGAAATAATTGTTTGTGACTAATTCTTCAGGAAAATGTTTCTTTACTTCTCCGTTAGAGGTGCCTCCTGAACTGGAGTTCTTTGCACTACTAACCGTAGCCATTTTATTTGCGAAATCTATTTTTCCTGTTACCACAGCATGATCTCCACCAATATCAAGAACCAGTTGGCCATCGATGAATACCCATACATCATCATCACCGGAAAAGTTAAATTCAATTGGCACTCTTTCATTATTAGGACCAAGAATCTTTCCATCCGATGTAAGCCGGAACTTCAAATCAAACTTTTGACCGAATCCGTAATTCAATTGTGAAGCCTTACCTGATTGATTCTTTGAATTTAGTGGAAAATAATTTCCATTCGCAGTTGCTCCATTCGTTGTATTTCCCTTTACCTCTTCCTCTTCATTATTTGATTGCAAGAAATATTCATCTGTAGCATCATATTTTAATTGAAGATTTTTGTTAGTTGCCTCTTTATCAGCACTGTCAAAAGTCCAGTACATTCCCTTTTTTACAAATGGAAATGTTACATTTTCATATACTTTTCCAAGTACTGTATTTTTAGAATTATTTCCATTTAAAAAATCTTTGTCAAAAAATGGAGCTAGTACCGTTCCATTACTTTCTGTTTCTAATTGTAGACTATTATTATTTAACTGATTTGCAACCAATCCCTGGGTGGCATTATTTCCACTTGATAACTTGTTTCCATCACTTCCCCACATGGAGTTATTTTCGTAAAAGAATTTTTGATATAAATTTGAATCATCTTTAGAATTAGGATAACCAAATAAGTTCATTGTTCCAGCAATGTTCTTAAAGTCTGTCGCTTCTTTATAGTTCTGGAAGTTCCCCCAGTATAATGGTGATGTTGCACCATTTACTTGATAATAATCACTCAATGCCATGTTGAACTGTCGAAATGGCTGATAAATTCTGTGAGTATTCACTGCAATATCAGATTTATAGTCGTCTCTATTTGAACCATTCAATTCATAATCTGAGTAGTAATCATAAATTGTCGTATTTACATATAACTGATCAGCGTTTCTTTTTTCTTCTCCATTTGGTACATCTACAACCTTTTCTTTCTTTCCACTTTCCGCATCTCTTACTGTATATGCCTCTCCCCAGTAACCGCCACGGTTTCCACCATCGTAGATAACATTATCACTTGAATCACCGTAATAACATGGATTTTTCAAACCTGAAGGAATATCCAATAGCGCAGTTGCTTCACCATTACTTGCAGCATTCGCATTAGATACCGGATTTGCTGCAAATCGTATTTTCGTATATCCTTTTGGAAGAATGGCTTTATATACATCATTATAAACATGTCCATCTGTTTCTTTGACTTCTTTGGTCATTGTTTCTATAGTAGATAGAGTACCATTTGTAGCATAATAATAAACAGTACTATCTGGATTTGGAATTCCTTTTTTATTATCCTCATAAGACAATTTTGATAATGTAGCATCGTAATATACTGTTATTCCATTTGTATCAAGTGGTGCTTCGTTATACTCCCCCTGTTGTGCTTCCGCTCTGTCTCCTGATTTTTTTCCTGTCAATTTAAAACATGGTGAATTCTTTTCCCAATCAACATTTAAATTTACTGTTTGTATTCCACTACTCCAATCATCAGTACCTACTAAAAAAATCACCTGCTTCCATGGCTTATTAAAGATGAATTTCCAAATTTTCTTTGAACGTGATTCAGATACTTTATACATCTGCTGAATGCCCGTGTCCGTCTTGTCATCCTTATTAAATGCATATACAGAAATTTGTGTTGCATTATCCCAATCAGGGTCATTTATTGTATTTTGCTCAAAATACAATGTATATACTCCTGTTTCTGACACCGTATTAATATTATTTTCTCCGTCCGCATTCTCATCCGCAGCTTCGCTTTCTGGTTGACTTACTACTTGACCTTCCCAGACAACTGTCGCTTCATTCTCTTTGCTCTCGTCTGCTCTCTTAGCTGCTTCTGTGATATCCTGCTCCTCTTCGAATGCCTTCGCCTCAACCAACACTTTCTTTGTATAGCTTGCTTCATCTGTACGATACTGAAGCTGCATATCAAAGTTGATTGCTGTTGCATCTGCCGGCATTGTGATCTGCAGATATTTAGAAGTAACTGTTCCATTATCGTCCTTGTCGTTCTTCCACTCTGCTGTTGGACTTGCCTTTGTTCCATTATTAAGAGTCACTGAATCTTTCAATGTCTCATCGATTGTTTTCTGTGTGTTTTTATCTGTAAGCTGATCGCTTGTCAGAAGATTGACTGCATCTATATCTGTTGCCGCAGATCCGTCCTCGTTTTTTAGATATACATTCAGACAGACTGATTGCGAGCACTGCCCCTGCGCAGTCACATGAATTGTCTGTGTAACATTCTGTTCCACAGTTTGTTCAGAATCTTTAGAAATGTTAATTTTTATCCGATCTTGTTCGTCACTACTCTCTCCTGTTGCAAATACAGTATTTCCTGTTAATACTGTTCCAAGTACCATTGTCACTACAAGTATCAGACTACTCTCTGTTTTGCCTTTCCTCTCATTTTTCGAACTCCATCCCTTTTCATAACCCGATAATATAATTTCTGTCTCCCCTCTGCTGTCTATCGGTAATCTCTTGTATTTGTTTCTTAACACTATGTTAACAAAACTTTCCAATTTAATGAATATTAAATTTTCAAGATTTATAACACTATTTCAAGATTTATAACACTATTTCAAGAAGTTACGTGTTTTACCCCCCAAAAAATAACCCAGAATCAACTGATAAATTTTCTCTTTTATCAATTAATTCTGGATTAACACTTGCTGCTTTTTTCCACATCTTCATAATAATAATCTCCTCCTCAAAACTAATTGATATTCTTTATGAGTCGTATATTAGACCACAAAGGAGTGATTTGTCAAGCAAAAAACAGACTGTGCTCTGCTTTTTAGCTATATTCGTTAAATATAGTCAAGTGATGTTAAAATACATCGAGTTGGTTGTTGTATCTATTAATCTGATATCTTAATACATTTCATTCTATGGAAGCTATTGCAAAGAAAAAAACAGTGCTTTCGCACTGCTTCTCATTCCTGTCTATATTCCATCTACCTTCAAAACTACATACAGTCAAAACCAACATCATCATCCAAACCTATCACTGCTTTGGTTATGCCCTCGACCTATTAGTAACAGTCAGCTCCATGTGTTACCACACTTCCACCTCTGCCCTATCTACCTCGTCGTCTTCAAGGGGTCTTACTAACTTGACGTTATGAGATATCTCATCTTGAGGGGGGCTTCACGCTTAGATGCCTTCAGCGTTTATCCCTT
>OHRA01000431.1_pt1 | contig 17773 bp, 15 predicted proteins | sample 1578241 | NCBI WGS metagenome assembly OHRA01 (sample SAMEA3879597, study PRJEB24766) | human gut metagenome | biome: human-associated habitat; feature: feces | place: USA | collected 1985/1987 | reverse complement strand
TGAAGTAGGAATGAAACATGGAAGTTTATAACTTTTTATAAGTTTTCAGTAACGGGAGAAGCAAAGTAGAATAGAGAAAAGAAGAACAGAAGAACAGAAGAACAGAGCAGTGCGCGTTAGCGTGCTGTCCTGTTCTTTTAACATGAAAATCATTTTCAAATTCATCTTGACAATAAAATTTTTTGCGTTAAAATAAAAAAATGATTTTTGATAGATTCGAGATGGAAGTAAAGTAATGTTGGAATTTATAAAACAGAGCAAGAAAAGAAAGTTATATTGTATCCTTGGCATATTGTATCTGCTGTGTATTATCTTTGTTGCAAATGATGCATGGTTGTATAGCACACCCATTGCAAAACTGACAAAGGTCGAAACCAGTGTCTCAGGAGAAGAGACAGGAACCAGAGGGACGAAGGAGAAAAAATATAAGCAGAATATTCAGGGAGTAATCCTAAATGGAGAAAACAAGGGAAAGACAATAAGTTTTACGAATGAGTACACGTATACCGGAATGATGAAACAGCCATATCATAAGGGAGATAAGGTACTGCTCAATGGAACAAGCAAGAGAATGGGTTCTGGAATTCGTGGACTGAAACGAGATACAGAGCTTATGATACTCATAGGATTTCTGATGTTTATATTAATTATCGTTGCAGGAAGACAGGGTGCGCTTACGATATTGACCGTTATTTTTAATGTTGCTGTTTTTGCAATTGGTTTTTGGAAAGCGGGAGATACATCAAATGTGCTGGAAATGTGCAGCAGGCTGGTGATTCTTTTTGCGGTTATTACATTGGTTGGATTAAACGGGATTCATAAAAAGACATGGGCAGCACTTTTTACAACATTGATTGTTCTTGTAATGATCATGGGAATCTTTGATGTTGTAATCCATCATGCAGAAGATCTTGATTATTCGACCATGGAGTATCTTGGAAGTATTGAAAATCCGGATGAAATTTTCCATGCAGAAATCCTGATCTCAGGACTGGGAGCAATCATGGATGTGGCGGTCGCCATCGCTGCATCCTTAAGTGAAATCGTTGAAAAGAAGCCGGAAGTGACATTTTTGGAATTATTTAAATCAGGAAGAGAAATTGGATATGACATTATGGGAACGATGATAAATGTGCTGTTGTTTGTCTTTGGCTGTGGACTGATCCCGATGTGTCTGATTCGAATGAATAATGATGTGAGTTTAATTACTATTATAAAATTGCACATTCCATGTGAATTGTGCAGATTTCTGGTGGAAAGTATAGGAATTGTTCTGGCAATACCGATTTCTATTTTGGTTACTTCTGTGATGATAAAGGTCCCAGGAATGTTTCATAGACAGAAGAAAGCAAGAAAGGTGCAGGGAGAAGGAAAATGCTGATAACACTTGGATTGATTTTACTGATTTTAATTATGGTCGTCGGTGGAGACAGAGGTGTCGTTTCGCTTATTGCTTTGTGTGGAAATCTGTTGATCTTAAGTCTTGCAATCTGGCTTATGGCATCAGGAGTTCCTGTTCTTCTCGTTACCGTTTGTGTCGGCGTTGTCATTTCCTGTATTACGTTGTTCTATCAAAATGGTAGAAATGGAAAGACATGGAGTGCATTTCTGGCAACTATGATCACAATGCTGTTGCTGTTTTTCTTCATATATATCGTTGTATGGAGAAGTGAGGCGGGAGGTCTTAACGAGATACAACAGGTTGGAGAAGATGTATTTTATTATAATATGAACCTGAATATCAGTATGAGAAATGTTGCTGTCTCTGTTATACTTCTCAGTACTCTTGGAGCTGTTCTTGATATGGCACTGACAGTTACCACATCTGTTTATGAAGTGAAAAGCCATAAAGAAGATATGACTTTTAAAGAACTGATTCACAGCGGAATGCAGATAGGAAAAGAAGTGACCGGAACAACGGTGAATACACTTCTGTTTGCATATTTAGGAGAATCACTTCTGCTTTTTTCCTATCTGCGGATGCAGGGATATTCGTTTGAACTACTGTTGAATTCTAAAATCATGTTTGAAAATTGTGCCTCAATGATCTTCGGAGCAATCGCCTGCGTGGTTGTAATGCCGGTGGCAGCGGTTGCAGGGGGCTATTTTTTTCGATTTAAATAAACATAAAATCCAACGTTCAACATAATTCCAACTGCTGTAGAAACCGGTGCAGCAAGACCGATCTTTGTCAGGCTGGCATTCGGCTGGATACTCATGATGTATGCCATTGGCAGACGGACCAGAAGTGTCTGGATGAGTCCCTGTGTCATAACCCAGAGCGTCTTATCATTTCCATTAAAATAACCGATCATGCTGAAGAGGACGGCTGTTAAAATCGTTTCCGGTGCGAATCCTTTCAAGTAAGCAAAGCCATTCTGAATAACGTCGGCATCCGTAGAGAAGAATCCGGACAGGACATCTCCCTTAAGAAATACAAGAGTGAAGACGAAACATCCGACAACCAGGCCGACTCCGATTCCGGTGAACATAGATCTCTTTGCACGCTTTGATTTTCCGGCACCGACATTCTGCGAGACGAAAGAAGCCATAGATTGCATGAGTGCGCTAGGTACCAGCATTGCAAAGTTTACGATTTTACAGGCAACGCCGTAACCAGAAGAAGCCTCCAGTCCGAGCCGGTTTACAAAAGCGCAGAGTGCGAGGAATGACATCTGTGTCAGGAATTCCTGGAGCGCAAGAGGGAGTCCAATAATGAGGAATTTCTTGCACTGTGGATTCAGGCAGAAGTCTTTTTTCATAATCTTAAACGGCAAATTCTTTTTGATAAGAAGAACTACTGCGAAGACAACACTGACTGCCTGGGCGAAAACAGTTGCAATTGCGGCACCGACTGCGTTCATGTGGAAACCTGCAACAAGTATCAAGTCACCGAAAACATTTATGATGCATGCGACAAGTACAAAAAGCAGAGGAGACTTGCTGTCTCCGAGTCCACGGAAAATCGCAGAAAGCAGGTTGTAGGCGACGATGAAGAAGATTCCGCCACCGCAGATACGGATGTAAACAGTAGTCAATTCGACAGCTTCAGCAGGTGCCTGCATCAGGATTGCGATCGGGTGTGCAAAACAAACCATAACGATGAACAATCCAACTGAAATCGCTGTAAATACAATTGCAGCACCGCCAATGACGGAGCCAATCTGTTCCGGTTTCTTTTCGCCGAGATAACGCGCGATCAGAACCGTGATACCCATAGCAAACTGGACGACTACGAAAGTGACCAGATTCAGAACCTGACTTCCGGTAGAAACTGCAGAAAGTCCGGAGGTAGAACCAAATCTTCCAACGACCAGAAGGTCAACCGCTCCATACGCTGCCTGAAGGATTAGTGCGCCAAGCACAGGCATCATAAATGCCACCAGTTTCTTTAAAATACTTCCTTGTGTAAAATCAGCAGTTTTATCTGTCATTTTGAATGCTCCTTTCACACATGATGTCGTAAAATTTCTGAATTGTCCGGATCATACAGTCGGTTTCAGTGTCAGATATAGCATCAAGGTAAGGAAGTAGCTCATTAAAATAATTTTCATTATACTTTTCAGATAGCTCCTTGCCATGTTCGGTCAAAGACAAGTATGTGACACGTCCGTCATCCGGAGAGGAGATCTTTTGAACTAATCCTTTCTTCTCCATTTCTTTTATTGTCCTTGTGACACCCGGTCGCGGGATATTCAGAACGTCACTTAAATCAGAAACTTTTACATGGACTTTCTGTTTCTGAAGCTCCTGGATTATATCCATATAGCGGATGTGAGATGACACGATACCCTCCGGAAGCGGAGGGAGCATCTCACGAATTCGCTTTGCCTGATAACATGCATCGAGCATGCGTTTGATTTTTTTATTTGTCATAATAAAACTCCTATATAGTTACCAATGTTAATTATCATAGATAATTATATGGAGATTTGAGGAATTGTCAAGAGAAAATGTTGATTGTGATGATAATTTGAGGAAAATGTGGAGAGAAGTCTTGATATGTTCGCAAATTAATAAAAGACAAGAAAACGTACAAGATAACACGTAAGTTATAGTAAAATAAATAAAAATCTAGTATAATATAGTAAGAAAACGTACAAGATAATAAGTAAGTTATACGAGGAAAAATGATATGAATACTTATGCACCACCATTCAAACTTACAAATACAATGCTGGATTTAGTCGCATCAATTTCTGAAAAAGTAGGAAGAATCACTACTGGAAAAAATCTGGAGTCAAAGCCACATTTGAGAAAAAATAACAGAGTTAAATCAATCTATTCTTCTTTGAAAATCGAGGCAAATTCATTGACGATCGGACAGGTAAGAGATGTCATAGATGGAAAGCTTGTGCTTGGAGAACAAAAGGAAATACAAGAAGTAAAGAACGCATACAAAGCATATGAGAAAATAAATGAGATCGATCCTTATGATATTGAAGAATTAAAGCACATACATGGGATTATGACGAAGTATCTGATAGATGAATCAGGATGTTTCAGACATGGCGAAGAGGGTGTTTTCAATGGAGAGGAATGCATTTTCATGGCACCGCCGGCAAGATTCGTCCCACATCTTATGGAAGAACTGTTTGATTGGATGGAACGAGAAAAAGAAGAAGTTCATCCATTGATCCTGTCCTGCGTATTTCATTATGAATTCGTATTTATTCATCCATTCGCAGATGGGAATGGACGCATGGCAAGGTTGTGGCATACTTGTCTTTTAGCAAATTGGAAGCCATTCTTTCAATACATTCCAATAGAAAGTCAGATTGAAAGATTCCAGGAAGAATATTACAATGTGATTGCACAATGCGATGTAAATGGTGATTCAAATCTATTTATCGAATTTATGTTGCGCCAGATTGATCAGATTTTAAAAGAAGTTCTGTTACAGTCAGAAGGGCAAAGGGAAAATATATCAGAATATGTAAAACGATTATTAGATGTTATGGAATACGAAGTTCCGTACACCGCAGTTACTCTGATGGAGTTGTTGGGGCTGAAGTCAAAGGAGTCATTTCGCAAGAATTATCTGAATCCGGCAATAGAACTTCAATTGATACGAATGACAGTTCCTGACAAGCCACGTAGCAGAAATCAGAGATATGTGAAAAGATAGATGTTGCTGGGCAAATATGAATGCGGATGCAGTAGCAGCACAGATTAAGAAACGGAACTACCTGGCGGCAATCAAGGAGTTTGTCGGTGAGATGTTAGATGAAAACGAAAGGTTCGGCAAGATGCCGAACCCTTTCACTGTATGTTAATTCTCTTTATTATCCACCAACAGCATATTAAGTTGTTCTAACCGTTTAAGATCCTTCTTTGTAAAAAGCAACTGATGGCGGAAGTTCTCTGTGTGTTCCTGTGGTTTTAAGGTGACTACGCATTTAAATGCACAAGGCATAAGGTCTGCACTGGAGATACCGCACAAGAGTCCCATTGTGAAATCTCGAAGTTCCAGAGGGTTGAAGATGTACAGAAGGTCTTCTTCCAGTGGGTTATATTGATTTACGAAAGAAAAGCGGATTAGCATATCACTATAAAGAACTCGTCCGGTGTAGAAAATCTCGCTGCTGCTTCCGTTAGCGGAGACAGAGCAAATCGTCAGAGTCGCTTCGTACTTTCCGGGTTCACCTTTCTTCTCATAAATATCAATGATGCCATCTTTCGTGCGTTGATATCGTCCGTCATAGAAGTAGAAATATAATCGTTGCGCCTGAAAGAAAGGACTTTTCCGACTTCTTCCGGGCGTACCGATAAGCTCACTGGTTGTTTCCGGAAGATAAGTAGTCAGCTGAGAGATTGAGACCTGAAGAACCTGGCTAATCTCATATAAAGTCTCAATATCAACAGCAATCTCTCCATTTTCATATTTACATATCGTGGCGCGGCTCTTATGGATGGCATCTGCGAGATCCTGCAGTGTCATTTTCCCTGCTTTTCGGTATTTTCGAATTTGTTTTCCAACATAACATGTATAATTACTCATATTGTTTCCTCATACTATCCATTTTCATGATAAATGCTGTTCTTATATGATTATATCTGAGAAACAGGGTATTTGTAAAGTCACAAGAAACTTTTTTGATAAAAAATTTCGCATAAAGAAACTTCTTCGGTTTGCATTTATCTGAAATTTATATAGAATATAGCTATTGGGCTTGATATTCAGGCCCTTTAAATAACTTTATGAATGTGGGGATTTTGACATGAAAGAAAAAAGAAGTAGCTTTTCCGGGTCGATAGGCTTCGTCTTAGCGGCAGCCGGAAGTGCTGTAGGTGTTGGTAATATCTGGAGATTCCCGTACCTCTGTGCGAAAGACGGAGGCGGATTGTTTCTCTTAGTTTATCTTGTACTTGTATTGACTTTTGGATTCGTATTGCTGACAACAGATGTTGCGATTGGAAGAAAGACTAAGAAAAATGCATTGAAAGCCTTTGAGGAGCTTAACCCGAAGTGGAAGTTTCTGGGACGTTTGACATTCCTCGTTCCAGTACTGATCATGACATATTATTCCGTTATCGGCGGTTGGATCACAAAATATCTGTTTGTATACCTTGTTTCTGATGGAATAGAAGCTGCGGCAGATGGATATTTCACATCCTTTATTACATCAGATATTGCACCGATCGTATTTATGCTGATCTTCCTTGCGCTGACAGCATGGATCGTATTTCGCGGTGTAGAGAAGGGGATTGAGAAATTCTCCAAGATTATTATGCCTGGATTGATCCTTCTGATCGTGATCATTGCAATCTTCTGTCTGACATTGACAAATACAGCGCCAGACGGAACTGTTCGTACAGGTATGCAGGGACTGGCTGTTTATCTGAAACCGGATTTCCACGGATTGACAGTGAAGCGTTTCCTCGAGATTCTTCTGGATGCGATGAGCCAGCTGTTCTTCTCTCTGAGTGTATCCATGGGAATTATGATCACATATGGTTCTTATGTGAAAAATGACATTGATTTGAATAAAGCGACAAATCAGATTGAGATTTTTGACACAGGTGTGGCAATTCTTGCCGGAATGATGATCATCCCAGCAGTATTTGTTTTCCTTGGAAATGACGGAATGGCTTCCGGCCCGAGTTTGATCTTCATCTCACTGCCGAAGGTATTTGATGCTATGGGAGTATTCGGACGCCCTGTAGCGATTGCATTCTTCCTAATGATGGGATTCGCAGCACTGACATCCTGCGTATCTGTCATGGAGACACTGGTTGCAAACGGTATGGAATTGTATCACAAACCACGTAAGAAAATGTGTGGAGTAGTTGGTATTTACTCCTTTATTACAGCGGTTTTGATCTGCCTTGGATATAACAAACTCTACTTCGAATTGAAGCTTCCGAACGGATCCGTAGGACAGCTGCTCGATGTTATGGACTATATCAGCAACAGCTTTCTGATGCCGTTTATTTCACTTCTGACAAGTATCCTGATCGGCTGGGTAATCGGACCGGATTGGATCATAGGAGAAGTAGAACGCAACGGAGAGAAATTCAAACGTGCAGGTATGTACCGCTTTATGATCCGTTATGTTGTTCCGGTCGTAATGCTTGTCCTGTTCCTTGTATCCACAGGATTCGCAGATTTAATTGCATAAATTACTGGATATTAAATGTTTGCGAATCCGGAAAGAAGACGTTACATTTTACGTTTCAACATTTCCGGATTTGCAGCATACTCCAGAGCTGTTTCCGCAGTGATTCGGTTTTCTTTGTATAGAGTCAATAGATCAGAATCCATAGAAACAATAAACCACCCGCTATTGGTCCTGATTATGATATATTAGACGTGATGAGTTGGTAGTGAGAGTGGAGCAAGCTGGTCTGCTTTCCATCAGCGATACGATTATATTAAAACAAAGGAGGACTTACTCGATGAGAGAAGTAAAAGCAGTAAAGATTAATGCAGCAGATTTTGCACCGTACGGAACATTTTGCAGTATGACAGAACCAGAGGGATATCCACTGGAGGGAGAGATTCATAAATTCTATCCGGACCGTATCTCAGGAACCTGTGTTGGAACAATGGCATTTTCACCGATTGAAGTTCGCAAGGACGAAAGAATTGTCAAGATGGCGGAATATCATACAACTACATGGGAAGGGATTGTTGCTCTTGATGACGACATGCTTATCCATGTTGCACCTGCTTCCGGCGGAACACCGGTTCCGGAACTTGCGAAGGCTTTCCTTGTACCAAAGGGATGCATGGTAAAGATCAATGCAGCGATCTGGCATCTGTGTCCACTTCCGGCGAATAATGAGGTACTTCATGCAATGATCGTACTTCCGGAATGTACTTATGCAAATGATTGTACGGTTGTTGAATTTGAAGAGAAAGATTGGTTTAAGATAATATTATAAAGATGAAACAGATTGATTTTGACCACGGAACAGTTACTGGGAATATTCTCGGAGCGGCGTTACCAATGCTTGTGGCTCAGATACTGAGTCTTTTGTACAACATTGTGGATCGGATTTATATTGCCAGGATTCCGTTCGTGGGAACAACAGCGCTTGGAGCAGTGGGCTTGTGCTTTCCGATTATTGTGATCATCACTGCATTCAGCAATTTATTTGGAAGTGGCGGTGCCCCGTTATTTTCAATTAACCGAGGCAAAGGGAACATAAAAAAAGCAGAAGCGATCATGAATACATCATTTTCAATGCTGTGTATTTGTGGAGTGGCATTGAACTTTGAAAAGTAAATATTATTCTTGAACGAAAAAATGAGCGCAAGAAATAAACATAACTGTCGCTATGTTAAAAAAATGAGATATAATAATCTATAGGATTATGCTACATCCAAAATCAACTTTCGCGGAGTGACTTCAGATGGCAGATCCCAAGCATCCAGATGCTGTAACATCAGGATGAGATAGAGACGGCAGTACCACATCTTAGTTGAGCGGTGTCTGCCGTCTTCTAATTTAAAGTCTAATTTCTCGCGTTTGTTAGAACGCTCAGCAGAAGTTCTTGCATTGTATTCCGGTTTCCATTCCTTACTGCTTCTTGGTGGATTATTGAACAATCTTGGATTATCTTTCAGAACCAGATGGATTGTGCGTCCGTATTTAGCATTTGAGCAAGGGTTTTCGTATGTACAGGAAATACAGCCACCAGTGTGACTGATCTTAGGACATTTGAATTTCATTCTGCCTTTAGCAACTTCAAAAAAGTGTCTTGGTTCCATGTCACAGGCTTCAAGAACATTATTCAAAAACTGGTTTGCGGTCTGGGTATCCAGTTTAGGAATCTCAGTACTATTCAAAGTAGTGGTATCAAGTGGAAAATCAGGTATAGAATTATTCTTCAAAGAACCCACCTCCTTTCAAGCTGCCAAGTTTAGCTTTGAGTTCAAGCTTTCCCTGTACAAGACGGCGTTTTACAGTACTTCGGCTGCAATTCATAGCATCCGCAATCTCATCAAGTGTCATATCATTATAGTATCTCATAATAATTGTCTGAGACAGATTTGGCGTAAGAGATAGAATCTGTGCCATTAGTTCAGTCTGTTGAAAATGATTTACAACTTCTTTTTCCGGATTAGAAGAAATAAGATCCAGATTATGCTCGGGGAGCGTCTCCGGGTTTATATTTTCTGTCAGCTCAAGCTCCTGTTCGTGACGGAGACGCTGTTGGCATACATTATAGCAGACACGAAAATTAATCTGATTCAGCCAGGAGATAAATAATCTTGGATTTTTCAATGTGCGTATATTTTTTAATACCAAAATAGAGACATCCTGTAAAATGTCCTGCGCAAGATAAGAATCTTTTACATATTGATAAGTGAAATAGTATTGCTTTTTATAAGTGGCGGCATAGAGCTCGGCAAATGCATCACTGTCTCCCGCCTGGGTCTTTCGAACTAGTTTTGCAATGTAGTCATAATTAAGCTCAGCCATCCTCTCACTCCTTTCGAGACACACCATATCCGATTTTATCAGATTTAATTTGCGGAAATGTCCTCTTCTCTTTTGGAACCAAAAATCCGCTTATCAGCGAGCGCGATCAATTCTGTAATCTGATCCATATGTTCCTTACTGTTTACTGCAATACCGGTACGATATTAAATAGAAATAGCTGTGGATGATTGATTATGCTGATTCACACGATCTTCGATTCGTGCAAGGAAGGTATCTATTTTCTGTCGCTCGCTGTGCTCAAAAATGGCAAGAAACTTATTGCCACCGTTTCTTCCTACAAAACAAAGTGATAGGGCTGCAGAAGAAAGAATAATGGAAAAATCTTTCAAAAGCTTATTGCCGGTTGTGTGGTCGTATAAAGAATTCACTTGCGGAAGATTGGACAAAACGATCATAACACAGGATAAATCATCCGGGAGTTCCTTGTCATGATATTTTTCAATTACTCTATCACAACTGAATCGGTTCGGAATGCCAGATAATTGATCAGAATAAGCGACATCATATAAATTGTGGTAGTTGATCTTGATGGATGAAATCAAATTAAAATCTATTAAAAGAAACATAAAACTTGCTATCAACAAAATCCAGATCACTATAAATAGAATGGTTGCTGCTAATGAAGAAAATACATATTGCTTTACCTCAGGTTTCATTAACAAATAGAAAGAAATAAGAGTTAATACCACAAGTAAAGAGAGCTGAACAATCTTAAAAGTACTAAATTTTTCATATGAATACCTCACAATCTAACGCAGTAAACAGGTCTTAATAAATAAGGCTTAACGGTAGTATATCATAAAAATGAATAAAAATGAAAAAAAATATGAAAAAATTTCTGTAAAAATGAGCCACTTCGATTAGTTTTTTTGTCTTTATACATAAGAAGCACCAAGATGATAGACAATATATGAACTACATATGTTAGATTCTTATAAAATTGGAGATCATCAGAAAGGAGGAATAGCATATGAAGAACGCAAAACGATGCTTGGCAATTCTTTTAGCAGTTACACTTTTATGTTCAAATGGCGTAAGTCAGCTTGGAACGATTGTTAGCGCCAGCGAGTTGGAAACTACAGAAGAAGCGCAGCCAAAGGAAGATGCAGTTGTAGAACAGGCAGAAGAAACGAAGGAAGATACTGGCAAAGCAACTGTAGAAGGAGTAACGCCTGAGGAGGAACGTGGCGAATCGTCTGCACAGGATGCAGAGACAGCCAATGTCCCAAAGGCGGCAGCACAGGAGGGACAGAACGAAGCAAATGTACCGGAAGCGGCTCCGGCAACGGTAGCTCCAACAACGGCAACTCCGGCAACTGTAACTCCGGCAACGGCAGTTCCAGCATCCGAAGGTGCAGGACAACAAGGAGAAGCTACAGCACCAGAGGTGCAGACATATAATGTTAAGATCAATAAATCAGAATTGGACGGAGGCCAGATTAAAGCCTGGGGTTCTGATAACAATAAGGTTGATGTGACAGAGTATGATGGTAACAATCAGTATGTGAAGGAAGTTAAAGAAGGAGAAGAATTCAACTTCCAGATTACATTAAATGACGGTTTCGAGATCGCACAGGTTAAAGTAAACGGTAATGCATTCGACCCGGCAAACACAGAAGGAAATGTAATCACATATAAGGTAGCCGGAATCAACGAAGAAAAGGTTATCGATGTTACATATAATAAGATAGAAACTCCGGCAGAGGAAAAAGCAGCTGAGGAGCCGAAGACAGAGGACGAGACGAAGGTTGAAGAGCCGGCGGTAGCGGAACCAGAAGATAACAGTATTAGTACAGCAAGTTTGAATGAGAATATCTCGACAGTAGCGGATAGTGAGAAAACAATCAAGGTTGGGGAGACAGCAAGTCTAAAAAGTAGCGATTACAAGAGTCGTAAATATTCTCATATATGGTCGATTACATCAGGAGATGATGTTATTAAACTTACAGGATCAGGATATAAAGTTACTGCAGAGGGATTGAAAGAAGGAACAGCAACAGTTTCTGATTGGATTTACAGATATAGTTTATACCATACAACAATCACTTATACAGTTCGTGTTACTTCTTCAGAAAAAGTAACTGTAAAGCCGGCAATCGTTTATTATCTGAAAGATCCTACAAAAGATGCAAATTCAAACGATACTGGTCATTGGGGAGATGCATACGGAAATGCAACTGTCAATGTAGAAGGTGCCAAATGGGTTAATGATAAAAACTGTTTTAATGGTTTGAGTCAGCGTGTTGTATCATGGCCAAATAACACAAATGTAATTCCTAAAAACAGTACACATTGGAATGCAATATTTAATGAATATAAGGCTTCTATTCAAACACAGTTGGGAGGAGTAAAGATTAGAGCAGATGATGTAGAGGAAATTACACTTGTTCCGGCGAAAATTTCAAAAAATAACGGAACAGATCCAGATCTGCATCTAGATTGTAATGTTAATATTAAATGTAAGAGTGTTGCATTGGTTAAATATTATTTATTTGATGCCAATGGAACAAACTGGGAGATGTTAGGATCTAAAAACTATATAGTTAAAGATACATCTACAACAAAACCTGGTGATGTCACAAGTAGAACTTTCCCAGAAACCAAGACGGTTAACGGTGTAACCTATAAATTCTCTGGATGGTATACAGATGAAAATTTGACACAGCGTGCACCAGAATTCCCGGCGAAGGTTACAGGTTCTGTTAATTATTACGCAAAATATACTGCAGAATATAAGGTTTCATATAACCTGGCAGGTGGAAAATTTAGTGATGATTCAACTAGTGCAGAAGAAAAACATAATGCAGATACAACCGTTACTGTTAAGGAAGAGCCTACACGTGCAGGTTACGAATTTATAGGTTGGACAGTTGAAGGTTTGGGTACAACAACTACTTTAGATAGTGGCGAAACTTTCACAATGCCAAATAGAGATGTAACACTTACTGCAAAATGGGAAGAGCAGACGATTGAGGAATTTCTTACACTGGTACCAAAGGATGTATCAAAACCATATGATGGAACAGAGCTTCAGGCAGGGACAGCAAAAGTAACTGGTAAAGTTGAGGGCGCTGATACTGCAAGTGTGAAGATTGAGTACAGTCTTAATGGAAAGGACTGGACAACAAATCCGTCAGAGGTCACAGCAACAAACGTAAGTGATAGTAAAACAGTACAGGTTCGTGCAACAAGTGAGAAGTATACTGGTGAGTTGACAGGAACAGAAGAGTTGACAATCACACCGAAGCCGGTAACTGTAACAGCAAACAGCTACAACAAGACATACGGTGCTTCTGATCCTGAATTTACAGTAACAGTAGTCGGAACACTTGGAACTGATAAAGTAACGTATAACCTGAGCAGAGAGGCAGGGGAAGGTGTAGGCACATATCCAATTACAGCAAGTGGAGATGCTATACAGGGTAACTACAATGTAACTTATCATCCGGGAACACTGACAATCACAGCAGCAACCAGACCGGAAGACAGACAGCCGGGCGTAACTTCTTATGAAGGAGTATACGATGCAAATGATCATACGATCACAGTTGATAATGTATTGGATGGAGATGTTGTAGAATACAGCTATGATGGTGGAGAGACTTGGACAACCAATCTGAATCAGTACAAAGATGTAACAGAAACAACAATCAAAGTCAGAGTAACAAATGCAAACTATGATCCGAGCCCGGTAGAACTGGAAGGAACAGTGAAGATTACACCAGCTACATTAACAGTTTCAACACCAATCGCCACAAAGGTTTATGAAGGAACACCATTAACAGCAGCTGGAACAATCAGCGGATTTGTAAATGATGAAACAGCAACATTTGCAACAACCGGAAGTCAGACAGAAGTTGGAAGCACAGCGAATACATACTCACTAACATGGGATGGAACAGCGAAAGAGTCCAACTACACAGTAGCTGAAACAATCGGTACATTAACAGTAACAGCACAGAGCATTGATCCGGAGAACCCAGATTACAAAGGCATCACAGTCGACGCACCGACAGATGTTGAGTACACCGGAGAGGATCAGACATGGCTGCCAACAGTAACAGATGGAAACGGTAAAGCACTTGTTAAAGATACTGACTACACAGTAACTTACGACAATGAAGACCGCACAAATGTTACAGGCATCATTACAGTAACAATCAATGGCGCAGGCAACTACGCAGGAACAATTACAAGAACATACCAGATCACACCGAAGCCGGTAACAATCACTACAGAGTCTAAAACAAGGGCATTTGACGGAACAGCATTGACAGCAGGTGGTAAAGTTGAAGGCATCGTATCTGGTGAGACCTATGGATTCAAGACAACTGGAAGCCAGACATACGTAGGTAGTTCACAGAACACATACGAGATGGTATGGGCAGACAGTGAGGTAGAAGGAACATCCGGAACATACACAGCTAAGAAGACAAACTATACAGTAACAGAGAGTATAGGAACTCTGGTAGTAACAGCCGGAACACCGGAGAACCCACTTGATCCAACATTAGTTGTTAACAAGACACATGATAAGAGCCAGACATACAAAGCTGGTGACGTTATCACATTTACAATCACTGCAAAGAACATTTATGAGGAAGCTAAGACAATCACTCTGGAAGAGCTTGAAGGCGTAGCACTTGATGCAAACGTATTTGAAAATGTTGCTCCTGGAGCAGAAGTTACAGCAACAGCAACTTATACAGTAACTGAGCAGGATATTGTAAACGGAACATTTACAAACAATGTAACAGTAACATTCAGTGGAGTAGATGATAAGTTCACAGGAACTGATACAGTAGACGAGCTTGAAGATGCGAACCCGCATATGACGATTACAAAGACAACTGTAGGAGCAGAGGAAGGTCATATCTACAAACTTAACGATGTAATCAACTACAAGATCACAGCTACAAACGATGGTAACCTTACACTTACAAATGTAAAAGTTGAAGATGCACTGACAGGTAATGTTGGAGAGAATGCATTTACAATTGATATACTTGCACCGGGTGAGGCACAGACATTTGATGTAAGATATGTAGTAACTGAGAACGACGTGCTGGAAGGAAAAGTTATAAATAACGCAACTGGTACAGCAACAGATCCGACAGATCCAGATGAGCCGAAGACACCGGTAACACCTGGCGAAAAGGAAGATCCGATCGAAACTCCAAATCCAAGCTTAGCAGTAGTTAAGACATCTGATAAGACAGGTGTTGTAAAACTTGGAGAGACAATTACATACACAATTACAGTAACTAATAACGGAAATGTAACAATCAACGACATCGAAGTTACAGACGAGCTGACAGGAAATACTGGAGACAATGCATTTACAATTGACAGACTTGCAGTTGGAGAGACAAAACAGTTCACAGCTACTTATACAGTAACTGAAGACGATATTCTTGAAGGTATAATTGTAAATAGAGCAACAGCAACCGGTAAAGATCCAAGAAACGAAGAGGTAACAGGTGAAGGCGAAGTAAGAGTTGATACAGAAGAAAAAGATGACTCCAAGAAAGATGATTCCAAGAAGAATGATTCTGATAAGAAGCCAGGTGCGGTTAAGACAGGAGATGCAACTGATGTGATTCCATTCTTCGGAATGACAGTACTTGCAGCAGGTGCAGCGATTGTGATTGCATTAAAAAAGAAACGCAGAGCTTAAGAAACAGGATAATCAAAGTTCTTAAAGGGATGCTGAATTAATTAAGGGTCAGTCGTGAGAGACTGACCCTTTTAAAATGAAAACAGGAGTTATGCTACTCCTTTTTTTCGTGTGAATATAATTTACGATATTGTCGCGGTGACATTCCAACCTTCTTGTTAAAGATCTGTGAAAAATAAGACTGAGAAGAAAAACCGGCGCTGGATGCAATCTGTGTCACAGACAGATCGGAGGTTGTTAATAGCTCTTTACATGCACAGTAACTAATAACGGAAATGTAACAATCAACGACATCGAAGTTACAGACGAGCTGACAGGAAATACTGGAGACAATGCATTTACAATTGACAGACTTGCAGTTGGAGAGACAAAACAGTTCACAGCTACTTATACAGTAACTGAAGACGATATTCTTGAAGGTACAATTGTAAATAGAGCAACAGCAATAGGTAAAGATCCAAGAAACGAAGAGGTAACAGGTGATGGCGAAGTAAGAGTTGATACAGAAGAAAAAGATTCACATCTTACAGTATCAAAAGAAACAACAAGCGAGCCGGAAAACGGTGAGAAGTACGCACTTGGCGAGACAATTAACTACTTGATTACAGTTACAAATGATGGTAACCTTACACTTACAAATGTGAAGGTAACTGACGAACTGACAGGTGATGAGTGGACAATTGATGAACTTGCACCAGGTGAGGAAGAGACATTTGACGCAAGCTATACAGTAAAAGAATCTGATCTTGGAAAGACAGTTGTCAATGTGGCAACAGCAACAGGAACAACACCGGATCCGGACATCGAGAAGCCTGATGTAACACCTGGAGAGACAGAAGATCCTGTAGAAGAAGAGAAACCTGCACTGGCAATCGACAAGAAGGTTGTAGACCCGAAGGAAGAATACCAGATCGGTGAAGTTGTTACATATGAGATCACAGTAACCAATATCGGAAATGTTACTCAGAAGAATATTCTGGTAGAGGATCAGATGAAAGCAGCCGGACAGGCAAGAATCACAAATATCGATGGAGCTAACGGAATCAGCAATGGTAAACAGGCAACATTAGATAAACTTGTACCGGGAGCTAAAGCAACAATTACTGTAGAGTACACAATCGTATATGACGATCGTGGAAACACTATTACTAACGCAGCAGTAGCTGACGGTGAGGGTGAAAACCCTGTAACACCGGATGTGCCGGTAGTGATTGAAAAAGTATACAACATCAATGTTGTACACGAATTCGCACCAAATAATGAAGGCGATGCTACATTATTACCAGAAGATTACACGATTGAAAACCTGAAACCAAACACAGAAAAGAGTATCATAGCAGAAGCTGTAAAAGGATATGTAGCATATCCATCAGTACAGAATGTAACAGTTGTCGATAAAGACATCACAGTAACATTCCAGTACTACAAAGATGTAATCGGAACAGATCCTACAGATCCGGAGAAACCGGATGGAGTACCGGATGAGTTCCAGGTAGTCGTAAGATTTGCAGCAGTAAATGGTACAGTATCTACTGACCGAGCAGTTGTAACATTGGTTGATAAAAATGGCAAACCGGCGAAAGATGGAGTTGGACATCTCACAAAGAACCAGATCGCAGCAGCAACAGCAAATACTGGATATGATCAGTCAAGCTTAAGCTGGACACCGGGAGAACCGACAATTACTTACAATATCACAGGTGAGATGACATTTACAGCAACACCTGCACCGGCTCCGGCACCAACAGAGCCGACAACACCGCCGGCAAGACCGACTAGACCGACAACTCGTACAACAGCGCCGACAGGTAATGCAATTGTCGAGAATGCCGTTACACCAAGTGAGGAGAAGGTAGAAGAGAAAGCTGCAGAGATTAAGGAAGTGCTTAAATCTGATGATGACAAGGTACCAGTGGCAAATCAGAAGCTGGATGACCTGTATTCAGGAGATGCGAAGAAAGATAATCCGGTGATATAGGGATAAGCGGGAATGAAACACCGTGAAGCGAAAACGAAAGATTAGAAAGAATGGCAGCCAGGGCAGAAATGCTCTGGCTGCTGTTTCTTTATTATGATATACTAGACGTAATGAGTTGGTAGTGAGAGTGGAGCAAGCTGGTCTGCTTTCCATCAGCGATACGAT
>OHRA01000418.1_pt1 | contig 18083 bp, 14 predicted proteins | sample 1578241 | NCBI WGS metagenome assembly OHRA01 (sample SAMEA3879597, study PRJEB24766) | human gut metagenome | biome: human-associated habitat; feature: feces | place: USA | collected 1985/1987 | reverse complement strand
CCCATGTTGTAATATTTCGATGGCTTCCATTTTTTTAGGCGGAACAATGCGTAAGCAACGCTTGCTTCGCTGTCCACCTTTATAAGTTTTTTACTTCTTCTTCAGCGTCATCTCCAAGTCCTGAGAGTTTTACGATTTCTGATGCAATGCTTCCAGTTTCCATTCCGAACAGAATCGCCGCAAGGTCCTTTGGCGTAGAAGCCCCAAAATGTTCCATCAATTTCTGATCAGTCAGACATGGATCCACGACGCCGTATACGCAGCACATTAAATTAAAATCATATATGGCGTTCATGTCGCGGTTTCCCTTTTTGGTCAGCGGCTGATACTGATGGTAAGCACTGCCATCCTCAAACTGGGTGGCAGCAATGTCCAGAATGCGCTCCCGTGCGCGGGAAGGGATCATGTGGACGAAGCCCAGCAGATCCTGACAGGAATCCCGGAACCCCATGCCGCGGCCGATGCCGCTCTCGTAATAGCTGGCACTGCGGCTCATGTTGAAGGTGACCATGCACTGATACTGGTTCCACAGGCTCACCATCCGGTCTAGCTTTTCCTCGCCGGAGGTCAGTTGCCAGCCCGAGAGCAGCTCCTGCCAGTAGTCGGCCAATGCCCTGCGGGCGGCATCCACCTGTGCGTCGGTGGCATAGCGGGCCATCATGGCCTCGGCCCGGGCTTTGTTGATGATGCCGGGAGCGCTGAATTTTTCCCGGACCGGGTTTTCAATGTAGCCCAGCCCGAAGATGATGCTCTTTTTCTCGCCCGGTGCCAGCGTGAGATGGAAATGGTGGGCACCCACCGGAGCCCAGCCGTGGGCAATGCTGTTCGAGCAGTGACCGGCTTTGACCGCTTCCGGTGCGGCGGGGCCGCCGTACACGCCGCAGAAGGCATCCCGGCTGGTGTCGAAGCTGGTAACAGGGGCGTTGGCCCAGAACACGGCGTAGTGATCCCGGCGCTCCCGGTACTCTGTCTTATGATAGATGGCACTTTCCACCACTTCCACCTCGCCGGTGGAAAAGTTGCGCTGGAAATTGGAGCTGTCGTCCATGGCATCCCACAGGCAGAACTCCACATAGCTGAACACGTCCAGCGTGCGGGGGGCGGCGGTCTTGTTTTCCAGCGTCAGCCGGTCGATCTCACAGGCATCGCCCCGGGGCACGAACAACTCCTGAGCGGCCGCAATGCCGTTTTTTTCGCCCTGCAGGATCGTGTAGCCCAGACCGTGGCGGCAGGTGTAACTGTCCAGTTCCGTCTTGGCGGGCTGCCAGCCCGGGTTCCAGATGGTGCCGCCATCGTTGATGTAGATGCGGTGGCCGTCCATGTCCAGCGGGGAATTGTTGTAGCGGTAGCGGGTCAGCCGCCGCAGCCGGGCATCCCGGTAAAAGCTGTAACCGCCGCCGGTGTTGGACACCAGACTGAAAAAGTCCTCGCTGCCCAGATAGTTGATCCAGGGCAGGGGAGTGCGGGGCGTGTCGATCACATATTCCCGGCGCGCATCATCAAAATGTCCGAATCTCATAGCCTTGTTCCTCCTTATAGGGTAAACCGGAAATGCTGAAATCATTTGATGGCGAAAACGATTTAGAATTTGCGGCCCAAGGGTGGGAAAGGCACTTGTCACCCTAAGAATAGTCTATCCTGCGGGAAAAATCAAGAGCGGACCTGAAATATACAACAAGGGTGCAGCGGGCTGGTTCAGGGGTGGAAACCGGTATGGGAACGAAAAAATTATCGAACGGTAACGAAATGTAACGAAAACGATACAGACTGCATAATTCTGAGGAAATGAAATCTCGCAACCTGCTGAAATGCAGACTTTTGGGATAAAACTTTTCTTCTTCTGCTTGATTTTTAGTGCAAAGTGCGCTATATTGAAATTGCGAAAACGATTTAGGATTCGTTCAGGAGCCCTGAGCGGGTCCCTGTGAGGGAGGGCGGCGAAATGTCATCCTTGAAAGATCTGGCGCGTGAATGCGGTGTCTCGGTGGCAACGGTGAGCAAAGCGCTCAATGGCCAGTCGGACATCTCTGCTGCGACCCGCGACCGTGTCCGCGAGGCGGCCCGCCGGATGGGCTATGTGCCCAATATGGCGGCCCGCGCGATGAAGACCAACCGTACCTACAACCTTGGCGTTCTGTTTGTGGACGAGCGGCAGAGCGGCCTGGCCCATGAGTATTTCTCGGCGGTGCTGGACAGCTTCAAAGTGCAGGTGGAAAAGCTGGGCTATGATATCACCTTTGTCAACCGGAACCTCGGCGGCAGAACAATGACCTATCTGGAGCACTGCCACTACCGGGGCGTGGATGGAGCGGTGATCGCCTGCGTGGATTTCAACGATCCGCAGGTGGTGGAGCTGGTCAACAGTGATGTGCCGGTGGTGACCATCGACCATGTGTTCAACAACCGGATGGCAGTCCTTTCCGATAATGTCAACGGGCTTTCGGCGCTGGTGCGGTACGCCTACGCCAACGGCCACCGCCGCATCGCCTTTATCCATGGCGAGCGCACGGCGGTGACGGAGAACCGGCTGGCGGGCTTCTACAAGAGCTGCGCGGAGTTGGGGCTGCAGGTCCCCGAAGAATATGTGCGAAGCGGTGTGTATCACGATCCCGACCGCTGTGCCGAGGAGACCCGGGCCCTGCTGGCACTGCCCCAGCGGCCCACCTGCATCCTTTTCCCCGATGATTTCTCGGCCATGGGCGGCTGCATCGCTCTGCAGGAAGCGGGCCTGAGCATCCCGGAGGATATTTCCGTGATGGGATATGACGGCATTTACCTCTCCCGCGTGATGAAACCCCAGCTGGTGACCTGGCAGCAGAACACCAAAATGCTGGGCCGGATGGCAGCGGATAAGCTGGTGCAGATGATCGAGCACCCCCGTGTGACGCTGGCCGAGCAGATCCCGGTGACAGGAAAACTGCTGGAGGGCGGCTCGGTGCGCAGCATCGAATGAATGGGTTGGATTTGGTTCCGGGCGAACCGGAGCCTTGAATTTGGAACGCTTTTTCACGAAAACCATTGAAGGAGGTTTTTCATTATGAGAAAGATTTCGCGTCGTAATTTCCTGCTGGCTTCCGGTGCAGTTACCATCAGTGCAGCGCTGAGCGCATGCGGCGGCTCCTCTTCTTCTACCGGCGCGGCATCCTCTGCCGCAGCTTCTTCCGCCGCTTCCGATGCTCCGGCAGCTCAGGGCAAGGTGCTGAATATCTGGTGCTGGAACGACGAGTTCCAGAGCCGCTTCAACGACTACTATCCGGAAGTTTCCGAGATCGCAGCGGACAAATCCACCACCACCCTGAAAGATGGCACCGTTGTCAAGTGGACCATCAACGCCAACGAGAACAACAACTACCAGAATAAGCTGGATGAGGCCCTGTTGAATCAGGACTCTGCCGCCGATGATGACAAGGTAGATATCTTCCTGATCGAGGCTGACTACGCACTGAAGTATGTGGATTCCGATTACGCGCTGGATGTCAAGGCAGACATCGGCCTGACCGATGCCGATCTGGCTGGTCAGTACCAGTACACCAAGGATATTGTCAGCGTGGACGGCAGCCAGCGCGGCACCACCTGGCAGGCGACCCCCGGTCTGTTCGCATACCGCCGCAGCATTGCCAAGGAAGTGCTGGGCACCGATGATCCCACCGAGGTGCAGAGCCATCTGTCCGATTGGGATAAGTTCAACGAGGTGGCTGCACAGGCCTATGCAAAGGGCTACAAGATGCTGTCCGGCTTCGATGATGCTTACCGCACCTTCTCCAACAACGTGGACGCTCCCTGGGTGGACGGCACGACCGTCAAGGTAGACCCCAACATTATGAAGTGGGTCGATCAGACCAAGGAGTACACCGACAAGGGCTACAACAACAAGTCCAGCCTGTGGGACAGCCAGTGGGCAGCCGATCAGGGCCCGAGCGGCAAGGTGTTTGGCTTCTTCTATTCCACCTGGGGCATCAACTTCACCCTGCTGGGCAACTCTCTGGAGACCCCTGTGGCCGAGGGCGGCAAGGAGGAAGTGGGCAACGGCATCTACGGCGACTACGCTGTGTGCGAAGGCCCTCAGCCCTACTACTGGGGCGGCACCTGGATCTGCGGCGCAGCCGGCAGCGACAACCTTGAGACCATCAAGGACGTTATGCTGAAGCTGACCTGCGATGAAGCCATCATGAAGCAGATCACCATGGATACGCAGGACTACACCAACAACGAGAAGGCCATGGAAGAGATCGCTAACAGCGATTATGCCTCCGACTTCCTGGGCGGCCAGAACCATATCGCCCTGTTTGCAGAAGCTGCAAAGAAGATCGATATGTCCAACGCAGGCCCGTACGATCAGGGCCTGAACGAGAGCCTCCAGAATGCCTTCAAGGATTACTTTACCGGCACGGTGGACGAGGATACCGCAAAGGCAAACTTCGAGACCGCCATCAAGGAAAAGTACCCCGAGCTGACCGATGTGGTCTGGCCCGCATAAGCGCAGCCGGAACCTGAAAACCTTTTGAACCGAATCTGAATGGGGCGGGCCGGACGCTGATCCCGCCCGCCCCGTTTTGCTTTGGGCAGTGTACGTCAGGAGGGCAGTTACTATGGGAGCAAAACCAAAGAAGAACGGCTCGATCAGCTATGCAAAGTGGGGCTATATCTTCATTGCACCGTTCTTTATCATCTTCGCGGTATTCCAGCTGATCCCTCTGGCATCCACCATCTACTACAGCTTTTTTGAATATTACCGCAGCGGCCTGAAGATCATCGGCCCCAGCTTTGTGGGCCTGAAAAACTACATCACCCTGTTCGCCACCGACCTGCCCAAGTATTTCAGCAACACGCTGATCCTGTGGATCATCGGCTTTATCCCGCAGATCGCCGTTTCGCTGCTGCTGGCGGCATGGTTCACCGACCTGCGCCTGAAGCTGAAGGGCCAGACCTTCTTCAAGACAGTCATCTACATGCCCAACCTCATCATGGCTTCGGCGTTCGCCATGCTGTTCTTTGCCCTGTTCTCGGATAACGGCCCCGTGAACGCTGCACTGGTGGGCATGGGCATCCTCAAGGAGCCCTTCAGCTTCCTGAACAGTGTCTGGGGCAACCGCGGCCTCATCGGTCTGATGAACTTCCTGATGTGGTTCGGCAATACGACCATCATGCTGATGGCGGCCATCATGGGCGTGGACCCCACCCTGTATGAGGCAGCGGAGCTGGACGGCTGCACCCCGAACCAGATGTTCTGGAAGATCACCATCCCGCTCATCCGGCCCATTCTGGTCTACGTGATGATCACCTCCATGATCGGCGGCCTGCAGATGTTCGATGTGCCGCAGATCCTGACCAACGGCAAGGGCGGCCCCGACCGCACCTCCACCACCATGATCATGTACCTGAACAACCACCTGTTCAGCAAGAACTACGGTATGGCCGGCGCGGTCTCGGTGGTGCTGTTCCTGGTGTGCGCAGTGCTCTGCGTGATCGTTTACATGGCCCTGACCAAGGAGGACGACGGCTTGAGCAAGGCCGAGCGCAAGGCCCGCAGGCAGGCGGCCAAACAGGTGAAGGGAGGAAAAGCATAATGTCACACGCAGTCAAGACAAGATCCGAAAAAGCGACCCTTGCGGCCCGCCGCACGGTGTGCTATGCGGCGCTGGTGCTGCTGAGCTTTTTATGCCTGTTCTTCTTCTATGTGCTGGTCATCAATTCCACCCGCACCCATTTTGAGATCCAGAAGGGCTTTTCCTTTCTGCCGGGAAAATCGCTGATGACCAACCTGAAAAACGTGCTGTCGGATGCCAACATCCCGGTGCTGACTGGTGTGCGGAACAGCCTGATCGTGTCCGGCTGCTCGGCTGCCCTCAGTGTCTATTTTTCGGCCCTGACAGCCTACGGCATCTACGCCTATAACTTCCGGTTCAAAAAGGCGGCGTTTGCCATCATCCTGCTCATTATGACCATGCCGACCCAGGTCTCAGCGCTGGGTTTCCTGCAGCTCATCACAAAGATGGGGCTGAAGAACAGCTTCATTCCCCTCATCATCCCTAGCATTGCGGCCCCGGCGGTGTTCTTCTTTATGAAGCAGTATCTGGATGCCAGCCTGCCCATGGAGATCGTGGAAGCCGCCCGCATTGATGGCGCAGGGGAGTTCTACACCTTCAACCATATCGTGCTTCCCATTATGAAGCCCGCTCTGGCGGTGCAGGCCATCTTCTCCTTTGTGTCCAGCTGGAACAACTACTTCATCCCCGCACTGGTGCTGGATACGGCAGACAAAAAGACCCTGCCCATCCTCATTGCACAGCTCCGCAGTGCCGACTTCCTCAAGTTCGATATGGGCAAGGTCTATATGCTGGTGGCCATTGCCATCCTGCCTGTGATTATCGTTTATCTGTTGCTGTCCAAGTTCATCGTCCGTGGTGTTGCACTGGGCGGTGTCAAGGGCTGAGCATTCCGTTCTCTCCTTTGGAAAAAGCACCCGCAGCCAGCAGGCCGCGGGTGCTTTTCTATCCTCTCGTGCTCAGTCGGCTTTGGCAATGCGCTGCATCGCGGTGGAAGTGACATACTTCTCCTTGATGGCGCGGAGCTGGGCCATGTGGTCGGTGTTTACGTGGGCCTGCTGCTGGGCTTCGGTGTCCCACTCCTCAACGATGAGCAGCTCGTCCGGGTCGGCGGCGCTCAGGTAGTAATCGTAGCGCTCAAAACCGTCCTCCTGCTGGACCTTTGCCAGAATGCCGGCAGCGGCGACCTCCTGCAGAAAAGCGTCCCGCTGGCCGGGGAGCATACGGTAGGTGACCAGAAGCATCATGTGTTCCATGGTGAAATCTCCCTTATCATGTTCCAATGTGTGTTCTTTTAGACAAAAGCCGCCGGAAATCGCTTCCCGGCGGCTTTTGCTTATTAGGAGGATCAAAAGATGATCCCTGGAGAACTTAGTTCAGGATGGTCTGCTCGGTCTCAACATCAAAGAGGTGGACCTTGTGCGGATCAAATGCAACGCGGACGGTGTCTCCGTTGCGTGCCTTGGAGGTGGGAGCGACACGGGCGGTCATCTTGTTGCCCTTGTACTCCAGGTACAGGTAGATCTCAGCGCCCATCATTTCGGACACATCGACCTGAGCCTCCAGGTGGCAGTCGGGGTGCTTTGCCATAAACTCGGGCTCGTCGTCGATATCCTCAGGACGGATGCCCATCTTGACCTTCTTGCCAACGTAGGAATCCAGCTTGCCGTCAGCGGTCTTTTCCTTGGGCAGGGGGATGGTGTCGCCGCCCAGGTCAATGGCGTACTGATCGCCGTTCTTGGTCACGGTGCCGTCCAGGAAGTTCATCTGGGGGCTGCCGATGAAGCCGGCAACGAACATGTTGCAGGGCATATCGTACAGGTTCTGCGGGGTATCGACCTGCTGGATGATGCCGTCCTTCATAACAACGATGCGGTCGCCCATGGTCATAGCCTCGGTCTGGTCATGGGTAACGTAGATGAAGGTGGTAGCCAGCTTCTTGTGCAGCTTGATGATCTCGGTGCGCATGCTGGTACGCAGCTTTGCGTCCAGGTTGGACAGGGGCTCGTCCAGCAGGAAGACTGCCGGGTTACGAACCATTGCACGGCCCAGAGCAACACGCTGACGCTGGCCGCCGGACAGAGCCTTGGGCTTGCGGTCCAGCAGGTGCTCGATCTCCAGGATCTTGGCAGCCTCGTGAACGCGGCGGTCGATCTCGTCCTTCGGGGTCTTGCGCAGCTCCAGACCGAAAGCGATGTTCTTGTAAACGGTCATGTGGGGGTACAGAGCGTAGCTCTGGAACACCATGGCGATATCACGATCCTTGGGAGGAACGTCGTTGATCAGGCGGCCGCCGATGTACATTTCGCCCTTGGAGATCTCCTCCAGACCGGCGATCATGCGCAGGGTGGTGGACTTGCCGCAGCCAGAGGGGCCGACGAAGATGATGAACTCCTTATCCTGGATCTCCAGGTTGAAGTCGGTAACAGAAGGAGCAGTAGCGCCCGGATAGATCTTGTAGATGTGCTGGCAGCTAATCGAAGCCATAGGTCATTGCCTCCATTAAATTTTTTCTATGTTACGGCACCTTGACGGTGCACGCTCTCGTTGGTATTATAATAACAGATAACTTTGTGATATAAAATAGCATTTTATTGATTTGAGGTGTCAGATATTGCTTTATGATTGGACAAGCACCGCAGCCCTTGGCGTGGTGCGGGATATCCAGCCCAAAGACCCCCTGACCCTGACCGGCGAGGGGCTGTGGGTCTGCCTGATCTCCAGCGGCAGATGCACTGCCAGCCTGACCGATGCCTCGCCCTCCCCGGCGGGCAGCGCACTGATCCTGCCGCCCCAGAGCGCGGCGGCGGGCCATTTGGTGCTGAGCCGCGCCCCGTTGACCCTGACCCCGGAAGGGGAGAGCCACCTGCTCTGCATCCAGCTGACCGGGCAGGCGGCGGTGCAGTTCCTTGCCGGGCTGACGGAGCTGCCGTTCCTGGCCCGGGGCGAGACCTGCCCCGCCGCCGCAGAGCTGCTGGGCCGCCTTGCCGCCGAGGCCGATACACCCCGCAGCCGGGCTGCCAGCCAGCTGGCCTTTGCCCTGCTCTGTGAGCTTGCGGGGGCCGACAGCGCCGCCCCGCCCCTGCCGCCGCTGGTGGAGGCCGCCATTGAGGATATCCGCCAGAACTACGCTGGCCTGTACGGCGTGGAGGAGCTCAGTGAGCGGCTGGGAGTCTCCAAGAGCCACCTTGTCCGCACCTTTACCGCCGCCGTGGGGGTGCCCCCGGGGCGATACCTGACCACCGTGCGGGTGGAAGCCGCCATGCGGCTGCTCCTGCACCGGGAATACACGCTGGATGTCATTGCCAGCCTGTGCGGCTTCTCAGGGGCCAACTACCTGTGCCGGGTGTTCAAAAAAGAGACCGGCCAATCCCCCGCACAGTGGCGGGCCTTGGCCGGTCAGACAGCGCGACCCCTCAGCCCGGCGGAAAGCCAGCGGGAGCAGGCACTGTATATTTAAAATGTTCAGGAGCCGGGGCAGCACCCGGCTCTTTTCCGTGGAGGCGTTCAGCCGCACACAGACTGCGGGCGCTTGAGCAGGAACACCGTCAGGGCCAGCGTGATGGCCTCGGCGGCGGGGAAGGCCGACCACACGCCGTTCATGCCGAACAGGGCGCTCAGGATCAGCGAGCAGGTGACGATGGCGGCCACGCCCCGGCTGACCGAGGTGATGGTGGCCTCGGTGGGGCGGTTGACCGCACCCAGATAGCCCGCCGCAACAATATTGCAGCCTGCAAAGAAGTAGCCCAGGAAGTAGATGCGCATACCGCTGTGGGCATATTCGGCCATCAGCGCAGAATTTTCGCTGTTGAAGAGGGCAACAAAGGTATCGGTAAAGCCAAACACGGCACTGTACAACACCGCCGCCAGCGCCAGCGCAGTGCCGCAGCCCAGCAGAAGCAGCTTTTTTGCCCCGGCCATCTCATTTTTGCCGTAGCACTGGCTGATCAGCGGCTGGGCACCCTGGGCCACGCCGTTGAAGATGGCTGTTGCCACCAGCGCAAAGTTGGCCACCACGCCGTAAGCGGCCACGCCCACGTTGCCCGCCAGCCGGAGCAGCAGGAAATTGAACACGGTGGTGGTCACGGCAGAGGAGAGCTCCCCGACAAAGCCGGAGATGCCCAGCTGGCAGCTCTGCACCAGCAGCCGGGCCGAGGGGGCCTGCCGGACAAAGGTGAGCGTGTTGCTCTTTTGAAAAAAGTGGCGGCTGCAGATGGCGATGCTGAGCACCGGCGAGATGGCGGTTGCCAGCGCCGCGCCGGGCAGGCCCAGCCCCATGGGGAAGATGAAGATGTAATCGAACACCACATTGAACAGGCTGCCGCTCAGGGTGGCCACCATGGCAAGGGACGGGTCGCCGTCGTTGCGGACGAAGGCCGAGAAGATGTAGTTGCACATGAAGAAGGGCGTGAACAGCAGGAAGATGCGGGTGTAGTTCAGGCCCAGCGCCACGATGTCCGCATCGCCGCCCATGAGCTGCAGAAGCGTGCCCGGGCAGAACGCGCCCGCCAGCATGAACGGGATGGCGATCAGGCAGGCGCAGAGGATGGCGTTGGAAAAAAACCGCTGCGCCCGCGCCTCGCCCTGCGCCTGCAGGATGGCGTACCGGGTGGCCGCACCCAGACCGATCATCGAGCCGAAGGCAAAGATCAGGTTGTACATGGGCAGGCAGAGGTTCAGCAGGGTCACGCCGTCGGTGCCCGCCGCCTGGGCGATGAAATAGGTGTCGGCCAGAATATAGCACGATGTGCCGATCAGACCGAAAATATTCTGCGACACATACTTGAAGAACTGCTTTGTCAGGTTCATGGATGCTTCCTTTCCGCAGGGAGAGTAGGGGAGTGAAACGTAAAAACGACTACTACTATATCATAAAACCTGGCATATTTCAACGAAAAAGCGAGAAAACACGCCATCATTTCCCAAACGGAACACTTCTCCCCGGGGAAATGCTGCTATCCGAAAATGTCATACAAACACTGTCGCTTTTGTGCAACTCACCAAAGATGCTTTTGGGTTATTGACAAAAAAAAAAAAAAAAGTTTTATGATTTTTGTGTAAGATGCCACATAAAAACAGAAGAATCGGCAAACCAGTCGAAAGGCTGCGGCGCAAAGCTAAAGGGCCTGTAATATGGCAGCCAGCTGCACTTTCTCAACCATACCGCACATGGGCATCACCTCAAGGGGCGGTAGATTCCCAAAGTACAAAATGCAGAGCGTTGTACCAGCCATTTGGCCGGTGCGGCGCTCTTTTTGCTTTGTGCGGGCATAGTTATATTTTGGGAGTAATTCATAAAAGGAGGATTTTTATGAGACTGAAACGAGTGATCAGCGCCGCCTTGGCAGTGAGCATGGCAGTTTCCATGATGCCTGCTACTGCGGTTTCGGCGTTTGCGGAGGGAACGAGCACCAATACTGCGGTCACGGCTACCACTGTTGACGAGAATGCGCCCACCTCTGGTTATTGTGGTGCAGAGAATCAGGAAGAGAGTGTTCAGTGGAAATACGATGAATCTACAAAGGTTCTGACTATTTTTGGCAATGGCCCAATGGCAGATTATGAGGGAATTGCTGATACGGATGTTGGCACAGACAATGATCTGCGTCCATGGAAACCCTATCTCAACCAGATTGCAGAGGTACATATTGAGGAAGGCGTTACTACGATTGGCAATAGTGCATTCCGTGGGATGACGGCTTTGAAAAAAGCTAATATTCCTGCCAGCATTAGGGATTTGGGCGATTACATCTTTCGCTATGATGAAGCATTGGAAGAAGTAATCTGGGCAGAAGGATTTGAAGCGGCTGAAACTACTGACGTGGATTCAAACCAGAATGCAAACCAGAATGTATATACAGGAAAATATTTGCCTACAAGTATGTTCGATTACTGCTATGAACTGGGCAAGGGCAAGGAATTGACCGAATGGCTTCCTAAGAGCTTTGAAGGTATTGGCTGTGCGGCAGTTCGAGGAACACAGTTTACAGTTGATTTTGATCACTGGAGCAATTTGAAGTATATTGGTGCGTATGCTTTTTCAATGATGCCGAATCTGGAAAGCTTTACTTTGACAAACAACATTCAGATTGGCATGAGAAAGAATGCCTCGAATGCGTTTCAGGGTTCTGGCTTAAAAGAACTGATTGTAAATACAGAGAAAGTACCAAAAAACTTTGCGTCTGGATGTACAGAGTTAAATACACTTGTATTAGGCAGTGGTGTGGAAGAGGTTCCAGATAGTGCATTTGCGGGAAGTGCCATTACAGAACTTGATGTACCAGCAAGTGTAAAGAAAATAGAAAATTGGGCATTCGTAGATTGTAAAGCGCTGAAAAAGGTGACAATTCATGGTGAAACGGTATTGAACATTGTGCCATTTGCAGGTTGCGATATCAAAGAATTTGTGATTGAAAATGGTGCTAAAGTTACATGTACGGATAACCCGTTCAGAAAGAGTGGTAGTTATTCGGCTGTAACGACCTTGGATTCTGTTAAAATAATTGGCACATTGGAAACTAGTAAGGAAGATGCGACAACAGCAGATCTTTGGAAAGAAATGTTCTCTCCTAGTGAACAACTCAAAGAAGTTACTGTGAGCGATGCAAACCTGCAATATGTAAAAGCTGAGACTTTCCCGAAGATGGAAAATCTGAAAGTGGTTGGCGATGATGCAACGTTTGAAGCATCGCTTGCGGGATGCACCAACCTGAAAACCGTTGACCTGACCGGCTGCAAAAAGATTGCCAGCTATGCAGCTGGCTGCTTTGGTGATGGTATGAATGATTCTACTGTCATCTATGTCAATGATGCAAGTGCAATTCCGGGGAGTGACACTGGCATTTCGAATCGTCACGGTATCGTTATGGTTGTTAAGGGCGGTACAGTCAATACGGATAAGACCGGTTTTGACAGTGTAACCAAGGCTGGATGTACCGCAAAATGGTATGAGGACGCTAATTGCCAGATTGAAACCAAGGATACTACCCCCGTAACTGGTAAAACCTATTACGCCAAGTGGGCCTGCACTGTGAGCTTTGATACCAACGGCCACGGTGAACAGCCGGAAAGCACAGTCGTGGATGTGGATGCAGCCATTGATGGAGACAAACTGCCGGTGCTGAAAGCTGACGGCTGGGTATTTGACGGCTGGTATACTAAATCTGGTATGAAGTATACTGACACTGATCGAAAGATTACGGCAAATACCACACTGTATGCTAAGTGGCACGAGTACAAGTCCGCAGACCTGACCGTAACCGTTGCAAATAGTGAGTATCTGGTCAATGAGCCTGTTGAGGTGAATGTGGTTGCCGCACTGGGTGATGATTCGAGCAAAGTTGCCAAAATTATGCTTGAGTACGATGATAATGATGTTACCAGCGTGAAACTGGGTGATATCACTCTGGATAAAAAAGAGTTCACTTCTTATGATATTTACAAGCTCCTGCAACAGGTTGGCTCCAAGGACAATGCAAAACTGACAGTGACTTATAGCAAGCCTGGTAAGCATACATTTTCCGTTGCATTGGTCGATAAAGATGGCAAGAATGTTTGCGAAGCCGGTACTGATATTACAGTGGTTCAGGCTCTCATGGATACAACCGTGACCGAAGATGGAGAGCAGAAGGAGACCTACCAGGCAAATAAGCCTATCACCGTTGAGATGAACGTGACTGCGGACAAGGAAACCTTCAAGCAGAACACCTTGTACCTGACCTATGGCGATGAAGTTGAAAAGGTTGAGCTGAACGGTCATAAGCTGACCGAGAAACAGTATAAGATTTCTGACCTGCTGGATATGATGGAGACCTCTCCTGTGGCAGCCTATGCCCTGCGTTCTGAAGCTGATGCATTGTCGATTCCGTTTGAAGTGACCTTTAAGGACGCAGGATCTTACGATTTTGAGATGCTGGTCAAGGATGCGCAGGATCAACTGGTTTGCCGGAGCATTGTCCCGATTAAAGTTGAAGCAGAAAAGAAGCCTGACGACACGAAGGACAACACGGATACCAAGCCCGCTACTTATACACTGTCCATCCTTGGTGGTACTGTAAAGGTGAACGGCAAGGAAACCGCAGTGGATGAGCATGGCGACATTGCCATTGCAAAGGATGCAAAGGTGGAGGTGACCTTTGATAAGGGCATTCTCTCCGATGCCCAGACCTTCGACCAGTGGATTATCAAGCCCAACAGTGTGCTGAACGCTGTTGACCCGAAATCTGAGACCATTATCTTTACCATGCCCGATGAAAAGGTCACCATCGAAGCTATGACCAAGGACGCAAGCATTGAGGACGAGCCCAACATTCTGGGCACCACCGCAGTGGTCGGCACTGCCGCTGCTGGCACCGCCATTCTGGCATGGCAGGGCTACCAGCTGGGCACGGAGCTGTACCTGAAAACCGCTCTGCCCGCTGGTACTGCCATCCCCACAAACCGTGCCGAGCTGGCCCTGCTGGTGTGGAACCATGCCGGTAAGCCCGCACCCGCCGCAGTTCTGCCCGCTGATGCCACCGATACCCAGAAGGCCATTGCCTGGGCTGTGGAAAACGATCTGCTCAAGGCCGCAAAGGACAACGGCGAGACCTATGTGGATACCGATTCCGTGAGCCGTGTTGAAGTGATCCGCGTGTGGAATAAGGCACAGGAAAAGTAAACCCCACCGTCATCCCTTCGGGATGCCACCGCCCCTAATAGGGGCGGCCTTGGCAAAGAGGTCAGGCTTTACGAAATGCCAAGGGCCCCACTATTAGGGGGGCTGGCGGGCGTAAGCCCGCCTGAGGGGTTTGACCCATTATCTTTTTCCCAGCATCTTATGCAGCTTCGGTCGCCACACCAGCTGATACACCTGCAGCAGGTTGTGGAGCGCCCGGTCATACAGCAGAAAGGCAACATTGCCCATGGCAAGGGTGGCCAGCGAGACCGCCAGCGCGGTGGTCTTCAGCTCCTGCGAAATGCTGCCCGCAGGCACCAGCAGCAGCACCAGCCCGTACATGGCCAGCACGGCACCGTTGCAGAGCAGCAGCTTGCACAGCCCCCGCACCAGCGGCAGACGGATGCGCTCAAACCGGGGCTTGACCAGCGGGTAATACCCCAGCAGGAACACAAAGACCAGCGCCACCTCCTTATCCGGCACAAAGAGCAGACTGAGCAGGCTCACCGCGCCGTAGGCTGTCAGGGCCATGGTCCTGCCGCACTCCACGCAGACCGTGGCGATAAGCAAACTGGCCACCGCCGGGGCAATGAACATCAGCACCGGCACCACGGCCCCCAGCAGCATCAGGGCCACGCTCAGGGCAGCCGCCATGCCGCAGTAGGCCATCGCCCAGCTTTTGCGGGCCTTCACGGCAGCTCCCAGCGCACGGGCTGGTTCTCCGGGTCCAGCGGCTCCACCGCATGGCGCAGGCCCAGGATCATAATATTGTCGATCAGGCTCTTGTTCAGCTTGACATCCAGCATCCCGTAGGCGCGCACCAGATCGTTTGCCGCAGCCAGCGACTGCCGCCGGGCATTTTCCAGTGCAGCACCGGGGTCCTCGACACCATTGACCAGATACACATTGTACCGCCCGGCCCGCTTGTCACCGGCCACACGGCCCGCCTTATCCAGCAGGTAGAACACCCGCCCGATGCAGCTGCCGATATAGCGCATACTCTTGCGCTGGCTGTTCTCATCGGTGGCAAGCGTGGAGTAGAGCGCGCCGTAGATGTTGCTCATAGGCTCGGCAACCTCGGTGTAGTTCTTGGCGTTCAGGTTCATCTGAACGATCGCCTGCTCCTGCTCCTGTTCAAACAGCCGTTCCAGCGCAGGGTTCTCCTGCACGGCCTTTTCGTAGGCGCGGCGGAGCAGGATGCGGTCGATGGTGCGCTTCACCCGCTGTTTGAAGGGCAGTTCGTCACAGCGGCGGTCCTGCAGCTTATGCCAGCCCAGCAGCACCTCCACCTGCGCGGCCAGCCGGATGCCCTGGGTCTGGCACATCATCGGCCTCCAGCAGAGCGTCCAGGGCAGGCGCACCTTTTTGCAGGTCGCCTCCCGCCCGGCCAGGCTGTCTGACAGCAGTGCGAACAGAACCCCGTTGTGCTGCAGCAGACTGCACGAGTAGAGCCCGTAGGTCGTGTTCAGCTGATACTGCACGCCCCGCAGATACCACTGGTAGATATTATAATCCCGGATGGTAAGCTCCGGAAGATAAGGCCGCATCGGACCGTCCATGTCTTTTTGTTCTCCTGTTTACTTTTTCTTGAACTCGACGGTACGCTTCCCGTCAAAGCCCTGCTTGGGCATCGGCTTTGCCTTGTGCTCAAACTTGGGGGCCTCGTAGTACATATACAGCTGGCAGGGGATCATACCGTTGTACATCTTGCGGCGCTTGTTGGCGCGCTTGCCGTAGTGCAGCTCAAAATCCATATCGGCGGTAATGGCGTACAGCCCGGCGCAGGGGCTGGCTTCCATCTGCTGTCCCAGCGTGCGCGCCAACTTTGCTGCGCCCTCAATGGTGCCCAGACGCTCGCCATAGGGAGGGTTCGTCAGCACGATGGCCTCCTGCTTTGCGGCAAAATCCGCCACATCGGCCACCTCAAAGTGGCAGCGCTTTTCCACACCGGCCAGCTTGGCGTTGGCGTTGGCCTGTGCCTGTCGCAGCGCAGCATTGGCTGCCTCCAGCTGGGTGTTGTACTGGTCGCGCGTTGCTTCGCTCACAGCACCGCCGGCATATAGCTTGTTAAAGCGCGCTGCATTGTCGGCCGCCAGCTTTTGGTTGGCAACTGCGGATGCCAGCTGTGCATTGGCTGCTTCCACGCTCTGGTTTACGTCCTTCGGGTCGATGGTCATAAGAATCTGGCCGGCGTGTACCCGGTCACCTACGTTGACAAGACGGGAAGCGATTCTGCCGGCAGTCTGGAAGGCCAGCTGGCTTTCGTAGCGCCCGCACACCTCACCTGGATATACGGTGGAGGAATCGGCAATGCTTTCGCCAATCGTCATAGTCCGGACGATGGGGATGTAGTTTGCCTCCTGCGGCTTATGCGTAATACTGCTGTAAAGCTGCCAGCCTGCGGCTGCCAGTACGACAACGGCAGCACCGGCAACAAGTTTCTTTTTATCAGGAAGTTTGGGAATTTTTTCCATAATAGACTGCATAATTTAACAGCTCCCTTGCAGAAAAGTTTTATTGTTGTAAAATTTTTAATCGTTCAATTAAATTATAGATTCTATTGAAGACAGCGTCAAGCAACAAAGTTGTAAACAAAATAAAGCTGCCTTAAAGCAGCTTTATGTAATGAATGTATTTACTTTTTGCTTAAAGATGCAAGGTAGGTGTTGAGCGCCTGCAGCAGATAATCCAGCTCTGCGCCGTTTTTGAAATTGCCCAGCTCGCAGATATGGCTATGCATCAAAAAGAAGAACATGATAATACCTTCCATAGTGAAGGCAACGTGGGTTGCTTTGATATCCGCAACGATTTCGCCGCAGGCAATCGCTTCTTCAACCAGCTCCGTCATGAACTGATGGATACGGTACAGCTTGCTGCGTACATAATTTTCGAACATGGGCTGCGGAGTCAGCAGCTCGCGGTAAATCAGATGAATGTTGTAAGGGTTCTGCTGCTGCATTTCGGCAATGCCGTCTACATAGGTACGCAGCTTGGTAAGCGGTGAACCTGGCTGCTGTCGGATTTTGTCCTGCAGCTTCAGAAATTTTTCTGCCTCGGTATATAAAACCTCCTGATATAAATTCTTCTTGCCACCGAAATAATAGGAAATCAATGCGCTGTTGACGCCGCTGGCAACAGAAATCTGCTTGATGGACACGGCAGCAAAGCTGTCCATGGCAAACAGCTTGGTTGCGGCTTCAAGAATTTTATCAGCAGAATTGAGATTAGGACTTTCATCTATCATATAACGCAATACCTCGTTGGAATAAATAATGTATGAATATATTATACACGATTTGGGCGCAGATGTAAGCTGATTTTGTTAAAAAAGTGATATTATGAAAATATCTTGTTAAATATAAAAATTTTGTTCGTTAATGTGTTGGCTATGTACTGCATTTCTGCTATAATAAAAAAATAACGGAGGTCAGTATAGAAGAAATGAGTACATTGGCTATAGCTTTAATGATTGTCATAGCCCTGCTGTTGGCAGGTGTGATAATATTATTGATACAGGGACGCCCCAAGGCGGATATGACGGCGCAGCGGCTGGAGCTTTTGGAGCGCAGGCTTGCGGAAAGCATGTACGACCTGCGCGGTGAGCAGAGCACACTGGCGCGAGCTGCACGTTTGGAAAACCAGGCGGCGAGCGACAGGCTGAGCGAACAGATTGATAAGCGTGTGGCGCGTCTGGCGGATATGACGGACCAGAACCTGGAGCGCATCCGCATGACTGTGGACGAGCGCCTTAATCAATCGCTGGAGCAGAAGTTTGCGCAGGTCAACAAATGCTTGGGCGAGGTGCACCAGTCCTTGGGACAGATGCAAAGCCTTTCCTGCGGCGTGGATGAGCTGCGGCGCGTTCTTTCGAACGTCAAGGT
>OHRA01000410.1_pt1 | contig 18253 bp, 17 predicted proteins | sample 1578241 | NCBI WGS metagenome assembly OHRA01 (sample SAMEA3879597, study PRJEB24766) | human gut metagenome | biome: human-associated habitat; feature: feces | place: USA | collected 1985/1987 | reverse complement strand
ACGTCTGTCTCCCGGTCAATGTTTCTGTGTTCCCGGTTCATGGTGCGGATATTTTCCGGATCGGTCAGAATCAGTTCTACTTCTGCCTCATACGGGCACGCTTCCTGATCCAGCACACCATTGATTACCGCTGCTGCAACCTCTTCCGGATCAAATCCAAGGTCAAAATCCTGTTCATTTTCAAACGTCAGTGTCATTTATTTTCCCTCCGTTTTCTCGTCGTACTTTTTGCTCTGCCGCTGTGATTTTCCGGCTTTGCTTTCTTTTCATATTCATCGTAAGCCTGTACAATCTTCTGCACCAGCGGATGACGGACAACGTCCTTGCTCGTCAGCTCGCAGAAGGAAATTCCGTCTACTTTTTTCAGTACCTGCATTGCCACATCAAGGCCGGAGCGTGTACCGGAAGGAAGGTCCTTCTGAGAGGCATCTCCGGTTACAATGACTTTGGAACCGAAACCGATACGGGTCAGAAACATCTTCATCTGCTCCGGTGTAGTGTTCTGCGCCTCATCCAGGATGATAAAGGAATCATCCAGCGTGCGGCCGCGCATATATGCCAGCGGAGCAACCTCAATGATCTGCTTTTCCACCAGGCGCTCATAGGTCTCAGCGCCCAGCATATCGAACAGGCCATCGTAGAGAGGGCGCAGGTAAGGGTCCACCTTCTGCTGCAGATCACCGGGCAGAAAACCCAGCTTCTCGCCTGCTTCTACGGCGGGGCGGGTCAGCACAATGCGGGAAACATCCTTGGCCTTGAACGCTTTGACCGCCATTGCAACGGCCAGATAGGTCTTGCCGGTACCGGCGGGACCCACGCCAAAGGTCACAGCATTCTTTCGGATAGCATTCAGATATTCCTTCTGGCCCAATGTCTTGGGGCGGATGGGGCGGCCCTTGACCGTGACCGTGACAAAATCCTCAGTCAGCTCCCGGACACGCTGCTCCTTTCCATCGTGAGCAAGGCTCAGGCAGTAGCGCACCGTCTGATCCTCCAGCGGCGTGTGGTTTTCGATCAGGAGCAGCATCCCCTCCACGGCACGCACAGCAGCAGCCACATTGGCCTCCTCGCCAGAGAGGCGAAGCATCGTACCCCGGCAGACTGCCGTGACAGAGAACTCCTTTTCCAATAGACGAATGTTGCGGTCACAGTTGCCAAAGATGGCGGCGGCGATCTCCACACTATCCAACTCAATACTTTTTTCGGCCATGTAGCTCCTCCAGCGGTTTATGAATTTCCACATCTATTGTACCACCAAAGGCTCAAATAGAAAACTGTGAAACTTGCACAAAATATTTTCAACATTTTGGAGCGTGTTACAAAGCAGAACCCTGAAACATAAAAATCGATGCTGCTCTGCATTTCTGCAAAACAGCATCGATTTCATTTTATCGGATCGTAAAAAACGACTCCTCAGAAACTTTTCAATTAGAACCAGTCACCGAAGCCCATCTTGACCAGATTGTCGTGGCTGATCTTCAGGCTATCGAACGGATCACGGCCATAGCAGTCATCCTGCTCCACCAGGAAGTACTCGCCGCCGCCCTCCAGGCCAGCCTGGATGATAGCGGGCATATCCAGAGTGCCTTCGCCAACCTCAGCAAACTGCACAATGTTGGTGAAGTTGCTCATGAACTTCATCATGCCTTCCTTGCTGGTGAAGTCCACGCCGCCCTCGGGGATGGGCATCTCACCGATGCGGTAATCCTTCAGGTGGACCAGGCGGATGCTGCCGGCATACTTCTTGATGAACTTAACAGGGTCCTGGCCGCCGCGGTGGATCCAGTGGCTGTCCAGCTCAAAGCCCAGAGCAGGAGCATTTGCGCGGATGATGTCCAACAGGAACTCGCCGTCGTAACGAACGAACTCCACGTGATGGTTGTGGTAGTACAGGTCAATGCCGTCTTCCTTCAGCTTCAGAGCATACTCATTTGCTTCCTTGGCGAAGTCCACAGCCTTCTGGTAGTTGCCCATGCAGGTCATGGGCAGCATGCCGATGCGCAGCATATCGCAGTCCAGCTTACGGCAGTCCTCAACGATCTTCTTATAGTCGTCGGGATTGCACAGGAACTCGCCGGGCATACCGGGCAGCATGGGAGAGGTGGATGCGGTGCAGGAAGAGACATTCAGGCCCAGCTCGTCGATAGCCTTGCGGAAGCCTGCAACGTTCTCAGCGGTCATGGGGACCTGAGAGATCTCGACACAGTGATAGCCGATATCAGCCAGCTTGCCCATGCTCTCGTATGCGTCGAAGTGAGGCATCTTAGCGGGGGCAATGGTGCTCATCTGAACACCGATCAAACCTTTGTTTGCCATGGTTCATTTCTCCTTCTATCTGTGTTTTGCGGTCACGGAGCAACGGGATGGCCAGCCTTGCTGCTTGCGTGGATGGCATCGATCAGCCGGATACTCATTTCCGCATCTCTTACATGGATGTAATCGTCTGTGTTGTTCTCAATGGCGCGGTAAAACTTGTTGATCAGGATGCCATGAGAAGCACCAAAATAGAACTTGGCACCGGGCAGCTTCTCGTTCTCACACAGCTTGGTGCGCACACCATCCGCATCAATCCGGAACAGAGCATCATCCTCGATCAGGAAGGAAGCCTTTTCACAGGCAACCTTGATCTGGACACTCTCGTTGGCGTAATCACAGTTGGTGGCAAAGAACACACCGTTTGCACCATTAGCAAAGTGCAGGCGGGCAGCTACGGTGTCCTCGACCTCAATGCCGTAATCTGCCAGCTGATTCACCGAGCCATGGATGGCATCGATATCGCCGCACAGATAATACAGCAGATCCAGCGTGTGGACACTCTGGTTGATCATGCAGCCGCCGCCAGCAGTTTCCAGCTGGCCGCGCCAGGGCTGTTCGTCATAGTAAGCCTTGCCGCGGAACCAGGGCACAAAGCCGCGGCAGCCGATGACCTTGCCATATTCGCCGCCATCGATGATCTTTTTCAGTTCAACGGTGGTGCGGTTCAGACGATTCTGCAGGCAGATGCCGATCTTGACCTCAGGGTGCGCAGCCTCAAATTCCACGAACTCCTTGGCCTGTGCGGTGTTCAGACCCACCGGCTTCTCGCAGAAGACATTCACACCGTGGGAAGCAAAGTACTCCGACACGGGCACATGCAGGTAATGCGGCAGGCAGAGATGTACCACATCGGGATGCTCCTTTTCCAGAAGCTCCTCATAGTCCGTATAGAACGGCACGGCCTTTGCTGCAGCAGGCAGCTTTTCCTGCACAGCGGGATTGTTATCGCACACGGCACACAGTTCGATCTCAGGATTTGCCACAATGATGGGCAGATGAACCTGAAAGATGGTGCCGCAGCCAATGATCGCAGCTCTTTTCATGGAAACGCAACTCCTTGTAAGCCTGGAACAGGCATTGCTTTTTTCAGGGATACTGATTACTCGCGGACGGGGAACTTGCCCTCAGCCTCGATCAGCTTGTTCAGCTCAGCAGCATACTCCTCGGGATCGCAGGGGTTGGAGACCTCGCGGCCGGTCCATGCAGACAGCTGGCTGCTGTTTGCCAGGTTGACACCGTTGATGCCGTCCTCGCCGGGAGCCAGCAGCGGGCTGCCGGTCAGGATGTGAGCAGCAAAGTTCTGCATAACGGTGGTGTGCTGGAAGCCCCAGCCATCGTTGTTCTCAAAGGTCTCTTCGGTGTACAGCTTGGAGCCTGCACCGTTGCCGCTGGTCAGCATGGCAACTTCCATCATGTTCATGTGCTCGTTCAGGTAATCCTCAGTGCAGGGGTTGCCTTCCTTATCGATGTAGTGGTAGACATGAGCGGTCTTGCTGTTGTCAACAACGATCTTGCCGCCGTCCAGGTCGATCTCCAGACGATCGGTGCCGATGGCATCGTGGGTGCAGGTGGTAAAGGTGCCGGTAGCGCCGTTAGCGAACTCGACCAGCATGGTCACGTCGTTCTCAACGCCGATGTCACGATGGCAGCCGTTGATGTTCTTGGAGAAGACCTTCACGGGGATACCGCAGATCCACTGCCACAGGTCGAGCTGATGGGGAGCCTGGTTGACCAGGACACCGCCGCCTTCGCCGCCCCAGGTAGCACGCCATGCGCTCTGCTGGTAGTAGCTGTCAGGACGCCACCAGGAGTTGATCATCCACTGAGAGCGGCGGATCTCGCCCAGCTCACCGCTGGCAACGATTTCCTTGATCTTCTGATACAGCTTGTTGGTACGCTGGTTGAACATGATGCCGAAGGAAACCTCGGGATGAGCCTTAGCGCAGGCGATCATCTTCTGAACATCCTTGCTGCGGACACCGGCGGGCTTCTCGCACAGAACGTTCATGCCATGCTCCATAGCGTAGATGGAGATCTCGTGGTGCAGGTAGTGAGGAACGGTGGTGATGATGGCATCAACCGTGCCGCTGGCGATCATATCCTTCCAATCCTTGAAGAAGGGCACATCGGGGTACTGCTCCTTGCACATCTTCTCCTTCTCGGGGTCGATATCACACAGAGCGCCCAGTGCGCAGTTGTCGGGGCACGGTGCGCAGACCATGCCGGGGAACGGAGCGGGAGCGTTGGTCAGGAAGCGAGCGTAGCTGCCACCCTGAGCACCGATACCGATCAGGCCATAACGAATCTTTCCTGCAGTCTTTTCCATTTGAATCTTCTCCTTTTTTCTGTTACGTTAGAATTTTGCCAGAATATCGCACAGTGCGTGATACTGTGCGGCGTAACCTTCAGCACCGTTTTTATACTTGTTCTCACGGATGATGTTCTTTGCATCCGTGGTCTCAAGGCTCTGCAGGCTGTCAAACAGCACCAGATGCGGCTCCAGGGTCAGGAAGCCGGTATAGCCCTCTTCCACGATGGCCTTGTGCAGCAGCTCGGGGATCTTTCCCTCGCCGGTACCGCAGAGCACATTCTCCTTGTCGGTAGAAACGGCATCCTTGATGTGGATATATACAATGTACGGGCGGAGAGCATCCCAGCATTTGGCGGTATCCTCACCGCACTGTACAAAGTTTGCAAAGTCGAATGCGGACTTGAAGTGTGCGCTGTTCAGCGTCTGCATCAGGTCAACACAGCGGGAAAGAACATCACCATAGATATCCTTCTCGTTTTCGTGCATCAGGATCACGTCGTGCTTCTCAGCAATGGCAATGAACTTGCGCAGCTTCTCGATGACAGCGTCACGATAGTCGGCAGGATTCTTGCCTTCCGGCATAAAGAAGCTGAACATGCGGATGTACTTGCAATTCAGGACCTTAGCGATCTCGCACAGCGTTTCCAACTGAGCACACTGCTTTTCAAAGCCCTCTTCATCATCGATCTTGACCTTGCCAATGGGACTGCCCAGGCTGGAAACGCCAACACCAGCGGCCTGCAGGCGGGGCAGCAGATCGGTCTTGATTTCCTCAACAGTAAAGTCGGCGATCCCTTTCTTATCTGCACTGCGCAGGCTGATGTACTGCATTCCAAGCTCACGGACTGTCTTGAGCTGCTCATCAAAAGAAGAGCTGATCTCGTCGGCAAAGCCGGAAATATAAATATCCTTCATAAAAATCTCCTTTTTTGTGTAGGATACAAGCCTTACTACAACTAATATATCACAATTGTTAAAAAAATGCCGCACAAATCTTTTTCGGTTTTTTTAGCACATCATGCAACAGAATTTGCCGTTTTGTTGCATATCATAAAACAAGGTGCATCAAACCAATCTTGTGGGGTGAAAAAGGGAGAAAAACTGTGCAAAATGTCCATCTTTGACTTCAATTTCTTGGCAGCGAAAAGCAGAACAGCAGGATTTACAATATAAATGGCACAGGATTTACACACGACAATCATCGAACAAACTGATATATTAGACCTTGGAGATCGGCTCCTTTGATTCTTAAGGGCCGTGGCAGACTTTTAAGATCAGACTGAGAACGCCTAATTTGCTTTCCTTCAGAAACACTCACCTTTGCCGAGTGTTCAAAACCGTGAGCTGATCTGCCACTGAGGCTCACACTGACTCGAACCTGTCCCCCGTGGGCAGGTTTGAGTTGTTTTCAGACCAATCAAAGGAGTTCAAACCCATGTCCAAGACGAAGACTGAGACCCCTGTCCTGCGCAATTCCGTTGATATCCCCTGGGAGGAGACCCGCCCCTGCCACAAGGTAGATAAGCGGATCTATATCCTGCTTACTGTTTTTCTGGGCTGGTGCGGTGCGCACCGCTTTCTGGAGCACCGCTGGAAACTGGGCATCTTCTACCTGCTTGTCGGCTGGACTGGTCTCGGCCTTGCATTTGCTCTGGTTGACCTCCTGATCGCACTCCCTATTCCGAAGGACGAAAATGGAATGATCGAGACCTGATCTCCATTTCTTGACACGCAAAATCCCCTCAGAGCTCTGACAGTGCTGTCAGAAATCTCTGAGGGGATTTTTCTATGCATCTGGTGACGCGACTTCAAAGACGATGGGGCCGCTGATGTGGTAGAAGATCTCATACTCTGCATGGCGGTGCCATCCGCCGGGGATATGTGTAATCTGCAGATAGAATAAGCCAAATGCATCCGCTGGGAACAACTCCTCTTTCCGCAAGTCCGCCATCCCGTTTCACCCTCCTCAGTGAAGATAGAACGAAGCCATACATTTGGCCAGATCCTCTGGTCGTTCTGCAAAGTTTCCATAGCGCCAGCTGTTGAAAAAACCCATATATGCCCCGATGAACGAGTTGCGGAAGTATCGATTTTCGCCCGGCAATGAAACGGGCCATGGCACAAACTGTCTTGCATCCCCGACTTCGATGTTGGAGATCAGAACAAGGATGATCTTCTCGCTCAACGCATCACTGAAAAAACTGGTCAGATGGCAATCCATCAGGATACAAAGGTTCTTTCGCTCCGCATACGTCCAGCGGAACAGTGCAGTCAGGTTTTTTTCCAGGGTACTGTACGCAGGCAGCTGCCCCGCAAGCAGGGTCATCTGCCGGTCGAGATAATAATCCAGCACGTCGTCCTTGGATTCAAAGCTGCGGTAAAAGGTGGTTCGGTCGAGATCTGCCATGTGACACAGCTCTGTGACGGAGATCTTTTCCAGTGGCTTTTTCAGTAAAAGCTGAAACAGTGCTGTGCAAAATGCATCCTGATTTTTCTGCGCAACGGGGTTGATATGGTTCGTGTACATTGTGCGCTGTGTTCAGCTCCTTCCTCAAAATGATTGGCTTTATTGTACTATATTCTCTGAAATCTGCAAACAATCACATTACAGATGCAAAAACGATGCAAGAATCTTTTTTGTACAGAAACAGAATAACAAAAAAGTCCTATAAACCAGACGAAATTCATCGTAGATTCATAGGACTTTTGGAGCTACTGACCTGATTCGAACAGGCGACCTGCTCATTACGAGTGAGCTGCTCTACCAGCTGAGCCACAGTAGCACGCGTTCTGCAACGATAGATAGTTTAGCATAAAAGAGAATACCTGTCAAGTACTCCCTACGCAAAAACAATTCCGGAACTTTGCAGAAAGCCATTTCGTAATGATTTGCCCTATTCAATCCTTATCGTAAGCTTCACGAACTCTTTTGCCAGAGATTTTTTCAGCTCAAATAAGTTTTGCCTGCCCTGCCAGATACAGCATCCCCACTGCCGCACCGCAAAGCGGCAGGAGCAGAAACAGCATCCGGGCAAACTGACCCAAAAGCGCGCCTGTGCTGGGGGCCTGTCCTCCACGCCCGAATGCGGCTGAACAAAGCCTTCCGCTTACCTGCAGTGCGGACGCGCCGAACGTGCACAGCGTTCCGGCCGCAAGGGATGCAGGGATACCGCAGACGCAGAGCGGCACAAATGCTGTCCGTGGGTTCAAATCCACAAGCAGCCTGGACGAAAGCAATCCGGAGCCTGTCCCATACAGCATCGTAAAAAGGAAGATGGGCAGCGGCCCCAGGGCGGAAAACCCCAGGAACAGCACTGCCGTCAGTGCACCTGCCACAGTGAAAAATTCCGTTCGGAACAGGCGCACTGCCCCGGCGGCATCCTGCACAGAAAACAGGCTCTGCCAGCAGTTCAGGTAATAGGAAAGCGTTTCAGTATCGCCTGCCACACAACGCGCTGCCGCCACACCCGCCAGAAAGGTTCCCAGAAGGTACGCCGCCGTCAGAAGAATAGTTTCCCTGCTCAGCTTGCTTCGGCGCACAGCGGCTTTCTCCGGTGTGTTTCCATACCTCTCAGAGAACGCCGCCGGGATGGATTGCCTTTCTTCCTGCGATGTCTCAGGAAGAACTCCACCGTTCTTCTGTTTTAGCTGCTCTTCCTGTGCTGTCGGCATGATCGCTTCGGGCAGTGCCTTTGCCGCTGCGGTTTCCGGTGTTTTCTGATAGACCCACATACTTCCCTGTCCTCCTGTTTTTCTGCTGTAAATTCTCAATGCCGGTGCCGTTCTGTACGCAGGATGCTGAACACCCCGCCCAGACAGCCAAAAACGAATACCAGTGCAAAGCGGGTCAGCTGCATTTCCGTTGGTTCAATGCCCTCCGAAAGACCGAACCCCAGCAGAAGCAGAACAAACAGTCCGCCCTGTACAGCACCGCAGATAAGGCCTCTGCTGTGATAGAAAAACGCCATGAGCCAGCCGCTGCAAAAGCTCCCGGCACAGACAATGGCACTGACCATGGGCCAGGCAGTGCTCTGCGCAAGGCTCTGGTTTGCCATCAGGTAGGCCAGCCCAGCCATGCAGGCGGCGGTGAATATCCCACCAATACCGAATGCAGCCAGTGCTTCCAGGATGGGTAACTTCTTCTGTTCCAACATAAAAACCCGCCTCCCTGCACTACTGTATGCAGAGGGGCGGGTAAAAAAGACCTTGCTTTTAGAGATTACTTCTTTGCGTTGGCAGGAGCATTGTCCATGTTCAGCTTCTCAACAGAGCTGATCGCATTCTTGGTGAAGCGGATCTTCACACGGTCGGAACCGGTCTCCAGAACAAAGGTGTCATCCTTGATGGCGACCACACGGCCAACAATACCGCCGATGGTCACGACCTGATCACCAATCTCCAGAGCTGCACGCATGGCAGCATCCTTCTTCTCCTGCTTCTTCTGGGGACGATAGATCATGAAGTACAGCAGGACCAGCATCAGTGCCAGCGTGAAGAACAGGCTGATGTAGCCCTCGGACGTGGTAGTCAGAAATTGCATGGGACAAAGTCTCCTCTCAAAATTCAGATAAACTCATTATAACCGCTTCTGCTCCCTCTTGCAAGGGAAAAGCATGAAAAAGCTCAAATTCTTGTATCCAGCAGCTTGACATAACGGTCATGGAAGGCGGTAAAGGTGCCTGCATCCAGTTCATCGCGGATACGCTCCATCAGGTGGTTGTAGAACCACAGGTTGTGCATAACGGCCAGACGCATGCCCAGCAGCTCCTCTGCCTTGAACAGGTGGCGGATATAGGCACGGGAGTAGTTCCGGCAGGCCGGGCAGCCACAGGTGGGGTCAATGGGGCGCTCGTCACGCTCATACTTTGCGTTCTTGATATTGATGATGCCGTCCCAGGTATTCAGGTGGCCATGGCGGGCATTGCGGCTGGGCATGACGCAGTCAAACAGATCCACGCCGCGGGAAACCGCCTCAATCATGTTGCCAGGGGTGCCGACACCCATCAGATAGCGGATCTTATCCTTGGGCATATAAGGCTCCACCTCACTGATCATCTCGTACATCACCTCAGCAGGCTCACCCACGGCCAGGCCGCCGATGGCGTAGCCGTCCAGCTCCAGCTCGGCGATCTGCTTCATGTGCTCCACGCGCAGGTCGGCGAAGGTGCAGCCCTGATTGATGCCGAACAGAAGCTGATCGGGATTTACGGAGATGCCCTCATGCTTCAGGCGGGCCATCTCAGCCTTGCAGCGCTTGAGCCAGCGGGTGGTGCGCTCACAGCTGGCTTTGGAGTACGCGTGCTGGGCAGGATTCTCCACACACTCATCAAAGGCCATTGCAATGGTGGAACCCAGGTTTGCCTGGATCTGCATACTCTCCTCAGGGCCCATAAAGATGCGGTGGCCGTCCAGATGGGAAGCAAAGGTCACGCCTTCTTCCGTGATCTTACGCAGCTTGGACAGGCTGAACACCTGGAATCCACCGCTGTCGGTCAGGATGGGGCCGTTCCAGCGGGTAAACTTGTGCAGGCCGCCCATATCGGCTACCAGCTGATCACCGGGGCGCAGATGCAGGTGGTAGGTGTTGCAGAGCATTACCTGAGTGCCGATCTGCTGCAGATCCTGCGCGGACAGGCCGCCCTTGATGGCACCGGCGGTGGCAACATTCTGGAAGGCAGGGGTCTGCACCGTGCCGTGCACGGTCTTGAACTCACCCCGCCGGGCGTTGTGCTCCTGCTTGAGCAGCTTAAAAGTGGTCAAAGAAGGCATAAGTTTTTTCCTTTCTGTGTACGGAAAACAGCCGTACAGCCTTGTGCCGCCGGGCAGGCGACAGGTTCAGAAGTGGTGGATCCCGAGCTGCCGAAACGGTTCCGGCAGTGTTTTGGGCTTTTGGGAGAGCGGGTGCTGAGGGATCACAGGATCAGCATCGCATCGCCGAAGGAAAAGAAGCGGTACTTTTCCTCTACGGCAACTTTATAGGCAGCCATGGTTTTTTCGTAGCCGTAGAGGGCAGAGACCAGCATGATGAGGGTGCTTTCCGGCAGGTGGAAGTTGGTGATCAGGCCATCGATGCAGTTGAACTTGACACCCGGGTAGAGAAAAATAGAGGTATTGCCGCTGCAGGCCTTGATCTCGCCATATTTTGCGGCGGCGGCTTCCAGCGTGCGGCAGCTGGTGGTGCCAACAGCGATCACGCGGTGCCCGGCGGCCTTGGTTTCCCGGATGCGCTGAGCAGTCTCCTCGCTGATGGAATACCACTCACTGTGCATCTTGTGATCCGTGATCTCGTCCTCCTGCACGGGGCGGAAGGTTCCCAGACCCACATGCAGGGTAACCTCGGCAATGCCGACACCCTTGGCGCGGATGGTGTCCATCAGCTCCGGGGTGAAGTGCAGGCCGGCCGTGGGTGCGGCCGCGCTGCCCAGCTCCTTAGCATACACGGTCTGATACTGGCTCTGATCCTCCAGCTGCTTTGTGATGTAGGGCGGCAGCGGCATCTTGCCAAATTCATCCAGCTTTTCATAAAGCGTTTCGGTATCATAATAGAATGTAACGTACTTGTTGCCGTCCTCCATGGTCTCATCCACCACGGCGGTCAGACTGCCGTCGCCAAAGCTCACCTTTGTGCCGGGCTGCATCCGCTTGCCGGGCTTTGCCAGGCACTCCCACTGATCTCCCTTGACCTGCCGCAGAAGCAGCAGCTCACACACAGCACCGGTGGGCTGTTTGACACCCACGATGCGGGCGGGCAGCACCTTGGAGTTGTTGACCACCAGCAGGTCACCCGGCTCAAGATATTCCGGCAGATCGCGGAAGATCCGGTGCTGGATGCTGTCGTCCTTCTGGCTCAGAACCATGAGCCGGGCCGAGTCTCTGGGGTCTGCAGGCTCCTGTGCAATGAGTTCTTTGGGTAAATCGTACCAAAAATCTTTTTTTAACATGCTTTGCATTTGCCTTTCCGATGATTGACACGAATGCCGTATCAATGTTATCATAAAATCTGTATAAACAGTATCTATTATATTGCAAGGTCGGCTGGTTTGCAAGCCGTGTTCGATGTAAATTTGCTTTTATTGAAAGGAAAGGTGCTGGAAATGGAAAAACAGTATAAAGTTGGTATCGTTGGTGCAACGGGCATGGTGGGGCAGCGTTTTGTGACCCTGCTTGAGAATCATCCCTGGTTCAAGCTGACCACGCTGGCCGCATCCGGCCGCAGCGCAGGCAAGACCTATGAGGATGCCGTTGGCAGCCGCTGGGCAATGACCACCCCGATGCCCGAGAGCGTCAAGAAGATGGTCGTGCTGGATGCCGCCAAGGTGGAAGAGGTCGCTTCTCAGGTCGATTTCATCTTCTGCGCAGTCAATATGCCCAAGGCCGAGATCAAGGCACTGGAAGAGGCTTACGCAAAGGCCGAGTGCCCTGTGGTCTCCAACAACAGTGCAAACCGCTTTACCCCGGATGTTCCCATGGTCGTGCCTGAGATCAACGCGAACCACATTGAGATCATCCCTGCCCAGCGCAAGCGTCTGGGTACCAAGCGCGGCTTCATCGCCGTCAAGTCCAACTGCAGCCTGCAGAGCTATGTGCCTGCCCTGCATCCTCTGATGAAGGAATTTGGTGTCAACAAGGCTCTGGTCTGCACCTATCAGGCCATTTCCGGTGCAGGCAAGACCTTTGACCGGATGCCCGAGATCATAGATAACGTCATCCCCTACATCGGCGGTGAGGAAGAGAAGAGCGAGCGCGAGCCGCTGAAGCTGTGGGGCCACATCGAGGGCGATCAGATCGTCAACGCCGAGAAGCCCACGATCACTGCGCAGTGCTTCCGTGTCCCCGTTTCTGACGGCCACACCGCCGCCGTGTTTGTAAGCTTTGACAAAAAGCCCACCCAGGAGCAGATGCTCGAGGCCTGGGCTAACTTCCGCGGCCCTGCACAGGAGCTGAACCTGCCCAGCGCACCCAAGCAGTTCCTGCACTACTTCACTGAGCCCGATCGTCCTCAGCCCAAGCTGGACCGCAACACCGAGAACGGCATGGCCGTGTGCATCGGCCGTCTGCGGGAGGACACCCTGTTTGACTACAAGTTTGCCTGCATGAGCCACAACACCCTGCGCGGTGCTGCCGGCGGTGCTGTGCTGCTGGCTGAGCTGCTGGCAGCAAAGGGCTATTTTGACTGAACAACACGTTCCTGACGGAGCGTACAAAGGAGTTTTATACTATGAAAAATCCTGTCTTTACCGGCGCGGCGGTGGCGATCATCACCCCCATGTACGAAGATGGCAGCATCAACTTTGATGAGCTGGGCCGCATCATTGAAGATCAGATCGCACGGGGCACCGATGCTATTGTGATCTGCGGAACTACCGGCGAATGCTCTACCATGACCGATGAGGAGCAGCTGGCCGCCATCAAGTTTACGGTCGAGACGGTCAACCACCGGGTGCCTGTTATTGCGGGTGCTGGTTCCAATGATACCGATCACGGCTGTGCACTGGCAGCAAAGTCTGCTGCCTGCGGTGCCGATGCCCTGCTGCTTGTGACCCCCTATTACAACAAGACCACGCAGGCAGGTCTGGTGGCTCACTTTACCGCTATGGCCGAGGCGGGCGGCATCCCTGTTATCCTGTATAATGTACCTTCCCGTACCGGCCTGAACATCACCCCCGAGACAGCGCTGGAGCTGAGCCGGAATCCGCTCATCAACGGCATCAAGGAGGCCTCGGGCAACATCTCTCAGGTGGCCAAGATCGCTCAGCTGTGCGGCGACGAGCTGAACATCTACTCTGGCAACGATGATCAGGTGGTCCCCCTGCTGTCTCTGGGCGGCAAGGGTGTCATCAGTGTGGTCTCCAATGTCAAGCCTGAGCTGGTGCACAACTGCTGCAAGGCATGGTTTGAGGGCGACACCAAAACTGCCTGCAAGCTGCAGCTGGAGATCCTGCCCTTGGCGGATGCACTCTTCTGCGAAGTAAATCCCATCCCTGTCAAGTACGCCATGAATGTGCTGGGCTGGGAGGCCGGTTCCTGCCGTCTGCCGCTGGTCGAGCCCAGTGATGCCCACAAGGAGAAGATCGAGCAGGCACTGGAGGCCGAAGGTCTGATTCAGGAATAAACGAAACAACGCACAATGCCCGGTGGAATTGGTTCCTCCCGGGCATTTGCCGTTACAACAGAAAACGAGGAAACAAAAATGACAGATATTATCATTCAGGGCATTGGCGGCCGGATGGGTCACGCCCTCTGCGAGATGATTGCAAACCGGAGTGACTGCCGCGTGGTCGCCGGGATCGACCAGCAGGACGGTGAGCAGAACGGCATCCCCGTATACGACAGTCTGGAAAAGCTGGACGGCAAGGGCGATGTCATCATTGATTTCAGCGCTCCTGCTGCTGTGGAAAAGGCACTGACCTATTGCGAAGCACACAAGATGCCTATCGTGGTCTGCACCACTGGCCTTTCCGAAGAGCTGCAGCTGAAGGTGGTGCAGCTGTCCCGCATTGTGCCCGTGTTCAAGAGCGCCAACATGTCCATCGGCATCAACCTGCTGTCGGAGCTGTGCAAGCGTGCATCGGCCATTCTGGGTGCAGACTATGATGTGGAGATCGTGGAGCAGCACCACCACAACAAGCTGGATGCCCCCAGCGGCACTGCCCTGATGCTGGCCGATGCCATCAACGAAGAGAACAACGGCGCATATCATTATGTTTACGACCGCTCCTCTGTGCGCCAGAAGCGCGACCCCAAGGAGATCGGCATCAGCTCCGTGCGCGGAGGCAGCATCGTGGGCGACCACGAGGTGCTGTTCTGCGGTCCGGACGAGGTCATCACCCTCAAGCATACTGCATATTCCCGCAGTGTTTTTGCAAATGGCGCAATAAATGCTGCTGTCTATCTTGCAAAAAAAGAGCCGGGCCTGTACAATATGGGTAACATGATCGCAGAGCTGTAAGGTCTCTGCGTCTTCCACCATTTTGAGCGGCAGGAGGGCTGACGGAATGGAACAGGCAAGACACGCCGCATCCACGAAACGACATGCGCGGCACGAACTGCAGAACCGGCGAAAACGAAAACCCGTTTTTCTGAGGATGATGGGAGCGCTGCTGGTGGCTGGTGCGGCATTGGCCTGCTTTGGCTTCTGGCGCTTCCAGACTCCTGGCATCGTGCTTGGCCCCTTTGAGGACGAGCCTTCGACCGCTGAAAGCGTTCCCCCGCCCGAACCGGAACCGCAGCCTGTTATAACCACACTGCGTTTTTCGGCCACCGGGGACAATCTGATCCATGCTCCCATCTACAAACAGGCAGCCCGCCGGGCAGCGGAAGGCCAGCGATATAATTTTGACTACTGCTACGAGCACCTGCTGGATTTTTATGCCGCACAGGATGTAAACTGGATCAACCAGGAAACGCTCTGCAGCAAGGAACTGGAGCCTTCCACCTATCCCTGCTTTTCTACCCCCGGTGAATGCGCAGAGGCTCTTTACCGGGCAGGCATCCGGGTGTTCAGTCTTTCCAACAACCACACCTACGATAAAGGTGCCAAAGGTATCGCAGCAACGCTGCGGTTCTGGGACGAGATGCCGGAAGATGTGGTTACGACCGGCCTGTGGTACGGAGAGAGTGATTATGGCACCATCCCCCTGCAGACGGTGAACGGTGTGACGATTGCCTACCTCTCCTACACCGACCACACCAATGGCATCCCGCAGAGCAATGCAATGACAGCCAATGTCATCTACACCAGCCAGCGGGATGTGATGGAACAGCAGGTGCGCAGGGCGCGTGAGCTGGCCGATTTCGTGGTGGTGGGAGTTCACTGGGGCGTGGAGGATAGTCACAAGATCACCCAGACCCAGCGGGACCTCGCCCAGCAGCTTTCCGACTGGGGTGCGGATGTTATCCTGGGGACGCACCCTCATGTGGTGCAGGATGCCGAGTGGAAAACCTCTGTGGATGGCCGCCAGACCTTTGTGGCCTATTCTCTGGGAAATTTCCTCAGCACCCAGAGCAAACCGGATCAGCTCATCGGTGCCATCCTGACACTGGAGCTGAACAAGACAACGGACCCGGATGGCAGCGTTCACTGCGCTGTCGCTTCCCCGCAATTACATCCCACCGTGACCCACTATGATGCCGGTAAATCCAACGTCCGCACCTACCTCTTCCGGGATTACACGTCGGAGCTGGCGCAGGCGCACGGTGTCCGGGCCGCCTACCCCAGCTTTGGGATAGAGTACATCCAGAACGTATTACAAGCCAATATTAACAGCGCGTTTTTGGCGCTCGCTTGAATTTGCAGCCCTTTGGGGCAGATTGGAGTGTTCATTATGTATGGTGTTTCCAAAATCAACATTGAGCCCAGCCTGATGATGATCAGTGTGCAGGATGTGGAATTCAAGGGCAACAGCCTGGCCCGCTACCTGCAGATCTTTGCCGATACCGGCGTTGTGGTGGATATGATCAGTCAGAGCGCCCCTCACGGTACCAACATTGATTTCAGCTTTACCGCATCTGCCAGTGATCTGACACTGGTGATGAAGGCCATCTCTGCCGCCAATCTCGACAAGGATGCCAAGGCCTCCCCGCTGATCAGCGTCGGTTACTCCAAACTGAACCTCTTCGGTGAGGACATGGTCACCAGCTGCGGTGTAGCTGCCCGGGCCCTGAACGCATTGGCCATGGCTGACATCGAGGTTCTGCTCATCACCACCAGCGATCTGGATATTTCTCTGCTGGTGCGCAGTGAGAACGAGGACTCCGCTTACGATGTGCTGAAGAAGGCCTTTGAGCTGTAAGTGCCCTTCTCTATAAACATTACACAAACGTAAAAAGCCCGGCGGCATCCGATTTTTGGATGCCGCCGGGCTTTTATCATACGCTGGTTCTAAAAGATTACAGGGTCACTTTGTGGTAGATCTTCTTGCCCTTCTTGATGACGATACCGTTCTTCAGCTGATCAGCGGTAAAGCTGACAGTGGGAGCGCCCACCTTTTCACCATCCACCAGGACACCGCCCTGCACAACCAGGCGGCGGGCCTCGCCGTTGGAAGCGGCCAGACCGGCCTTGACCATGAGGGTCAGAATGCCGATGGAGCCATCGGTCAGATCCGCTTCGGTCAGCTGAGTGGAGGGCATGTGCTCAGTGTCGGCAGCACCGCTGAACAAGGCACGGGCAGCGTTCTGGGCCTTCTCAGCCTCTTCCTCGCCGTGCACCATTTTGGTCAGCTCGTAGGCCAGGATCTCCTTGGCCTCGTTCAGACGCTGATCCTTCCAGGTGCTCATCTCATCGATCTGCTCCAGCGGCAGGAAGGTCAGCATGCGCAGGCACTTCAGGACATCAGCGTCTGATACGTTTCTCCAGTACTGGTAGAACTCGAAAGGTGTAGTCTTGTTGGGATCCAGCCATACGGCACCCTTCTGGGTCTTACCCATCTTCTTGCCCTCGGAATTCAACAGCAGGGTAATGGTCATGGCGTAAGCATCCTTGCCCAGCTTTCTGCGGATCAGTTCCGTACCACCCAGCATGTTGCTCCACTGGTCGTCACCGCCGAACTGCATGTTACAGCCGTATTTCTGATATAAGGTCAGGAAGTCAAAGCTCTGCATGATCATGTAGTTGAATTCAAGAAAGCTTAAGCCCTTCTCCATTCTCTGCTTGTAGCACTCTGCGGTCAGCATACGGTTGACACTGAAATGTGCTCCCACGTCTCTCAACAGTTCCACGTAATTCAGGTTCAACAGCCAGTCCGCATTGTTGACCATCAGTGCCTTGCCGTCACTGAAATCAATAAAACGGCTCATCTGCTTCTTGAAGCAGTCTACGTTATGCTGAATGGTCTCCTTGGTCATCATGGTACGCATATCGCTTCTGCCGGAGGGATCACCGATCATCGCAGTTCCTCCACCGATCAGAGCGATGGGCTTGTTGCCTGCCATCTGCATTCTCTTCATCAGGCACAGGGCCATGAAATGCCCCACGTGAAGACTGTCTGCAGTAGGATCAAAACCGATATAGAAGGTAGCCTTTCCGTTATTGATCAGTTCCTTGATCTCCTCTTCATCTGTCAGCTGTGCCAGCAGTCCTCTTGCTTTTAATTCGTCAAATACTGTCATTTTCTCTTCTCCTTTTTGGGTTCTTTTTACTCTGTATACCTTTTTTACATTTTGGGGGAATCGGCTCCAAAGGCACTAAAAAAGCCCGCCCCTTTTTCAAAAGGACGAGCTTAATCACTCGTGTTACCACCTAATGTTCCAGCCAGACTCACATCTGACAGCTCAGTAAGTATCTATCAATACTTCGGCCGATATCGGTGCCTGCCGTCCTGATCTACTCGTTCGGGATCCTCTCATAAAATCTACTGATCCTTCTCTTTCCACCGGCTGCTCCGGGATGTATTCCTGCTCTGCTTCTGTGCGCCTCTCACCGACCGGCTGCTCTCTGTCAGAAGTGGAGGAACAGTACTTCTTCCCTTCATCGCATTCTTCTTATCCTATGTTTGCGCTAAACATGACCTTATTATAGCCAGTCTGCGTTTTTCTGTCAACACTTAAAATTTTGCTGCTGGCAGGAGCCGCCTTACGGGTCTATTCTTCCGGCCAGGGCAGGTGGGATACTTCCAGCTTCTTGTC
>OHRA01000401.1_pt1 | contig 18519 bp, 19 predicted proteins | sample 1578241 | NCBI WGS metagenome assembly OHRA01 (sample SAMEA3879597, study PRJEB24766) | human gut metagenome | biome: human-associated habitat; feature: feces | place: USA | collected 1985/1987 | reverse complement strand
TCTCCGTTAGCGATATTTCCTATTACCCTGTTTGCAAAGCCGCCGCCCTTTGCAAGCGATGAATCGAATATTTTTCCGCCGATACCGCCGTTTTTTGTACCGTTTGCGTTTTTAACCGCATTGCCTGTTATACCTCTGCCGACCATACCCGAAAGCCCGCCTTTAAATGCGGCGGTATTGACCGATGTACCGTTGGATCTTCCTGCCGTAACACTCTTACCGCCGCCCCTAAATGTACTGCCTATGCTTTTAGCCGTAATAAGCGCCTCGGCTAACATAGACCCGCCCGTATGCCCGACATTTATTCCGAGCGAGGACATAAAGCTGTCTATCTTCTGCGACACCTTTAGAAACGCGACCGCGCATAGAAACCAGACAAAAATATTTCCTGTAACGCCCTCTCTGCCTATGCGGGAGACTTCATCCTGCACCTCGTTTTCAGTTAGAGCAAAAGCCGATACCGAGAATATACTGACAAGAACCGCCGCAGATATTATAAACCTAAAATACTTTTTCATATAGCCCCTCCGTCACACAGCCAGCGGGTTTGCGAGAAACGCGCCGACCATACTTGTAAATACTCTTAAACACCATGCGTTCATAATAAGCAAAAACACCTGTCCGCCGAGCATCCTGCACCAAGCGGCGAAAATATTGCCCGTAGCTTTGGATGCACCCATAGCGAAAGCCACGGGCGCCGTGAACACAAGCACTCCGAGCAGTACATATCTTTCAGCCGCCTCAAACAGCAGTTTTATATAGTTCCAAGCGAGTATAAGCAGAATGACAAGACCTATAACGGTCACCGCTCCGTTGCAGCACACGCCGAGAATGGTAAGCAGCACCGAATTGAAGTTTTCAAAATTAAGCGGCGGCAGCTCGGAATTAAGTATCCATTTATACGGCGTACCGCCTATTTTAAGTATTAAATCCACTATTTCATCCGCGAAATATACAAGCAGAATAAACACTGCCGAGCGCAGGGTGAGTTTAAGCGGATCTTCCGCCTCACTGCCGAGCGGCGCGCCGAAGTTTTTAAAAAGCTGCCACACAAGGTTTAACAGAATAAGACCTATACCGAGAGCCACAAACACCTTATACATAGTCTCGGCAGCAGGGAAATATCTTTTAAAGGTTGACATATTGCAGCCCAGCGCTCCGAGTACCGACGAGTTGATTAAATCAAGAAATTTCATTACCTGTTCTGCAAACCATTCAACAATTCCGTCCAATATTCCCATATGTCACCCGCTTATCCGTTCCAGCGGCCGTCTGCGAAAAACGGCGTGATATATGCCATAATAAAGCCGAGGCCGTTTAGTATTACCCAAGTCACAATAATTCTTTTAAGCCATGCCCGCGATTCCGTTACGGTTCTGTCCGATTTTGAAAAGTTGAGCATAAGCAGCGCGATAGCCGCCGTCACAATTCCCGCTATTGTTGAGATAGCGAGTATATGGTTATATACATCCTTCATTATTTCCTCTGCCTTTTGCCATACCGTGACGCCCGCGACGCACGCGTTAAGCGAGAAACACGCCGTAAGCGTTACACATAAAAATGACAGAAAAAGCAATCGCCCGACATTGATGTGCTTACATCTGCCGGGCATATCCTTACATATTCTTTTTTTCACTTAATTACCTCCGTTTTTCCGCAACAAAAAAGCACCATCTGTAAAGATGATGCCGTTGCTGTTTTCTCGTGATACTTTTTTGAGCATACTCATTTTAACATATGGCTTTTTACATTTCAATAGCAATTCAGTGCCAATGTTGTGCCATATATATTTTTTAAAAGGAAATCCAAGATAAAAATTACCTTGAATTTCCTTTTTATCAAACGCATTCTACATAATGATGCAATTTTATAAGTTCATCAGAAATCAGTTGAAAATGTTTGCTGCTATCCACATATGACCAAGGAGAACCTTCACGATGGGTAATATCCACAAGCGCCCTTGCGGTATATTTACTATACCGTTGAATGGTTTTATCTATGGACTGCAGTTTTTCCATACCATCTTGAGCAAATAAAATCCGACTCCGTGCCGGAGATTTCTTTACATCCGCGGTCACCTCTTTTTCCAAAACGCTTAGCTGTGGCTCCACCGGATCAATACCGCTTCCTTTATAAATGTTATATACTCCGGAAATGACAGGGCCATAAGAAAAAGCGTAAATCTCATCCTCAAAAAGGCGTTTTGAAAAATCGCAAAGGTAATCTGCATAAGCAAAATACACCAATTTTCCCAAAGACAGGTGAGTACACTTAACCTTGGATAAAATATAATTTGCAACATCCAATCCGGACAAAGTCCTATCCTTTTTTATGGTCTCAATAAATACGTCTATTGACTGTATACATTTCACATTTTCAAAGAAAGGATCATACCTTTCAACAGATTCCCAAGAACAATCAGCCGTTTCAAGAAAATGTGTTGATAAAGGCACATCGTCACCGCATTTTTGTTTTATCAATGAAATAATTTGCTCTGCTTTTTCTTTAATTGATAAATCGTTGCCGGTAATATCAAATGCGACCCGAATACCATCAGTATAAGAACTGCTCATAATAATAAAATGCTTAATCATTCAAGATTCCCCCTTCCTTATTTTCCTTTTCCAAAGTAATTTTAGTAATTGTCATAACGCCCCTTTAAGATATCTTTTCAATAGGAATGTGCAGTAATACGGGAAGGTATATATATCATTTTCAAACCCAATATTTCCTGCACAGAATTTAATTCCGTAAGATATATCGGAATATTTATCACTTTTTATAAGTTGTGTTAACGATTTCGACTTACTGTTTTTTGCCTTTACCTCTACAGGTATTAAATGGTTGGCGGTTCTAACAAAAAAGTCTTCTTCCAGAGTAGAGTCTTCACGCTTGAAATAATAAAGCTGATAGCCCTCTTTTATAAGTGCTTCTCCAACAATACTTTCATATAATGCCCCCTTGTATACTGACAAGTTTTTATTTGCTCTCAAATCCTCTTGCGCTTCATCATCAAGTAAAGCAACAAAAAGTCCGGTATCGCAAAAATACATCTTAAATTTGTTAATATCATAGTTTCCTTTAAGCGGAAGTTCAGCATTATTAAGGCAATAGCACATATGAACCATACCTGCATCTTCCAACCACTCAATACATCCTCGGTAATCTTTAAAACGAGCTCCTTTTTCCACCTTGGATAATTGGAATTTTTTGTTTTCTTTGGCTAATTGAACCGGAATGCTATTAAACACATTTATAATGCGGGTTTGGTCTACGCCGTCGGCATATTTGCGAATATCTTCCTTGTAGTCTGCAAGTAATTGCCGCTGAATATCAAGAGTGCCTTCAAATGTTTTATTCTTGATAAATTCACGAACTACAGCAGGCATACCGCCGAGAATACAGTAATCTAAGAAATGGGAAGAAAATACAGAATGCTCAAGCTGAGAAAAAGGTTTCAATTCTTTCATATGGGAAAGCATATCTTCTACAACATCTGCTGTGTATCCTTTCGCCCAAAGGAACTCTTCAAAATCAAGAGAATACATAGTATAGTCGGTTTTATAACCGACGCTATTGCTTTCAATTCTATTATAGTTAATACCCAAAAGAGAACCGGAGCAAATTACATCAAAACGGCCGTCAATACTAAAAAACTTAAGAGAAGTTGCAATTTCGGGATACTCCTGAATTTCATCAAAGAATATCAGGGTTTCTCCGGGAATAAATTTGTGCGACGGATCAATTAAAGAGATATTCTTTATGACCGACTCTGCACTATAACCATCCACGGTAATTTGTTTATATTTTTCTGATGTTACAAAATTGATTTCAACAACACTTTTATAATTGGCCTCCGCAAATTTTCTGATTGACTCCGTTTTTCCGATTTGTCTGGGTCCCTTTACTATAAGAGGTTTTCTGTCTTCGGTATTCTTCCAATTCATCAAATATGTGTCTATTTTTCTTTTCAGATACATCAAGTTTACCTCCGAAGTGTATTTGTTAATTCTATTATACACAAATTTATGCGAATATACAACTTTAAAATACACTTTTTTGAGCGAATATTTTCTGCATTATATCACTAATTTGAGCAATTAACTTTGTTTCATATTGCTTTTGCTACTCATAATATCGTCATCGGCAGATATTAAAGTTAGATTTATTCAAATAACAAATACATTTTTTAATTAAAAGCTTTATAAATATAATTTCGCTTTAATAGTCAGATAAGGATAATTATAAATTGAATGAAAAACCGCTGTTGTATAGCCTGCCGTACTATGTTAAAATCATTTTTGTGAAGGAGAAAAGCACGCGGCATATAACAACAAAGAAAGCGGTAAGCTCAATTCATATCTTGCCGATATTGAACAGCAGGCTCAAAATCTTTTTTCTCGGATGGTAACAGACTTCGCCGAAAAAGAAAATGTAACCGAAGAACTCAAATCAACCGATATGATGCTCTGGGTGCGGATGATGAATAATATTCGTAATAGAGCAACAGAAATTGTAAATGCGGATATAATTTACAAGGTATAAACACAACAACGGCAGGGAGCAATCCCTGCCGCTAATTTTTTGATCTTACATAATTTATATTGTCTGTTTACTTTCTTTTTGATAACAACTATGAAACTTTTTCCACGAAGCAATGCTGCTAAGACGTTCTCTCACTTTCGCTTGATTATCAATTCCTAATTGCAAGCAAACGTTATATTCAAGTAATAAAGCCAAAATGCCTATCGCATCAATAAGTTTGTCGCCTTTCAATGCTTTTTTCTCTTTGGATTTACCGTAGTGAGTATAATAATGTCTTGTATCTGCAACAGTCTGAGCAAATCCAGAATCAACTGCATAGTATTCAGAGAACAGTCCATCATATTTTCCAATGAGAAGATCATTCAGCCTTGAAACCAAGATAATATATTTACAGTTTTCATCCTTTTGTGTATCGCACAATAATAATTTTTCTATATCAGAATAGTTTTGACTACTTCCAAAACGATCAATTACGGACGCAACATATTTATCCTTACTATCATCATAAAAGAATCTTGCGTGAAATGTTTCCAATGCCTGAACAACATTCAGAAAAACCATTTCAGGCGGCATATCAGTATACTTGAATAGAGACAAATATAGATTGAAGATGGGTTCTAACAAAGTTAATTCTTTTTTTATATCTTTCTCTGGTAATAATTGAGCAAGTGTGAAATTATATTCCCAACGACTATTGTTATGAATGGAAAGGCGATGCTCTGATGTATACAAATAGTGCTTGTAATATTCAGTATGCTCACCGATTCGATAGCTATCATCATAGTCATACAAATACTGTTCGCCTACGTTCACATTATCTTTTATTGCGAATGAAATCAAAGATATTACTTTGTTGCGTATTGCGGTGAAATACGATGTATCCTGCTTTTCATCCGCTTCAATACTAACAATCAAACGTTCAACAACTGTTGATTCCTCTTTATGCGGAAGATCGAATAATTCGCATTTTAACGAAGTGGAAAAGGTGATTTTAGCTCCAAACCAATGATATTTATTTTTATTCTCATTGCCTTTGAATTTGACTACTGAAAAATCACTCGTGTCTACGGCAGACAATCCGCTCCAGTCCAAAGCATTTTCTAATACACACTCTAATTTATTGTACTTAGCATTTGTTGCATCTCTTTTTGACCATATTGAATAATCAGCAACAAAAATAAGTTGCTGTGTCTGAAATCCTTGCGTATGGTTTTTGATACAACGATTGTGAAAAAGCGTAACAGTTGTTCCAGAATTGAGAACACCCGTAATTACATCTAAATTAGGGTAGTTCCTACCAATTGGAACATCAGTTAATTGTTTTATAAGATTGAGCATAGTAACGCCTTTTTCTTTGTTGTAGATTAACTCACCTGTTATCTTTTCTCCATCAATATTAAATGTTCCGGCAAAATGTTGATCAATATTTTTGTTCTGCATATTTTCACCTCATATTCTATCTCCATATGGCAAAGACTTAATATAGTTTTTCATAAACTATTTTCAACTGCTGCCATAAACGGCTCTATCAAAAATGCTTTGATAGTTTTCAGCACGGTGCTGAAATCATCGGTTTTAGTATCAATCTTCCTGCAAAATGCTTTCCATTTCTTTTGCATTGCATCATTTTCGGCAAAAGCCATAACTTGCTCAAATTGTTCTATCGTAAAAGCGTGTCCACGATTTTCAAAAGTCTTTTTAAGTGCTTTTGTCAGCGTTGCACCGTCAAAATCGAACTTATTGGCAAGATAATAAATATCATAATAATCTTTCATTCGGCTTGAAAATTCCATTAAATCGAGAATTGCATCAAGTTTTTCGGCAATTGTCGTTTCCAACGAATATGTATTTACAGTCGGAGAAGTGAAATCGTCAAGCTGTGTAGGAATTTTTCGTTTTTCCTGCTTTGGGACAATTACATCACCAACACCGAAATCAATACTGAAAGGCGTTCTCGTATTCTTAATGTGCGCAACGAGTGATGCACCGATACCGGCGTATTTCTTTGCAACAGCAATGGGAGCAACATCTTTTATCTCAAAAGTGATAAAATCGTTTTCGGTCGGTGTTGCAATAATTTCTTCAAGCACAACTCGCAGTTGCTCAGGAGTGTTCGGCATTTGTCGAAGCAAAAAATCAACATCGACTGTAACTCTGCTGTCAAATTCGGTAAGCGAATAGATAAACAATCCGCCTTTGAGAACAAAATTTTCTGCGTATTTTGATTTTTCGAGTCTACGCAAAAATTCTTCCTGACAAAAGAGTTGTAAGCAAAGTTGATAACTTTTTCCACTTGCCTGCGCCTTATTCTTTAATCGAGTAAGCACAGACGCTGCAATATCAGCCATTCAGCAACACCTCCATCAGTTCGGTAACTTTTTTATACACACGCAATTTTTGGGAATAAGCAGAAAGATTATTCAGATTCTTTTTGTCGTCTTTTACATAAGCGTTAATGGCCTTGTTAAAAATTTCGTTATCTAATCTTGAACGATATTTGAAACAATCACATATTGTTCGCTCACGGTCATATACAGGCAGCTCAATCCCATTGAAGTTGTCGGTGATTTTCCCAAGTTCGTACAACTCAGGCTGCATATAATAAGGTTGAATAGCAAGCGAATCAACTTTTAGCTTTGTTCTTGACATTGAACGAGGTACAGCTATTGACCAGTTTCGTGGTGCAAAGTCGCTGTAACCATAGTGAAACAACGCAGATTCAACACAAACTATTCCTTTTGGGATGAGTGTTGCAAGCAATTGTTCTTCTGAAGAAACACCTTGTTCGGCAAGCTGATAGTATCCGTGTCGTACACGATTAAGAAAGCCTGCGTTACACAGGTTTACGACATCAACGGCTCTGATTCCGGCAGCAACAAAGTCGGCAGATTTTGCAATGCCATTATTGTCTACAACCACTTCTTTTGCTCGCTCTTGAAGATTCACTCATTCACCCTCTTCCTTAAATAAAATTCACGCACAGCGAACACATAATTGTGTGCTGATTTTATTATACCTGAGACAACTAAAAAAATCAATTAAAATTTACGCACATTTTTTGAAATGTGTGCGTAAAATTAAAATACATCTTGCAAAACTAAAAGAAATCAAGTATAATATAAATGTAAAACCAATCCGGTTGCGATTATTCTTTTCTTGCAACCATCGGTTTTATCGCACCTGATAAGAAAATGATAAATTCTCGTCATACAGGTATGATAATATGGATTATCAAAATACTGTGAAGACTACACGATACGTTTTATAAACAAAATGCGTTAAGTTTAGCCTTTCGGCAACGAATAACAATAGTATCCGGAATTGCAAAGTCCTTGCGATTCCAGATACTAAACTCTTGCTTTCTTTCCTATTATTAAAGAACAATTCTATTCTTTAAAAATCAACAGTTTTAAGTTTTCTTATGAGTATCAATAAGAATTTTTTTCATTTCAGATGAAGATAACTCACCGTTTGCCCATAAGGTTGATAATTCTTTGGCTCTCCCCGATACCGGCACGCCTTCAATATTGTTAATCGCATCTGCAATTTTAACAGCTCTCATACGTCTTTGAATTTGATTTGGCGACATAACTTCCTCCTGAAATTTACTGTAATCATTATAAATTTTATTTGTTAAAAAATCATTTTAAGACCCCGAGGCTTTGTAAATTCGTGCAGCTTCATGCAGTTCCTCCATTTTGGGATATTTATATTCCGATAGGGTTGATAAGTGACCGTTTAGGTTATTCTTAACCTTATAATAATTCAATATCTCGCGCAAAAATGCTATTGTTGACTTTTTATAGGCTTTAGCAGAAACAATTTCTTCAAACGCAGCCGCGCTGAAAGATTCTGCCAATCGTTCTGTATACGCAAGAAATGCAGAATAATTTATATCCTCTATCTCATTAAAGTTGCAGAACTTCCAAACCGTGAACCATATTTGTTATTTCCTTTGAAAATTCTAACGGCACTTGATGCACAATAACATTACGAATTGATTTAGTCAATCCCTCAAGTGCAGAAGACATAACAGTGACCGTTTTGGATATTTGAGTTGTTAAATTCAGTGAATTGTATAATGAGTAACCGACAACCGTTCCGGTTTCATTTTCAGTAAAGGCAGATATGATTTCTTTTTCTGACGGCGGAACGATCCCGTACTTACTTATTTTCGGCAAATGATATGTGCCTTTCGCAATCTTTACAAGCCCGCCCGATTCGCACATTCTTTGAAGCGTTTTATAGTATGCCGCTTCGCTGATTTGTGAAGCAAGCTTTTCTTTATACAGCTTGCTTGCGACAATCAGCTCGTTTTCTTTAAACTCGGCAAGCGCGTTCTTTACCACAGGATTTCTTTTCACTTATTCCACACCTCTATCCTGATTTCTATGTTATCATTATACTCAAATCAAACAGTTTTGTCAAGTAAAATTGATTTTTACTTGACAATAACATTTCGGTTTTTATGATAAATAATACTTAGCAAAAACTTATTCAGCTATAATCTTATTTAGCTTTAATGATAAAATATTATTTATTAAACCTTTGTCTTTCGAGAATACACTCGGTAACACGGTCTGCAATCAGACCTCTGTCTCGTTCGGCATAGAATTCGAGCATCGGTTTAAGCTCTGCCGTAATTTCTTTCTCGGTAAACTGCGGAATTTTAAGTTGTTTGCCGAAAAGCGCTCTCGCAGTGTTCATCTGACGGTTAAATGTGGTACCGAACGGACGGGCAATTACCGACTTGATAAGTCCCTTGGGTTCAATATCCATAGGCGAAAGCTGCGTGTTAGAAAGCAACCCCGCGCCGTTATCAAATATCGGGCAATAATCAAATCTCCTGTTTTTTTCAAGCACGGCAATATTGTTAAGGTGTCGGTCATCGTTAAGAAACAGTGCGTCCACTTCAAATAAAATGGTTAAATATTCGGGAAACTTTTTAAGACCCGTAAACTCCGCCGTTGCTGTTGCCAAGTATTCTATCCGCTTTTTATCGCTCGTCAGTTTCGTCAATTTATCTTTAAGGGAAATCCCGAGTTGTCTTGAAAAAAGATGACTCAGCGTGATGATTGATTGACCGCTTTTTAAAAAGCTTTCACTTGAGCAGCCTGTTCTGTCCCTGCCATGAACATTCAGTCTTTCCATTTGATATTTTGCAAAAGAAAACGGCGTGTCACTGCTTATATTGCTTTTTTCAAGCAGCCTTGAAATTAAGGTTTCGGCAAGCGCCTCGTAACCGAATTGATCTAATTTATACCACTTATTTGTTTCTTTATCAAACCATTTTTCCTGATTGCCCTTTGAGGAGGTTTCCGCAACTTTTTCATTGCTTACAAGCTTTACAGTCATTTTATTTCCTCTGTTTTTATCCATTGCTCATCCTCCGCCATTCTGCCGCCTGTTTTCTTAATTATTTCAAGCGGCTCGTACCTATCAAGTCCCAATGCTTCCAGATACTCTCTTATACCGCTGCGGCTCTCAGGAACGCAGCGCTCCTCTAAAAAGCCTTCAAAATCCTTCCAATCGGGAAATAAATTATTGCCGAATGCCGTTTTTACTATATTATCGGTATAATTCTTTACGGAAAGAGTTTTATCGTTTTGATCTGCACATATTTCCGTACACAGTACATTTTTGTCATAAAATTCCATATGCAAAAGCTTATGACCCTTTGCTTTTTTATTGGCGTAAAATTCCTCAAACGAAAGGCGCGGCAGAATTACGATTTTTTCTCCATCATAACAAAGCTCTGCTCCGTTATTCGTAAGCTTTAATTCAGTTACCCATTTTGTAGGCAACGAGATTTTATATGTTTTAGAATTTCCTCCGGCTGTACCGCCGGCAGCTCCGACAATAATGTTCGCATTCCGTTTTTCCATAATACTATCACCACAAATATCTTACCATATTCGTAACGAATAGTCAATATTTTAAAATCGGTTTATTATCAGTGAATTTGCGCCTTATTTTCCTTTTTCAAAGTGCGCTTCAACCTTTTCTGTGAGCATCTATAAGAATTTTTTGATATTTATTATCAAAAAATAAGAGCACTTGTAATTTTCCTTGACATCATGTTATCAAATATGATAACATGATATACAGAATTGAAATATATATGAGGAGGGATATTTTGTGAATGATAATAATATATTGCGCTCAAGGCAGCAAATAATTTCAAAGCTTGCCGAGGCAAGGCTCGAAAAGCAAATGTCACAGGCGGAATTGGCAAGCTTAATCGGAACACAACGTTCCAATATATGCCGAATAGAAAGCGGCTCACAAAACTTATCCCTTGATATGCTTATAAAAATATCTGAGGCTCTCGGCAAAGATGTCAATATACTTTTAGAGGAAAGGAAAACGGAAATGAACAACTGCTATTCGCTTCGATTGTATGATGATGAAATACTGACATTTACACTTGAAGAAAAGGGATTAGAAGGCTTAAAAGCTCATATTTTATCTGTAAATACCGATATGAAAAACCTTTTTCCTTTGGATTTAGAGGTAACTGACGACGGTGTTATTAAATGGCTGGAGCGCAGAGTCATTCCGAAAAACCGTGCATTTGTTGATGAAATATTAAAAACGCTCGGCCTCAGCCTTAATAATACAAAGGGAATTATTGATGTATGTAAAGGTCTTTCATTGAACGACAGCTATTGGGTTGTACCGTCCGATTTTAGCGGCACCTTCAAAGAATACAACCTTTACGAAAACCGCTTTTCAGAGGTTTTGTCATTGGTGGCTTATACCGGCGTCGGCACGGCAAATCAGGCTTTCACAACTTCGCCCGAGCTTACCACACAGGGTATGCTCCGTAAAGCATGGCGATTCATTGAAAACAACGGAATTTATCTTTACAAGGGCGGAACCGAGGGCTTTGCCAATTCGGGTAAAGAGCCGTATTCCGAATACTACGCCTGTCAGATTGCAAAGGCAATGGGCTTAAATGCGGTTGAATATGATTTGGAAAACTGGAAGGGCATATTAGCGTCCAAATGTAAAATATTCACCGATATTGACACTTCTTTTGTATCTATCGGAAGGATTGTAAAAACGGGCGGCATTAAGGCTTGCCTTGATTATTACCAAACGCTCGGCAACAATTTTTCCGAAAGTCTTAAAAGTATGCTTGTATTTGACGCGGTGATCTACAACGAAGACCGACATTTCGGAAACTTCGGTATACTAAGGGACAATCATACGGGTAAAATTATTTCGCCCGCCCCTATATTTGATAACGGTTTATCCCTTTTCAATTATGCTTTAGATGGCGATATTAAGAATTTAGACGCATATGCCAAAACCCGTTCTAATCCTTACGGCGTTTCATACGAGAGCATTTGTGCCGAGGTTATGGGAATCAAACAGAAAAATCAACTTCGCAAGCTTATAGATTTTAAATTCACCCGTCATCCGAGCATTAACCTTCCTGAAGAACGCTTAACGGCGATTGAAAAGCACTTACAAAAAAGAGTCAGGAACTTACTTGCGCTCCCTACATCCTGCAAATGATTAAATCACGGTATAGCCTAAGCAGTTATGCCGTGATTTTTCGATAATTTGACCGATTTTCCTTCCTTCTGCCATTTGACTTGCTTATTTTCTTGCTTATTTTCTTACAATAAAGCAAAAGATTTATCAACACATTTATATTAACAAAGTAAGTCGGAAATATCAATAATCTTCCGACAACAGAAAATCTGCCAAATGCACAATCTTAACTCCGTTTATATTCCCTGCAGCCAGTTCGTCAAGCGTTACTACATATTTGGGGTAGTGGTCCTTAATTTCAAGCAGATTTGCAATTTCCCTGTCGGATTCCTCCGGCAGATTGCGGCAGACCTGCACATATATTCTTTCGTCACGCCGCGTGGCTATAAAATCAATTTCTTTGGCGGCATTTTTCCCGATATATACATCGTAGCCCTTCCGCCTGAGTTCAAAGTACACAATGTTTTCAAGCATAGCGGCAACGGACTTCGGGTTAAAGCCCATTATGCAATATTTTAGCGAAGCGTCTGCAAGATAGAACTTTTCCTGCGTTTTCAAAACGGTTTTACCCTGCATATCGTATCGTCGGCAACGATAGATTACAAACGCCTTTTCCAGCCATTCAAGGTAATTATATACCGACTCTACCGATAAAGAACGCCCTTCGCTTTTCATGAATTTTACAATCGCATTGGCAGAAAAGGTTTTCCCGACATTTTCAACAACATACTTCACCACACGGTTGAACATATCAAAGTTTGTGATGTTGTGGCGTTTGGTAATATCTCCGGTGATAACGGAATTATAGATTCCCTCTACAATCTGATAGGACGAACGCTCGTCGAAGTCACCGAGGGCAACAATAGGGAAACCACCCATACGGATATATTCGTTCAAAAGCTCCTTCGGCGTGCGTCCGCTTTCTTTTTTGAACTCCAGATATTCTGCAAAAGAAAGTGTAAAAACCGGAATTGATATATAACGCCCCGTAAGATAGGTTGATATTTCACCGGACATCAGCTTAGAGTTTGAACCCGTCACATAAATGTCGGTATTGCAATCCTCTAACAGACTGTTGACTGCTTTTTCCCAACCGTCCACTTCCTGTACTTCATCCAGCAAAAGATAGTAACGCCGGCTGTCGGTCATTTTATCCTTTATTTCACAATACATTTGCTTGTCAGTTATGTTATCATCCAATTCTTCTGAGGTATATCGCATATAGATTACATGGTCTGCGGAGATTCCGCTGCCAATCAGGTCGTCTTTCAGCATATCCAAAATGGTTGATTTCCCGGAGCGCCGTATACCTGCAAGAATTTTTACTAACGGAACATCCCGATAGTTTTTCAACGTATTCAAATAGTAAGTTCTAACGATCATTGTATCGCCTCCTTGTTTTAGTATACCCAAAAACATCTTTACAGTCAATAGTTTTTACTTAAATTCCGTAAAAACTTTTAAAAACAGCATAGTTTTTCGGTTTAGGCGGAAAAAGCCAAGACCCGTTTTAATTCCTATTTGTTTTGCAAAAACTTCTTCGTAACCTCAAGGCTTTCTCTTTCCGTATATCCCCAAAGAATGCAGGAAAGAGAACTTATGGCGTCCCTGCGTTTACGGTAATATGTCCGATAGCTTATGTCGCTTATATGCGGCAACAGCTGCTCTATTATCTCGCCCGCGTTTTTATACTGCTGCGGCGATAAAAAGGCATAATACAGTATCCAGTAATACATTTCCCCGTTTTTATGCTTATATCTAAGCATTTCCACCGCCGACTCTATAAGCCGCAGCATTTGTCGGCTTTCCTCAATGCTTTTTGTGTATTCGGTAAGTCCGGATGCGGAGAAATCCAATCCCGCTATATATGCCGACTCTAAGAAATCTTCAATGCTGCTGCCCATTTCAATGCGGAATTTATTTTTTACTCTTTGAACGGACAGTTCAAGATTCCACACTACATCACGATATTTTTTAAGCAGCAGATATGTATTGTGGTATTCCGGAGTCTCCTGCAATTCGGCTTGCTTTTTATTCGGCATTTTCCTCGCTCCTTTTCATAGAAATATCAAATCGGAAAATTTCTTTCCCAGAACAGTTCATAACGAGCAAAAAGCGCAACCTGCCCGTATCTGTATACTTTACAGGTAATATACTTGTTTCCTTGCATTCGGATAAAGGTAATAACATATATTCGGTTTTAGGACATAAATAGCACGGGAAGCCCTGTAATGAAAGGATTTTTCCGACTTTTTCTATAACCGCGCAAATCGCCGTTTTTGAAACGCTGTTTAAATAATTTGAAACGCGGATATTTTCAGTTTGTTCTTCCGTTTCGGCACGCTCCTCGGGTATTTTAAGTTCGATATTAAGTGCCATTGCAAGCTCGTCTTTATCTACAAGCACATCGGATATTTGGAACATTGTTGACAGATAGCGTTTAATATATATTGCGCTGCCGTGTGAACCCGCAAAGCTTACCGTCATTATGTAATCTTCCTTTTTTAGCTTATTGAGATACCTGCTTGCCGTAGCCTTTGAAATGCCCCAGCGCCGCGCTAAATCGTCACAGCTTAAAAGCGGCTTGCCCGTGCCGTTTCTTATATATACAAGCGGGCTTACATCGCTGCCCTGTACCTGCGAATCGTTATATACGGTATTTATCCATAAATCCAGCACCGCGTCCATTTCACTGCATTTACCGTAGCTTACAAGCTCGTTTGCAACCGATACCGGCAAAAAGAAAAATCCGGTTTCCTTTTGGCAGGGCGCGTTGTAATCTAACTGAATTTTATAAGCTTACCGCGGCCGAGTATGTTGTACTCAATCAAATGCCTGTCCTGCAAATCTTTCATAAGGGCTACTGTCTGTTTAGCCGTTTTAAGGCGCAGATATATTTTAAGCTCGTTTATTCGGCAGATCCATTCACCCGCGTGAACGGTATAGCTTATTCCGTCAATTCTTTTATATGAAGTGCGGAAGTTTGCGTAACAGCACAGCACCGTATAATAGAAAAGACCCGAACTGCCGCCTGAGCGAATGTTCGGGTCCTTTATTAAGCACTGTATAAGCTGTCGGTATATTCTGCACCGCGGGTAGTCTACCACCTGTTTGATTTCCAATTTGTATTCTGACATAATTTTTTCCTCCTAATATATTTATATATAAAAAGACCGAATGAGAGTAAAATTCCCATTCGGTCTTAATACCATATTATCAATACTGCTTATAACTTTCCCCCTTCAATTTCGGTTGCAGCTGTAAAAAACAGCCTTCCAATTCGAGGTCAATGAATCGGAACAAACACCGAAAACGCCCTATTTATCGGGCTTTCCCGTGTTGTCCCAATTATAACACACTCACATGCCCTGCACAATTCCGCCCGTAATATTTAAAAGCTCGGAGTCGGTTACGGTCACCGTCATATTCTGCGTGGCGGAAAGATACGCCGAGCTGCGCTTTTTAACGCGGCAGGAGTAGAACTTAGGCTCCTTGCCCTCTACCGTGCAGAGAATTTGCGCCTCGCCGTCCTTTACCTCTTGTTTCAGCGCGGTTTCGGTAAGGCGTGAAAAGCCTAATTTGCCCTTTAAAACGCTGTAAACGCCTTTTTCGGAATTACAGTCGAACTTGCCTATTGTGCCGTAGGTAAATTTCCCTTTTAACTGCCCGGGGCTGCCGCTGCTCCCCTTTTCAACCGATATTATCTCGGCGGATACAAGCTCTCCGTTTTTAAGCTCCAAAAGGTCGCCCGTGTCCTCATCGCACACGCCGTGACCCAGCCCGCAAACCACGCCTGTTGCGGGGCTGTAAAATGTGAGTGTTCCTATTCCCGCAGAGCTGTCGCGCACCCAAAGCCCTATGCGGTAGCTGTCTGTTTCTTTTGAAAGCGCCGGCGTTACATACACCGTTTTTTGCGCGCCGCCGCGCTTTATTACAAGTTTTATTCTGTTTCCGCCGGATGCCGCCACGGCGGCGCTTAATTCCTCGTTCGTAAGCACCTGCTTGCCGTCTGCCGAGAGGATATAATCGCCTTTTTTCACCCCTGCGTTTTCCCCGGGGCATACGCTGCCCGACGCGGTTTCAACCGTTGTAATATCAATTACCAAAACCCCGTCGGTATAAAGTTTCATACCGAACGGCGTGCCCAAAACCGAAACGTGCAGCTCGTCCACCACCTCAACATTAACGGTGGTGAACGGAATTATTCCGAAGGCTTTCAGCTTAACGTCAAATTCCTCTCCTATTTTTTCGGTCTTGCCGGTTTGCGAAAGCTTTAAGCCCTCGTACTCGGCGGTAATCGGAACGGCGGTATTAAAGGTAAGCCCGTCCCCTTTTTTTATTTTATAATCATCACTTATGCTTCCGTTAAGATATATAACCGCGCCGAAAACCGCAATGTCCAGCAGCAGCGCGAGTATAAAAACACACTTAAAAAAAACGCGCAAAATTTTCAAGAAAAATCACTTCCCTGAATTATTTTGCGCATTTTTTATATAAATAATTTAACAAATATTTCAGCCGAAAAAACCTTTTTGCGGTTTGGAAATATACCGCTCGGAATCGGTGTTTACAAGTATTGTTTCCTGCCCTATAACCTCAATTTCCGACCAGGGGATTATTATATCCTCATCATGCCCGAAAAGCCCCAAGGCGCGCGGTCTGCCCGGTATTACAAGCGCGCTTAAAGAGCCGTTTGCCGTGTTGAACTCCACATCGTAAACATAGCCTAAAACACAGCCGTTTTTAACGCAAACCACCTGTTTGTTGCGAAGATCCGCAATTTTGCAATTCATACACTCTCACTCCCTGTTTTGAGTATATGAGCAAGTCTTTAAAATTAGTCTTCAAAAACGTTTTCGGGTTCTTCGTCGCTTTCTTCCCCGTCCTCGGTTTTTTCGGGCTTCTTTTCCTCAACCTCAATACCAAGATCGCGGCGTTTATCCAAATCCTCATCCGGGTGGTCGCGGTAATACGGATCGATTATGCACTTTTTAATTGAGGGGAATGTGCAGAACTGAACCAGCAAAAACCTGAACGACGGGAACAAAAGAACGTAAAGCAATATTTCAAAGGTAAGCGCCACAATGTAATAATCCGACGCAAGGAAGAGTATTCCCACATTCGCGGCGTAAACCAGCAGAATTGAGAAAAAGCAGACTAAATTCATTTTCATATTTATAAAAACAAATTTAAAGCTGTTGCGGTAAATCTGCTTTAATGAAAACTTAAAGGTGATTATAAGCGTCCATACAAAATAGTCCATCACCGTGAATATAAATAGCATACAAAGCGATATGCCGAGACCTATTGTTGACATTATGCCCTTGCTGCCGAAATAGAAGAAATAAACGTCAAACCCGAGAATTATATAAATCACGAGCTTTATTATGCCCGCGGGCAGCGCCTGTTTCCAGTTTTTCTTAACCGTATCCCACAAGTCGCTCACGCCGAACGAATGCTTATCCCGCGCGATATTGCGCGTTACATTGGTAAGCCCGGCGGACGCCAGCCCGTTTGTTAAAACCGGGAGTGATATAAGCCCGTAAACCAGATTTATTACTATGAATTTCCAGAAATTGCGGAAAAAGGTTTCAAAAAAAACTATAAAGCCCTTTTTCTTGGGCGCGTTTTTTGAAATTCCCGGTCCTTCCTTTTCATAATTGAATAAGCCGAAAAAGCCTGCCATTTAATTTTCCCCTATCTTATTTTTTCTTGTAGATAAGTTTTTCTCCCAAAGAGAAATTCTTATAGCCCAAAATGTATGAAACACAGCTTACCGCCGGTATTACAATCGGCAGTAAAAGCAAAAGTATAAGCCTTATAACCGAAAGCTCGGAAACGTGAACGGCGCTGCCGCAGATTACCTGTGTGAGCGAATAAAACGCCGCGTTTAAAAATTTAAGCAGCACCACCGGAAATTTAGGCGATACACCTGCCTTTGCAATAATCACAAAGAGCAAAAACAAATATTCCGGAACAACCGCTATAAGCCCGATTTTAAGCCCTTTCAGCTTATCCTCCGCCTTATGCTTGAATTTTACAAGGTTGCTGTCGGTCGTGCCGATATGCCAGATATTCGGGTAAATAAATGAAAAAAGTATTAAAATACAAAATATCTGCGATACCGCAAGAAACGCCGCAGTTCCGCCCTTTGTCATTTCCGAGCGAATCTTGGATTCACTTACGGTGAAGCCCCTGCCCTCGTATTCCGCTTTTTTCGTGTCGTCGCCGTCGGCGTAATAATATGTATAAAGCTCCTGCGGCTCGCTCGAATCGCTTGAAGTACCGTAAGCCTTATACCCCACGTTTTTGGTAAACGCCGCCGTTGCAAGCACGCTGAACGACATAACCACGAAAAAGCACATAATATTAACGACTATTAGCTTTAAAAAAAGCTTTGCGCCGGTTTTAAAATTTTCCTTCATTTCAGCACCTCTTTTTAGTTAATATCTATTATAAACTATAAAAAAA
>OHRA01000380.1_pt1 | contig 19063 bp, 16 predicted proteins | sample 1578241 | NCBI WGS metagenome assembly OHRA01 (sample SAMEA3879597, study PRJEB24766) | human gut metagenome | biome: human-associated habitat; feature: feces | place: USA | collected 1985/1987 | reverse complement strand
TTCCGCGTCCGATTCGTCACAAAGAAGTCTTTTTCTTTACAAGCGTATCTCCCAAACAACTACAAATTTAAACAGGTATTACTTTGTCAGTAACATCATAATCTCATTACTTCTCTGAACAAATGCTGTCATTTCTTCCGGACTTAACGGCTTATGTGCCAGCATTGCAAGATCATACAACTGCTTGCAGATGACCGGTACATTCTTGCTCCGCTTATGCTCTACAAGGAACTGTACCAGTGGATGATTTGCATTCAGTACCAGCGTTGCCTGACTGCCAAACATAGACGGATCCATTCCGCTCATGCCATACATCTTCATCATCTCCTGCATTCTTCTTCCTTCCTCAGAAAGTGTCATAACACAAGCCATAGAAGCATCCTTTAACTTTTCAACCTTGATATTAAGATTATCATTGTTAAGTGCTTTCTTAAATGTAGCTGTAAGGCTTTCAGTTGCATCCTTTAATTCATCTTCGCTTGTTTCTTCCTTGAATATATCAGAAAGGTCAGTATCAATTCTTGCAAATTTAAGACCCTCGTTCTTGCCTTCAAGATGAGTGATGAATGGCTGGTCAATATTGTGAGTAAGAATGATAGCATCCATATTCTCTTTCTTAAACATATTGATATACTGGCTCTGTTCCTTCTCATCAGTTACATAGAAGACTGTATTCTCGTGCTTTTCCTTGTTAGCTTCAAGGTAATCCTTAAGTGTTAAATACTTGCCTTCAAGGTTCTTGAATATAATGTAATCATTTATCTTCTCAGCGAACTTTTCATCTTTTAAGCAGCCAAATTTGATGAATGGGTTGATGTCATCCCAATATTTCTCATAGTTCTCACGGTCTGTCTTGAACATTCCATTCAGCTTGTCAGCAACCTTCTTGGAAATGTAATCAGCAACTTTATTTACAAATCCGTCGTTCTGCAGTGCACTACGTGATACGTTCAACGGCAGATCTGGACAGTCGATCACTCCCTTAAGTACCATAAGGAACTCTGGGATTACTTCTTTAATATTATCTGCGATAAATACCTGGTTATTGTAAAGTTTAATCTTTCCTTCGATGGAATCATACTCTGTATTGATCTTCGGGAAGTAAAGGATTCCCTTTAAGTTAAACGGATAATCCATGTTCAGGTGGATCCAGAACAGTGGCTCTTTGTAATCCATGAACACCTTGCGGTAAAAATCAATATAGTCATCCTTTGTGCACTCACTTGGATTCTTTGTCCAAAGTGGGTGTGTATCACTGATAGATACCGGACGTCTTACAATCTTCGCTTTCTGCTTCGGCTCGCCCTCTTCGCCTTCCTTTGGTTCCTCTGTAATATGCTCTACTACAGTATCTGTATCAAGAACATCTGCCTCATCGATTGTATCGTACTCCGGCTCTGCATTTGCCTTGGAGAGGAAGATCTCTACCGGCATGAAAGAACAATATCTCTCAAGCACTTCTCTTGCACGGTACTCGTTTGCAAATTCAAGACTATCCTCATTCAGGAACAGTGTGATCTCACTTCCAACTGTTGTCTTATTTCCTTCCTGCATCTCATACTCTGTACCGCCCTGACTTGCCCAGTGTACCGGCTTTGCGCCTTCTTTATAAGAAAGAGTATCAATCTGAACTTCGTCTGCTACCATGAATGCAGAATAGAATCCAAGTCCGAAGTGTCCAATCATCTCATCGTCTGTTGTCTTATCTTTATATTTCTCAAGGAACTGTGTTGCACCTGAAAATGCGATCTGAGTGATATACTCCTCTACTTCTTCTGCTGTCATACCAAGTCCGTTATCGATAAACTTCATTGTCTTCTCTTCTGGATTGACAATTACTTCAATCTTCGGTTTATAATCTTCCGGGAGTTCATATTCTCCCATCATGTCCAGCTTTTTCAACTTAGTGATCGCATCACATCCGTTGGATACGAGTTCACGTACAAAGATATCATGATCGGAATAAACCCATTTCTTGATAATAGGAAAAATGTTTTCGCTGTCAATTGATAAAGTACCTTTTTTAACTGCCATTTTACTGCACTCCTTTTTATTTATAATCTATCCGTAACTGCTCAGTTACGTTTCTTTTAATATCGGCTGTCAATCAGCTTTTTCGCTGATATCGATAGTATATTTGCTTGCCTAATGGACATTCTAGTACAGCAAAATTTAAAAGTCAATAGAAAATTAGCACTCCTTTTGAAAGAGTGCTAATAATTTCGTTAAAAGTATAAAGTTTTTATGAACTATACTGTTTCCGGCTCCGGATAATCCTCTCCGAATGTCTCAACAGTAACTTTCTTCATTATCTGTTTCTCAAGCGGGCGGTCGCTGTAGTCTGTTGCTGTCTCAGCAATCTTATTCACTACATCCATTCCTTCTGTGATCTTACCAAATGCAGCATAAGCTCCGTCAAGGTGTGGTGCTTTCTTATGCATAATGAAGAACTGGCTTCCTGCTGAATCCGGATGCATTGCACGTGCCATAGAAAGAACTCCTGCATCATGTACAAGGTTGTTCGCCACACCATTCTGTGCAAACTCTCCTTTGATTGAATATCCAGGACCACCGATTCCTGTTCCTTCCGGATCTCCTCCCTGGATCATGAATCCACTGATTACGCGGTGGAAGATCAATCCGTCATAGAATCCTTTCTTTACAAGTGACACAAAATTGTTCACTGTATTCGGTGCTACTTCCGGATACAGTTCTGCTTTCATGATATCGCCATTTTCCATTTCAAATGTAACTACTGGATTTGCCATGTTTAATTCCTCTTTTCCATAGATTTAATGACTCTATTGTAGCGGATTTATCTAAGAACTTCAAGATACATCTATTATTTCAAACGTTCTCGGTAAAAATACGTTACTGTTCAAAGATTTCTGTAAACAGTAATCCCTATCAATCCGCCTTTTTCCTTGTACCCAGTATTCCACAGTTCCTTCAGTGAAAATGTTGTTGCTTCCCCGTAAGTCGCCACTTTGATCAGAAGATCATCTGCTGTCTCTTCATATCCGATACATAAAAACCAGTGCCATACAAAATCAGCAAATTTCTTGTCTTTATGAAGCAACATCAGATATGGAACCGGCGTTCCTTCATTGATTTTCTTCTTAATGAATACTGCTGCTTCTCTTGCTGTATGTTCACCGGAAAATTCTTTGAATTCCACCTTTTCTCCTATATCTTCCAGATACTTTCCAAAGCCTTCTGTGTACATCCACAACTTGTTCACCCCACTCATTCTTGGGCGAAGATATGGTTTCATTTTCATGGAAAACTGAATATAATCTTCTTTACTCAGATTCTCTGCATCAAAAGGATACAGGTTCTTCTTTCCTTTATATTTTGCAAAATAGATACAGCAGTCACACGCTGTTGCCGCAGCGCATCCGCCGATGTGCATCACCACATTGCGGAACCAGTCCTGATTGCCGCCTACTTCTCCGTCTATCATAAAATAATCCAGAATCTGTTTCATTTCTGTTGTTCTTCCTCTCTGTAAAAAATCTTGTTTTATCTCTTATCATTCGGTCCGTTATTATTTTACAAGCTGCATTTCTACTGTCATTTCCTACTGATCTGTACATATTAACTGTAATTATAACCTCATATGGTTGAAATGTACACTTTCCACTCCTTTTTTTAGTCACTCGTGACATTGTTGATTTTCGTGCCTAACGCTATACTAAGTACATAAGTTAAACAAACCAAAATCAACTACCAATTAAAAAACAAAACCAAATTTAGTCAAACAAGTAAAAAGTAATCATTTAAGGAGGCACTTATAATGGCAAGTTTATCTCTTCAGGGAATTCAGAAAATTTATCCTAACGGATTTCACGCAGTAAAAGATTTCAATCTTGAAATCGCTGACAAGGAGTTCATCATCTTCGTAGGACCATCAGGATGTGGTAAATCTACAACACTTCGTATGATCGCTGGTCTGGAGGATATCTCTGGCGGTACACTTAAGATCGATGGAAAAGTAATGAACGATGTAGAGCCAAAGGATCGTGATATTGCAATGGTATTCCAGAACTACGCTCTGTATCCACATATGACAGTATATGATAACATGGCTTTCGGACTGAAACTTCGTAAAGTTCCGAAAGATGAGATTGATAAGAAGGTTCGTGAGGCTGCCAAGATTCTTGACCTTGACAAACTGCTTGATCGTAAACCGAAGGCTCTTTCCGGTGGACAGAGACAGCGTGTTGCTATGGGACGTGCTATCGTTCGTAATCCTAAGGTATTCCTTATGGATGAGCCACTTTCCAACCTGGATGCTAAACTGAGAGTTCAGATGCGTATCGAGATTTCCAAGCTTCATGAGAATCTGGGTGCTACAATCATCTACGTAACACATGACCAGACAGAGGCTATGACACTTGGAACAAGAATCGTTGTTATGAAAGACGGAGTTGTTCAGCAGGTAGATACACCACAGGCACTTTACAATACACCATGCAACCTGTTCGTAGCAGGATTCATCGGATCACCTCAGATGAACTTCATGGATGCAAAATGTACAATTAAGGGAAATGATGTTACTCTTACAGTTGGAAAACATGTTCTTAAGGTACCGGCTTCTAAGAAGCAGGCACTGATTGATGGCGGATATGACGGAAAGACAGTTGTTCTTGGTATTCGTCCGGAAGATGTACATGACTCACAGGCATTTATCAGTAACTCTCCTGACAGCGTAATTGAGTCTACAATCAAAGTTTACGAGCTGCTTGGAGCAGAAGTATTCCTGTACTTCGATGTTGAGGGAACTCAGTTGACAGCACGTGTTAACCCACGTACAACACTCAGAACTGGAGATCATGCAGTATTTGCACTTGATATGGAAAAGATTCATCTCTTTGACAAAGACACAGAGTTGACTATTACAAACTAATCCTTTACAATTAAACTAAACACGGAGGGGGCTGTACTTTTCTCGGAAGGTGCAGCCTTTCTTCCATCTATTATTATTTTATTTACGGAGATTACTATGGCTAATACATCCGAACTTGAAAAAGGACTCAATGAATTAAAACGTTTGACCGGAATCACACTTGCAGTGACTGCCAAAGATTCTGAACAGGAGCAGATGGCCCTGGAACAGATTCGCTGTCTCTGCCTTGCCTACCGGGAAAAATATAATAAAAATGATTTTCTTATGGGACTAATGACCGGCGGTGTTCCTTCCTACGATGTACAGCAGCGTGCCGCACGGCTCCACATTGCACCGGAAGAAAATCGAATTCTCTTTTTGATTGAAATGAAAGAACCTGACGAGATTGTTGCAGAGATCCTTAAAAATCTGTTTCCTTCTCAAACAAAAGCTTATATTGTTCCTGTTTCAAAAGAGCGACTGGCTGTATTATATCCATTTCATGAGACAAAGGATTCCAAAGATTCTGCTGATGAACATGCAAGACATCTGGCTCATGCGATTGTTGACACGCTGAATGCGGAAGCTCTTGCACATGTTCAGGTTTCTTTTAGTCAGATGATTCCTTCTCTTTTGGAATTATCCGGGGCTTTTCGTGAAGCAAGTCTTGCACTGAAAGTTGGAAAACTTTTCTATCCGGAACAGACTGTCTTTCCATACAATGAACTGGGGATTGGCCGCCTGATTTATCAGCTTCCTGTTTCACTGTGCGAAAGCTTTCTCCAGGAAGTTTTCTTAGACAAGATTCCGGACAAGCTGGACGATGAGACACTCCTGACGATCAACCGTTTCCTTCAGAATAATCTGAACATTGCTGAGACTTCACGCCAGCTTCATATGCACCGTAACACGCTGATCTATCGTCTGGAGCAGATTGAAAAGCGTACCGGACTTGACTTAAGGCAATTCGAAGATGCAATGACATTTAAGATTGCAACAATGGTCATGAACTATCTTCATGCTGAAAAAGAAAAAAATTGCACTGCGGTGTAATTGATATATATTAAATACTATATAAGAAAGGACTTATAACTTATGAATGACGCATTATGTGAACATATTGTAGCCAGAAAGTCAAAACCAATGGATTTTATCATCCGCATTCTTATTATTGTAGTGATCGTTGCGGTCGCAATCGTAGGACTTCCGTTTCTTGGATTTTTTGCATTTGCACTTGCAGCAATTTTGGCTTTACTTGCTTATTATTTTGCATTTCCACTCTTAAATGTGGAGTATGAATATTCCCTTCTGAATCACGATTTGGATATTGATGCAATTTACAGCAAAGAGAAAAGAAAATCCAAAATGAATCTGGATATTCAGAATGCCGAGATTATTGCACCAAAAGGATCTCACCGACTGGACTCTTATCATCCGGAAGCAACTTGCGATTTTTCATCCGGAAATGCAAATGCAAAGATTTTCGCAATCATGATCCCGATCAATCAGAAAATGACTTGTGTTTATATTGAACCTGATGAAAATATGATTGAACATATGAAACAATGGATGGGAATGAAGATGTTCGTAGATTAATATTGAATGTTTATTTCTAACTCAAACAAGTACCACAATCAGCAACTACTAATTGTGGTACTTATTTTTTCTTTTCTGTCTGGTTGTAAATTACAAATTACAATTACATACGCAAGACATCATAATCTTATTTTTCAACAACATCTGCTATATATTTACATGCGGCAAGTGCAGCTACTGCACCGTCCGCTGCCGCTGTTGTAAGCTGACGTACTTCTTTTGTCCGGCAGTCTCCTGCTGCATAAATTCCCGCTTCTGATGTCTTGCAATCTTCTCCGGCAACAATAAATCCACCCTCATCTAACTGAACAACATCAGCAAATTTTTCATTCTGTGCAATCTGTCCGACAGCTACAAAAATTCCGGAAACAGCAAGTTCTGATTCTTCTCCTGTTACTTTATTCAAAAGCCGCAGACTTTCCACCATCTGCTCTCCACGGATTTCCTGAACAGTTGTATTTAAGATAAACTCTACATTTTCTTTCTCTTGCAGACGTTTTACAATCTGATCTTCTCCCCGAAATTCGTCTCTTCTGTGAATCAGATAAACTTTGCTACAGTAATTTGATAAAAATTCTGCATCCTGGAGTGCTGTACTTCCACCTCCGACAACTGCAACTTCTCTTCCCCGGAAAAACATTCCATCACAAGTTGCGCAGTATGAAACTCCTGCACCTGTCAGACGTTCCTCTCCCGGAACTCCAAGATGGCGGTGTGTCACACCAGTGGCAAGAATAATGCTTTTACATTCATATTCTTTTTCTGTTGTTACAATCACTTTATAATCCGCTTCTTCACGGATACCTGTCACCTGCTCCATTATGGTCTGTGTTCCCAGCTTTACTGCCTGATCCATCAGATTCATAGAGAATTCACTGCCACTCACACTTGCAATTCCTGGATAATTTTCCACATTCGGAGAAGATGTGATCTGTCCGCCGAAGGTTGTTCCCTCGAAGAGTACGGTCTGCTTTCCTGCACGCTGGCCATAGATAGCCGCAGTCATCCCTGCAGTTCCGCCACCAATGATTCCAATATCATAAATCCCCATATTTTTTTCCTTTCCCAACAAACTGTTTCTACATTTTCTGATTGCTGTAATTCATTTTTTCATTTACGCTAAACTGTAATATGTTTCAATCACTTCTTACATATTTCTGGACATATCTGCACAGACTTTCTCTGCCTCGATCACTGCGCTTCTAAGTCCAAATTTCTCAAGTACACGCACTGCCTCAATCGTTGTTCCTGCCGGTGAGCATACCATATCTTTCAACTCTCCTGGGTGCTTCCCTGTCTCGAGTACCATCTTTGCACTTCCAAGTACTGCCTGTGCTGCGAACTGATACGCCTGTGATCTAGGCATTCCCTCAGCTACCGCTCCGTCTGCCATTGCCTCGATCATCATAAAGATATACGCCGGTGAACTTCCGCTGACTGCAACAACTGCATCGATCAAATGCTCCGGCACGATTTCTACTTTACCAAAAGAGCTAAGAAGCTCCAGTGCATAGTTCTTTTCTTCTTCTGTCACTGCATCATTCGGGCATGCCGCTGTCATTCCCTCTCCAACTAATGCTGGTGTATTCGGCATTGTTCTTACAATCTTAACTTTCTTTCCAAACTGCTCTTCGAGCCATGCGAGAGTCTTGCCCGGTGCGATTGTAATAATCAGCTGGTCTTCTCTTACTGCATCTTTGATCTCAGCAATTGTCTGTGCATAGAATTGTGGTTTTACAGAGAGAACTAATACTTCTGCTTTCTGTGTTACTTCTATATTATCTGCTGTCACATGAATTCCATGCTCTTTTTTCGTACGTTCACGTCCTGCTTCCATAATATCTGAACCGATGATCTCTTCCGGGGCAATAATTCCCTTTTTGATGATTCCGCCCATGATTGCTCCTGCCATATTTCCTGTTCCGATAAATCCTAATTTCATGATCTTAAGTCTCCTTTTCTTTTATCATTACTGTTCTAAGAACCGTGTCCAGTAACTTTTTATCTACATGTATCCGTCTCTCACCCAGAATTTTTTCTCATCCTCTAACGGAATTTCTTCCGTATCTATCCAGTCGATTGTAATAAACTGATTTCTGTTCAGTCCTTTTAGCAGTTCATTGATCAGCCATTCCCGTCCCTGAACTTCCATTGTAACGGTTCCATCCCATTCGTTCTGAACCCAGCCAACCAGATTTAGTGAATTCGCCAGATATTTCGCTGTATAGCGGAATCCAACACCCTGTACACGACCGTGAAAAACAATGTGCTTTCTAACTTCTGCCATATCTGATCACTCCCTTGAAGCAATTTATGTTGTACACTACCGTTATTCTAACATATTTTTTTACCTTGTACAGTTCTTTTCGGTAAACAGTTCCTGCTTCCTGTGTTATAATGGGAATAACTTTTCTGAAGGAGGGCTTCGAGAACGAATGAGTAATTATGAAACATCACAGACTTCTGATCTGAAAGAATTGATAAATAAATTACGAGATACACAGACTCTCTCTAAAAATGAATGGATTCGGCTAATTGACGGAAGAACCCCTGAACTTGCCGACTATTTATTTGAAAATGCGCGCGAAGTACGAATCACTCACTATGGACATAATGTTTATGTCCGCGGACTAATTGAATTCACTAACTATTGTCGTAACGATTGTTATTACTGCGGCATCCGCAAAAGTAATCTGAATGCACATCGCTACCGTCTTACCAAAGAAGAGATTCTTAACTGTTGCAAAACCGGATATGAACTTGGTTTTCGCACCTTCGTTCTTCAAGGTGGTGAAGATGGCTGGTTTACGGTTCCGCGTCTGGCTGATATTGTCTCTGACATCCACAAAAACTGGCCGGACTGTGCAATCACACTTTCAGTTGGAGAAATGGAACATGATGCATACCAGACTTTATTCGATGCCGGCGCTGACCGCTATTTACTTCGCCATGAAACTTATAATGATGCACATTACCGTAAGCTTCATCCTGCTTCCTTAAGTGCGCGTCACCGTCAAAACTGTCTGTGGGATTTAAAGTCTATCGGCTATCAGATTGGAACCGGATTCATGGTCGGTGCACCTTTCCAGACAACTGAGAATCTTGTTGATGATATGCTTTTCTTAAAAGAATTGAATCCGCATATGGTTGGGATTGGTCCTTTTATCCCTCACCACGATACACAGTTTGCTGAGGAACCTGCCGGAACACTGGAATTGACACTTTATCTGCTTGGGCTGATCCGTCTTATGCTGCCGAAAGTACTTCTCCCGGCAACAACCGCCCTCGGTACGATTTCTCCCACCGGAAGGGAACAGGGAATTCTCGCAGGAGCTAATGTCGTTATGCCAAACCTTTCTCCAACAGAGGTTCGCAAAGATTATCTGCTTTATGATAACAAGATCTGCACCGGTGATGAATCGGCACAGTGCAAGAACTGCCTGGCCCAAAGAATGGAGTCTGTCGGATATCATGTTGTTGTAGACCGGGGAGATTCCTTGAATAAGTAAAAAGGAGGTTACTGTTCACTCCCGTGTCAATCACTTCGCTGATTGACACGGAGGATGCATGTTTTGGCTTGAATGCATCTCGCCCCATCGCCAAAGGCGATTTAAAATGGCGAGATGCGTTGCTGGTCGCACATTGTGTGAACAGTAACAAAAAGAGTCCATGGTATGCGACATATCGCATTTCCATGGACTCCTTTTCTATTCACACCTCGCCTCACAGCGCAGTGTCATTTTTTCATTTTCTCTACTAGCTATAAGAATTACTCTACAACAGCTAAGATCTCGATCTCAACGAGAACAGCCTTCGGAAGATCCTTAACTGCTACGCATGAACGAGCTGGTTTGCTTGTGAAGTATTTCTCGTATACTCCGTTGAATGCTCCGAAATCAGCGATATCTGCAAGGAAGCATGTTGTCTTTACGACATTGTCAAAGCTTGATCCAGCTTCTTCGAGAACAGCAGCGATGTTAGCGATAACCTGCTCTGTCTGTCCTTCGATTGTTGTGGCATCTACATCACCTGTAGCCGGGTTGATCGGGATCTGGCCTGAAGCGTATAACATTCCGTTAACTACCTTTGCCTGAGAATATGGTCCGATTGCAGCTGGTGCCTTTGGTGTTGAAATTGTTTTCATTGAATTCTACCTCCTGATTTATTGAAATTATAAGTTCTTAATGAAATTATATAACGTTAAAATCGTTTAGTCAATAAAATTTCATTCACTTAACTATTTTTCATTGACTTCTCCACTCCTATCATCTGTTCACTTTCATGTAAAATTGTATTATACAGAGTCATTATAAAAAAATGCAGGCAAAATACTATTGCCTGCATTTTTTATAATGTGAAATATAAACGTATGTTATTATCTATTTCTACGTTTTCTACTCATGATAATACATCCAGCTACAACCATAAGAGAGATGAGAAGTGAAACTGTGTAAAGAGCCATGTGGCTGCTATCACCAGTTTTTACTTTTCTGTTTGTATTTTTATTCTTACTGTTTGTAGTAGTCTTTGCTGATGTTCCAGAGATAGTTGGTTTGTTGTTATTATTATCAATTTTATCTGATCCTGGTTTATCAGTACCAGATGCATCGGTATTAGGTGTATCGGTACCAGGTTTGTCAGTACCTGATGTATCAGTACCTGGCTTGTCAGTACCTGGCTTGTCAGTACCTGGCTTGTCAGTACCTGGCTTGTCCGGTGTTGGATTTTCTGATCCGTCTGTTATCTTCCACAGCTGTGTTCCCCAGAATGGATTAGCCATGCCTAGGAAGAGACCATTATCTGTTGGAATAAATGCACGTCCACCGTGATTGTAGATATCACCAAAACCATTACGAGTAAGAGCTGTGAAGTTTACTCCGTCGGAAGAAATCAGTACATCACAACCTTTTTCCTGTGTGCTGATGATATTGCTACATCCAAGGTAATATACAAAGTGATGACATGCAGTATTTAAGATGTTGTTTTCAATCTTCTGTGCAAAATCTGGGTTAATGCGGTGCAGGATTGATTTTACGTATTTGTTGTAATTGTCAACCATCTGAAGATATACATCTACAACATCATATGATGCGCTTCTGTCATCAAGGTAAGAAACCTCTCCGGAAGAAAACATCTCGATCTCATCCAACTGATCTAACATCTGATCAATGGCATCTGCTTCTTCGTCAGTAAGTTCAACATTATCTGTTGTAACTGCTGGAGTAGTTGTGTCATTGTCAGTTGTATCTTCGTCTTTTGCGTCACCGTTTGCATTGTCAAGAACATCATCCTGAGTATCGTCAAGGACATCATCCTGAGCGTCGTCAGTTGTGTTCTCCTCTGCTGCAAGTGCTACTTTAGAAGGAGATTTCTTAAGGCTCTCAAGAAGTTCTTTCACATAAGTCATCTTCTGTGAAAATTCTTCTGGTGTCATCTCAAGAAGGCTTCCGTCAGTCAGCTGTGTAAATCCGGATGCAAGTGTTGCGATGTCAAATGTTCCGATTACGAGTTTTCCATTGTATTCAGAAAATCTCCACAGATACTGTGTGGAAGCAGCTCCGAATCCGTCATCGTTGATGAGCTCGATATTTCCATTCTTGTCCATGCGGTTCAAGCATGCAGGGTTCTTCAAATCTTCGTAAAGATACTGGAAGTCACCGGCATTACCGATCTGAGCAAGGTCAAGCATCGGATCATTATATCCACCAATGTAAAGGTAGTCACCATATGCGAACAGGTTACCTGCGCAGGATTCTTTCTTACCAAGACCAAATTCGTATTTTGCACCTTTGGAAGTGTCTCCAATGATCGGAGTCCATGTCCATGTTCCGTCAGCCTGTGGGTCACCGCGGTATACGGCAAATCCCCGTTTCTGATTCACACCTGTTGTAGGATCTGTTTTACCAGTTACCATAGATGCGTACAGAGAACCGTTGAAAGGAACGAGATCCCATAATCCACCACCATTGATACTGTCACGGATCCAGCAAGCTGGAAGATCGTCAAATGTCTCCTGGTTAGCAATGACAGTCCAACTGTCTACGTCTTCTGGATTTGTAGTAGACAGAAGACGTACCCCCTCCATACGTGGGTTATCGTCTTTATAACGAACGTCTTTTTTAGCCATTGCGGAGATTGCATCTTTATAAGCCTGTGGAAGCTGTGAACCTGATGCAAACATGTTGTCAGGGTCAGCGCCGTCTGTAGCTAAAGATACGAAAAGTTTGCCATCCATAACGGTAAGTCCACGAATTCCATTAGCAAATCCGGAATTCTCTGCTGTCTTCTGTAAAACAACTTTTGTTTCATTTGTTGCTGGATCAATCTGAAGCAGACGGGATGTCGGATAACCGGCACATGCAAAATATAATTTGCCATTGTATTCAGTTGCCATTCGATATCCATTCCAGTTGACAAATTTGGAGCTTTCTTTTTCAATATAAACAACTTCTGTATCATATGTGTATTTGTTCACACGCATGATGCAAGGAGTTCCTGTCGTAGATGTTGCTCCATCCGGGAAGTTACCATTGTAGATAACATTCAGAATGTTAGTAGCTACGGTACCGGCTTTCTGTGCCGGGTTTTCATCTCCTCTTTTCTCGAACAAAGAGGTCAGATTGTTCTTAAGATTTCGGTAATAAATACCAGAAATCGGATTCCAGCATGTTCCAAGGTAGATATAGTTTCCATATTCTACGCTGGACCATACATAGCTTTGGTTACGGTTGTTTTCTTCTCCCATAATATCAAATGGTAAGATACCATCAGTCTCACCGGCTCCTCGATCCGTATGAGATACTTTCTCAATATTATAACCGTCTTGGGAGAGAGAGGCAGCGTTTACATTAACACCTGTTATAACACAGGATACAGAAAGTACTGCTGCCAGTGCAATTTGGAAAAATCTCTTTTTCATACTCTTCCTCCATTAGATAATTATAGCGTCTTTTAAAAGATCATAGCATACAAAAAGATTTTTGTAAACCGGTTTTTCGACACATGTAAAATTTATGGAAGTTAAGATTTCATTTTCATAGCTTTTCGCTTAGTAATTTTCACACAACCCCATATATCCATGGTAAAATAGAACCATCAATAAACTAACTATTTGTCTGTTCTGAAACAAAGAATTAAGTTGTATTCAAAACGGACAGAAAGGATGCGCTATTATGCCAACCGGAAATTTAAAATTAACTTCACTTGACAGAAAAATCCTGAACTCATACTGTCAGACACTTGATGGCCTTTCCAATTATCTTGGGAATGGATACGAGATTGTTCTTCACAGTCTGGAAGATTATGAGCACTCTGCGATCAAAGTGATCAATGGCTATCACACAGGACGTACCGAAGGTGCACCGATTACCGACCTTGCGTTGAAGATGCTCGAGCAGATCCGTCGAAATGAAGAAAATGACCATGGTGTTATTTATTTTTCCACAAATGTAAAAGGAGAACCGCTGAAGTCAACTACAATTCCTGTCAAAGGAGAGAAGGACAGAATTATCGGACTGCTCTGTATCAACTTTTATATGAATACAACAATGGCTGATTTCTTCCGCAACTTTGCTGTTCCGGTTCCATCTGATTCCGACGGTCTCACAGTCTCCGGTCAGATTCATGAGACATTTTCCCAGAGCAGTTCAGATCTTCTTGATCAGACGATTCAGACCGTTCGTCAGGAAGTGTTGATGGATTCAGCAATATCAAGCACGAATAAGAACAAAGAAATCATTTTCCGCCTTTACCAGCAGGGAATTTTTAATCTGAAGGATGCTGTTATCACAATTGCTGATGCATTGGGCATCAGCAAGAATACTGTGTATCTGCATCTGCGCAATCTTGAAAAAACAAACAATTAGTGCTACGTGATATGCTGATTACTAATATTTACACATTTAAAAAGGACTGGAGTACTTTCGAATGAAATTTGATTTCACATTTCATTCGAAAGTATCCTGTCCTTTTTTCATCCTTTATTTTCCAGCCGGCATATATCTCAGAAGTTCTCCTGCCACGCTGGAGATTGGCATTGTCTGAAGCCATACATGTCCAGGTCCGGTGACAACTGTATTGAACACACCTTCACCGCCGAATACCATATTCTTAAGTCCCGGTACTGTCTGAATCTCCATGCTACAAGTTGCATCCATTGCTGCAAGATATCCGGTATCCACTACAATCTGTTGTCCCGGTCTCAGTTCATACTCTACCACATGTCCATCAAATTCAAGAAATGCTATTCCATTTCCCGAAAGTCTCTGCATGATAAACCCTTCTCCGCCGAAGAATCCTGCTCCGAATTTCTTTTGGAAGAAAATAGAAAGATCAACACCTTCTTCTGAAGCGAGAAATCCTGACTTCTGTACGATCAACTCCTGTCCCGGTGCAATCTGGCGTGCTACAATCTGTCCCGGAAAACTGGATGCGAATGCGATCATCCCATTACCTCCCGTTGCTGTATAACGGTTCTGAAACAGTGCCTCGCCTGAAAACATTCTTCCAAATGCTTTTCCGATTCCTCCGTTGGAAGTTGTCTCCATTTTCATATTCGGAGACATCCAACTCATAGAACCGCGTTCTGTAATCATTCTTTCTCCATTCTCCAGATAGCAGACCACTACCGGAAGGGTATCACCTTTGATTTCATATCTCATGGTTTATTCCTCCTGAATCATTCTTCCTAACATATTCTGTAAAGTTTCATCTATTCTAACAATACTATTCTTTTACAACATTTTCCAGTCCCTAATCTTCTTTTTTCTCGCTCATTTCTAATTTAGGAAGTATGATCTCCGCCTTGAACAGGTCTGCTTCTGTTGTAATATTTAAATTACCATGCTGCAGCTGTGCAAAGCTCTTGGCAATTGCCAGGCCAAGTCCAGATCCTTCGGTATTTCTTGAAGAATCTCCTCTTACAAAACGGTCCGTGATCTCCTCTGTATTGAAATTCAATTCCCCTGCGGAAACATTTTTCATAAAAATCTGCACGTCATCCGGCCGCTCATTCATTTCTATATAAACTCTCGTATGCGGCATTGCGTATTTTGTAATATTAACAATCAAGTTCTCAAAAATTCGATATGTTTTTTCACTATCCAGCCAGAGAACTACTTTGTCCTCCGGAAGTTTCCAACGGAATTCCAGATGTGCTTCTCTAATCTTTTCCTCATTCTCAAGCTCCGCCTGACGGATCAGTCCTACGAGATCCACTTTCATGTAATTCATCTGGATAGTCTTACTTGCTGCCTTACTCATCTCAAAGAGATCCTCGATCAGGGCTTTCAGACGAAGAGATTTTCTCTCAAGTACTTCTGTATATTCTTTTCTCTTTTCTTCGTCTTTTTCATTCTTTAAAAGATCAATGTAAGTAATGATTGCTGTCAGCGGCGTACGGAGATCATGAGAGACATTTGTCACAAGCTCTGTCTTCATACGCTCATTTTTCACTTCTTCATCCACCGCCTTCTTGAATCCGCTCTGAATCTTCTTTAATTCATCCTGAATCGGACGGAAGATTCCAACATCACCTTCGATTGGAAGATCTAGCTGTCCTTCTGCCAGCTGATTCGTTGATTTAAGCAGCAGCTGATATTTCTTCTTGATTCCATTTAGCACTTTCTTCATTACAAAGAATAAAATGATAGAATAAACAATTAATGGTATCAGTCCTATGCTGTAAGAAAATAATTTCACTACTAAGAGCAGAAGAAAGTTCAGGATCACGATTCTGAGGATTCCTTTATTTCCTTTATCCCGCAGATCCATCTGAAGAATTGCTTCATATTGATGATGCAAAAATGCTTTCATATCTTTCCATGCTTTTTTCAATAAATGTCTCTTTTCATGTACTTCTCCACGATTTTCCTTTCCCCAACGGATCAGCATTCCTACTATTGTGTGTTCTTCCCAGTAATTTCTTCCCTCTGTAAATATAAGTCGAAGACTCTCTGCCACGCAGAAGAAAACTCCCAGCAGGCAGAACCAGATGATCCAGTTGATTCCAAGCATACTGATCGTATTCCACATAATATTTACAGACGGATGATAGTTCTCAAATGACCAGTGTACTAATTCCGCAAATGCCGAATAACCTATACCCAATGCAGAAATCCCCAAAATCACTGCAAGTTCGAATGGCATATGGAATAATTTTCCTTCGTATCTTCCAACTTTCGGAATACATGGAAGAAAGAACGCTACAAGCAGAACTCCTAAAAAGAAGAGTGCAGCAGAACTCCAGAACATGGAATAATTATATTCCACATACTCTTCCTCCTCTTGATTTGCAGAAATGAATTCATCATAATTTGCATCTGTCATTCCATAGACGATACTAATTCCATCTGTTTGCTTTTCATCCTCAATCAAATCCTCCAGATCTGCGTCCATGCAATAATAGGACAGATCTTTCTCAATATTGTATGCTTCTTCCGGTGCCAATTTCGTACCGCTAACTGTTACATTTGACATTGTTCCTGCTGTGCCATACTTGTATTCAATTTTCAGCGCATACGAATCATTTGACTTCAACGCCTCGTTTATCTGATCATCGTTTTCTTTAAATAAAGGATTGCCCTCTTTATCAAAAATCTGGTAATCCATATATTTTTTAAAGAGAGAAAATGCACTGTTTGACATCATCTCCATTTGCTCCGACGCATCCATCGCGCCTGTGACCTCGTTATACAGAATGCGGTTTCCAGTTGCAAGAGAATAGTCCATCCTCTCTATACAATCTTCTATATCCTCCTCTACTGTAACTGTCGATGCGATATTATTTCTACTCACCACATAATAACTTCCCACAATTCCTGCTGCAAACAGGATGAGTATTACTATCGTTACTATTGTCCTTATCTCACGGCTGCTTTTCAAGTTTGTATCCAACTCCCCACACCACCTTTAAATATTTTGGTTTCTTCGGATCGATTTCAATCTTCTCCCGAATATTTCTTACGTGTACCATGATCGTATCTGTATTAATTGCCTTTTCCTGCCATACTCTTTCGTAAATCTCTTCGGATGAAAAGACTCTTCCCGGATTCTTTGCCAAAAGAAGCAGAATCTTGTATTCGATTGGAGTTAATTTCACCGGATTGCCATCCATTGTGACTTCTACCGTATCCTCATTGATCTCAAGTCCCCCGATCACATGTACATTTTCCTGTGGTGTGAGCTTCTCCAAAAATCTGCGGTAACGTCTCAGCTGAGAATTCACACGGGCCATCAGTTCCATCGGTGTAAACGGCTTTGTCACATAATCATCCGCTCCGATGTTGAGCCCTGTGATCTTATCAACTTCCTCTGATTTTGCTGACAACATGATTACAGGAAAATCGTATTTCTCGCGCAACTTCATCGTCATACGAATCCCATCCATACGTGGCATCATGATGTCAATGATTGCCAGATGGATTTCTTCCTTCTCAAGGACTTCTAATCCTTCGATGCCGTCTGCTGCCTGAAACACCTTATATCCCTGGCTCTGCAGATAAATCTGTACACCTTCTCTAATCTCTTTATCATCCTCTACAATTAATACGTGATTGATCTCCATTTTGTTTCCTCCTAAAAAAATAACCTCCTTTATATATCTACAGAATACTCTGTAAATCTAAAGGAGGCTTTTATATGTTTCAAAAGATTTTCTTAAGCTTACTATAGCTTTTTTAAAAATATTGTTCTTTTAGTTCTCTGCATTCTGCTCTCTGAAGAAAATCTGACCCGTAGAAGCGTCCATTCCGTCCACAATTGCCAGTGACTCCAGCTGGAATCCAAGATTACGGATGATTCTTCCGCCTGACTGGAATCCTTTCTCAATTGCAATTCCGATACCTTCTACTGTAGCTCCTGAAGACTGAACAATCTGAATCAGTCCCTGCAGTGCACATCCGTTCGCAAGAAAATCATCAATAATAAGTACATGATCATCCTCTGAAAGGAACTTCTGTGAAACGATCACATTATTCTTACACTTATGTGTGAAAGATTCAACCTCTGCTACATACATCTCGCCGTCTAAATTGATGCTCTGAGACTTCTTTGCAAATACGACCGGTACATCAAAGTGTTCTGCTACGATACAGGCGATTCCTATACCGGAAGCTTCTATAGTAAGAATCTTATTGATGTTCTTGTCAGCAAATCTCTTCTTGAATTCTGCACCCATCTGATTCAAAAGTTTAATGTCCATCTGATGATTCAGGAAACTGTCAACCTTGAGAACATTGCCCTCTTTTACAATACCGTCTTTTACAATTCTTTCTTCCAAAAAATTCATCTTTCTACCTCTTCCTCTGTAATTTCCCCAAAATGTGTTACTGCTCAGTGTAACCCCAAAAATATTTCTTAAAGTATAGCACAACTCCATATAAGAAACAACGTTAACAGGACGAAAAAATAGTACAAAAATAATTGAAAAAAAGCACTTTCCTTATCCGGTTTATCAAAACCGAATCTATGGAAAATGCTTCGCGCTATTTCTGTACAACTTTGATTCTGCCCTCCAAAATCAGGGCAACAAAAAAGCGGGTGATGGGAATCGAACCCACGTATCCAGCTTGGAAGGCTGGT